>Ga0207667_10003104_pt1 | contig 20565 bp, 15 predicted proteins | sample KBSCornC52_FD_184301 | JGI IMG/M metagenome (GOLD analysis project Ga0207667, IMG submission 184301) | Corn rhizosphere microbial communities from Kellogg Biological Station, Michigan, USA - KBS Corn C5-2 (SPAdes) (version 2) | ecosystem: Host-associated > Plants > Roots > Rhizosphere > Soil ...
CTGCGCACGCAGATGATCGCCGTTGGCGCGTTGCAAGCCGCCGCGCGATTTGAACCAGTGCTCGCCGTCGCGAGCCAATACGTCGCTCCAAATATAGGCGTAGTACGCAGCTGCGTAGCCCACCGAAAAGATGTGCGAGAAGTAGGGCGTGTGATAGCGGGGATGCACTGCATCCAAGTCAAACCCCGCGCGTTTGAGTACGGCAGCTTCGAATGCGACCACTTCATTCGCGGCGGGCGCTTGTTCGGGCGTCAATTGATGCCACGCCTGGTCGATGATGGCAGCTGCTAAATATTCGGTCGTCGCGAAGCCTTGATTGAATTTGCGAGCGGCCAGCAATTTGTCGAGCAGGGCTTGCGGAATGGGTTGACCCGATTGCCAATGGGTGGCGTAGTGGACGATCACGTCAGGATACAGCGCCCACATTTCATTCCATTGTGAAGGGAACTCCACGAAATCGCGCGGCACGTTGGTGCCCGAGAAGTATGGAAAAGTCACATCCGACAGCAGTCCGTGCAGCGCATGGCCGAATTCGTGAAATGCCGTGATGACTTCGTCGAACGTCATCAACGCAGGCTGTCCGGCCGGCGGCTTCGCTACGTTCAAGTTGTTGATGATGACGGGGCGCAACCCGAGCAGGCGTGACTGGTCGACGAAATTGCTCATCCATGCGCCGCCTTGCTTGTTGCTGCGCGCGAAATAGTCCATGAAGAGCAACGCGAAGGGCGCGCCTTTCGCATCGAACACTTCGAAGGTGCGCACGTCGGCGTGATAGGTCGGGATGTCGCGACGCTCCTTGAATTGCAATCCGAACAGCGCGGTTGCCGCATACAACACGCCTTTTTCCATGACGCGGTTCGCTTCGAAATACGGCCGCACTTCGGTTTCGTCATAAGCATATCGTGCCTTGCGCACGCGTTCGGCATAGAACGCCCAATCCCAGGCCGCCGCTTTGAAAGCCTTGATACCTTGGGTTCGAGTTTCCGCATCGATGAGTGCCTGTATCTCGCGCAATTCCGCACGTGCATTGGTAAGTGCAGCGGGGACGAGTTTGGCCAGCATGGTGTTCACGGCATCGGTCGTGGCCGCGGTTTCGTCGGCGACCACATAGGCGGCGTGAGTTTCGTAGCCAAGAAGCCCTGCGCGCTCTGCACGCAGCTTGACCATCTCGACAACGAGATGAGTCGTGTCGTATTCGCCGCCTTGGCCGCGTGCGACAGATGCGTTGAATACACGTTCGCGCACGGCCCGATTCTCGAGATGCGCAAGCACCGGTTGAATCGTCGTATTTTGGAGTGCGATCGCCCATTTGCCGGGCTGTCCACGAGCTTGGGCGAGATCGGCTGCGGCCGTGATTTCACTTTCGCTCAGCCCGTCCAACTCGGTTACGTGCTCGACGAAGATCGCTTTCGCATTCACTTCCTTGAGCACTCGATCTTGAAATTGCGCGGCCAGTTCGGCCAAGCGTTCGTTGATGGCGCGCAACTTGCTCTTCTGCTCCTCGGGCAATTTCGCTCCGGCGCGGACGAACTGCGTGCGATAGCGCTCGATGAGGCGCAACGATTCGGCATCGAGCCCGAGACGGTCTCGGCGTGCATACAAGTCTTCGACTCGCGCGAACAGCGTTGCGTCCAAATAAATGCCGTCGTGGTGCGCAGACAGTTGCGGCGCAATCTCCGCTTTGGTTTTCTGCAGGACGTCGTTGGTGTTCGATGAAGTGAGATTGAAGAAGGCGCTCGCGACGCGAGTCAGCATCTGTCCCGAACGTTCCAGCGCCGCTACTGTGTTTGCAAAATCGACGCCGGGTTGCGCCGTGATGGCGGCGACCTCGCGTCGCTGTTCGGCCATGGCGGAGGCGAATTGCGCGGCAAAGTCTGCGTCGCGAATGCGGTCGAAGGGCGGCGTCTGATAGGGCAGGGGACTTGCCTCGGCGAACATGGAAAGTTCCTCTCTGTGCATTGGATATCAAGCATACCTTGCGGGCGCTCGCTCGGGCCGGTTCCCGCGGCTACCATAGGCGTTTCCTATTAAGAGCTGCTGCGGTTCGACAAAACGGAGAAGACGATGATCAGCACTTTCACGACGCATCGCATTGCCTTCGCGGCCGCGCTATTCCTCTGTGCGTGCTCGAGTCCCGGGCCGGTGGTACGTGTGGACAAGGCGCCCGAGGTCGACTTCACTCAGTATCAAAGCTTCGGCTGGCTTGCGCAGCCGAACAAGCCGGCAGGCACACTCGTCGAGCAGCGCGTGCAAGCTGCTATCAGCGAAGTCTTGCGCGCCAAAGGCTATGCAGAGGATACGCAGCATCCGGATATGGAAGTGACTTACACGCTCAAGACCTACGAGCGTCCCAAATCAGGCGGGATGAGTGTGGGTGTAGGCGCGGGCGGCGGGTCCGGCAACGTAGGCGGCGGTGTGGGCATCAGTATGCCCATCGGCAAGCGGCAAGAAACGGCGGGCACGATGAGCGTGGATGTGTTCGACGCCGCCCACAAAGCGCAAGTGTGGACCGGCTCGCTCGACACTACATTCGAGCGACCCGACCTCACGCCGCAAGATGCGAAGCGTGTGGTGATGGAGATATTGAAGAGCTTTCCGGAGCGGGTGCAGAAGTGAGGACGGAAGTGTTTTGAGTCGACCAGTCAACCAGCGAACCAGCCAGATGAGCCAGAAAGCTAGAGAGCCATTCTGGCGGGTTTGCTGGTTGACTGGTTCACTGATCTCGCTAGTTGCTACTGCCTGCCAAACACCTGAGTCCAATAAATCTCATATTCCGTGTTCGGATTGAGCGCGTAGGCGACGGCCATTTCCTTGAAGCCGGGCGTCATGATGTTGGCGCAATGACCGGGACTTCCAAGCCAGCCCTTCATGACAGCGTCGGCATTGGGCGGTCCCATCGCGACGTTTTCTCCGACCATGCGCCACCTGTAACCAGTATTGGTCACGCGCTGTTCCGGCGTACTGCCGTCATGTCCTGTATGCGACATGTATGCATAGCGAGCCATGTCGCGTGCGTGTGCGTTCGCGGCTTTCACCAATACGCTGCTCAATGTCAGCGGTGGTGCCGCGTCGAAAGATTCACGTCCGCAGCGCCGAGGCCGGGAACGCGCTTGATTGACGAGGGCCAGGACCTCGCGACTCACGGTCGAGGCATCTTTTGGTTGCGGTGTGTTGAATGGCTGCGCGAGCACTATCCATATTTCATCGCCCCGCCGGTACGTGCCGATGTCTTGCAAGTCGCCGTCGACGAGCAACGAACAGAAGCGCGTTCGCGCAATGTCTACGAATTGCGCATCCGTCGGCGCACGCATGTGGATTTCGGCTGAGCGTTGTGCCCGATAGCCGGATGCGAATACTGCGTCTTTGAGAGATGCGCCCCGTGATATGCGACGGGCCGCGTCGCTCAAGTCATCTTTTCGTTGCCACGCGGCGTGTGCGCCCGGCATGCGTTCGCAGCCGCGAAGACGAGCCGCCGCGAGAGCCGGCACCACATCGGCGTGAGCGCAGGAGAATGTTGCAAGCAGAAGGAGTGCGGCGAACGAACTCAGCAGTCGTAATCGTGATGGGACAAGTACAGATAGATGTACGCGGTGATGATCATCACGCAAAGTCCGCAAGCAAACACCATCCCGAGCCCTGCGGCCATCAGCAGGAAAATGTCGATGGTGCCCTGAACTTCGCCTGCCAAGTGGTTGAAGAATTCGATCAATGCAAAGATTAACGTGCAGCTGACAAACCACTTGAGCAGATACCCCGGCAGGTAGATGCGCATGCCGCGATTATGGCGGTAGGCCGCTGCGCGCGCCACGCGATCACCGCGGTTGGCGTCTTTGAACATCCAAAACGGCCACAAATACCTGAACAGCAGCTGTGCGAGCGGCATATCCATGTATGAGAGCGTCTTTTGCCCGGCCATCGATTCCCAACGGGACACGTGCGTTCTCGAATTCGACATCACAGCCTCGAGCGATCGCTGTCGTTTGAAGTGAGTAAGGGGTAGATGCGCGGCGAAATAGTTTGGTTCCCGTGAGGAAACCTCGGATCGTCCTGTGTGAACCGAGCTCGTTTATAACGCCGCCACCGGTGCATAAATGTGACGGGCTCGCGATCCGCGACATTTGACGGCGCGGATTTCCTCAGGCGCGCAAACGCTCGGGCTGCGGCGGGCGCATCAAATCCACCAATGCACCGGGATCGAGCAACAAGAAGAGAGGAATATTCGACGAGTCCGGACGCACCATGCGCACGGCCAGTCGGGCATCGACACTCGAGAGCACATTCGCCACCGGCATGATGCAATCCGCGGGTGCCTCTACGACATCGCCCAGCGCTTGGACTTGCAGTCCTATCATCGGCTGATTGGGAGCGGACACGATGATGATGGAATCGCTCTTGGCGGGCGCTTCAGGCCGAATGAGCGTTTGCAGATTCAGCAGCGGCACGATCTGATTGCGATACTTGATCACACCGGTACAAGCCGGGCCGCGTCCCGGCATCCGCGTAACATTTGCGTCTTCGATCGCTTCGATGACTGTGGCGGCGGATACCGCGAACCACTGACCCGCGCAAAAGAAAGTGGCCATGTCGACAACGTCGCGGCCTTTGCTGGGGATGGATGCGGGTCGCGTTTTCAGCAATGCGTCTTCGCGCGCGCCATCGTTCACTACGCCGATCGGCATCATGAAAATGGCCGTGGCATTCACGCCGTTGAACTCTCGATATCCACTCGTACGGCATGCGCCGACCGCATAGTACTGTCCGTCCAGCGTAAGCACCTGGGCAACGCTGGTAGCGCGCGGTGTCAGAACTGTAGGCGGCAGCGGCAATTGATCGCCGGGGTTGTAGCGTGCTGTCGCCGAGATGACCTTTCCTTGCGCATCGGCCAGCACTGCCAGACAGTTACCCACGGTACCATTCGACGCGTGCGGCAACATGTCTTGCAACATCGCGCGAAATTGCGGCTCGGCGTCGAACACGATGCCGATGCCGCCCAACGTGCGACCCTGACTGCTGCGGATCGCTGCCGTAAACACATAGGTATGACGACCTCCGTAGAGATCGCAGGGCTCGAATGCCGATACGCCGTACGCTTGCGAACCGTGAAGGCCGAGCGCTCCTTTGGCCCATGAATGAGGCAATACGCGGCCGACCAGTTTTCCCGCTTTGGGATTGGAGACGGCGACGACTCTGCAATCCTTATCGAACAGCACCAGGTTGTCGTACACCGTATAGAGTCTGTTGATGTTCTCGAGGACGGCGGTTGCCGTCTCGGGCGTTGCTTCTCCTGCTAGACCGTCACGCAGCACTCCGTTCAACGCCCACCAACGACAATCGTTCGCGCGCTCGTAAAGATTGCGCTCCATGATTTCAATCGCAAGCGATGCGACGAAGTGGCTCTCTTGCAGAATGGAAGACAACACCGTCTGATGCAGATCGCCGATGGAGCGTGCGAAGACCTCTTTGGTTTTCTCGCCCGTGCTGCTGATCTCGCGCAGCAGCGCTTTGGCGAAGGTGTGATTTTCCGAATCACGTGATGCCAGACGCACGTTACCGTTCCACACGGAACGGTTGAGTTCGCGCTGAATGGCGTCCGCTTGCTCGGGCACACGGCGCAGTGCTTCGGTGAATGTCTCTGTACTACCCGCGAGCGCAGCCAACACCGCAATATCCGTAGTTCGCTCGCTGCTTTCCGTGTTTTCAAAGGCGTGTTCGAGCGGCAGCATCGCATTTCCGTACCAGCCCGGGCCCATGTAGCCTTGGTAGCCTGCCGTCGGACACGTCACAGCAAGATATTCGCGGCCGGCGAAGCGCACCACGCGACCGCCTTCTTCGAGTGCGAGCGGAATGACAACGCCTTCGGGAACTTGCAGCGGATCGCTGCTCGCAATCACTGTGCCGCTGCGATCGAGCCAAGTGAGAATCGTCCAGTCTTCCGCGTGGCGCAGCTTGGAGAAGATGCGTTTCACTTCGGAGTCGAAATCGAAACATAAACACAGAACGCCCACGGTCTTGGTGCCGCTCATCACGCGATAGGAATAGATCAAGCCGGCGCGTTCGCCCGGGACCAAGTCGGTACGTCGATAGGTCTCCACATAACCGGCGCTGGTCCGTAGTGTTTCTGCGATCAGCGCATCGTTGGTGGACTCGATGCGGTTGTCGTCTTCGAGTTGCAGCAGTACGCGCCCGTCCGGTGCAACGAGCATCACATTTGCATAGACCGAATACTTCGCGACGTACTCCTTGAGTCGTTCGAGCATGGCGCGGTCGTCGCGAGGCGAACGCTCGGTGAGTGCGAAATACGCGCGGATTTCATCGTCGGTGCAGAGAAAACCGATATCGGCGGTGCGCTCGAAGAGATTGCGCACCATCACATCGATTGTTACTTGTGCCTTGGCGCGAAGTTCACGCGAGGACTTGTGGAAAGTTTCCTCGCACAGATGCTTCACAAGCTCGGCGGCGAGAGACTCGAACGCCGCACGCGTCTTCGTGAGATCGGTGCCGTCGCCGCCCATGTGCGACAGCAGCGACAACGTTTCCCACACGCCCTGCAAACCGGCGAGACGCAGTCGATACACGTCGACTGTCGGCATGTGTTTTAGGGCGCGATCCGGGTGCATGGGGATGCTTGCGTAATAGTGCTTAGCCGGCCTATCGGCCAGCCGTTACGAAGCTTGAGCGGGAATGAGCGGCGGCAAGGAATTGCCGGCTTGCTAGTAAAGAAGAAACCGCCGTCGTTCCTCTTCCCAACTTGTTTCGTCGGGAACAGCGATTGCATCCAAATCTGCCGGCGTCGAGGTGGGATCGTCGGCCCAAGTCCGCAGTAGAGGGCTGCCGTTGATCAGATCGATGGCGAGGCGATCGCGTTCGTACTCGTATGGGAAGTCGCGCCACAGCGCATAGTTCGGTTGCTGGCGTCTCAATATTTTGAATGCGAGCGCTTGGATGCGCCATGGACGAAATGTTTCGTGCCCGTAGCTCGAATCGTCCACGTGCATTTGCACGCCCGCGCACAGCTTGCCGGCATGTTTGTGAAAGGTGGGTTCGAACCAGCAATCACGCAGCTTGCAGCCCTGCAACCACTGCGGCGCGAGCGCATGCATGTCCGCGATCATGCGACGCGCATCGATGTCCGGCGCGCCGAACAGTTCGAGCGGACGCGTTGTGCCGCGGCCTTCCGAAAGCGTAGTGCCTTCGAGCATCACGGTGCCTGCGTAACAGCGCACCATGCTGAGATTGGGCGCGTTCGGACTGGGATTGATCCACGCGCGATCGTTGAGTGGCCAGCCATATCCCGGCGCGGTTTCGGGCTGCCAGCCCTGCATTTCGATGACGCGATAGTCGACATCGATGTCGAATGTCTTTACGAACCAGTGTGCGAGTTCGCCCACGGTGAGTCCATGACGCATGGGCAATGGTCCCGCCCCGACGAAACTTTCCCAGCCCGCGCGCAGCCGCAATCCCTCGCTCGGCCGTCCCGCCGGATTCGGGCGGTCGAGAATCCACACGGATTTGCCGTGCTTGGCCGCGGCTTCGAGCACATAGAGCAACGTCGTGATGAATGTGTAGATGCGACACCCGACATCTTGCAGATCGACCAGCAGCACCTCGAAGCTGGCCATCATTGCATCCGTCGGCCGACGCACCGTGCCGTACAAGCTGAACACTGGAATGCCGTGGATGGGATCGTTGAAGTCCGGCGACTCCACCATGTTGTCTTGCTTGTCGCCGCGCAATCCATGCTGCGGGCCGAAAGCCGCACTAAGTTTGATATCCGGCAACGCCGCCAACGCGTCGAGACTATGAACGAGATCGTGCGTAACCGAAGCCGGATGCGCCAACAGCGCGACGCGCTTGCCGTGCAGCGGCGCGCGTAACGTTGAGTCGTGACAGAGACGATCGATGCCGAATGAAAGCATGGTGGGAGTGAATGGGTGATAGGGAGTAGATAGTAAACGGTAATTGGTGATGAATGGCCATTGAATCTGAGAGCCGCGTTCTGAGAGGGTGTGAGCCTGCCTCGGGGAGGGCTTTCCAGGGACGCCGTGAATCCGTCCGTGGAGGCTGCCCAAAAACATCCCTGTTTTTGGAGCCCCTGGAAAGCCCTCCCCGAGACAGGCTCTACCAACATTCAACGGTGTGGCGCTCGATGGCGCTCAACTAACGATACGGCATTCGATCAGCTCGACATCATTTCAAATGGATGCCACGCACGCTTTCGAGCGCCACTGGAGGGTCTTGGGTTGGGAGATGTTTTCCCGAGCATCAAAAACATGGATGTTTTTGTGCAGCCTCCATGGACGGATTCACGGCGGTCGGGAAAACATCTCCCAACCCAAGACCCTCAGCCAAGGGTCACTACAGAACCGATCGAAGGGTGTTGCCCACCATTTACTCGCAACAAAAATCCCTTCTTCGAATGAAAATCCGGCTTCCCTACTGGATGCCCGAGTGCCCAATACGAAAGCGTACCGCTCTCCCGTTCCAACACTGCGGTGATGCCGAGCAATCGATCTGGCAGTGTGAGTTCGTCCAGCGCAATGACACTCGTGAGCTGCAATTCCGTGTTGCTGCGAGTGATCGAGATGCGCGGCGGGACAATGTTAGCGAAGGGCGTCATTCCGGTTCTATAAGAAGAGAAATGGTATGCAGCCCACGCGCCCGAAGGCGAGAAGTTGAACTCCAGATAGGACGAGTCCGCTTCATTGGCGATGAAGAGTTCGAAACACGTGTGGCGCCATAGTTCGTCGGTGAACACTGCGTCGCCGCGCGGCGGAATGCGCAGCGTCTCGATGTCGCCCGAAACGATGTAACGAAGTTCGAGCGCTTGCGCAGTCAGTGCCACATCGACCGCGAAGCGTGCGATGGCGGGGCAGGGTGTGTTGGGATGGCTTGTGAGATGTGTTTGGAGCATGTGAGCGAATGACTGGCCAACCAGATAACCAGCCAGAGTAGTGACTGGTCTGGCTCGTTATCTGGTTGGCTGGTCTGCTATTCCTACTTCTTCTTCCGCGTCTTCTGCACGATGCGTTGCCAAGGCGGCGGCTCGGGTTGCGGTTCATCTTCGACCGACCACTGCTTGCGGAAAGCTTCGACGGCTTCACTTTGCACAGCTGCATGTCGCGTCGAAAGCAATAGAGACGAAGGTGCACACACGCGTGCGCGAATGAGTCCCAGATCATGTGCGGCATCGAACAGGCTGGGATACCAGCTGCGCCAATTCGGCAGCAGCAGTTCCACTTGTTCGCGCAAGGTCTTGCGTTCGACGCTGTCTGGTTGCGTGGTCATGTTCTCGGTGGTGCTTGTTTACTGCGAGCTGCCTCCGGCGAGGTGCTTCACCAGTTCGTACAGATACTCATCGCCCTCGTAAAACGATTTCACCGGCACTCGTTCGTCCTTGCCATGAGCACGAACATCGAAGATGTCGTTGGCGAGCCCCGAGTGTCCGTAGGTGGGAATCCCTGCATTTCTCAAGAAGCGCCCATCGGTCGCACCCGCCGACATGAGCGGCAGGACGGGAATACCGGGCCAGTATTTGCGTGTCAGCTGCTCTATGGCGCCAAGCAACTCCTCATTCAAGGGTGAGGGTGGGCTCGCGGTATCCGAACCAGCAGGCGTGACGGCGATTTGATCATCGCCCAGCACCTTGATCAAGGTCTTCTGGACTTCTTCTACGGATTCGCCGGGGAGAATGCGGCAATTGACCAAGGCTTTGGCCACCTGCGGCAACGCATTGTCGGCATGACCGCCTTCGAGGCGGGTTGCGACGCAAGTGGTGCGCAGCTGCGAGTTGTAAGTAGGATGAGAAGAAAGCCTCGCGACCGCGTCGGCCGGCGGCGTGGGCAGCGTCATGGCCTTCATGTCTGCGGACATAGGGCCTTCTTCCATGCGCGACATGCGTTCGAAATAGATGCGCGTCGTGTCGTTCAACACCACCGGAAAATCGTATTGGGCGAGACGCGTCAATCCTTGCGCAAGGCGGTAGATCGCATTGTCTTTGGAAGGTAATGCACTGTGTCCGCCGGCGTTGTGCACTTCGAGCCAAAAACTTTGATACGTCTTCTCGCTGGTTTGAATGGCATTCCAGATAGGCGCGCCGCCTTTCATGCCTATGCTGCCGCCCTCGTTGAGCGCGAACTCGGCATCGATGAGTGCGCGTTGATTCTTGAGCATCCACGTGACGCCCAAGCCGTGCTTGTCCGAGATCTCCTCGTCGGTCTCGAGCAATAAAATCACATCGCGGTCCGGCACGTATTTTTCTCGGCTGTAGCGAATCATGTTGGCGACGAAAGCGGCCGCCATGAACTTGTCGTCTCCCGTGCCGCGGCCGTAGAAATAACCGTCTTTCTCGACCAGTTTGAACGGATCGGTGCTCCAGTCCTCGCGTTTCGCCTCGACTACATCGAGATGCGCCATCAAGAGAATGGGCTTGCGCTCGCCGTTGCCGTGCAAGCGTGCCACCACATTGCCGCGATGGGGTGCCGTTACAAAGACCTGTACGTCGGCATCGGCAAAGCCGGCATTTTTGAGCCGGGCTGCAACTGCCTGCGCTGCTCGCGCCGTGTCGCCGTGCTCGGCAGTGGTATCGATCTCGACGAGTTCTCGATAGACGTCGCGTAGGAGTGCGCGCGTATCGTTGTCATTTTGCGCATGAGCGGTGGTTGAAAATAGTGAGCAAGCACAAAGCGCACCGATCATCGCAACAAGATTGCGCTTGAGCACCATCGCACCCATGAACATCTCCGCCACATGTGTTCACCCAAAGGTACGGGGCAACGTGAGCGGGAGTCAATGAGCGCGCGGACGCGCAACGACTGATTACTGATCCGTGCGCAACAGTAAGCGAAAGCGAACACCGGGCGGTGTGCGATCGACTTCGAGGTCCGAACCGAGTTGACGCGCGTTCGAGCGCGCAACCAACATACCCAAGCCGTTGGAACGAGCCGGGTCCATGTCCGGTGGCAAGCCGCAGCCTTGGTCGGCGACGGCAAGAATGACTTCTGTCTCGCTCGAGCGTTCGAGCGAGACGATGATCTCGCCGCGCGTTCCCGGTTCGTACGCATACTTGAATGCATTCGTCACCAGCTCGGCGACGATCATGGCCAACATGATGCTGCGATCGAAACTCAGGCGAATTTCTCCGGCGCCGTGAAAGACGAGTTCGGGATGATCGGGAACGCCTGCATAAACGCTTGCTAAATCGGCGCAGAGCTCTCGCAGATAAGAAACGAGTTCCGGTGCATCGAGCTCGGGCTGATTGGCGTAGAGCTTGCGATGAATGATGCCCATGGCCTGAATGCGATCGGCGGCATCGTCGAGGGCTTTTGCCACGCCCGCGACTTCGGAGCGCCGTCCTTGCAAATGCAACATGCTGCTCACGAGTTGAAAATTATTGGCGACTCTATGCACCAGCTCACGGTGTAGGAGCTTTTGTAGCTTGAGCGCTTGGGCGAGTTTGGCTTCCGTATTCTTGAGCGCCGATATTTCCATGACCGCGACCAGTGCTGCGCGCACGCGGCCGTCTTCGATGAGCACCGGACTGATGTTTTCGAGCCACGTTCTGGGAACGCCGGGTGCTCGGCGCGTCTTGCCTGCCAACTCGATGCCCAACACCGGCGCCTTGGTTGAAAATACCGTGCTGAAGACTTTGCGTGCTTCCTCCGCCGCCTCCGGGACGACTTCGTCGATCGTGCGGCCGAGGTGTTCTTCGATCGAAACACCGTTCATCTCCGCTAACGCGTCGTTGATCTTCAAATACCGCAGCTCCGGATCGATGAGCGCAAGGCCGATAGGCGCGAATTTGTAGACGGCTTCCAGCTCGGCAAGCGCGCGCCGATGTTGTTCTTCGATCTCGTGTTCGGGAGTGATATCGCGAAGGCGCAACCCAACGCCCTTGCCACAAGGGAAAACGCGCAGTCTGACGTATACGTTGGGGAGCACCGGCGAGGGCAAGGAAACGTCGCGGGGTGTACGCTCTTCCATGACCGCTCGATACACCGTTTCTACATCCGTCCCGAGCAGCTGCGGAAAAATCTCCCAGAAATTTGCGCCTAGCACGTCGGCTCGCGACAGCGACCACGAGTACTCGGCGGCTTTGTTGAGGAATACGAGGCGCCAATCCTCGTCCAGGGCCATATAACAATCAGGGGTGCTGTCGAGTACACTGGCCGCAATGGTTTCGGGGATGGGTACACCGACCGTTGCCGCGGGTGATTGGCTCGTCATGTCCGTGAAAACGCACGATGGGCATACCGCGATCCATAAATTGATGTCGGTCGAATCAGACAGTCCGCGGTCAGCCTGCTTGCATTGAAGTAGAGCATTGCATTCGATGCACGCCACAAGATGAATCAACGGCGGTGCGTATACCGGGTTGTACGCGCTCGGTGCTGCCTGGCGTCCATTTTGCAGGGCATGAGTGCTGGCCAATAAATACAAAGGTGCACCGTGGCAAAGATTCCTCCCGGAGTGGGTCCTAGGCATCCCCAGGTCGTGGTCTTGGTGGGCGCGACGGGCGATCTGTCCCGGCGCAAGCTGCTGCCGGGACTCTTTCATTTGGCGAGCGCCGGATTCATTCCGGGCTGCCGCATCATCGGTGTTTCGCTCGATGACATCGGTACCGATGAGTTCAGAGAGATCGCGCGCAGCGCACTCAGTGAGTTTTCCAGCCGCAAGGAGGTGGACGGCGACTGGGAGATGTTCGCGAAATCGCTGGACTATGTTCCCATGTCGATGGGTGCGGCAGCGTTGCGCGCAGCGGTCGAAAGAGCGGAGCAGAGTTTCGAAGGCGAAAGCCGCCGCCTTCATTATCTGAGTGTGCCGCCGAGCGCTGCATTGCCGGCAGTGCGCATGCTCGGCGAAGCGGGACTGGTCGAGCGCTCTCGCATCATCATGGAGAAGCCATTCGGTGTCGATCTCGCGAGCGCCGTGTCGCTGAATGCGCGTCTGCACGAAGTGTTCGACGAAGATCGTATCTTTCGCATCGATCACTTCCTCGGCAAAGAGCCGGCGCAGAATATTCTGGCCTTTCGGTTCGCGAACGGCTTGTTCGAGCCCATTTGGAATCGCAATTTCATCGATCACGTCCAGATCGATGTGCCCGAAAAGCTGGGTCTAGGTAAGCGCACCGGCTTCTATGAGACCACCGGCGCTTACCGAGATATGGTGGTCACGCATCTATTTCAGATTCTCGCATTCATGGCGATGGAGCCGCCCACCGCGCTCGAGCCCAAATCGATCAGTGAAGAGAAGAACAAAGTGTTTCGCAGCATGCTGCCGATTCAAGCTGGCGATGTCGTGCGCGGCCAATACGTGGGATATCGTCAAGAACAAGGCGTGCATCCGGAATCGGATACCGAAACCTTCATCGCGTTGAGATGCACCATCGACAACTGGCGCTGGGCGGGCGTGCCGTTCTATCTGCGTACGGGTAAGCGTTTGGCCGAAGGGCAGCGCATCATTTCGATCGCATTTCGCGAGCCGCCGAAGAGCATGTTTCCGCCGGGCTCGGGTGTCGGTGCGCAGGGACCCGATCACCTAACGTTCGATCTTGCGGACGCTTCCAAGATGTCGCTGTCGTTCTATGGCAAACGCCCCGGCCCGGGCATGCGGCTCGACAAATTGAGTTTGCAGTTCGCCATGCACGACACGGGGTTGATCGGCGACGTGCTGGAAGCGTATGAGCGACTCATTCTCGATGCGATGCGCGGCGATCGTACGCTGTTCACCACTGCCGAAGGCATCGAACGCTTGTGGGAAGTTTCCACGCCGCTCCTTGAATCGCCACCGCCCGTGCGAGCGTATGCGCCGGGATCGTGGGGTCCGAATGCCATTCATCAGCTCGTTGCACCTCACGCGTGGCGCTTGCCTTTCGAGCGCACTTGGCGTGATCCGAATCCGTTAGGCGCCTGAATAGTGAATAGTGATCAGTGATTAGTAAGGCCGGAAAGAGGCAGCAATCTACTCCGGCTAACGACTGTTCACTATTCACTGCTTACTAATCACTACGGCCCTTCCACTTTGTAGCCGCGAGCACGGAATTGCGCGAGGAAGCCATTCTCCCGCAACAGCTCCTCCATGTTCGCGAGCGCCACGGTCGAACTGTTTTTGTCGAGCGCTTGCATGGCTGTGTTGAGCCAGGTGGCTCTTGCTTGTGCCAACGCTGCCTTCAACGTCGGAGCGCTGCTGATGGCTTCTTCGCATGCGTCTCTGAGTTCGTTGAGCTTCAATTGAGATTGCAGCTCACGCAGCGTCGCTACGTCGCCGAGCGACCATGCATTGGCGCGCGCTTTCATTGCAGTGACATCGGACTCGAGCGTGTTGAGTCCTGCGGTGAAACAGCTCACTTCCGATTCCTTCGGCATAGCGCTGACTTCTTTGAGCACTTCCTTCGGATCGTCGAGACGCGTCGTTTGACGCACTACTTCCACATTGTGCTTATCTGCCAATCGGATGACTTCGGCCGTGACGTTGACGTGATTGTCCAATCCCGCGGCGTCGCGCGCTGAACGGCCGAGCGCCTGTAAGACGAAAAGCGGCCTGCGGCGTTCGAGATCTTTTTCCTTGGGCAAGTATTTTGCTTTGAGCGCGCTGAAGCGCTCATACAGCGGCGGAGCCAACCATTCTTGCAGTGTTTGTTTGTCGGGCAATTGAATGACGCGACGATACTGGAGATAGAGCGGCAGCGCGTTGAACAAGTTGATCTTGGGCTTGACCGTGAAGCCTGCCAGCACTTGCTGCGAATCCTGCACGGCGCGCTCTAAATCGTCGGAGCGCCAATTCATTTTCTTGGGCAGGGGACCAGGCGTGCCGAGCACCCATAGAATGTGATCGCCCTTGGAGATCTGCCACATGCGCGGTCCGGCGCGCTCGCCGCTAACGACGATTTCCTCCGGTGCGGCTACGGATTCCGCGGGCTCGGTCCGGGCGAAGGCTGTGTTTGCGCAGAGAATCAACGCCAAAAGCATGAGGCGCATACGTATCGTCCGATGACAATGATTCGTTCAGTGTAGCCGAGGTCGATGTTGCATAAGGGGTCGAATGCCGCGCCGCCGTTGCTGAATTAAAGCGGACGCCGTCTTCGCCGATAACACCAGCGAGCCTGCGTGCTTTGCAGATCCGGATTCCAATTGCGAACAATTCCGGTCCGCAACGCCTCAGTACTTGTTGGTTACGGATGTGAACGCAACAGAATCGGAAGAGTGGCGCACTAAATACTTCGGCAGTCTGAACTCGCTCGAGAGCGAGCAGCGCCGGTTCCGCGCCATGGAGGCCGTGCTCAAGCGTCTCGCCGGCCGGCTCTGCATCGCCTCGCTCGGCCAATCTCCCCGCTTGGATGCGGAAATAAAGAAGGTTCAATCCATTCTGCGCCGAGAATCCATCGGCAATGAGCTGGAAAGGATCACTGCGGCGCTCACGGATGCCATCAATGCCCTCGATGATCCGGCGGTAGCCCCGCCCCTTGCACCTCAGCAACCGTCATCGCTCGATTCCGCTCCTGTAGAGGCGAAAGACGATGAGCGTGTTCGAGCCGTCTTGGCGACGTTATTGATCGAGCTCAAACGCGATCCGGAACTCGCAGCCCAAGTGGACGCACTCGACGCCAAGCTAATGGGCGCGATGACGCGTGATGTGCTTGCCGAAGTGCTGTCCGCGCTTGCGGAAATCGTTGCGCAGCGAATTCAGCGTATCGAGCGCGCCAAGGAAGAAGTCGAATTCCTGCTCAATCACATGGCCGGCAAGTTGGACGAGATCGGCCAATACGTGACGGATCAAAGCCAAAGTCAGAGTGATTCGAAGGCCAGTACGGAAACGTTGAACACTCAGCTCATCGGCGAAATGCAGGCCATGGGCGAAACCGTGGAACTCGCGGTCGACTTGCAGCAGATTCGCACGCAGGTGCGTAGCCGTATCGATGCGATCGGCCGGCACTTGCAGGAATTCCGCCAGCGAGAGGCCGCGTTGGCCGAGACGATGCGCGCACGCACGGAGCAAATGCAGCTGCGCGTCACCGAGTTGGAAGCCGAAGCGAAGAAACTGCAGGACCAGCTGAAGAGCGAGCAGCGGTTGTCGACTATCGATTTGCTGACCCGCATTCCGAATCGACTGGCCTATGAGAAGCGCGTGGGCGAAGAACTCAAACGCTGGGCGCGCTTTCATCAACCGACCTGCATTGCGGTGTGGGATGTCGATCACTTCAAGCAGATCAACGATACCTATGGACATCGTGCCGGCGACGGCGTGCTGCGCGCAGTCGCCAAACGGTTGGCGAGCCGTATTCGCAGCATGGATTTTCTCGCGCGCTATGGCGGCGAAGAGTTCGTGATGATCCTTTGTGGCACGAAACGCGACGATGCGCTGAGCGTCATCAACGAAATACGCATCGGCATTTCCAACCTCAAGTTCAACCATCGCGGCACGCCGTTGTCGATCACGATCTCGGGCGGCGTCACCGAGTTGCGGCCGGGCGATTCGGCGACGGTCGCTTTCGACCGCGCCGATAAAGCGTTGTACGAGGCGAAGCGGGCGGGCAGGAATCGGTGTGTGAGTGTGTAGATATGAGCGGAATGGGCAGGTTGGCGCAAAACGCATCGCACTCCTATATTCTGTGAACGAATCACAGAGAGGGGTTGCGCTATGTTGCTGTTTAGGCGTTGTCGCCAATGGAGCCTGGCTGGTATAGCGGTGCTCTTGATTGCGGGTCAACCGCTTGCTGCCGAAAGCGGCCAGAAACTCGTCATCGCGCCCGAGCTCTCGACTCAGCTCGCTAAGTACAAACAAGTGCCGATGAAGCTCGACGCGGCGCTCACGCCGCGCGAACGGCAGATGCTCGACAAGCTCATCGAGGCCAGCCGAGATCTCGACACGGTGTATTGGCAACAGAGCGATGTTCAGGGCTGGAAGCTTTGGAATGCACTGGCGGCTAGCAAGGCGCCGCAAGACACCGCGTTGCGAAGGTTCTTGACGATCAACGGCAGCCGCTACGACTTGATCCGTAATCAAGCTCCCTTTGTCGGTACGCAACCTCGGCCTCCGGGCGCCGATCTCTATCCAGCCGATCTCACCAAGGAAGAGGTAGAGCGCTATGTGCAAGCGCATCCTGCCGAGAAGAACGCGATCTACGACCCGTACACGGTGATTCGGCGCGATGGGGCGCAGCTCAAAGCCATTCCTTATCACGTCGCATATAAACAGTGGATCGCACCCATGGCGCAGTTGCTTCGCGAGGCGGCAGATCTCTCGGACGATCAGGCGTTCGCAAAGTTCTTGCGTCTGCGTGCCGAGGCGCTCCTCAAGGATGACTATTTCCAAAGCGACATTGCTTGGGTGGAATTGGAGAATCCCAAGTTCGATGTGATCTTTGCTCCGTACGAAACGTATCTGGACGATTTGCTCGGTGTGAAGACTTCATACGGTGCGGCCGTGCTGATTCGCAACGACGCCGAGAGCCGCAAGCTGGAAGTATTCCGCAAATACGAGGCGGACTTGCAAGATGCACTGCCCCTCGCACACGAAGACAAGCCTTCGAAGAAGGGTCATCGTTCGCCGATGGAAGTCATGGACGCGCCGTTCCGAGCCGGTGATTTGCGGCATGGCTATCAAGCCGTCGCCGACAACTTGCCCAACGATCCGCGCATCCACGAACAATACGGCTCGAAGAAAATCTTCTTCAAGAATTACATGGACGCTCGCGTCAACGACATCATTCTGCCGATTGCGCAGCGGCTGTTGCGCGCAGATCAAGCTCGGCTCGCCTCGGCAGAGGGCTATTTGACGACGACGATGATGCACGAGATATCGCATGGACTCGGGCCGGCCTTTGCGCGTACGCCGCAGGGTAAGAAAGACATCCGAGAAGCGATCGGTAGCGAATTTTCAGGGCTCGAAGAAGCGAAAGCGGATATCGTCGGCCTCTACGGCTTGAAGTGGCTCGTCGATCACAACGCGATTCCGGGCGATCGGCTCGATGGGTACTACGCCTCGGAGGTCGCCGGCTTTCTCCGCACGGTGCGTTTCGGTGTCGCCGAAGCTCACGGCCGTGCAGAGATGATGCAGTTCAATTATTTCAGCGAGCGGGGCGTCATCAAATGGGACGCTTCGATCGAACGCTACGTCATCGATTTTGCCAAGATGCCGGATGCCGTGGCCTCACTCGCCAAGGAATTGCTCGAACAAGAAGCCACAGGCGATGCGCAACGCGTGAGCGCTTGGTTCAAGAAATACGGCTCGATGCCGCCGCAACTCGTAAAGGCTTTGCAAGCCACCGCAGATGTGCCTGTCGACATCGACCCCGTACAGGTGTCGGCGGGGGAAGTTGTGCACTGAGACGAGTAAACGACGCGCACCGGTCGAGTGCACATGGCTATACTCGCCGAATCGATGTGCCAAGTTCGGATGCAAGACATCCGCCCTAGTGAAGAGCTCAATTTGACGAGGCCAACCATGGATTTACAAAACGCCGTCATCGTGCTCACAGGAGCATCCGCAGGCATCGGTGAAGTCACCGCGCGATTGCTCGCAAAGCAAAAGGCCAAACTTGTATTGGCAGCGCGGCGCTCGGAGCTCTGAAGACATTGGCCGCCGATCTTCAGGCCCTAGGCGCAGAAGTGCTTACGGTAACTGCGGACATGAGCGTGCCGGAACAAGTGAAGGAACTGATCGCGCAGGCGCACAAGCGTTTCGGACGCATCGATGTGCTGATAAACAATGCTGCCATCTCTGCGATTTGTCCTATCGAGAAGACACCCGACGATATCTATTACAAGTTGTTCAACGTGAACGTGATGGGGCCTGTGCATGCAATGCAGGGCGTGCTGCCGATCATGCGTGCGCAAGGCGGCGGCTTGATCGTAAACATCAGCTCGATGGTTTCGCGCGACACATGGCCGAGCTTGGGAGCCTATGCGTCGACCAAATACGCGCTCAACGGTCTTTCTGAAGCTGTGCGTGTAGAGGCAGCGAAGGACAATGTTCGTGTCTCTGTAGTCTTCCCTGACAATACGGGTACCGACTTCGGTAGCAATGCATTGATGGTGGTGGATCCGCCGACTTCGGTTCCAAATGGCGGCGAGTGGCGCGTCGATCCCCCCGAACTCGTCGCAGAAAAAATTCTGCTTGCGATCCGCACCGAACCGAAAGAATTGTACGTGCGCTAGCGGCAGAAGGAGCAGCTCTCATGATTTCCTGGCGCATTCAAGTCGACATGCTCACTCCGCCCGAGTTGCATGACGATTCGCTTTACCATACGTCGCTCGAACAAATTGCCTGGGCGGATAAGCGTGGCCTGTCCGAGGTATGGCTCTCGGAGCATCACAACACGCTGTTTATTTCTTCGCCGTTGGCGATGTCCTGCGCCGTCGGCGCAGTCACTGAGCGCTGTCGTATCGTGATCGGTTGTTTGTTGCTGCCTCTGCACGATCCAATCCGAGTCGCTGAAGATCACATCATGTCCAGTTTGATTTCGCGCGGCCGCACCGAACTCGTCGCGGGTGTCGGCTACGCGCCGCACGAATTCGCCATGTTCGGTCGCGATATGCGCGAGCGCGGCAAGATCGCCGACAAGATATTACCCATCTACATCGCAGCGATGGCCGGCGAGGAATTCGATTTCGACGGACGCCGCGGCCGAGTGCGACCGGGCCCGTGGAAGGGCGCCCGCCCGCCGGTGCTGGGTGGCGGTTCAGTGCCTGCCTCGGCAAAACGTGCGGCGCGTTTCTGTGACGGCTTCGCTCCGGCGGTGTGGGACGAAACCTTGATCAATTCCTATCGAGAGGAATGCATACGCCTCGGTCGCAAGCCGGGCCCGGTACGCCGGCCGACCATGCCATTGTATGTGCATGTCACCGCAGATCCGGAGAAAGCCTGGTCGGTGCTGGCGCCGTGCTTCCTGCACGAAATGAACTATTACGGCGCGTTGGCCGCGCAAGACCCCAACGCCAAGATCAGCTACAAAGCAATCCCCGAACCGCTGACCGATCTCAGCATTGCGCGCAACAGCCCGAACTATGCCGTCGTGACGCCGGAGCAATGTATCGAGCTGGCGAACAAGCTGCCTGACGACTCGTACATTTGCTTGCGCATCAACCAGCCCGGAATGCACACGGAGATGTCGTGGGAATCGCTCGAGCTATTCGCCAACAAAGTGCTGCCGAACATCGATGTGATCACACCGGAAGCGCTCGCCACGCCGGTGGTGGATACCATTCCTTGGGTCGCTCGGCGTTAGATGTCGGCATATTGCGCTGCATAGTGCCGATAGTTGAGGCGAGTTGTTTGCGCATGAGATTAGGTGACTCGCGACGTCCAAACGTTAGCGTTCGACGTTGCGAGTCTTTGAACGTGCGCCGGAGCGCTTCGTTAGCCGCGCTGACCGTGGCAGCTCTTCGCGAATTACGCGGCGAAGCATCGACTCCGTAAGCGGACGTTCATCCGTCTCGGCTAAGTACGCCTTCAATGCCTCGTTGATCATCGGCTGATATCCGCCACCTGCCTTCTCTGCCCTGGACCTGAATTTCTCGAGGATGGCGTCATCGATATAAATCGTAATGCGGGTCTTGCCTTTGGTCGGCA
>Ga0207667_10003106_pt1 | contig 20551 bp, 21 predicted proteins | sample KBSCornC52_FD_184301 | JGI IMG/M metagenome (GOLD analysis project Ga0207667, IMG submission 184301) | Corn rhizosphere microbial communities from Kellogg Biological Station, Michigan, USA - KBS Corn C5-2 (SPAdes) (version 2) | ecosystem: Host-associated > Plants > Roots > Rhizosphere > Soil ...
ACATGTTGCGAACGGTCGCCTCGTAGGCGTGGCCGTCGTGCTCGAGCTGGACCCGGCGCAGCACGGTGCGGCGGGTGGGGCGCGAGGATCGGGGCCCGCGCGCAGTGACGCCGACCCCGTCGGCGAGGCGATCCTGGGCTTCGGCGGCGGTCAGCGGCTTGTCGTAGATGTAGCCCTGGACGTGGCTGCAGCCGAGCGAACGGACGAGATCGAGCTCGTCGAGCGTCTCCACGCCCTCGGCCGTGGTCTCCATGCCGAGCGCCTCGGCGAGGCGGACGATGGCGGCGATGATCGCGCCGTTGCAGCTGCCCTTCTCGCAAGCGCCGCGCACGAAGGACTGGTCGATCTTGATCTTGTCGAACGGCGCCTTCTTCAGATAGCCGAGCGAGGAATAGCCGGTACCGAAATCGTCGAGCGCGAGCCGCACGCCGAGACGCTTGAGCGCCGCGAACATCGCGTCGGTGCCCTCGTCGTCGTTGAGGAAGACGCTTTCGGTGATCTCCAGCTCGAGCCGCTCGGGCGCGACCCCGGCCGAGGCCAGCGCCGAGGTGACGATCGCCGGAAGCGCCGGGTTGGCGAACTGCAACGGCGAGACGTTGACCGCGACGCGCACCGATTCCGGCCAGCCGGCAAGGTCGCGGCAGGCGGTGCGCAAGGCCCATTCGCCGATCTGGGCGATGATCCCGGCGTCCTCGGCGATCGGCACGAACTTGGCCGGGCTGAGCCAGCCGCGGGTCGGGTGCTTCCAGCGCAGCAGGGCCTCGAACCCGGCGACCTCTTCGGACGCGGTGTGAACCACCGGCTGGTAGGACAGCTGCAAGCCCCCGGCTGCCAGCGCATCGCGCAGGTCCTGCTCGAGCTGGCGGCGCTCCTCGGCGTCAGTGTGAAGATCGGGCGCGTAGAAGTGGTGCCGTCCGCGGCCGCGGTCCTTGGCGGCATAGAGCGCGAGGTCGGCGTTGCGGATGATCGCCTCGCTGGTGACCCCGTCGTCGGGCGCGATGGCGATGCCGACCGAGACGCCGATGACCACGCGCTGGCCTTCGATCTGGTAGGGTTCGGACAGGGCCATGATGATCCGCTCGGCCACGCCGGCAAGGACCGAGCGAGTGAAGCGGCCGGGGACGATGACCTGGAACTCGTCGCCGCCGAGGCGGCCGACCCGGCCCGGGCTTTCGACCACGCGCTCCAGCCGCTGGGCCACGTGGCGCAGCAGGGCGTCGCCGGCGGGATGGCCGAGGGTGTCGTTGACCTGCTTGAACCGGTCGAGGTCGAGCAGGAACACCGCGCAGGCGCGGTTCTCGACCGCGCGGGCGTTGAGGATCTTCTCGAGCGACTTCGACATCTGCAGCCGGTTGGCAAGGCCGGTGAGCGAATCGTAGTGCGCGAGGCGCGTGGCCTGCTCCTCGTGGCGCTTGCGCTCGGTGAGATCGCTGCCCGAGCCGCGGAAGCCCTGGAAGTTGTCGAAATCGTCGTAGACCGGGAGGCCATTGACCGACCACCAGCGCTCCTCGCCGTCGGCGGTGGCGGCGCGCAGGCGCAGGTCCTGGAACGATGAGCGGGCGTTGAGGTGAAAGTGCAGCGTGCGCTCGCTCTCGCCGCTCTGGCCCTCGTCGAGGAACAGGTCGGTGAAGGGCCGGCCCACAAGAGCCCCCTCGCCCGCGCCGACGATCTCGCCGATCGTGCGCGAGACATAGGTGATGAGGCCGCGCCGGTCGGTTTCCCAGAACCAGCCCTGGCGGGTCGATTCGTAGTCCGAGAGGATCAGCTCGGCGCGTTGCTGGGCGCGCTCGACCTGTTCGAGCCGGTCCTGCGCCATGCGGTTGTTCTCGATCTGGCGGAACGAGATGTAGACCCCCGCCCCGGCGCCGATCACCATGGCGACCATTGCCCCCGGCTCGCGCGTGACCAGCACGTGGGCGAACCACAGCGACAGCAGGGCGGCGACCATGGTCGACAGCCTGCCGGAACAGATCACGCCGACCAGCACGCCGATCATCACCAGCGCCGCCGGACCGGTCTGCCAGCCGCGCCCCGGCGCCTCGATGTTCCAGGTCGACAGGGCAAATCCGAACAGGAACATCGGCGCGATGACCACGCCGCTTATCGCCAGCCAGCGGTGGAGCAGTTCCTCGCCCAGCCGCCGCTCGTAGCGGACGGCGAGCGGCGCGGCGAAGGCGAGCAGGGCCGCGGCCATGGCGGCAAGGCCACTGGCGACCGGCGGCAGCGACCAGCTCGCCCAGGCGTGGACCATGACGGCGGCGAGCATGATCGGGGCCATCAGCCACCATTCGAGCGGAATCGCATAGCGGGCAATGAACCGGCGCGGGCGGACCTTGGCCGTCGTCCCCTTGCCCGCGGCGCGGCCGGGCGCCAGCACCGGGGCCGGACGCGGGTCCGGCTCGGGCGCTTCGGGGAAACGCAGTTCCCGGGATGTCGTGGCCGGTTTGCGGGGCATCGGTTCATCTGCCCCGAACGGACTTGCCAAACGGTTAAATCGATAGCGCAAACCCGTCGGATAAGCCGATATTCCCCCTTGCGCGGCCCGCCGTTTGCCTATTGCCTGCGAGCCAAGGCCCGAAGCGGGCAGACTCGGGAGAATGCTCAGTGCGGCACCTGGCGATCATCGGTTCGGGACCGGCCGGCTACTACACCGCCGAAGCGGCGCTGAAGCGCTGGGGCGAGGATGTGCAGGTCGACGTGCTCGACCGCCTGCCCGTGCCCTATGGCCTGATCCGCACCGGGGTGGCGCCCGATCACCAGTCGATCAAGGCGGTGAGCAAGCGCTATGAGGGCGTGGCCCTGGCCGAGAACGTGCGGTTCATCGGCAATGTCAGCGTGGGCGCCGACGTTTCGGTGGGCGAGTTGCAGAACCTCTACGACGCGGTGATCCTTGCCACCGGCGCGCCCAACGACAAGCCGCTGGGGATGCCGGGCGAGGACCTCGGCAACGTGCTGGGCAGCGCGGCCTTCGTCGGCTGGTACAATGGGCATCCGCAGTTCGCCGAGCTCGACCAGGATCTCTCAGGTTCGCGCGCGGTGGTGATCGGCATGGGCAATGTCGCGCTCGACGTCGCCCGGATCCTCGCCAAGACCCGCGCCGAGTTCGCGGGCAGCGACATCGTCGGCCATGCGCTGGACCAGCTCTCGGCCTCGCGGCTCAATCACATCACCATTCTCGGCCGGCGCGGCCCGCACCAGATCGCGATGACGCCCAAGGAACTGGGAGAACTCGGCCACCTCGAGCGCGCCTGTCCCCGCGTCGACCCGGCCGACCTGCCGGAAGAGGCCGAGGACATTCTGCTCGAGCCGGGCCTGCGCAAGTCGGTCACCCTGCTGCGCAGCTTCGCCGCGATCCCGGAGAGCTTCCGCGAGGACAAGCCGGTGGAGATCGAGTTCGACTTCTTCGCCAGCCCGCGCGCCCTGCTGGGCGAGGGCGGCAAGGTCACCGGCGTGGAGGTGGAGCGCACCGTGGTCGAAAAGGGCCGCGCAGTGGGCACGGGGGAGACCTTCGTGGTCCCGGCCAGCCTCGTCGTCTCGTGCATCGGCTACCAGACCTCGCCGATCCCCGACGTGCCCTTCGACGAGCGGCAGGGGCGCTTCGCCAATGACGAGGGCCGGATTTTGCCGGGGCTTTACTGTGTTGGCTGGGCGCGGCGCGGGCCTTCCGGCACGATCGGCACGAACCGGCCTGACGGCTACGCCATGGTCGACCTTATCGCCGAGGACCAGCCGCATGCGGCCGGCAAGAGCGGGGCGGACGGGTTCGACCTGCTGGCGCAGGAGCGCGGGCTCAAGGTGGTGCGCTTCCGCGACTGGAAGAAGATCGAGGCGGCCGAGGTGGAACGGGCGCGCGAAGGGGCCCCGCGGGAGAAGTTCGTGGACGTGGCGACGATGATCGCGGCGGCGGGGAAGGGTTGATTTTGAGGTCCTCTCCCGTTTCGTCCGCAGGACGCAACGGGAGAGGTGGGAGGCGACTGACGGAGGGGGAATGTTGCGCCGGCTAGACCCCTCCACCACCCGCTATGCGGGCGGTCCCCCTCCCCATTTGTGCTACGCAAAAATGGAGAGGATCTGGTCGAGCAATCAACCCAGCGGCATCACACCCGCATCGGCATCAGCACGTAGAGCGCGGCGGCTGAATCGCCCTGGCGGATCAGCGTGGGCGCGCCGGCGTCGGCGAGGTGCAGCTCGACGTTGTCGCCGTCGATCTGGCTGAGGATGTCCTTGAGGTAATTGGCGTTGAAGCCGATCTCGAAGCCGGCGGACTTGTAATCGGCGGGGAGTTCTTCGGCGGCCGTGCCGTTATCCGGCGAAGTGACCGAGAGGGTCACCCGGTCCGGCTCCAGCGCGATCTTGACCGCGCGGGTCTTCTCGGTGGCGATGGTCGCCACGCGGTCGACGCCTTCGTAGAACGAGCGCGGGTCGAGGCGGAGGAGCTTGTCGTTCCCGGTGGGGATCACGCGGTTATAATCGGGGAAGGTGCCGTCGATCAGCTTGGAGGTGAGGACCACGCCGTTCTCGCCGCCGAGGGTGAAGCGGACCTTGGAGGCCGAGAGATCGACCTCGACATTGGTGTCGAGCGCCTCTTCGAGGAGCTTGCGCAGCTCGGCCACGCATTTGCGCGGCACGATCACGTCGGGCATGCCTTCAGCGCCATCCGGGCGCGGGATGGTGTAGCGGGCCAGCCGGTGGCCGTCGGTGGCGGCGGCCTTCAGCTCGTCTTCGGTGACGTGGAAGAAGATGCCGTTGAGGTAATAGCGCGTTTCCTCGGTGCTGATCGCGAAGCGGGTGCGGTCGATCAGTTCGGCGAGGGTGCGGGCCGGGATTTCGAACGAGGTCGGCAGGTCGCCCTCGACGATCACGGGGAAATCGTCACGCGGCAGGGTCGGCAGCGAGAAGCGGCTGCGGCCGGCCTTGACGGTCATCCGGTTGTCCGCCGTCTCCAGGCTGACCTGCGAGCCGTCGGGCAGCTTGCGCGCGATGTCGAACAGCAGGTGCGCGGAAACGGTGATCGCGCCGGGGACCTCGACCGAGACGGCGGCCATGGACTCGACCACCTGGAGATCGAGGTCGGTCGCCATCAGCCGCACCGCGCCGGCGCCCGAGGCTTCGATCAGCACGTTCGACAGGATCGGGATCGTGTTGCGGCGCTCGACGACGGACTGGACGTGCGACAGGCACTTGAGCAGCGTCGCGCGTTCGATGGTGGCCTTCATGTCGCTCTCATGTCCCCCTGGGCGCTGATTCCATGCGGAATCGGCCCGTCGTCAAGAATTCGGACTGCCTGTCTTAACGTGGGCGTGTGGTGCGGCAAGCAGGAAGCGCGGTTAACACGTGCGATCTGGGGATAAACCCGCGGTTTGCGGCCAGATAGGCCTGCCTCAAATCATCGCCATGCCGCCGTTCACGTGCAGCGTCTGGCCGGTGACGTAGCCGGCCTCCTTGCTGGCGAGGTAGGCGACCGCCGCGCCGATGTCCTCGCCCTCGCCCATGCGGCCCATCGGGATGCGGGCGTTGAGCGCTCCCTTCTGGGCATCGGGCAGGACGTCGGTCATGGCCGTGCGGATGAAGCCGGGGGCGACGCAGTTCACGGTGATGCCGCGGCTGGCAAGCTCCTGGCCGAGGCTCTTCGACATGGCGACGAGCCCGCCCTTGGCCGCGGCGTAGTTGGCCTGGCCGGGGTTGCCGGTGGTGCCGACGACCGAGGTGATGGTGATGATCCGGCCGAAGCGCGCCTTCATCATCGGCTTGGCCGCCGCGCGCATCAGGCGGAAGGCGGCTTCGAGGTTGACCTTGAGGACGGCGTCCCAGTCCTCGTCCTTCATCCGCATGATCAGGCCGTCGCGCGTGATGCCGGCGTTGTTGACGAGGATGTCGAGCTTGCCGAGCGAATCCACCGCGGCGGGGACCAGCTTCTCGACCTGCTCGGCGTCGGACAGGTCGCAGGCGATGGCGACGTGGTCGACTTCCTGGAGGTGCTGGGGGGTATGCTCGTCGAGCTCGTCGCGGAAGGCGCGGAGCTTGGTGGCGTTCGAGCCGGAAATCGCGAGGCGCGCGCCCTGGCTGGCGAGTGCGCGGGCGATGGAGGAGCCGATGCCGCCGGAAGCGCCGGTGACGAGGGCGGTCATGCCGTGAAGATCGAACATCTCTCGTTACTCCTCAGAGGCTCTTCGCCAGTTCCTCGATGTCGGCCATGGTCACCACGCTGGTGACCTGAACGTCCGGCCCGGCCGAACGGGTGATCATCGGCCCGAGCACCTTCCCGCCCAGCTCGACGAACTGCTCCACGCCCGCATCGCGCATGGCGATGGCGCTCTCGCGCCAGCGGACGCGGCCGGTGACCTGTTCGACGAGGAGGCGCTGGACCTCGGCGGGCTCGCTGGCCGCGGCGGCGATGACGTTGGCGAAGACGGGGACGCGCAAGGCGCCCGGCGGGGTCTTGCCCAGGGCCTCGGCCATGGCGTCGGCGGCGGGCTGCATCAGCGGGCAGTGGAACGGGGCGGAGACGGGGAGCAGCATGCCGCGCTTGATCCCGACGTCCTTGACCAGCGCCACGGCGCGCTCGATCGCCTCGCGGTGGCCGGAGATGACAACCTGGGTGGGATCGTTGTCGTTGGCGACAGTGCAGACCTGGCCTTCCGCAGCGGCTTCGGCCAGGGCGCTCGCCTTCTCGATATCGGCGCCGAGCAGCGCCGCCATGGCGCCCACGCCCACCGGCACGGCGGCCTGCATCGCCTGCCCGCGCAGCTTGAGGAGCCGCGCGGTATCGGCCAGCGAGAAGGCCCCGGCGGCGCAGAGCGCGGTATATTCGCCGAGGCTGTGGCCGGCGACGTAGTCCGCCTTGTCGGCGAGGGCGAGGCCGCCTTCCTTTTCCAGCACGCGCAGGACGGCGATGGCATTGGCCATGATCGCCGGCTGGGCATTCTCGGTCAGGGTCAGCGTGTCGTCCGGCCCGTCGCGCATGATCTGGAACAGCTTCTGGCCGAGCGCGTCGTCGACCTCCTCGAACACCTCGCGGGCGGCGGCGCTGGCCTCGGCGAGCTCCACGCCCATGCCGACCTTCTGGCTGCCCTGTCCCGGAAACACGAAAGCGCGCATCGATAGACTCCTAATAGTCCGCAATCTCCCCTCCCGTTCACGGGAGGGGCTGGGGGAGGGCCTGTTGCGCGATGGACCTCAACAGGCCCTCCCCCGGCCCCTCCCGCAGGCGGGAGGGGAGTTCAGTGGGCCGCCCCTTAGGGGCGGCAAGCTTCATCCCGCAAGCCCGAACGGCACGATCCTGTTGGCAGCATCATGGCCGATGTCGGCCGGGCCAAGAAAGGGCAGGCCGTGGCGCTCGCACCAGAACCGGGCGATCTGCTCCGGCTCCGCGCCGAACGGACGGTCGTTCTCCGGCACTTCGCTCACCCGGCCCAGCCGCAGCCCAGCGATGCCGCCGAGGTGGGCACTGGCATGGAAGAACAGCCGGTCCACCGCGTAGAGGTATTCCGAGACTTCCTCGACCATGACCACGTGGCCGGCGAGCCCCGGCATCAGCGGGGTGCCGCCGAGCATGGCGAGCGTGGTGAGGTTGAAGGCGACCGCGGGGTGGCGGCCGTCGAGCGAGGGCTCCTCGCCGGAGCGGTCCCCCGCCAGCCAGCCGAGCGTGCGGCGCACCGCCGCTTCGCCGCCAGTGCGGCGGATGTCGGTGGGCATGGGGGCGTGGACCGGGCGGCCGATGCGGGCGCGATAGAGCGCGGCGAGCAGGTAGCCGCCGTCGGAATAGCCGAGGAAGGCCTTTTGCGCGGCGGCGTGATCCAGCCGCCCCGTGGCGACCTGCGCGATCCGGTTCGCGCCATAGCCGCCGCGCACGAACCAGACGGCGTCGAAGCCAGGGTCATTGGCGCACTCGAGGAAAGCGGCGAGGCGCACCGCGTCGCTGCCGGCGAAGTGCCCCTCGGTCGCAAAGCACTGGTCGTGGAAATGCAGCGCAACATCGGGGAAATCGCGCGCCACTTCCGCCACGCGCGCGGCATCCTCGCGGGTGAACGGGGTGGACGGTGCGCAGATGGCGACGCGGATCATGTGCGCCTTCTAACCACCAGTTGCCTCGCGGGCAAAGGACGCATACCGCTGCGGCCACGATGACCGACGCCACCGCTCTCACCGCCCACCCCTGGTTCTTCTGCGGCATCGGCGGTTCGGGCATGTTGCCGCTGGCGCTGATCCTGCGCGGACAGGGGGCGCAGGTGGCGGGCTCGGACCGCAGCCGCGACCAGGGCCGCACACCGGAGAAGTTCGCCTGGCTGGAGAGCCTGGGCTTTACCCTGTTCCCGCAGGACGGCAGCGGGATCACCAGCGCGGAGCAGACGCTGGTCGCCTCGGCAGCGGTGGAGGACACGGTGCCCGAGGTGGTCCGCGCGAAGGAGTTGGGCTGCCCGCGGATGAGCCGGGCGCAGTTGCTCGCCGCCCTGTTCAACCAGGCCCCGGTGTCGATCGGCGTCGCCGGGACGAGCGGCAAGTCGACCGTCACCGGCATGATCGGCTGGATCCTGACCCGGGCGGGCCGCGATCCGACGATCATGAACGGCGCGGTGATGAAGAACTTCGTGGCGCCCGATGCGCCCTTCGCCTCGGCGCGAGTGGGCGCAGGCGGGGTGTTCGTGTCCGAGGTGGACGAGAGCGACGGCTCCATCGCGCTCTACAATCCGACCGTGGCCGTGGTCGGCAATGTCAGCCTGGATCACAAGAGCCTCGACGAGTTGCGCCAGCTGTTTGGCGATTTCCTCGGCCGGGCGCAGGTCGCCGCGGTGAACCTCGACGATGCCGATGTCGCCGCCCTTGCCGCGCGCGCGCCGGCTACGGTGAGCTTCGCGCTGGAGGCGGCCGCCGATCTCACCGTCTCGGACGTGAGCGAACAGCCGACCAGCATTGCCGCCACCCTGCACGACAACCGCGACGGGACCGTCCATGCCCTGGCGCTGAAGGTGCCGGGACGCCACAACCTCGCCAATGCCCTTGCCGCCGTGGCCGCCGCCAGCGCCGCCGGGGTGCCGGTGAGCGCGGCCGTGGCGGCGCTCGCCTCCTTCGCCGGGCTGGCGCGGCGGTTCGATATCGTCGGCACCAGCCCGTCCGGCGTCACCGTGATCGACGACTTCGGCCACAACCCCGACAAGGTCGGCGCCACCCTCGCCACGCTGAAGGCCCACCCGGGCCGGGTGATCGCCTTCTTCCAGCCGCACGGCTACGGCCCCTTGCGGCAGATGGGCGACGAGCTCGCCGCGGTCTTCGCCCGCGCGCTCGGGCCGGATGACCGGGTGATCCTGTGCGACCCAGTCTATTTCGGCGGGACGGTCGATCGCTCGGTGGGGAGCGAAAGGCTAGCGGATCTGGTTAACACCTTGGGCGGAAAGGCGGAATATGTGCCCGCCCGGGCCGATTGCGCGACCCGCATCGCCGCGCTCGCGCAAGCCGGCGACCGCGTCGTGATCATGGGCGCGCGCGACGATACGCTGACCCTTTTCGCGCGGGACCTGCTCGCCGCCCTTTAATTGCGCCTCGCGCCGTCGTCTTGCCGGGAGTGGTTAAGAGGCGAGCGAGGAGTGCCTTCATGTATACCGATCCGGCAACGATGACGGCCAATGCCGCAAGCTCCACCGCGCGCTGGGTACGCCGCGCCGAGCGCCATGCGATCGACCTGCTCGCCCGCTATGCCTGGAAGGGCCTGCGCGGCACGGTCCTGCTCAAGGACCTCACCTGCGACGGCGCCCGCATCGAAGGCCTGGAAGGCCTGCGCCAGGGCGACGGGCTGACCCTGCTGCTGCCCGATGCCCCGCCGGTCGAGGCGACGGTCGCCTGGGCGATCGGCCGCGCCGCGGGCCTGCGCTTCGACGAGGCCATCGCGCCCGAGGAACTGGCGCGGATCGTTCGCGATTTCGCTCCGGCCGAGCTGGGTCCGCTGACGCTGGCAGGGCTCAAGGGCGCGCCGCAGCGCCGCCTCTGCGGCTAGGGTCAGGACCCACTAACCGCACCATCGAGGTTTGAGGCAAAATGGCCAGGTGCAAGGAAGGAAAGCGCAGGGATATGTCGATATCTCAAGCTTTCCTGACGCCGCAAATGGCCATTTTGGTCAAATCCCTGCGGGACGCCAGAATGGCTTCCAGCTCGAACCAACTCCCCTTGGAGGGGCAACCAGCCCCTCCTGCAGCCGCCTTGGTCCGATCTGTTCGCCATTCTGGCGCCTCGATGGCGCGGTTAGTGGGTCCTGACCCTGACCTGCGTGGTCCGGCTCAGCGCCGGAAGCCGGGATTTACGAACCTCTGCGCCGCTTCGCGCAGCAATTCGCGCTGCAGCGGCATGACGCGGGCATCCTCGGCGAAGCGGGTGGCCATCAGCACGGCCTTGGCCAGCGGCTCGTCGAAGCGCAGGCCGAGGTAAAGGCCATCGGTCCAGACGACCTCGCCGAAGGCCTCGAACTCCTCCCAGGCGATCACCGCCTCGCGGCCCGGGCCAAGGCCGCTGTCCGGCGCGTAGAGCCGCGCGCCGAACCGGGCGAGATCGGCGAGGATGGCGCGCGCGGTCCCGTCGAGCATGATCAGACGGGCACGCAGCTCCACCCGCAGCCGCGCGTCCTGGCGGCGGCCGAGCATGGGCTGGGTGAGATGGAGGTTGCGGTGCGACACGAGCCTTGCTCTAGCATGGCGCGGCACGGCGGGCGTTAAGCTGGCCTAGGGAACTGCCCGGAATTTCCGCTGAAGCCGCGGTCAACCACGCCTGCCGCTTGCAATTCCCGCCCCATCGGCTAAGGGCCGCCACTTCCGCTTGTCCCACCCGGATTCGCGGAAACACGAAGAAAGCCGGAGGGGCCCCGCAATGGTGCGGATCAGCCAGCGATCGGTTACGGATGTGTTCTGAATCGCCCCAAGCCCCCGGGCCTGAGCCAATTCAGAACACATCCGAGTGAATGAAAGGAAGGCCCGTGGCTCTATACGAGCACGTGTTCCTGGCGCGCCAGGATCTCAGCCAGGCGCAGGTCGATGCGCTGGCAGCCACCGCGACGGAAATCGTCGAATCCAACGGCGGCAAGGTCACCAAGACCGAAACCTGGGGCCTCAAGGGCCTCGCCTACAAGATCAAGCGCAACCGCAAGGCGCACTTCGTGCTGCTGAACGTGGAAGCCCCCGCCGGCGTCGTCGCCGAGCTGGAGCGCCAGACGCAGATCAACGAAGACGTGCTGCGCTACATGACCGTGCGCGTCGACGAGCATGAGGCCGGCCCGTCGGTCCAGATGCGCAAGAACGACCGCGAGCGCACCCGTCGCCGCGACCGCGAGGAGGCTTGATCCATGGCCCGTGCATTCTTCCGCCGCCGCAAGTCCTGCCCGTTCTCGGGCAAGAACGCGCCCAAGATCGACTACAAGGACGTGCGCCTGCTCCAGGGCTTCATGTCCGAGCGTGGCAAGATCGTTCCGAGCCGCATCACCGCGGTCTCGGCCAAGAAGCAGCGTGAGCTGGGCCAGGCAATCAAGCGCGCCCGGCACATCGGCCTGCTGCCCTACCTCGTGAAGTAAGGAGGAAAGACCATGCAGATCATCCTCCTCGAACGCATCGAGAAGCTCGGCACCATCGGCGACGTCGTGAACGTCAAGGACGGCTACGCCCGCAACTTCCTGCTGCCCAACAAGAAGGCCCTTCGCGCCAACGAGGCGAACCGGAAGGTCTTCGAAGCCAACCGCGCCCGCATCGAGGCCGACAACGCCGAGCGCAAGGCCCAGGCGGAAGGCCACTCGAAGAACGTCGACGGCCAGCAGGTCGTCCTCATCCGCGCGGCTTCCAACGCCGGCCAGCTCTATGGCTCGGTCTCGGTCCGCGACATCGTCGACGCCCTCAACGCCGAAGGCGCCAAGGTGTCGAAGGCGATGATCGTGCTCGAGCGCCCGATCAAGACCATCGGCGTGTTCGACGTGCGCGTCGCGCTGCACCCGGAAGTGTCGGTGGGCGTCAAGGTGAACGTCGCCCGTTCGCCCGACGAAGCCGAACTCCAGGCCCAGGGCGTCAACGTCATCGACGCGATGTTCGAGACCGAGACCTCGGGCTTCACCGAGGCCTACGATCCCAACGCCGAACCCGGCGAGATCCCGGCGGAGCTGCTCGAAGAGGGCGCTGCCGAGGGCACCGAAGCCTAACCACTTTCCCGCAAGGGATGGGAAGCCCCTCGCTCCGACGGGAGCGGGGGGTTTTCGTTTGGGTGCTTGCCATTGATTTGCAACGGGTCGCCGCTACCTTGAGGGGTAATGCAGGACCCGCAGGCCATCGTCGCCCAGCTCACCCGCCTCTATGACGAGGCCGTGGCCACCCTGCGGGCCGATATCGCCGAATATGTCGCCAGCGGCGCCCCGCCCCCGCCCGAGCGCCGCACCACCGGGGCCTGGTGCTACCCGGAGCTGCGGCTGCACTATGCCGGCGAGGAGACCCGGCCCGACCTCGCCCGCGCCTTCGGGCGGCTGTCGCATGCCGGCACCTATGCCTGCACGATCACCCGGCCCGCGCTCTTCGCCGATTACCTGGCCGAGCAGCTCGCCCTGCTGATGGACGACTACGCGATCCGCCTCGAGGTCGCCCGCTCGAACCAGGCGATCCCCTTCCCTTATGTGATCGACGCCAGCGGCGGCTTGGGTGCGGTATCCCCGCTCGACCTCGCCCGCCACTTCCCGACCACCGAGCTCGCCATGATCGGCGACGAACTGGCCGACGGGATCGAGCCCCGCCCCGGCGAACCGCTCCCCCTAGCCCTGTTCGACGCGCTGCGCACCGATTTCAGCCTCGCCCGCCTCGCCCACTATACCGGCACCAGCCCGGAGCACTTCCAGCGCTTCATCCTGTTCACCAACTACCACCGCTATGTCGATGAATTCGTCGACTGGGCGGGGGCTCAGCTGGGGGAAGGCTATACCGCGCTGTCGGGCGCCGGCGGGCTCTACCTCGATGCGCCGGTGGCCAATGCCCGAGCGCGCCTCTCAGACACCGCCTGGCGCCGCCACCAGATGCCGGCCTACCACCTCATCGGCCCGAACCGCAGCGGCATCTCCCTCGTCAACATCGGCGTCGGCCCGTCCAATGCCAAGACGATCTGCGATCACCTCGCCGTGCTGCGGCCCGAGGCCTGGCTGATGATCGGCCACTGCGGCGGCCTGCGCGACACGCAGAAGATCGGCGACTACGTCCTCGCCCATGCCTATCTCCGCGACGATCACGTGCTCGACGACGTGCTCCCGCCGGAAATCCCGGTCCCGGCCATCGCCGAGGTCCAGGTGGCCCTCGCCCGCGCGGCCGAGCTGGTCAGCGGCGACAGCGGCGCGGGGCTCAAGAAGCGGATGCGCACCGGCACGGTCGTCACCACCGACGACCGCAACTGGGAGCTGCGCTACACAAGCTCCGCCCGCCGCCTCTCGCTGTCCCGCGCGGTCGGAATCGACATGGAGAGCGCCACCATCGCCGCCCAGGGCTATCGCTTCCGCGTGCCCTACGGCACCTTGCTGTGCGTCTCCGACAAGCCGCTCCACGGCGAGATCAAGCTGCCGGGCCAGGCCAACCGCTTCTACGAGGAGGCCATCGCGGCCCACCTCAAGATCGGCACGCTGGCCTGCGAGCTGCTGCGGGCGGAAGGCGCAAGGCTCCACTCGCGCAAGCTGCGCGCGTTCAGCGAACCGCCGTTCCGCTAACCTCACCCGGGGGGTTGTTCGAGGCATCCCATCGCAAGGGCATCCCATCGCGGCCGACCATCCGCCCCGGAAATCGCACCCGCCCCTCCCGTTGCCACCGGCAAAACCGCAATTGCCGGAGCAAGTCCATGTCCATCCGCAACACCCCCGCCCTGCTCACCGCCGTGATCCTGCTGCCGCTCGCCGCCTGCAAGGGCGGTAACGATACGGCCACCGCCACCTCCAGCACCTCGGCGTTCGGCCCCGACACCATCGCCACGGCCTCGATGGCTCCCGCAGCCGCCACGCCGCTGCCGCTGACCGCCAAGGCCTTCGTCGACGCCGCCGCCTCGAGCGACCTCTACGAAATGGGCGCGGCCAAGCTGGCCGATGCCGGGGACCACCCGACAGCGATCCGCTCCTTCGCCCAGATGATGATGCGCGACCACGCCAAGTCCAGCGCCGCGCTCAAGGCCGCCGTGGGCGAGACCAGCAATTCCGCCAAGGTCGACAACCAGAAGCTCGAGCCCCAGCACCAGGCCATGCTCGACGAACTGCGCGCGGCGACGCCCGCCACCTTCGCCTCGATCTATGCCCGCCAGCAGGTCGCCGCCCACCAGAAGACGCTGGCCGTGCTCCAGAACTACGCGAAGAGCGGCGATTCCAAGCCGCTGATGGCCTTTGCCGAGAAGACGATCCCGGTCGTCGAAGAGCACCTCGCGGCGGCGCGCAAGCTCAAGCCGTAAGGAAGCTCGCGATCGCCGCGGCCAGTTCCGGCCGGGTGACGCAGGTCATGTGGGTGCCGGGAATCGGGGCATAGCGCCCGTCCGGCAGGGCCGCGGCGAGTTCCTCGGCCGAGCCGTTGTCGTCATCCTCGGTGCCGCAGACCAGCAGGGTCGGCATGGCGGCCAGCGACAGGTCCTCGCCCTCGGCCTCGGCGGCATCGGCGAGGAAGCTCTCCAGCAGGAGCCGCGCGGCCAGGCGGTCCACCTGGGTCGAGCGCATGAAGTTCTGCGCCATGTAGGCCGGGTCGTCGCGCGGGATCGTGCCGAAGCGAGCGATCACGTCGAGGAAAAATTCGATCCGGCGCGTCCAGCCGCGGATGCCCGCCAGCCCCATGCCGCCCAGCACCAGCCGCCGCGGCTCCAGCCCGCCCGCGATCACCCCGCGCAACACCGTCCGCGCTCCGAGCGAGAAGCCGGCGAGGTCGTAGTCGGCAAGCCCGAGGCCATCGATCACCGCGGCGAGGTCCCGAACCAGCACGTCATGCGGATAGGCGCCGGCCTCATGCGGGTGGGCGCTGAGGCCGTGGGCGCGCAGGTCGGGCATGATGCAGGCGAACCCCGCCTCCGCCAGCCGCTGCGCCGTGCCATACTTGATCCAGTTGACCTCGGCGCTGGAGAACAGCCCATGCAACAGCACCAGCGGCCGCCCCGTGCCCAACCGGTGAACCGCCAGCTGCGCCCCGCCGTAGCCGGGCAGGAATTCGGTCGAGTGGGCCATGCCAGGCGATGGATCAGGCAATCAGGTCTTCTCACATTTGAGGGCGCACTGCCGTGCCCAAGGCAAGGCCAGGAGAGCACCAAGAGCCGCCATAGCCATGTCCTTCTGGCTGTCGAAGGGGTCCCCCTGCTCGCCGTTGTAGGCGCCGGCGTCCGCCGGGGCGAGGGTCATGGTCAGGCTCCACTCGAATATCTCGTAGAGGCAGCTGGTTCCCAGGACGAACAACAACGCAAAACTCAGGGCGAAGCGACGGCTCGCTCCGGCATGGCGGACAAGAACCTCGGCGCAGACCGGCATGCTCAGGAGACCGAAGGCGAAATGCACCGCCCGGTCGAACATGTTGCGGTTCCAACCGAGTGCCTTGTCGATGTCGGTGCCGAAGGCGAGCGACCAGCGCTCATAAGGTACGTAGCTGTATGACCAGGTGGCCGCGAACAGATGCATCAGGATGAATGCCGTGACGCATCCCGCCGCAAGGTTCGTCAGCGGCCATCGCCGCAAGGCCCATGGCGCCACCAACAGGCCCACACCGACCGGGCCGACCTGAAGCCAGGTATTGGCGGGGTAAAGTGCCTCGTAGATGCTGATGGGCACGGCGATTGCGACCAAGGCAAGCATGCCCCATTGCAGCCGTGGCACTTGGTTCATGCGCGTCCCCCGCCAGGCCGCTCAGGTCAGCAGCTTGATCCCCGAGAACAGCAGGACCGCCGCCAGGGCCGGGCGCAGGATATGGTCGGGGGAGCGGGAGGACAACAGGCTTCCGGCGATCACCCCGGGGATCGAGCCGATCAGCAGGTTGCCGAGCAGGGTCAGGTCGACCCCGCCGATCAGCCAGTGGCCGAAGCCGGCGACGAGGGTCAGCGGCACGGCATGGGCGATGTCGGAGCCGACGATCCGGGCGACCCGGAGGCCCGGGTAGAGCATCAGCAGGGCGGTCACCCCGATGGCACCGGCGCCGACCGAGGAGATCGTCACCGCCACGCCCAGCGCCACGCCCAGCGCAATGGTCGGGATCAGGCTTTCCCGGTCGTCGAGCCGCTCGTGGGTCTTGGCGAAGACCGCCAGCTTCTTCTGGAACAGGGTGGCGATCGAGGTCAGGACCAGCATGCCGCCGAGCACGACGAGGATGATCTCGCTCGCCTCCTTGCCGACCTTGCCGAAGCGCGAGAGCACCAGGAGGGTGAGGATCGCGGCGGGAACCGAGCCCGAGGCGAGCCGGCGGACGATCTTCCAGTCCACCGTGGAGCGCCAGCCGTGGACGCCCGAGCCGACGATCTTGGTCGTCGCGGCGAAGAGCAGGTCGGTGCCCACCGCGGTCTGCGGGCTGACGCCGAACAGCAGGACGAGGATCGGGGTCATCAGCGAACCGCCGCCGACTCCGGTCAAGCCGACGAGGAAGCCCACCAGCAGGCCCGCGAAGGCGTGGAGCAGATCCATATTGGCGAACATCCATTTCCCCCTGCGGACGGTTCGCGTGCAGGCGCGCGCGTCCCGAATGGAGACTGCCTAACCAGCAAGGCGCAATTGGGGCAATAAAGAATCTCTATCCCCAAAGTAGATTTAAACCGATGTGGCGCACGGCCCGGCGCAGCGTGGCGGGCCGGGGAAAGGCGCCCGAAAGCGGGGCGCGGAACATGTCAGTATTCCGGAACGTTAGCGATTCTCGTGAGGAAGCAACAACTTAAGGAGAATCCCATGCATCGCTCGCGAACCCTGATCGCGCTCCTGCTGGCCGGCTCGCTCGCCGCCGCCGGTAGTGCCAGCCCGGCGCTCGCCGGCAAGTCCGACCGCGCTGCCCAGGCGATCGCCGCGGCCCAGGCCAAGATCGACAGCGCCAAGACCATCGGCGCCGGCACCGAGGTGCCGCGCCGCGTCGCCGCCGCGCAGGCCGAACTCGCCCGCGCCAGCGAGGCCAAGCAGAGCGGCCACAACGAGGAGGCGATCCAGATCGCGATCCACGCCCAGGCCATGGCCGACGCGATCCTCGGCGAGACCGCCGCGCGCAAGGACGCCGATGCCGCGGCCACCACGGCCGCCGCGCAGAACCAGACCGCCGCCGCCCAGAGCCAGGCCGAGGCCGCCCGCGCCGATGCGGCCGCGGCCAATGCCCGCGCCGAGGCCGCGCAGCAGGCCGCCCAGCAATCGGCCCAGCAGGCTGCTATGGCCACCCAAGCCGCGGTCACCGCCGCCCAGACGCCGCCTCCGGCACCCGCCGCCGAGCCGACCAAGGTCGAGACGACGCTCACCACCGCCACCCCGTCCGGCGCGCATCGCACGGTGAAGAAGAAGGTGGTGGTCCACCGCAAGGCCAAGGCCAGCGGCGCGACGGTGACCACCGCGACGACGCGGGTTTCGACCGGGCAGTGACGCGAGAAGGGCCGGACTGCTGGTGCAGCCCGGCCCTTTCGTCACGCCGATGCCCTCTCTCCCCGGCGGGGAGAGATACGCAGGCTTGCGAGCTTGCTCGCTAGCCGGAGTTGAGAGGGGTGCGAGGCTGGTTAGGCCGAGCCCCCTCTCCCAAACCCTCTCCCCGGCGGGGAGAGGGCTTTTAGCCCTTCTTCAGGTGGCGCCGGCCGAGCAGTTCGGCGATCTGCACGGCGTTGAGCGCTGCGCCCTTGCGCAGGTTGTCCGAAACGCACCACAGCGCGAGGCCGTTCTCGACCGTGATGTCCTCGCGCACGCGGCTCACATAGGTCGCATAGTCGCCCACGCATTCGACCGGCGTCACGTATCCGCCGTTCTCGCGCTTGTCGACGAGCATGACGCCCGGCGCCTCGCGCAGGATGTCCTGGGCCTCGGTCGCGGTGATCTCGTTCTCGAACTCGATGTTGAGCGCCTCGGAGTGGCCGACGAAGACCGGCACGCGCACGCAGGTGGCCGAGAGCTTGATCTTCGGATCGAGGATCTTCTTGGTCTCGGCGACCATCTTCCACTCTTCCTTGGTGTAGCCGTCATCGAGGAAGACATCGATGTGCGGGATCACATTGAAGGCGATCTGCTTGGTGAACTTCTTCGGCTCGACGCTGTCACCCACGAAGATCGCGCGGCTCTGCTCGAACAGCTCGTCCATGCCTTCCTTGCCCGCGCCGGAGACCGACTGGTAGGTCGCCACGACCACGCGCTTGATCGTCGCCTTGTCGTGCAGGGGCTTCAGGGCCACGACCATCTGCGCGGTCGAGCAGTTGGGGTTGGCGATGATGTTCTTCGCCTTGTAGCCGTCGATCGCCTCGGGGTTCACCTCGGGCACGATCAGCGGCACGTCGGGGTCCATGCGGTAGAGCGACGAGTTGTCGATCACCACGCAGCCCTGCGAGGCGGCCTTGGGGGCATAGGTCTGGGTCGGGCCCGAGCCGGCGGCGAAGAGGGCGATGTCCCAGCCGGTGAAATCGAAGTGCTCGATGTTCCTGACCTTGAGCATCTGCCCGGTCTCGCCGAACTCGATCTCGGTGCCGGTCGAACGGGGGCTGGCGACGGCGGCGATCTCGTCGATCGGGAAGCTGCGCTCGGCGAGGATGTTGAGCATCTCGCGGCCGACGTTCCCCGTCGCGCCCACGACTACTACGCGGTAACCCATGATATCACTCCTGTGCGCCTTCGCGCGGCGCATTCTGATCGGGATAAAAAGGAAAAGGGCGCCCCGGCCTGTGCCAGGGCGCCCTCTACGGTGTTTGTTCCGTGTCCGGCGGCGGGCCTCAGCCCTCCTGGCGGGTGTCGCGGCGCTCCGCAATACGTGCGCGTTTGCCGGTGCGGCCGCGCAGGTAGTAGAGCTTCGCGCGACGCACGACGCCCCGGCGGACGACGGTAATCGAATCGATGTTGGGCGAGTAGAGCGGGAACACGCGCTCCACGCCTTCGCCGAACGAGATCTTGCGCACGGTGAAGTTGGAGTTGAAGCCGCGGTTCGAACGCGCGATGCACACGCCTTCGTAGGCCTGCACGCGGGTGCGCTCGCCTTCGATGACCTTCACGCCGACGCGGACGGTGTCGCCCGGGCGGAACGTCGGGATTTCCTTGCCGGCCTTGGCGATTTCCTCGGCCTCGATCTGCTGGATCAGGTTCACTGGTCCAAGTCCTTCATTTTTCGCCGCGCGCCAGAGGCAGACTGGACCCGAGCGCCCTCATGGCGCTCCCAAAGATCCGGCCTGCGTAACCGTGTATCGATCTCGGACTGGGCTTTTCGCCAAGCCGCGATCTTCGCATGATCCCCCGATCGCAGCACTTCAGGGATCGTGCGCCCTTCCCACTCAGCGGGCCGGGTATAGTGGGGATATTCCAACAAGCCGTTCTCGAACGACTCCTCGGCCCCACTGGAAGGGGCGCCCATTACGCCGGGAAGCAGGCGAATGCAAGCATCGAGCAGCATCAGCGCGGCAGGCTCGCCGCCGGAGAGCACGATGTCGCCAACGGAGACTTCCTCGACATCGCGCGCGGCGAAGATGCGCTCGTCGAAACCCTCGAAACGGCCGCACAGGACGATGACGCCGGGGCCGGCGGCAAGCTCGCGCACGCGGGCCTGGGTGAGCGGCTTGCCGCGGGGGGTCATGGCGATAACGGGGGCTGCGGGAATGAGTGTACGCGCATGGTCGATGGCCTTGGCCAGCACGTCGACCCTGAGCACCATTCCCGCCCCACCCCCGGCCGGGGTATCGTCCACCGTGCGGTGCTTGTCGGCGGCGAAGTCGCGGATCTGGATGGCCTCCAGATCCCAAGTCCCCTCCACCCGCGCCCGGCCGGCGAGGCTGACGCCTAGCGGCCCGGGGAACATCTCGGGGTAGAGGGTGAGGACGGTCGCGTGGAAGGTCACTGGTATCCGTCAGTATTGATGATTGAGAGGAGTTTAGACGCAAGTTGCGATCCGGCGATTCCGGCAAGAACTCCTGCGAGAAGACCAAAGATGGCACCCGCGCCAGCCCCGAAGGTCGTCCCTAGTGCCAAGCCGCGGGTGAATGCCGGGTCATGTTGCCAGGTACAATCGTTCCCGCAAAACAATGCGCCATAGCCGAGGATCAAGATCAACATCGCCCACGCTCCGACCACGGCGCCGAGAACCGACGATGGAAGGGCCGCAAACAAAGCGACCCGCTTGCCTGGCGACTCAATGGCCCTGGTGTATGTGAGCGTGAACCTCGCAACAGCGGGGACAATCAGAATTATGGGCAGCATCAAGTCCACCCACGTGCCGACAGACGAGATAAACTGAGATACATTGGCAAACATCAAACTGTCCAATTCTCGACCGCCAGCCCCGGCACATCCGCAAAATCGCCGACATTGCTGGTCACCACCGTCGCCCCGATGCTCAGCGCGTGGGCTGCAAGCAGCCGGTCGAACCGCGCCCGCTTGAACGGCAGCTTGGCATATTCCCGCGCG
>Ga0207667_10003108_pt1 | contig 20547 bp, 17 predicted proteins | sample KBSCornC52_FD_184301 | JGI IMG/M metagenome (GOLD analysis project Ga0207667, IMG submission 184301) | Corn rhizosphere microbial communities from Kellogg Biological Station, Michigan, USA - KBS Corn C5-2 (SPAdes) (version 2) | ecosystem: Host-associated > Plants > Roots > Rhizosphere > Soil ...
GCGTGTCTCGCGCCGAACCGCCGCGTCGAAGTCGAAGTCAAGGGCGAAGGCGTCAAGCGCTGATCGAAGCCTCGTTTCACGAAAAGCCCCGCGGCGCCACCGCGGGGCTTTTTGTTTCTTTCGCTGAAATCCTCGCGTGGCCGGTGCGAGTGGAGTGGCGGCCGTGACGGGTGGCGCGGACGAGCGCGGCACCCGCAAGACGTCGCGGATACGCATACGGGACGCTGTAACCGCGCGCGAAGGGAGCGCCGGGCCCCGTAGGCCGACGTTCACGACTTCGAGCACCGGACACGCATGCCCGCGTCCTTCGCGCAGGAGACGCCTTCGAGCACCGGACACGCATGCCCGCGTCCTATGCAAAGAAGAGCGCAAGGAGTTGGTCCGCGGGTGGCCGCGATCATCCGCTAAACTCCGTGCCCATGAGTGAAGCGCGCACCGTCGACCTGCGCGTCGACGCGCGGTGGATCGTTCCGGTCGAGCCCGCCGGAACGCTCGAAGATCACGCGCTCGTCGTCGATGACGGGCGCATCGTCGCCATCGTCGAACGTGACGCGGCGGGCCGCGAATTCGCGCCGCGCAGCCGCGTCGAACTCCCGGATCACGTTCTGATTCCGGGGCTCGTCAACGCGCACACGCATGCCGCCATGACACTGCTGCGTGGTATCGCCGACGACGTGCCGCTGAAGTCCTGGCTCGAAGACGAGATCTGGCCTCGAGAGGGCCGCTTCGTCGGGCCGGAATTCGTCCACGACGGCACGCTGCTCGGCGCGGCCGAAATGCTGCGAGCCGGGATAACGTGCTGCAACGACATGTATTTCTTTCCCGATGCCGCCGCGCGCGCGTACGAGGACGCCGGCATGCGGGCGATGCTCGGCATGCCGGTGCTCGACTTTCCGACGCCTTACGCCGCCGATGCGGACGCGTACCTCGCGCGCGGCCTCGCTGCGCGCGACGCGTTCCGCCACGTGCCGCGGCTTTCATTCTCGTTCGCGCCGCATGCGCCGTACACGGTCGGCGACGCGACGTGGAACAAGGTCGTCGTCTATGCGCGCCAGCTCGATCTGCCGATTCAGTCGCACGTGGCCGAGACGCGCCGGGAAGTCGACGAGGCACGCGCGGAAACGCACGAGACGCCGCTCGCGCGCCTCGATCGCCTCGGTGCGACCGGTCCGTCGTTCATTGCGATCCATGCTGTCCATCTGGACGATAGCGATATCGACCGGCTTGCCGCGCAGGGCTGCCACGTCGTGCACTGCCCCGGCTCTAACATGAAGCTCGCGAGCGGCGCGGCGCCTGTCGCCGCACTGCTCGCGCGCGGCGTCAACGTCGCGCTCGGCACCGACGGCGCGGCCTCCAACAACCGGCTCGACCTGCTCGAGGAGATGCGCCTTGCGAGCCTTCTTGCGAAGGTGACGTCCGGCGACGCCGCGGCGCTGCCGGCGGCACTCGTGCTGCGCATGGCGACGCTGAACGGCGCACGGGCGCTCGGCCTCGACGCCGAGGTCGGATCGCTCGCCGCCGGCAAGCAGGCGGACCTGGTTGCGGTGCGGATCGCGGACGTCGAGACGCTGCCGATGTACGATCCGGTGTCGCACCTCGTCAACGCCGCGAGCCGCGAGCACGTGAGCGACGTCTGGGTAGGCGGCGAGCGCGTCGTCGAGGCGGGACGCGTGACGACATTGGATCGCGCCGCGCTGGTAAGCCGCGCGCGCGTATGGCAGCAGCGGCTCGCCTGAAAGTAAAGCGATGATGGACAACATTCCCGCCGTCGCAGCGCACGCGGCAATGACTCCCGGCAACGCCGATCCGGCCGAGCTCGCTAAATTCTCCGCGCTGGCGCATCGCTGGTGGGACCCGCAAAGCGAGTTCAAGCCGCTGCACGACATCAATCCGCTGCGCTTGCGCTGGATCGAGGCTCAGGCCGGCGGCCTCGCGGGCAAGCGCGTGGCGGACGTCGGCTGCGGCGGCGGCATCCTGGCCGAAGCGATGGCCGCGCGCGGCGCGCAGGTCGTCGCGATCGACCTGTCGGAAAGGGCGATTGGCGTCGCCCGGCTGCACCAATATGAATCCGGCACGAACGTCGACTACCGGCTCGCCGCGGCGGAGACGCTTGCGCTCGAGATGCCGGGCGCGTTCGACGTCGTCACGTGCTGCGAGCTGATCGAGCACGTGCCCGAGCCGGCGTCGACGGTGGCCGCATGCGCGACGCTCGCGAAACCGGGTGGCCTCGCCGTCTTTTCGACGATCAACCGCAATCCCAAATCCTACGTGCAGGCGATTCTCGGCGCGGAATACCTGTTGCGTCTGTTGCCACGCGGAACGCACGACTGGGCGCGGTTCCTGCGGCCGTCGGAGCTCGCGGGGTTCGCGCGGCGCGCGGGCCTTTCGCTCGTCGCGACGAGCGGCATGACGTACAACCCGCTGGCTCGCACGTATCGCCTGGTGGACGACCTGTCCGTCAACTATCTCGCCGCATTCACGCGCCGTGATGGCGGCTGACGCACGCCAGCGCCCGCCGCCGCGCGCGCTGGCGGTGAAAGCCGTCCTGTTCGACCTGGACGGAACGCTCGCCGACAGCGCCGGCGATCTCGCAGGCGCGGTCAACCGCATCCGGCGCGAGCGCGGACTCCCCCCCGTGACCGCCGCTTCGATGCGCCCGTACGCGTCGGCCGGCGCGCGCGGACTGCTCGGCGCCGGGATGGGCGTTGCGCCGGACGATGCCGAATACCCGGCGCTGCGTGAGCAATTCCTCGCGTACTACGAAGCCGGTCTCGCCGAAACGACGGCGCTGTTCGACGGCATCGCGACGCTGCTCGACGCGCTCGCCGCGCGCCGGCTTCCGTTCGGAATCGTCACCAACAAGGCCGCGCGATACACGCAGCCGGTGGTGGCCGCGCTCGGACTCGCCGCGCGCGCGCGCGCTGTCGTCTCGGGCGACACGACCGCGCATCCGAAGCCGCATCCGGCACCGCTGCTGCACGCTGCGGAGTTGCTCGGCGTCGCGGCGGCGGACTGCGTTTATGTCGGCGACGACCTGCGCGACGTCATCGCCGGCAATGCCGCGGGCATGCCGACGATCGCTGCCGAATACGGTTACCTCGGCGAGGCCGGCTGCGCCGACGATTGGCCCGCGACCGGCTGGATCGCGACGCCGCTCGAATTGCTCGAGTGGTTGCCGGTCGCGCGGGCGCCGCGCGGTCGCAGCGGCGACTGAGCCCGCTGCAAGGCCGCACCCCGCCCGCGCGCCGTCACGTCGGCTGGCCCGGCACGCTCCCGCTCACCGGCCGCAGGCGCTTCTGCGCACGCTGCTGCGATAGCAGCTGCGCGAGCGTCTGCTGTTGCGACGCGATCCGCCGGCTTCAGTTGCGACCGGCGCTCATCCGGCGCAGGCGGCGTTCGCGAGCCACAACTCCTGCGTCGTGCCGTTGCGCGAGCCGATCAGGCGCACGCCCTGGTTCGCGACGAGCGGGCGCACGATGGCGGTGCCGACGTCGTCCGGAGCGGCGAGCGCAATGCCGTTGGCTTGCGCCAGGCGGTCGCCCTCCCGCAAGCCCAGCATTGCGGCGAAGCCATTGCCTTCGCGGACCAGCAGCCCGCCTTCCACGGGCGTCAGCAGCGCATTCCACTGGACCGACTCGGCGCCGAGACCGCCCATCAACTCGGTATTGAGCCGCACGACCGCGCCGCCGAATCCCGCGGGTGGGCCGCATGTCGCGCCGGCCGTTGTGCGGGTAGCGGTCGCGCGTGGCGGTGCCGGCGGCCCCGCGCGTGATGCGGTTTGCGGCAGGGGACGCGGCGGACGGCTCGCGGTCTCGCTGCGCAACTCGAAGCGCCGCTCGCCGGCGCCGTCGCGGATGGTCACGGCATCGGCGTGCACGGCGGTGAGCGTCACGCCCGACGCGATCTCCCGGCCCTGCTCCACGAGCTTCGGACCGCTCGCCAACCGGAACAGTGCGTAGCCGCGCTGCCCGGGTTCCGCGATGATGCCGAGCAGCCGCGCGTCGCTGGCGAGGACGGCGCCCTGCTCGGCGGCGGGTGTCCCTGCTCCGCCGAACAGGTTGGCGGCGACGAGCGTCGCCGCGGGATTGGCGGGTCCTGCGATCGGCAGATGCGTCGCGGAAGGTCCGAAGACGCGCCAGCCGAAGTAGGCGACCACGCACGCGAGTGCGGCGCCGGCCACCCACGTGCAAAGCGCGGCCGCCAATTTCATTGGACGACCGTCAACCGGCCGACGATGACAGCCACTATCTCTGGCGTCCTGGGCAATTCGTGCTCGGGGCGGCCCTTCGCACTCATCGCTATAATTCGCCCCCCGCTTGTGCCTACGTTGTTGCGCATGAATCCGCTGTTGCGGTTGCTGAAGCCTTACCCGTTCGAGCGGCTGCGCGCGCTGCAGGCGGACGTCACTCCGAACCCGGCCCGGTCACGCATCGACGTGTCGATCGGCGAGCCGAAACATGCGACGCCGCCGTTCATCCTCGAAGCGCTCGCGCAAGGCGCGCAAACGACGCTCGCGAATTATCCCACGACGCTCGGCAGCCCGGCGTTGCGCGAGGCGATCGCCGCATGGCTGATGTGCCGGCATGCGCTCGCGCATCTCGATCCCGCGACCGAAGTGCTGCCCGTGCTCGGCAGCCGCGAGGCGCTGTTCGCTTTCGGCCAGACGGTCATCGACGGCAGCCGCCCCGCTGCAACGGTCGTCGTGCCGAATCCGTTCTACCAGATCTACGAAGGCGCGGCGCTGCTTGCCGGCGCTGCGACGCACTGCGTCAACGCGCGGGAGGACGCCGGATTCGCGCACGATTGGGATGCCGTTCCGCCCGACGTGTGGGCGCGCACGCAGCTTCTGTACGTTTGCTCCCCCGACAACCCGACCGGGCGCGTGATGCCGCAGGCGGAGTGGCGCGACCTGTTCGCGCTGTCCGACCGCTACGGCTTCGTCGTCGCTTCCGACGAGTGCTATTCGGAGATCCACTTCGACGAGGCGAATCCGCCGCTCGGTGCGCTCGCCGCAGCGCAGGCGGAAGGCCGGGACGGTTATCCGCGGCTCGTCGTGTTCGGCAGCCTGTCGAAGCGCTCGAATGCGCCCGGCCTCCGCTCCGGTTATGCCGCCGGAGATCGCACGCTGATCGGGGCGTTTTTGCGGTACCGGACATACCACGGGTCGGCGATGTCCGGCGCGGTGGCGGCGGCCAGCCTGGCGGCCTGGAAGGACGAGACGCACGTCGTGCAAAACCGCGCGGCGTACCGCGCCAAGTTCACGCGACTCGCGCCGCTTCTCGCGACGGCGCTGCCGTGCGCGATGCCGCAGGCGGCGTTCTATCTGTGGGCGCGCACGCCAGGCGACGACGCGGCATTCGCGAAGCGCCTGCTCGCCGAGGATAACGTCGCGGTGCTGCCCGGCAGCTATCTCGCGCGCGACGTGCAAGGCGTCAATCCCGGCGCCGGACGCATTCGCATCGCGCTCGTTCCCCCGCTCGCCGAGTGCGCCGAGGCGGTCGAGCGCATCGTCGCCTGCGCCCGTCGCACTTGAGCTTCCGTTCGGCCGGAGCTGCTCCTCGGCTTGCGGTGCGTCGTTCGTCCTCGGCCGCGGCGTTTTGTCCTCGTGGCATGCGTTTTGTCGGGCGGCCCGGAATTTCCGGCGGCGCTGACTAGAATCTCTTCATGAACGCAACCATGGCATCCGCGCCGCGGCGCGAGCACCCGTTGCTCGCGGGTTTCCGCGCCCACTGGACGACGCTGCTGCTGATCGCCGCGATCAACACGGGCATCGCGCTCGTGCTCTGGATCGGCGAGCACGACGCGCGGTCGTACTGGCAGCCGTTCGTCACGGTGCAGCTCAACGGGTTCGCCATCGCGTATTGCATCAACGCCGCCGCCCCCTGGGATCACGATACCCCGCTGCGCCGGCTCACCCTCGCGACGCTCGCAGGGTCGCTGATCGGACTGGTGCTGGTGATCGTCGTCAAGGGCTATACGCTCGACTACGTGCGAACGATGCCGGGCGGCTTCGTGTTCAACGTCCTCGCATCCTTCGTCACCGGGCTGTCGATCGGCGGGTTCTTCCACATCAAGCGCCGCGAGGCGCGCGCGGCCGCGGCGCTGCATCGGGCGGAAGCCGAGCGCCATCTGCTGTCCCGGCAGGCGGTCGAGGCGGAGCTCAAGCTGCTGCAGGCGCAGGTCGAGCCGCACTTCCTGTTCAACACGCTGGCGTCGGTGCAGTATCTGGTCGAGACCGATCCGAAGCAGGCGAACGTGCTGCTCGGCCATCTCGTCGGCTACCTGCGCGCGGCGCTGCCCGAGCTGCGCGCGCGCTCGTCGACGCTCGGCCGCGAAATTGCGCTCGCCGAAGCCTATCTCAACATCCTGCGGATGCGCATCGGCCCCCGGCTTGCATTCGCCGTCGACCTGCCGCAGGATTTGCGCGACCATGCGTTCCCGCCGAACCTTCTGATCTCGCTCGTGGAGAACGCTATCAAGCACGGCGTCGAGCCCTCGGCCGACGGCGGCACGGTGACGATCGCGGCCCACCGCGACGGCGATGCGGTCACCGTCACCGTCACCGACACGGGACGCGGGCTCGTGCCGCAAACAGGGCTTGAGGGCCACGGCGTCGGCCTCGCCAACGTGCGCGAGCGGCTCGCGGCGCTCTACGGCGGGCGCGGACGCTTCACGCTCGAGCCGGCGACGCCGCGCGGGATGCGTGCGACGCTCTCGGTGCCGTTCGAGGAAGCCGTCCCGGCGTAGCTTCGAAGCTGATCGTGCCGACCGCGCTGCTCGCCGAGGACGAGCCCATGTTGCGGGCGCAGCTGCGCTCGCGGCTCGCCGAGGCGTGGCCCGAGCTTTCGATCGTCGCCGAAGCCGAGAACGGCGAGCAGGCGCTCGCGTGCATCGATGCGCACAAGCCCGACGTGGCCTTCCTCGACATCCGGATGCCGGTGATGTCCGGCCTCGACGTGGCGCGCGCGGTCGGAGGGCGCTGCCACGTCGTGTTCGTAACCGCGTACGATGAATACGCGGTGGCTGCGTTCGACGAGGGCGCCGTCGACTACGTGCTGAAGCCGGTTTCGCCCGAACGGATTGCGAAGGTGACCGCGCGCCTGCGGCAGCGCCTGACAATGCCGCCGCTCGACCTCACCGCGCTGCTGTCGCGATTGGCGCTTCGCGACGATGCGGCGCCGCTCAAGTGGATTCGCGCCTCCCTCGGCAACGTGATGCAGGTCATCCCGGTCGCCGACGTCGTGTACTTTCAGGCCGAGGACAAGTACACGAAAGTCGTGACGCGCGAGGCGGAGGCGCTGATCAAGAAGCCGATCAAGGATCTGTTCGACGAGCTCGACCAGGAGGTGTTCTGGCAGATCCATCGCGCGACGATCGTGAACCTGGACGCCATCGCGCGCGTCGAGCGCGACTGGCGCGACCAGCCGGTGATCACGCTCAAGTCGCGGCCGGAGAAGCTCACGGTCTCGCGCACGTTCGCGCACCGGTTCAAGGCGATGTGACCCGCGACAACCGGTGTCGGAGGTGCAACGACCCCCGGACGAGAGTTGCACCTCCGACACCGGGGGTTGCACCTCCGACACCGATTTGAATTCTTACGTCCATGTAAAATCTGCGCTTTTGGGCGCGGGCATGGACACGCTGCAGAAGACGATCGACGAGGCTTGGGAGGCGCGCGGCGACCTCTCACCCGCGCGCGCATCGGCATCCGTTCGTGACGGGGTCGCGCACGTCATCGATGCGCTCGACCGCGGCGAGCTGCGCGTCGCCGAGAAGATCCACGGCGTGTGGACGACGCACCAGTGGATCAAGAAGGCGGTGCTGCTGTCGTTCCGGCTTGCCGACAATGCGGCGATCGGCATAGCGGGTCCGCAGGCGCCGTTCCGCTTCTACGACAAGGTGCGCACCAAGTTCGCCGCGTTCGACGACGCGGCGTTCGCCGCCGCCGGCGTGCGCGTCGTGCCGCCCGCGGTCGCCCGCCGCGGCGCGTATGTCGCCCCCGACGTCGTGCTGATGCCTTCCTACGTGAACATCGGTGCTTACGTCGGCGAAGGAACGATGGTCGATACGTGGGCCACCGTGGGGTCGTGCGCGCAGATCGGCCGCAACGTCCACCTGTCCGGCGGCGTCGGCATCGGCGGTGTGCTTGAACCGCTGCAAGCCAACCCCACCATTATCGAGGACAACTGCTTCATCGGCGCGCGCTCGGAGGTCGTCGAAGGCGTGATCGTCGAGGAGAATTCGGTGCTCGGCATGGGTGTTTTCATCGGCCAGAGCACGCGCATCTACGATCGCGCGCGCGGCACCGTCTCCTATGGCCGCGTACCGGCGGGATCGGTCGTCGTCGCAGGCAACTTGCCCGCGGCCGACGGCAGCCACAGCCTCTACTGCGTCGTCATCGTGAAGCAGGTCGACGCGCGCACGCGCGCGAAAACCGGAATCAACGAGCTTCTCCGCGCGTAGCGAACGTTCATTTCAGGGTCGTCAATGCCGGTCGAAATCAAATCCGCCGCCGACATCGCGGGCATGCGCGAGGCAGGACGCCTGGCCTCCGAGCTCCTCGATCACCTGGCGCCGCTCGTCCAGTCCGGCATCACGACGCGAGCGATCGACAGCGCCGCGCACGACTACATGGTGAACGTGCAGCGCACGATTCCGGCGACGCTCAATTACGCGCCACCCGGGCATTCGCCGTATCCGGCCTCGTTGTGCACGTCGGTGAATCACGTCGTGTGCCACGGCATTCCCGGCGACAAGAAGCTGAAGGACGGGGACATCATCAACATCGACGTCACCGTGATCAAGGACGGTTTTCACGGCGATACGAGCCGCATGTTCTTTCTCGGCAAGCCGTCGATCCAGGCGAGGCGCCTGGTGGAAGTGACGTACGAGGCGATGTGGCGCGGCATCCGCGCCGTGCGGCCCGGCGCGCGTCTCGGCGACATCGGCGCGACGATCCAGAAGCACGCCGAAGGTCATGGCTTCTCGGTGGTGCGCGAGTTCTGCGGCCATGGCATCGGCCGCCAGTTCCACGAGGAGCCGCAGGTGCTCCATTACGGCCGCGCCGGGACCGGGGTCGAGCTGCGTCCGGGGATGACCTTCACCATCGAGCCGATGATCAACGCAGGGCGCGCGGGCATCCGCTGTCTCGCCGACGGCTGGACGATCGTCACCGCCGACCACTCGCTGTCTGCCCAATGGGAGCACACGGTGCTCGTCACCGACGACGGGTACGAGATCCTCACGCAATCGGCCGGCACGCCGGTCCCGCCGCCGGCGGAAGGCGCTGCGGCGTGATGCCACCGGTGGAAGGCGCTCCAGCGTGACGCCACCGGTGGAAGGCGCTCCAGCGTGACGCCACCGGCGTCGTTCGCGCGCCGCGGTTGACTCGAGACATTCGCTCGCGCGCCGGCGCCAGCAGCGAAACCTCACGATGGACGTGCTCGCCTCGGATCATCGCCGCCCGCCGGCACCGGTCCGCCCCGACGTGCGGCACTGGCGCGCTCTGCTCGCGGAGCGGCGCGAGGCTTTGCGCGCCGACTTCTTCACCCGCGGGGATCCGCAGCGCTTGCTGCGCGGCCTCGCCCGCGTCACCGACGACGTCGTCAGCCAGGTGTGGCGCGAAGCCGCGCTGCCGCCGGACGCTGCGCTCGTGGCCGTCGGCGGCTACGGTCGTGGACAGCTTTTTCCGCACTCCGACGTCGACCTGCTGATTCTGCTGCCGAAGGCCGCGGACGGCGCGTGCACCGAGGCCATCGAGCGGCTGCTGACTGCGCTGTGGGACATTGGCGTCGCGCTCTCTCATGCGGTGCGCACTGTCGACGAATGCGTGGCCGAGATGGCGGCCGATGCGACGGTCCGCACGAGCCTGCTCGAGCACCGCATCCTGGCCGGCTCGCGCCGTCTGTACGCGGCGTTCACGCAGATGTTCGAGCGCACGCTCGACGTGCGCGCGTTCTACGACGCCAAGGCGCTCGAGCAGCAGCAGCGCCACCTGCGGCACCACGACGCGGCGTACAACCTCGAGCCGAACGTCAAGGAAAGCCCGGGCGGGCTGCGCGACCTGCAAACGGTGATCTGGATCGCGCGGGCGGCGAAGGTCGGCCGCACGTGGCGTGAGCTCGCGCACGACGGCCTGATCACCTCGGCCGAGGCGCTCGCGGTGGCGCGGCAGGAACGTACGATCGCGGACCTGCGCGTGCGCCTGCATTACCTCGCGGGAAGACGCGAAGACCGGCTGGTATTCGACCTGCAGGCAGCGCTTGCCGCCGACCTCGGGCTCTTCGATACGCCGGCAAAGCGCGCGAGCGAGCAGCTCATGCAGCGCTATTACCGCGCGGCCAAGCTCGTGCGCCAGGTCAATACGATCCTGTTGCAGAACCTGCACGCGCGCCTCTACCCCGCGGCAACCGAACCCGTTCCGATCGATGAAGATTTCCAGCGTGTCGACGAGCTGCTGGACCTGCGCGATGCACGTCTTTTCGAGCAGCGTCCCGGCGCGATGCTCGACGCGTTTCTGACGCTCCAGCGCCATCCGGAGCTGCGCGGCATGACGGCCGCGACGCTGCGCGCGCTGTGGCGCAACCGCAATCGCGTCGACGCCGCTTTCCGCCGGGATCCCGCGAATCGCGCGCGCTTCGTGCAGATCTTCCGCGAGCCGCGCGGGCTCACCCACGAGCTGCGCCGGATGAACCTGTACGGAATCCTCGGCCAGTACCTGCCCGCGTTCGGTGCGATCGTCGGCCAGATGCAGCACGACCTCTTTCACGTCTACACGGTCGACGAGCACATTCTGATGGTGATCCGGAACCTGCGCCGGTTCACCGAGGCGCAGCACGCGCACGAATACCCACTCTGCTCGCGGCTCATCGCCGATTTCGAGCGCAAGGAAGTGCTGTATTTCGCGGCGCTGTTCCACGACATCGCGAAGGGCCGCGGCGGCGACCACTCGACGCTCGGTGCGCGCGACGCGCGCAAGTTCTGCACGCAGCACGGATTGTCCGATGCCGACTCCGAGCTGGTCGCCTGGCTCGTTACCGAGCACCTGGCGATGTCGATGACGGCGCAGAAGCAGGACATCACCGATCCGGCCGTCGTCGACGCCTTCGCGGCGCGGGTCGGCGACGAGCGCCGCCTGATCGCGCTCTATCTGCTGACCGTCGCCGACATTCGCGGCACGAGCCCGAAGGTGTGGAACGCATGGAAAGGCAAGCTGCTCGAGGACCTGTTCCACGCGGCGCACGCTTCGCTGACGGCGGGTTCGAGCGAGCTCACGATCCACGACAGCATCGTGCTGCGGCAGCGCGAGGCGCAGCGCCTGCTGCGCCTGTACGCAGTCCCCGACGGTGCGGAGGCGCCGCTGTGGCGGGAGCTCGACACGCCGTACTTCCAGCGCCACACCGCGGACGAGATCGCCTGGCACGCGCGGCATCTGTACTGGCGGCCGGATCGCGGAACACCGGTCGTCAAGGTGCGGCTCGCGCGCGAAGGCGCCGGGCTGCAGGTGCTCGTGTACCTGCCCGACCAGAAGGCGCTGTTCGCACGGCTGTGCGGGTTTTTCGGGCGTGCGGGGCTGTCGATTCTCGAGGCGAAGATTCACACGACGCGCCACGGCTACGCGCTCGACACGTTCGCCGTGCACGATCCGGCGAATCCGCAGGCGTCGTATCGCGAGACGATCCAGTTCGTCGAGTACGAGCTGACGCGCGCACTCACCATGCCCGGCCCGCTCGAGCCGCCCGCCGAAGGCCGCATTCCGCGCCAGCTGCGCCACTTTCCCCTTACACCGGAGATCCAGCTCTTTCCCGACGACAAAGGCACGCACTTCATCCTCGAGGTCGTCGCCGGCGACCGGCCCGGCCTGCTCGCGCGGATCGCCTACACGCTCGCGCAGGCGAACGTCAACGTGGCGAGCGCGCGCATCAACACGCTCGGCGAGCGCGCGGAGGACGTGTTCCTGATCGACGGCGCGCGCCTGCACGACGAGCAGGCGCTGCTGCGCCTCGAGACTGCGCTCTACGAAGAGCTCAAGATCCGCTAGGGCGGTCGCCTTCGGCCACGGTCGTGCCGCAACGGCGCTATCGCAGCGGGTCGCCGGTCTGGAACGCGCCGGGCGTCCACGACGTTTGCTGCGGGAGCGGAACGGTGCCGATCGGCAGCTGGAATTCGGCGATCGGCGCGAGCGAGCGCCCGTTCATGACCGGCGGCGTCACGCCCATGCCGCGCAGCCACGAATGCGCACCCAGCCGGAAGTCGAGGGTCGCGGGATCGCCCAGCGCGGACGCGAGCGCCGGATAGTTGCCCTCGAAGCGGCCCGGCGCCCCGAGCGCGAAGACGCCGAGCCCGACCGTCAGGTTGTTGGCCGCGACGATCTCGGTGTCGGCAGGCAGGCGATCGGTCGATACGCGCAGAAACCACGCGCCGAACGTACGATCGCTCGTCAGCGTGTTGTTGACGAGATAGAGCGCGTTGCGCTCCCACGCCGGGCCTTCGGTGCCGTACGAAATGACGACCGGATTCGTCGTCTCGGCGCTCTGCCCGATGACGTTGCCGACGACGTACGCGATGCCGCCGTCGGGAAACTCGAGCTCGTACGCCGCCCTGCCGCCCTGCCCGTCGTACAGCAGGTTGTACGTGATGCGGTTCTCGCGCGCGCGCGATTTCACGAGGTGGCCTTCGAACCCCTGGTGCAACCGGCTGCCGGTGAGCGTCAGTCGGCCGATGCGCCCGACGTAGAGCAGATGCTTGAGCGAGCCGCGATCGCGCGGCGCGCGCGAGAACTGGCTGTCCTCGATCACGAGCTCGCTTTCCGGCGAGTTGGCCGTGAGCAGCCCGTTCTCGTCGTCCTCGAAGCGGCACCGGCGCACGGTAAGGCGGCCGCGCTCGAAGCGGATGCCTGCGCCGTTGCGATCGAGCGCGCGCGCGCCCTCGAATGCGAGGTTCTCGACGACGAACTCGCCGTCGCGAAACACGAAGATCGCCTTGCCCTCGGCAATGCGGCCCGCCGCCTTCAGCACCGGCGTCTTGCCGATGCCGCGGATCGTGATGCGCTTTTGCATCCACACCGCCACGTCGCCGCTGTAGTCACCGGCGGGAATCGCGACGACGTCGCCGTCGCGGGCGAGCCGCGCAGCGTCGGCGATCGACGCGACACCCGGCGACTGGCCTACGGTCAGGATCGCCGCGCTCGCGGCGTTGCAGCCGATTGCCAGGCAGGATGCCCAGAGCGCCGCGCGCATCCGGCAGGGCGGGCTGGCAACCGGCGCCTGCGTCACGCGAGGCCGCGAGCGCAAGGGTGAAAGGCTGCCGCCGTCACCTACTCGACCGCGCCGTCTGCAAGCTGCGGAAACAGCACGTCGGTGTAGCCGAAGCGCGTGAAGTCGCGCACGCGCATCGGGTAGAGGATGCCGTCGAGATGGTCGCATTCGTGCTGGACGACGCGCGCATGGAAGCCGTCGACGTCGCGGACGATCGCGTTGCCGGCGGGGTCGAGGCCGCGGTAACGCAGCCGACGGTAGCGCGGAACGACACCGCGCAGACCCGGCACGGACAGGCAGCCTTCCCAGCCGTCCTCCATTTCGTCGGACAGCGGCGTCAGCACGGGATTGATGAGCTCGGTATACGGCACCGGCTCGGCATCGGGGTAACGCGGGTTGCGCTCGACGCCGAAGATCACGACGCGCAGGCCGACGCCGATCTGCGGCGCGGCCAGCCCTGCTCCATCCTCGGCGCGCATCGTGTCGCGCATGTCGGCCAGCAGCGCCGCGATCTGCGGATGGGCGGCGTCGTCGACTTCCCGCGCACGCGCAAAAAGCCGTGGATCGCCCATGCGCAGGACGTCATGGATCATCCGCTGCGACCTCCGGCTCGATCTCGGCCACGTTCAACGGATGCGCGCGCGGCTCGGACGGCACGAGCGCGACGACGTGCTGCACCAGCGCACGCACCTTGTCCATCGCGTCTTCGAGCACGTTGGCGATGCGCTCCATCGACACCTCGACCGCACTGTCGCCACGTCCCGCGGCGTGGTTGACGACGACACACACCGATGCGTAATCGACGCCGAGCTCGCGCGCGAGACCCGTTTCCGGCATTCCGGTCATGCCGACGATCGTCGCGCCGTCGCGATCCATGCGGTCGATCTCCGCGGCCGTTTCGAGCCTCGGGCCCGATACTGCGCCATATACGCCGCCGTCGCGCAATACGATCCGGCCCCGGCGCGCCCCTGCGAGGCAAAGCGCGCGCAGGTGCTCCGAGTACGGATGCGTGAAATCGGCGTGGACGACCTGCTGGTCGCCGCCGTCGAAGAACGTCTGTGCGCGGTCGGACGTGTAGTCGATCAGCTGATGGGGCAGCACGAGGTCGCCGGGTTGGCAATCGCGAATCCCGCCGACGGACGCCACCGCCAGCACCGCGCTCGCGCCCTGGTCCTTCAGCGCCCACAGATTGGCGCGGTAGTTGACGCGGTGCGGCGGTATCGTGTGGCCGTGGCCGTGCCGCGCGAGGAAGATCGCCTGATGCCCGGCAATGTCGCCGAACACCAGCGCGGCCGACGGCTCCCCGTACGGCGTGCGGATGACTTCGCGGTGGCGGACCGAGAGGGTGGAGAGGCGGGTCAGGCCGGTACCGCCGATGATGGCGAGCATGGAACTTGCTACGAACGTGGGTTAGTCGTCGGGGGCGTGCCGCCGGAACCACACGGCGCCGCGGTGCGCCCGGCGAACCCGGACTCGCGGGCTACCGGAGCCGCGGCACCCATGACATCATCATAGGGTGCCACGGAGCCGACGCGGGGTTCGGCGCATTTTAGCCCGGAAAGGTTGCCATGTATCTCGACCGACTCTTCAAGCTGATGGCCGACAAGCAGGCATCGGACCTCTACATCACCTGCGGCGCGCCGATCAACATCAAGGTCAACGGCGTCGTCCAGCCGGTCTCGAGCCAGTCGATGGACGTCGAGACCGTGCGCCGGATCGCCTACGACCTGATGTCGAAGGAGCAGGCGCGCGAGTTCGAGAACGAGCGCGAGATGAACCTCTCGCACCTCGACAAGGCGGTCGGCAACTTCCGGATCAACATCTTCCGCCAGCGTGGATCGATTGCGCTCGTCATCCGCTACATCCGCAACAGCGTGCCGCCGTTCGAAGCGCTGAAGCTGCCCCCGGTGCTGCTCGACCTCGTGATGCACAAACGCGGGCTCGTTCTCGTCGCCGGGGCCACGGGCTCGGGCAAATCCACCACGCTCGCGGCGATGATCGAGCACCGCAACATCAACCGTACCGGCCACATCCTGACGATCGAGGATCCGATCGAATACCTGTTCGAGCACAAGCAAAGCCTCGTCAACCAGCGCGAGATCGGCGTCGACACGCACAACTACAACCTGGCGCTGCAGAACGCGCTGCGCGAAGCGCCCGACCTCATCATGATCGGCGAGATTCGCGACAAGGAGACGATGCAGGCGGCGCTGCTGCACACGCTGACCGGGCACCTGTGCCTGTCGACGATCCACGCAAACAACAGCTATCACGCGCTGTCCCGGATCATCAACCTGTTTCCGCACGATACTCGCTCGGCCGTGCTGTCCGACCTGTCGATCGCGCTCCGCGCCATCGTGTCGCAGCGGCTCGTGCGCAATGCCGACGGCGGCCTGCAGCCGGCGGTGGAGATCCTCCTCAACACCACGCTGATCGCCGAGCTCATCAAGAACGGCGAGTTCACGCAGATCAAGGAGGCGATGGAGCAGTCGCTCTATCCCGGATCGCAGACGTTCGAGCAGTCGCTGTGCAGGCTGTTCCTCGACGAGCGCATCAGTTACGACGAGGCGATGATCGCGGCCGATTCGTCGACGAACCTCGCGTGGCTCATCAACCAGAACACACCGACGTCCAGGCTCGACGCCCAGGACGGAGTGCCACGGGCACGGCAGACCGCCGACTTCGGCGACATGACGATCAATCCGGAGTTGCTCGAGCGCTCGACGCAGTAAGAGAAAATCGGGGTCAGAGATGCATTTCCACTTCGAGCAGTGCGGGGCGCTCTGGACGCGCCTGGAAATGCATCTCTGACCGCTCGGGCGTTTCCGCTACTATCGCCGGATGGACACGGCGACCACACCCGTTCTGGCACTCGCCCGCGAGCTGATCGAGCGACCGTCGGTCACGCCGGACGATGCGGGCTGCCAGGCGATTCTGGCTGCGCGGCTTGCAGCACTCGGATTTCGTTGCGAGAGCCTGACGTTCGGCAGCGTCACGAACCTGTGGGCGCAGCGCGGCGATGCGCGACCGCGGGTCTGCTTCGCCGGCCATACCGACGTCGTTCCCCCGGGACCGCGCGACGCGTGGCGCAGCGACCCATTCGTGCCGGTCGTCCGCAATGGCTATCTGTACGGCCGCGGCGCGGCGGACATGAAAAGCTCGCTCGCTGCATTCGTCGTCGCCATCGAGGATTTCCTCGCCGCTCGCGAGCACCGGGGCTCGATCGCGCTGCTGATCACGTCCGACGAAGAAGGACCTTCGATCGACGGCACGGCCCGTGTCGTCGACCGCCTCGCCGATGCGCGGATCACGATCGACTATTGCGTGGTCGGCGAACCGTCGTCGGTGCAACGCCTCGGCGACATGATCAAGAACGGCCGCCGCGGCACGCTGTCGGGCACGCTGGTCGTCAAGGGTGTGCAGGGACACGTCGCATACCCGCATCTCGCGCGGAACCCCATTCACGCGCTCGCGCCTGCGCTCGCCGAGCTCGCACAAATGCGCTTCGACGAAGGCAATGAGCACTTCCCGCCGACCACGTTTCAATGCTCGAATATCCATGCGGGGACCGGCGCCGCCAACGTCGTACCAGGCTCGCTCGAGCTCAAGTTCAACTTCCGCTATTCGACTGCGAGCACGCGCGAATCGCTCGTCGAGCGCCTCGAGGAGGTGCTGCGCAGGCACGGTCTCGAATACGCGCTCGACTGGACCGGGCATGGCGATCCTTTCCTGACGGCGAGCGGCCGGCTTGTCCGGGCGGCGGGCGACGCGATCGGCACGGTAACCGGCGTGACGCCGACGCTCTCCCGCGAAGGCGGAACGTCGGACGGCCGCTTCATCGCGCGAATCTGCCCGGAGATCGTGGAGATCGGACCCGTGAACGAGTCGATCCACAAGATCGACGAGCGCGTGGCGACGGCCGATCTCGCGCCGCTCGCCGCCATCTATCGCGGCGTCCTGGAGCGACTGCTCTAGCGCGTGCTGCCGCCCGCCTCGCAAACGAATTCGCACCGGCTCGATCGTCGTGAACCTGCCACCGGAACTCGAGACGCTGCGTGACTATCTGCGTTTTGCCGTGTCGCGGTTCAACCAGGCCGGCCTCGCGTTCGGGCACGGTTTCGACAACGCCTACGATGAAGCGGCGTACCTGCTGCTGCACGCGCTTCAGCTTCCCCACGATCGCCTGGAGCCCTTCCTCGATGCGCGGCTCGCTGCATCCGAGCGAGCCGACCTCGCGACGCTGTTCACGCGGCGCATCGACGATCGCATCCCCGCGGCCTATCTGACGCACGAGGCGTGGCTCGGCGATTTCCGTTTCTACGTCGACGAACGCGTCGTCATTCCGCGCTCGTTCATCGCCGAGGCGCTGCACGAGGGTCTTGCGCCGTATCTGTCGGACCCGGCCGCGGTCCGCTCGGCGCTCGACCTTTGCACCGGCTCCGGCTGCCTCGCCGTCCTGCTTGCGCACGCGTACCCCGAGGCCGACATCGACGCCGTCGACCTGAGCGCCGATGCGCTCGCCGTGGCGCAGCGCAACGTCAGCGACTATGGTCTCGCGGGACGCATCAACCTGATCCGTTCCGATCTGTTCGGCAACGTGCCGTCGAAATCGTACGACCTGGTCATCAGCAATCCGCCCTACGTCACGACGGTCGCAATGGAAGAGCTGCCGCGCGAGTACCGGCACGAGCCCACGCTTGCGCTTGCAGGTGGCGACGACGGCCTCGACGCCGTGCGTACGATCCTGCGCAAGGCGCCACAGTTCATGGAGCACGACGGCCTGCTCGTCGTCGAAATCGGCCACAACCGCGCGGCCGTCGAAGCGGCCTATCCGCGGATGCCGTTCGTGTGGCTGGCGACCGCGTCGTCGGAGGGCGCGGTGTTCCTGCTGCGGCGCGACGAGATCGTCGCCGGCCGCTAGGTTGCGTCGAATGCAGGTGCAAACGGTGGCGCTCGCCGCCGTCTTCCTCGTCGCGTCGTGCTCGCAGGTTCCGCCGCATCCTGCGAAGGCACCACAGGACCCCAAGGTCGAATGGCCGCATTACGGCGGCGATGCCGGAGGCAACCGCTTTTCCCCGCTCACGCAGATCGACAAGCGCAATGTCGGGCGGCTGGAGGTCGCGTGGGAATACCACACCGGCGATGTCTCGGACGGCAAGGACGGACGTCCGTGGAGCGCATTCGAAGCCACGCCGATCGTCGTCGACGGCGTGATGTATCTGTCCACGCCGTTCTCCCGCGTCGTTGCGCTCGACGCGCAAACCGGCAAGCCAATCTGGCGCTTCGATCCACGCGCCGATCTGCGCGCGCCACCCGACGGACTCGTCAACCGCGGCGTCAGCCTGTGGATCGATGCGAATCGCGCTGAAGGCGAGCGCTGCCGCAAACGCATCTTCGTCGCGACGATCGATGCCCGCCTGATCGCCCTCGACGCCACGACGGGCGCGCCGTGCGCCGAGTTCGGCGAACGCGGCGAGGTGGATCTGGCACGCGGCATCGCGCATGCCGGCCGCCGTGGCGGATATGCGGTGACGTCGCCGCCTGCGATCGCGAAGGACCTCGTGATCGTCGGCTCGTCGATCGCGGACAACGTGCGCGTCGACAGTCCGAGCGGGATCGTCAGGGCCTTCGACGCGCGCAGCGGTGCGTTGCGCTGGAAGTGGGCTCCGATTGCCGAGGCGCCCGCTCCGACCGGCGCCGCCAATGCCTGGGCGCCGATTTCCACCGACGCCGCAAGCGGCCTCGTGTTCGTGCCGACCGGCAGCGCGAGTCCCGACCACTACGGTGGCGCGCGGTTGGGCGGCAACGCATGGGCCGATTCGGTCGTTGCGCTATCGGCGGCCACCGGCGAGCGCGTATGGGGCTTCCAGCTCGTGCATCACGACCTGTGGGATTACGACACTGCGTCGCAGCCCATCGTGGCGACGTTGCAACGCGAAGGCGTCGAAGTCCCCCTGATCATCCAGGGCAACAAGACCGGCAACCTTTTCGTGCTCGGCCGCGACACGGGCGTGCCGCTGTTCGGCGTGGGGGAGCGCACAGTCCCGCGGAGCGACGTCGCGGGCGAAACGTCCGCCGCGACGCAGCCTTTTCCCATCGCGCCGCCGCCGCTCGTACCGCAGCGGCTGACGGCGAGCGACGCATGGGGCCCGACGCCGGAGGACCGCGACGAATGCCGGAAGAAGATCGGCAATCTGCGCTCGGAGGGCATCTTCACGCCCCCCAGCGTGCAAGGAAGCGTCCTGTATCCGGGCAGCCTCGGGGGCATGAACTGGAGCGGAGCCGCGCTCGATTCGCAGCGCCAGCTGCTCGTGGCCAGCGTCAACAACGTCGTCGCGGAAGTGCGCCTGATTCCGCACGATCGCGATGGCGCGAGGGAGATGGCCGCGCAGGCGCGCGAAGCCGGCACCTATGCCTGGCCGCAGCACGGCACGCCGTTCGGTGTGACGCGCCGGGTGCTCGCATCAGCGAGCGGACTGCCGTGCAATCCGCCGCCGTGGGGATCGCTCGTCGCCGTCGACCTGTCCCGGGGCACGGTCCGCTGGAGTGTGCCGCTCGGAACCACGGCCGACCTGCGTCCGGGCCTCGACCCCGCGATCCGTGGCACCCCCAATCTCGGCGGCCCGATTGTCACCGCATCCGGCCTCGTTTTCATCGCGGCCGCGATGGACAACTATCTGCGCGCCTTCGATAGCGAAACGGGTGCGGAGCTCTGGAGTGGCCGCTTGCCGGCGGGAGGCCAGGCCGCGCCGATGACGTATCGCGCGCACGACGGCAGGCAATTCGTCGTCATCGCCGCAGGCGGACACGGCGCGCTCGGCACCACGCTCGGCGATTCGGTGATCGCGTTCGCGTTGCCGCGCGAAGATCCCGCCGTGCGCGACGCACGCAACTGACGGGGATCATTTGAGCCCGAAGAAACTCTGGATGCGGCGCATCAGCTCCTGCGTGCGGCTGACGGTGACCTGCGCGCGCGCCTGCTCGTCGAGCGCCTGCAGCGTCGCGTCGTTCTCGGCCTGGCGATCCGCGAGCACGCGGGCGAGCACGCCCGCGAGCTCGGGACGTGCATGCAGGATCGCGTCGAAGCCGCGCTTGTCGAGGCGATAGCAGAGCACGTCGCCGGTGGCCACGACCGTCGCGATGCGCGGCTGGCCGAGCAGCAGCCCCATCTCGCCGAAATAGGCCGGCGCATCGAGTGCCGCGAGCTTGACGGCTCCGCCCCGCGCGCGCTCGCGCACGATCTCGACCTGGCCTTCGGCGAGCACGTACAGCGAATCGGCGGCTTCGCCGG
>Ga0207667_10003109_pt1 | contig 20539 bp, 16 predicted proteins | sample KBSCornC52_FD_184301 | JGI IMG/M metagenome (GOLD analysis project Ga0207667, IMG submission 184301) | Corn rhizosphere microbial communities from Kellogg Biological Station, Michigan, USA - KBS Corn C5-2 (SPAdes) (version 2) | ecosystem: Host-associated > Plants > Roots > Rhizosphere > Soil ...
GCTCGCCCGGCAAAACGGTGCTCGTGGTGGCCGCATTCAACCTCGCAGGCATCTTCCTTGGCAAGGGACTGCTTGATCCGCTGGTCAACGCCATGTCGGTGTGTATTGCCACCATCTACGCACTGATTTGCGCTGCGACCTTAGTGATGCGCGCGCGGTTTCCCGAGCACACCGGCTTTCGCGTGCCCGGCGGTTACCCGCTCGGCGTCCTTTCGATCGTAGCGGCTGCGGGCATGGTGGTGTTTGCGCTGCTGCAGCCTGCGGTAACGAGTGAAGCCGATGCCTTCAAATGGCTGTTGCTGCTGGTTTGGATCGTACTTGGCCTACTGTTCTACGCGACGCGTAACAGGAAATCGTCGATTGTCGCGACGGTAGAGCAATAGCGACATTCGTGGCGCTGACTGCTCAGACCCACTGTGAGTAAAGGTGAAGAGGCTTCACTGGTTACCGTAAATTCTATGCGTTTGTTGCCGCTATCCTCGACTGCGTAAGCTCCCCGAAGACAGAGCGCGAGCAACGCGCCGAACAAATTCCTTTTCGCTACAGTGGTAGAGGGGGACGGGGATCCGATGGGCCGGTTGTTCAGCTTGTGCGCTTGTGCGCTGTGTCCCGCGTCCAAACCGCTGTGAAACAATACAGAGGATTGGACCGTGACGGCTGCACACCCGATTGACCCGGCAAAGCTCAGAGAAAAATACGTCGCCGAGCGTAACAAGCGCCTCAATTCGAGGGTCGGCCGCAGTTACAAGCTCGCCAAGGATCAGCCCAAAGAACTTATCGATGCGCTGTGGTCCAAGGCCGTGCTGAATCGGGCGCCGATGGAGGAGGAGTTCGATGTGCTCGTCGTCGGCGGCGGCATGTCGGGGATCATGACGGCGGGCCGACTGGTGCAACAGGGTGTCACCAATTTGCGGCTGCTCGAGCGCGGCTCGGACTTTGGTGGAACTTGGTTCTGGAATCAGTATCCCGGTGCCGCCTGCGACACCGAGTCCTATATCTACATGCCCTTTCTCGACGAGACGGGCTATGTGCCGACGCGCAAATATGCGCGACAGCCTGAACTGCAATCCTATCTCAAGCATCTCGCCAACCTGATGGACGTTGCTCCGCGCGCCCTTTTCAACACCAAGGCGCAGAGCTTCACCTGGGACGAGAATTCGCAGCGCTGGACTGTCGAGACCGATGCAGGCGATGTGTTCCGCGCGCGGTTCATTGCCCTGTGCGCGGGCAGCCTGTCGCAGCCGAAGGTGCCGGACATTGAAGGTCTGGGCTCCTTCGCCGGTAAGATGTTCCTCAATTCGCGGTGGGATTATGAATATACCGGCGGAACCCCCGAAGGCCCGCAATTGACCAAGCTCGCTAACAAGCGCGTTGCGATTGTCGGGACCGGCTGTTCTGCGGTGCAGGCGATCCCGCATCTCGCGAAATGGGCCAAGGAGCTTTTCGTATTCCAGCGCACGCCGTCGATGGTCAATTATCGCGGTGACGTCGAGACCGATCCCGAATGGGCCAAAGACCTCAAGCCCGGTTGGCAGGTCGAGCGCATGAACAATTTCGAGGACTGCCTCTTCAAGCCGCAAGATGTCGCTGTCGACCTGGTCCAGGACGGATGGACCGATATCGCACGCTCGCTGTCCAACCTCGACAATGCGAAGGCGATCCTCGGCGAAACCGCGTCCGACATCGCCGAACTGATGCAGGTAGCGGACTATCTCAAGGTCGAGGATTACCGGCTGCGGGTTCAGGGCATTGTTCACGACGAGGCCACGGCCGAGGCGCTCAAGACCTATTACAATGTCAACTGCAAACGCCCGACGTTCCACGATGAATATCTGCCATCGTTCAACCGGCCCAATGTGTCGTTGGTCGACGTCGCAGAGGGCGGGATCGAGCGGATCGTGCCCGAAGGCATCGTCGCCGGCGGCAAAACCTATGAGGTCGACTGCATCATCTTCGCGACGGGCTTCGAGGCCTTTTCGCGGACCTACGTCACCGGCGAGTATAGGGTGACTGGTCGTAACGGACAGACGCTCGAAGAGAAATGGGACCGTAAGTTCGTCACGCTGCACGGCATTCTGACGAGCGGCTTCCCGAATATGGTGCTGGTCGGACACATGCGTGATGGCGGGGGAAGCACCAATTCCAACTTTCCGTTTCATCACCAGTCGGCCTATGTGGCAAAACTGATCCGCAAGACGATGGACAGCGGTGCGACGAGTTTCGACGTAACCGAAGAGGCAGAAAACCGCTGGCGCGCGCAGATGCGCGCCAAGGCGCCGCCGATCCAGGAATTTCTGGCTGACTGTACGCCGGGCTATCTGAACAACGAGGGTCATGTCGACGAGACCGCGCTGCGGTTCGCGATTTATGGCGGCGGCTCGATCGAATACGCGAATATCCTTGCCGAATGGCGCGATGGCGACGGTGCCGAACGCGACCTGACATTTATCAGGACCGTCTGATGTTCGGGTCGCACGAGCTGTCGAGCGGGGCCGCGTGCATCACCAACCTCGGTACGCCCAAGTTTCATGATGCGTTTCGAGAATATCTGCTGGCGGTATGCGGCGCTGATTATTTTGCGCTCTATCACGGTGCCGACGGAAATCTGGATGACATCACGGCGGGCGGTTCGATCCGGAGCGGGATCGCTTCACGCCAGGCGCGGCTCTATGTCGATGGCGGGTTCTGGCGGCATGACCCCGGTTTGAATGCGCTGTGGAGCGGGCAGGCAAACGCGAAGCCGGTTATCGTCCATATGACTATTGACGGCATCGAGCATGAGGAAATGCGGGAGCGCATCTATCGGCCCTATCTGGTGCGCGAAAAGGTGGTGATCAGCGGGCGTGACGAACGCTCGGCCGTCGCGATCAGCCTGATGCGTACGGACCGCAACGGCCCCTTTGGTAGCGACGCGCTGGCTGTGCTCGCCAATGCGTCAGAGACGATCGTCGCGCTCGCGATGAAACATGTCACCTTGACCCGTGAAACTGCCGATCCGCGGCTGGCGCTGACCTCCCTGCCGACCATCGAGGCGTGTCTGGCGCACACCACGCCGGCGCTGTCGCGCCGTGAGGCCGAAGTCTGTGCGCGTGTGCTCTATGGCATGACCTCGATGGGCATCGCACTCGATATCGGCGTCAGCGAGGAAAGTGCGATGACCTATCGCAAACGTGCTTATGCGCGGTTGGGTATTGGCAGCCAGCGCGAATTGCTGCTGTGGTATCTGGATCAATGGTCGCAACAACGCGCGGTCAGCGAGGCGCTGGTCTAGTCATCGATACGGCCCGACGATCGAAATCGCGCACACATTCTGCGAAGGCTGACCGCCGAGGTTATGCGTAAGGCCGATTCCTGGTGACGCTAACTGTCGTTCTCCAGCGCGTCCCTGAAGTTGCAGGTACATCTCATACAGCATGCGGATGCCGCTGGCCCCGATGGGATGACCAAAGCATTTGAGTCCGCCATCGATCTGGCAGGGCAGTTTGCCATCGGCGTCGTAAAACCCGTCAAGCACATCGCGAATCGCGCCGCCCTCGGGCGAGATGAACAGGTCTTCGGTGGTCACGAGCTCGGTCACCGAGAAACAATCATGAACCTCCATCATGCCGATCTGTTCGCGCGGCGCGGTGATCCCTGCTTCGTCATAAGCGCGCTTGGCGGCGATGCGGGCAGTCTGCATATAGCTGCCGTCCCAATCGTTCGAGTGCATCTCCCACCCGTTCGACACGGCAATCTGCAGCGCCTTGAAGGTGACAAGGTCCTTCTTGCCGAGTGCCTTGGCGATTTCGGGCGTGGTAACGATGCATGCAGCGGCTCCGTCCGATACCCCGCAGCAATCGAACAGGCCGAGCGGCTCGGCGACGATCGGCGCGTTGAGCACCTGTTCCTCGGTGATCCGCTTACGCAAATGTGCTTTTGGATTGCGTGCCCCATTGTCATGGCTCTTGACCGAAACATGCGCGATCGCGCGCTTCAGGTCGCCGCGGTTGACCTTGTGCTTGGCCATATAGGCGCTGGCGAGCTGGGCGAAATTCGCTGGGGCCACCGCGTTCGGATACCATTGCGGGATCAGCGTGCCGAGCGAGGGCATCGGCAGGCCGCCATAGCCCGTATCCTTGAGCTTCTCGACACCGAGCGCGAGCGCGATGTCGCACGCCCCAGCCGCTACCGAATAAACCGCTGCGCGCACAGCTTCGGAGCCACCGGCGCAGAAATTCTCGACACGCGTCACACCGATGAACGGCAGGCGCAGTGCGATCCCCATCGGCGTGCCGCCCCGGCCGACGCCGACATCGTCCATGTGCGTGGAAAACCATGCGGCATCGATCTGCTGTGCGGTGATGCCGGCATCGGTCAGCGCCTCGTCAAAGGCTTCGACCATCAAATCTTCGGGGCTGGCGTCCCAGCGTTCGCCGAAGCGGCTGCAGCCCATGCCGAGAATAGCGACCCGGTCCTTGATTCCCTGCGGCATCAGCCGTCCTCCCTCGCGCGAACGGCTTTCCAGAAATAGCGGACGAACCCGCGCAACGCGTCACGGTCCTTGACCCGAAAGACGAGTTCCATCGTCGCACCGCTCTCGATCTCGCCGGGTACGACATCGGTGAATTCCATCAGGATGCGGCCACCGCCGTCGAAATCGAGCTGGCCATAGTGATGTGGTGGGGCGGGGTAGGCCGACAGCCGCTCCGCCGACCAGCTGAGCACCCTCGCCGTGCGATCCGCCATCGGATATGGATCCTGCATGTCCTTGACGTTGACGCGCTGGTCATATCCGAAGCGCGACGGCGGGTAATAGACGCTCCCGGTTTCGCGGCACTTGCCGCCGATCAGCGCCATGATCGCCTTGCGGTGGCGATAGAGCGTCGACAGCGCGGTCTTCTTGTCCTGCTCCCCGCGCATACCCTTTTCGAGTTCGATCTGGCCACGATTGGCCAGCAGACGGGTATAATCGCTCGTCTCTTGCTTGCGCGTGAGCCAGGCAGCCAGACCGCGGCGCGGCTGGAAGCTGCCGATCGCCTCGGTCGTGCGGAAGATCATTGCTTCGGCCCCCGAGCCGAACTCGAGCATCAGGATCGTTTCGCCCGGTGCTGCCTCAGCAAGCAAGCCTGCCAGCATCAGCATGCCATGGCCGGTGCCCGTATCGCCAACCTGGCTGGCAAGATTATCGACAACCGCTTCGGCTCGGATGCCCGAAGCCTTGGCCAGTTGCGCGGCCATGCCCTTGAAGGTGGTCGGGAAAATAAATCCGTCGATCTCGGCGGCCGTCAATCCCGCCCTGGCCAAAGCCGTTTCGATCGCGCGCGGGCCAATCTTCGCAATGCCCTCGTCGCGCACCCAGCGTTCTTCCCAGGCATAGTCGGCATCCATGTCGGGGGTGCGGAAATGATCGACGAAATCGACGGTGAAGCTGGCCCCGCCGAGATAGTCGGCGAGGATGTTTTCGGTACCGATGACCAGCGCGGCCGCGCCGTCGCCGATATCCATTTCGGCGCTGGATGCGGGCCCGGCCTTCCGCAGGTCCGATGCGACGACGAGTGCGCGACCACCCTCCATCGCGCACCGCGCAACCGCCTGACCGATCGCGGTGAGTGCGGCGCGCCTCGTGCCCGTAATGTCGGCCGCCGTGATGGTGTCGTCGAGATTGATCGCCGCTGCGACAACCCCGGCGTTGAGCCGGTCGGCAAACGGCATCGTCGTCGAGGCGAGGTAGACGGCGGAAACATCCGGGGTAGCGTGCGTGACTTCAAGACTATCGCGAGACGCGGCGACGGCCATCGTGATCACGTCCTCATCCCAGCTGGCAAGCGAACGTGTGCCGGCCTGCTTTACGCCCGGCGCGTACCAGGCGTTGGCGGCGTGGATCGCCGCGCGTTCCAGCCGCATCAGGGGGACATAAGCGCCATAGGCCACGATGCCGGCTGTCATGCGACACCTATCCGTTGAAGGGGCGGGGCGTTGATGAAGGCGGCTATGGTGTCGATCGCGACGCGCGCTTCGGCCAGCTCCGCCGGAAATTGCTGGAAAACATGGATCATGCCGGGCCATGTTGCGAGTTCGACCGGTACACCCGCAGCCCGCGCGCGTTCGGCCAGGGTTTCGGCGTCGCTCAGCAGCACTTCGCCCTCGCCGACATGGATCAGCATCGGTGGGAAACCCGTAAAATCGGCTTCGATCGGGGAGGCGAGCGGCGTCGCGGGGTCCGTTTCGCGAAGATAGGAGGTCGCCAGATTGACCAACATCTTGCGCTGATGGATCCTGTCGGTTGCGGCGCAGGTCTCATAGCTTTTGCCGCGCATCTGCAGATCGACCCAGGGCGAGAGTAGAACGAGGGCAGCGGGCAGCGCCGCGCCGCGCTCTCGCAATATCTGCACCGCCGACAGTAGCAGCGCCCCGCCGGCGGAATCTGCGATCACGCTGACCGTGGCGATATCGGTTTTGAGTGCCGCCAACACCGCGACGACGTCATCGATCGCTGCGGGGAAGAGATGTTCTGGCGCCAGCCGATAGTCGATTGCCAGTCCGGTCGCCCCGCTCGCTTCGGAGAGCCGCGCGATCAGATCACCATGCGAACGCGGCGAGCCGATACGAAACCCGCCGCCGTGTACATAGACGAACAGGCGATCGTCGCTCGCCCCCGGAGCGGTTATCCAGCTCACCGGGACGCCGCCGATCACATCCGGACGAACACTGATATCGGACGATGGCGGCGGGAAAAATTCGTCCCAATCCTGGCGCATCTGCGCGACGCTCGTGTCACGGGCCCAACCGCGATAGACGCCGAGAACCCTCCCCGTAACCCTCTCCACGGCGCTGCTCATGGCATGCCCGCGAGCCGGGCCTCGTTCCAGGCCAGATCGACAAAGGCATCGAGTGAACTCGCCACCGAGTCCGCCCGTTCGGCTGATGCGCTTCCTCGCAACGCACGGCCCTTGATACCGTGAATGATCGCCGCGAAACGATAAAGATTATAGGCTACGTGGAACTGAAGGTGCGGGATGCTATCGCGATTGGTCCGCTCGCAATAGGCAGCGACATAATCGGCTTCTGTCGGGATGTTCAGCGCGGCAAAATCGAGCCCCTTGATGCCCGCACCGGCCAGCCCTTGCGGCACACGATACATCATCAGATGGAAGGCGAAATCGGTAATCGGATGGCCGAGCGTCGACAATTCCCAGTCGAGAATGGCTGCGACATCGGTGCCACCTTCGCGGAAGATCAGATTATGGCTGCGGAAATCGCCGTGGACGATCGACACCTCGTCATCGTCGGGCACATTGGCGAGGAGCCAGTCGCCCAGATGGTCCATCTGGTCGAACTGGCCGGCGCCGGGATCGGCCTCATATTGACGCTTCCAAAGGCGGATCTGCCGCTCGAGATAGCCAGCCATCTTGCCGTAATCGGCCAGCCCGATTTGCACCGGATCGACGCGGTGGAGCCGAGCCAGCGTCTCGTTCATCGCATCGAAGCACCGCCCGCGATCCTCGCGTGACACATCGGGCAGGTCCGCCTCGATGTGAATAGCGCCGGGAATGTAATCCATGACAAAGAAGGACCGGCCAATGACTGCCGGATCGTCGCAGAAAACGTAAGCGGTCGGCACCGGCACGGCGCTCGTGTTGAGTGCGCGGATGACGCGGTATTCGCGGTCGATGGCATGCGCGCCGCCGACGAGCGCGCCCGCCGGCTGGGTCCGCACGACGTAGGATCCGCCGGGCGCGGCCAGCTTGTATGTTGGATTGGACTGTCCGCCTGCAAAGCGGCTGATCGCGACCGGCGGCTGGAATCCTTCGACATGCTCGGCGAGCCAATCGCCCAGTTTATCGAGATCGATGTCGTCAGCCATTTGCGGTCACCAAGAAGAAGGCCTTTCCCATCGATCTAGGCATTGCGCCTAATCGGGGATCGCCGATGTCCCCCTGTTCGGGACGCACCCGGTCAAGCCGCCAGATCGGTCTGGCGCAGCAGCTGAAACTGCCGCACATGATGTTCCGTCGATCCAAACTGGGCCTCGATCGCGACCGCGCGCTTGAACAATTGGCCGATGAACAATTCGTCGGTCATGCCCATGCCGCCGTGCATTTGGACCGCCGCTTGTGCTGAGCGATGGACGGCGCGGCCGATATATGCCTTGGCTGCTGAGATGGTCTGCTGCCGGTCTTCGGCGCCCAGATCGATCGCACCGGCAGCGCAGAAGACCATTGCCGATGATGTTTCGAGCGCGACGATCATGTCGGCCAGTCGGTGCTGCAGCACCTGGAAGCTGGCGAGGGGTACGCCGAACTGGCGCCGTTCCGCGAGATATGCGCCCGTATCGGTCACGAGGCGGCGCATGATCCCGATCGCTTCGGCGCAGATGGCTACGATGGATCGCTGATACGCCCCTGCCAGCGCCGTTTCAGCTGCGGCGCCACGCAGCAGACATGCTTCCGCATCCACCTCGACATCGACCAGTTCGAGATCCGCGGCGCGACGGCCGTCTATGGTCTGGAAGGCCTCGAGATGAACGCCGGGCGACTTTCCCGCGACATCGAAAATGGCGATCCCCTCACCATCATGTGCCACAAAGACGATGTTGTCCGCCCAGGGTGCCGCCATCACCACGGTCTTGCGGCCCGACAGCCGATATCCTCCGTCGATCGGCACGGCAGTGGCTGTCGTCCGGGGAGCCGTGTCCCAGCGCGCGGTTTCGAGATGCGCGAGTGCCAGCCGGGCTTCGCCACCGATGATCCGTTCGATCAAAACGGCGGCGCGGGGGCTGTCAGAGTGCCTGAGAATGCTGCCGCATGGCACCACGGTTTCCAGATAGGGTTCGAGCAGCAGCGCGTGTCCAAAGGCTTCCATGATCGGGACCTGGCTGAGCGCGGTGCCATCATAGCCTCCGTGGCTCTCGCCAAAGCCCATGCCGAAAATCCCGATATCCTGCGCCAGCTCCCGCCACACATCCGGCGAATAGCCAAGGCTGGTCGAGCCGATCACCCGCCGCGCGTCCTCGCCATAGCTCTTGCGGAGATAGGCTTCGATCACATCGCGAAACTGCACCTGTTCGTCAGACAGATCATAGGCCGGGCCGTTCATGATCCAACCGTAACGCAGGAATGCCGCTGCTCCACGTCCCCCTTTGGGGGACGCTGCCTATCCTGAAAGCGCGGTTAATCTGCCCAGGAATGCGGGAGTGACGGCAAAATGACGACAGAAAACGAAGATTTTGCTGGTTTCCGCGCCGAGGTTCGCGCTTTTCTCGCAGCCGAGTTGACGCCCGACCTCTTGGCGGCGCCGCGCACCAGTCAGCTGATTGACGCCGCCCCGCAACAGGCCTGGCACCGCAAACTCGCGAAGCAGGGCTGGGCGGTGCCTTCCTGGCCGGCGCAGTTCGGAGGCACCGGCTGGGTGCCGCGACAAGTCGAGGTGTTCCGGCAAGAACTCGATGCCGCGAATGCGCCCCCAGTCAGCCCATTTCTCGAAATGATCGGACCGGTGCTCTACACTTTCGGTACGCCTGAACAGATCGAGCAGCATCTGATTCCGCTGCGCGATGGCGAAATAGTCTGGTGTCAGGGCTTTTCGGAGCCGGGTGCGGGTTCCGATCTGGCCGCGTTGACCACAAGGGCGGGCCGTGATGGTGACGACTATATTGTCAACGGGCAGAAGATCTGGACGACCAATGCGCACTGGGCGAGCTGGATGTTCGCGCTCGTGCGTACTGGAAGCGGCGGCCGGCGGCAGGACGGCATTAGTTTCCTGCTGATCAACATGGCCTCGCCCGGGGTCGCAATACGACCGATCCGATCGATCGACGGACTTCATCATCTCAACGAAGTCTTTCTCACGGACGTCCGCGTGCCTGTCGCCAATCTGGTAGGACCGGAAAATGGCGGCTGGGGCATAGCCAAGTTCCTGCTCGAGCATGAGCGCACCGGCAGCGTGGGCTCGGCCAGCAGCCTGGCGCGGCAGATCGATCAAGTCAGGGCTGCCATGAGCGCACATGGCGATAGCGATGATCCGGCCGCAGGTGCCGAGCGGGACACGCTCGATCTGGCGCTCTGTGAGGCGGAGATTGCCCTCATCGCGCTCGCCTCATTCGACCGGCGGCAAGCGGCGTTGGCGCGGCGGGCTGCAGCGCATCCCGCGCACGCATCGATCATGAAGCTGCTGCTCACCGAGCAAGGGCAACATATCGCTGAACTTGGCGTGCGCGCGCTTGGAACGGATGCGCTGCGTGACCAATCGGCGCTGCTCGAAGATTTTCGTCCGGACCTCTTTCGCGGTGTGCCCGAGGGGCCGCCGATCATGCTCAACTATCTGTTTGGCAGAGCTTTCACGATCCTGGGCGGCGCCAGCGAAATCCAGCGCAGCTTGATCTTCAAGTCTGTCGGTAGCTCCGCGGCAGCGCCTTGATCCGCACCGCTTGCCGCTAGCTTATTGGTCGGATCGGATCATCGGTCTGGCGAAGCTTCCGATTTCCCGGCCCCATCGAACCGTCCGCGCTGGCAGGATGTCGCTTGGTTGGAACGTTCTCAGAGCTCTTCCGGTCGACCGAACGCGCGGCGAAGCGCGTTCAGCATTGCCTTGGTGAATCGACGGGCGATCATGGTGTCAGGCGCGACTTGTTCAAAACCATGATATGCGCCGGGCACGACGAGCAGTTCGGTGGCGACGCCCGCGCTGGAAAGACGGCTGGCGTATTCCATGTCCTCGCCGACGAAGAGGTCGATCCCACCCACGCCGATGAAGGTGGGCGGCAGGCCGGAGAGATTTCGGTTACGCGCCGGCACGGCATCGCTCGGCACATGCGCGCCGCCCGGCTCCGTGCCGAGGAACGAGCGCCACCCATAGGCATTGAGGGAGGGCGGGATGCCAACGGTGCCGAGAGGGGCAGGGGGCATGATCGTACTGCCGGTGCGGTCATCGAGCATCGGGTAGAGCAGCACCTGTAGAACTACAGGTATCTCAGCGCGGTCGCGTGCCTTGATCGCAAGCAGAGCTGCATGGCCACCACCTGCGCTACCGCCGAGGATAGCAATCCGCGCGCGATCGACGCCCAGGGCGGTGGCATCTGCGTGGAGCCAGCGTAGCGCCGCATATGTGTCCTCGGTCGATCCCTGATAGCGTGTCTCTGGGGCGAGGCGATATTCGACGGAGGCAATGATGCAATCCAGCGTCTTGGCCAATTGCTGCAGCTTGCCTATCTCGTAGCGGGCCTGGCCCGCGATGAAGCCCCCTCCATGCATGTGCAGGATCGCCGGCCGGCTCGCGCTGCGCCTTGCGTTTACGACGAAGACGGTCACATCGGGTTGCCCTTTGCCGACCGGGACCTCATATTTCAGAACCGGCACGTCTTGAAGAAGCGGAGGCAGGAACTGCGCAGACGCGTTACGCATTCCAGCCAGCAGCGCGTCTTCCGGACCGGTCAGTGTGCGCGACATTTCGATTATCTTGAGTGCTGACGGGCGCAGTTCACGATCGACGAAGGCAAGGTCCGAGGGCGCGGCAGTGCTGGCCGGGGTTTGCCCGGCAATCGCAATCTTCGACGTTAGCGCCGCCACGGTCAGGGCCCCCCCGATCTTCGCGAGGTCGCGTCGGCTATAGACATTCACATGCGTCGTTGATTGCATCAGACATCCATCAAGTTCGGGAGAGAATATCCGCGAGCCGCAACATCGATTGTGCGCAGGCGGCGATCTGGTCCTGTTCAATATACTCGTTCGGCTGATGCGCTTGTTCGATCGAACCGGGGCCGCAGATCACGGTCGAGAATCCCGCTTGCTGGAATTGCCCTGCCTCCGATCCATATGGCACTGCCCGGATTTCGTGATTGTCCCCGGTCAACCTTCTTGCCAGCGCGGCCGCTGCGCCGTCGACCTCGGGCATGAGGGCCGGAATTGCGGCAGTGACGGCCCATTCAACACCGCTTTCGGGAAACAGCTCACGCATTTGGGCGTTCAGCCCTGCCGCCAGATCATAAAAGGGCGCGAGCACCTGATCGGCTGAAAGACCCGGCGTGGCCCGCAGGTCGAAGATGAAATTGCATTCGCGCGCTAGAATGTTGACCGCGGTTCCGCCGTGGATCTCGCCTATGGTCAGTGTCGCGTGGCGCGGCTCGAAAGGGCTGGCTGGATCGGCAGCCAGGACGAGCTCGTTCTGTATCTCGACCAGTTTTGCCATGAGCCGAGCCGCGATCATGTTAGCGGAGATACCGAGATGCGTGAGGCTCGAATGAGCCGCATGGCCAAGCACGCGCACCTGCGTAACCTGTACGCCCTTGTGCGCGCTGACGATCTTCATGCCGGTCGGCTCGCCGACGATCACCGCTGAGGGAGCGGGAAGGTCGTCCGCTATGCCCTCGATCATTGCCGGTGCGCCGGTGCAACCCACCTCCTCATCATATGACCAGGCGAAATGGACCGGCCGTCGAAGGTCAAGCGCGGCAAACGTCGGCGCTGCCGCCATCGCACAGGCGATGAACGCCTTCATGTCGGCGGTGCCGCGACCGTAGAATCTTCCACCTCTCAGCGTCAGGTTGAACGGGTCAGTGGTCCAATGTTGCCCGTGGCAAGGTACGACGTCCGTGTGGCCCGACAGCACGACGCCGCCAGGAACATTCGGCCCGATCGATGCGAACAGATTGGCTTTGGTGCCGTCGGGGCTCAAAAACCGGCGCGTCCTTGCCCCGATCGTCTCGAGTTGCGCCTCCATCGCCTCGATCATGCCAAGATTCGATCGCGACGAGGTCGTGTCGAAACCCACGAACCGTGCCAGCATCGCCTCGCTGTCGTGGACGAGTTCGTCGATGCTCACGGGTGCTCCTTTTGGCATGTTTGTCGACGATCGACTTTGCCGAGCCGGGATGGTGGCCATTGAACGATGCCGATCAGCGCCGCTTTGCCGGTAACCAGCCCAGCTTCCGGAAGAAGCCATCTGACCGACGGATCGCGTCCCACGCCCATTCTTCGTATTTGATGCCGAGCTTGGGGTCATCAAGGCCGATCCACGGCTCGGTAAAGCCGTGTGGTGCACCAGGGTAGATCACGACATCACACTGAAATTTCAGGGACTTTGCCCGCTTGCAGAACTGCAACGCCTTGTCCTGCGTGGTCGCGGTGTCAGCCGCACCTTGAAAGATGATCGTGGGTGGCAGCTTGCCCTTGGCAAGATATTCCCAAGGCGAAAGTTCTCGCGCGCGCGAGGCCGATTCCTTGCCGACCATTGGCTCAAGCCTGTCGGCGATGGCAACCATGTCGAGCGCGGGATTGTAAAGGACCAGCGCATTGGGGCGAGGATCGACGTCAGGGTCCTTCGGGTCGTTGAATCCGGGTATCAGTGCCGTCGCGGCCGCCATCTGTCCGCCTGCCGAACTACCGACCACGGCGATACGCGAAGGATCGATGCCGAGTTGGGTTGCATGTCCGCGCACCCAGCGCATAGCTGATTTGCCGTCAGCGACCGAGTCCATGATGGTCGATTTGTTACGGCAGCGTACGCGGTAATCGACGAGCACGGTCACCATGCCGAGCAAAGCGAGGTGGGTCGCCTGCGTCTGGTATCGCCGGACGTCTCCGAACACGAATCCGCCACCGTAGAAGAACACCGCTGCGGGCGTTTTGTCTTCGGCCTTATGGCCGGGGGGACTGAAGACATGAAGGCGCAGGTCGGCACCCCCTATCGACTTGTAGACAAAGGGTTTCGATCCATTGATGTGCAGAGCCTGCGGATCGGATACCTCGCTAGGGGCGCAAAAGTCTTGCGCAAAGGCCGGCATGTGAATCGCGCTTAGCGTCAGAGTCGCCATAACCGACAAAATTGACTTGGGTGACCAGAATCTCATGCGTTGCCCTTTCGTCTGCGGGATACATGATGCATCGTTTCGTGGTAAAAGAGCGCGCAAATACTTCATTGGAAATCCAAAGCTGAACTCATCGAATCCGTCCTTCACTTTCAGAGGTATCGTGAACGGGTGCGACATACTCGCCCATTTCCGGTGCGTCGTCCCGTGGCTTGCCAAACCGCAGGTTTGAGTGCCGAATACCGTAAGCAAAGTACAAAGCGACCGCGCCCACCAAATACCATGAGAAAAACGCCAGCACGTTCCATGGAACGGTCGTCACGAGATAGATGCTGCTCAGGATGCCTAGGATCGGCGTTATCGGGTAGAACGGAACACTGAATCCGCGGGGTAAGGCGGATGCCGAACGGCGCAAATATATGACGGACAGGCAGACGATGGCGAAGGCGGCAAGCGTGCCGACCGAAGTCATGTCACCCAGGACGTTGATATCGAAGAAGCCAGCTGCAATGGCGGTCAGGGCACCGACCACGGCGGTATTGATGTGGGGCGTCTTGAAGCGCGAGTGCACGTTCGCAAACACCCGTGGCAGCAACCCATCTCGCGACATCGTGTAGAAGATGCGAGTCTGTCCGTACATCAGGACGAGCACGACGGATGTAAGGCCGATGATCGCACCGATCTTGATCAGCTTGGCGAACCAGCCCCAGCTTGGGCCGAAGCTGTCGACAACGACCGCGACGGGATCAGGCACGTTGAGCGACGTATAGGGCACCAGCAAGGTCATCACTGCGGCGACGAGCATGAACAAGACGGTGCAGACCGCCAGGGAGCCAATAATGCCGAAAGGCATGTCTCGTTGCGGATCTTTCGCTTCCTGCCCCGCTGTGGAAACCGCTTCGAAGCCGATATAGGCGAAGAAGACGATGGAACTGCCGCGCATGATGCCATCGATGCCAAATTTGCCGTCGCCTTGATTTGGCGGAATGAACGGGGTCCAGTTGTGCGCGATAAAGTCGCCCAGGTGCCCAAGGACGATCACACCCCCCGCGACGATGAATGCGACCAGCACGCTCACCTTGATCGCGACGATCGCATTATTGACCTTCGCGGATTCCGATACGCCACGGATCAGCAACGCCGCCAACGCCAGGCAAATCGCGAATGCCGGAAGGTTGAAGATCGTCGTCACCGGCCGTCCGTCAACTAGCACCGGCAGACCATCCCACATCAACGGATGTCCCGTCGGGCCGGTGAACTGCGGGGGAATGTGAATGCCAAAATCAGCAAGAAGACTCACGACATAGCCGCTCCAACCGACCGCAACTACCGACGCGGAAATCCCATATTCCAGAAGCAAAAACGCTCCCATTGTCCATGCGGCGAACTCGCCAAGCGCCGTATAGCCATAGGTGTAAGCCGACCCGGAAACGGGCAGGGTCGAGGACAACTCAGCGTAGCAGAGCCCAGCAAAGGCGCAGACGACGCCTGCGACGACGAATGACAGCAGGACGGCAGGGCCAGCGTGAAGCGCTGCTGCGGAACCGGTTCGGACAAAGATGCCGGCCCCGATTATGCAGCCGACTCCCAGAAACAACAAATTCCACTTGCCCAATGTGCGCTTCAACTTGCTCGACGCCGTCTCGTGCTGGACTTGCACAACAGATTTGCGCGCGAGCATCTGCTGGATCACGCTGCTCCGTGCCTGGCTCACAACGCTTCTCCTTGAACTGGTTTGGGTTCTGAAAGCCAGCGGGCGTTTATTATGAAGATGACGGCGATCAACGAGATCAGCGCCGCTCCGCTGACATAATAGCTTGGCGCCACCCGCCCGATGTAGACGCTGAGCGCAGCGTAGATGAGCGGCGCGAAAGCGCCTCCGAGGAGAACCGCGACATTATACGAAACGGCCAGTCCCAGTGAGCGGTTGGCTGGAACGAACAGGTCGGACAGCATAGCGGCTAACGCACCCAGGAATAGGGCGGCGAAAAGCGACAGCACGAGTTGAGCAAGCATCGCGTTGCCCGTAGTAGGGGCCGTGTCGAGAAGGGCGAACAGTGCGGGCGGTGCAAAAACCAGGGCCGTGCAGGAGGCCAACGCCAGCCACTGACGTCCAATTCGATCGCCCAGCGCGCCGGACAGCGGCGTTACCACCAGGAGGATCATGCCGGCATAGGCCTGTGTCCACATGCCGAATTGACGCTCGATGCCGAATTGCGATGTCGCCAGGGTCGGGAACGAGATCACCATATGGAGGCTGGCGGAGGCAACGACGACCAAGGCTGAGGCCGCGAAAACGCGATGCCAAAAGCCATTCGATAATTTCGGTCGCACCGAACCGCCCGCCGCCCGGGCCTTTGCGGCGACGAACTCCGGGGACTCATCCGCGTGATAGCGAATGACATACCCGACAGGACCTACCAGCATGCCGAAGTAAAACGGGATGCGCCAAGCCCAATCCGTCAATTCCTTCTCACTGTAAGCCGCCGTCAGTACCCCGCCGAAAAAGGCTGCGATAACGACGCCGAGGCCTTGGCTCGCGAACTGCCAACTGGCGAAATAGCCCCGGTGGCGGTGCGATTGCTCAGCCAGATACGCTGTCGCGCTGCCGAATTCTCCGCCAGCGGCGAAACCTTGAATGAGGCGCGCTGTCACCAGCAAGATCGGTGCGGCGACGCCAATCTGCGCATGGTTTGGCAGAAAAGCGATTATGCCGGTACCGACGAACATCAGGATGCTGGTGATCGTGAGCGCAGTGCGTCGCCCGGACCGATCCGAGATCCATCCAGTCACCACCGCACCTATTGGGCGAATGATGAAAGACGTCCCGAACGCACCTAAGGCGGCCAATGTCGCCACCGACCGGTCACCAAGGAAGAAGTTGGCGGAAATATAGCTTACGAAGGTTGCATAAACGAGGATGTCGAACCATTCGAGGGTGTTGCCCACGACCGCCGCGGTCACATTGAGAACGCGTCCTTTCCTTCTTGAATGGTTCGCGTTCATGCGCCGTCTGTCCCTAATCCCAAGGTGATCGGCCAGCTCCGTACGACCACGAGCATATGGGATATGACGTTTTGAGCGGGCGTGCTGGCGAATTAAACTCACCGATCGGCGCAAATTATTTTCGTTTGAAAGCCAAGTCGAAATCATCAAAATCGGCCCAAACGATGTGAAAATAGCTTGGCGATAGGACGATCAACCTCGGAAGGCGATTCAGGAATCGCAAAAGGCGCGGGATATTAGCGCCGAGCCACCCACCCAGCGCCGATCTATTTCGTCAATGTCTCGTAATCGCAGCCGGAGGGCTTCATCGCTGGAGCGCGGACTTATGCTTTCAATTATCGCGGGGATATTATGGTGAGAGGTGCTTCACCGCTAAGCGGATGGAGACGGCGTGGAAATTGTCAATTCAGCTTGCTGCTTCGGATCGCATTAAGGCCTGACGGCGCTGATGCACCCAGAACAAGCGGGGGGTGGGTTCTGTGCGCCGATGACGATAGCCTTGTATGATTCCGCGCAGGTCGAGCGATTGCTGGATTACTCAGGCTGTATCGTGGCGATGCGCGCTGCGATGCAAGCACTGTCCGTCAGTGATGAGACGCAACCACTGCGCCAGATCCTAAAAATCGAGGACAAAATATTATTCGGTGTGATGCCAGGAGGCTTGCGCGCCATTGATGGGTTTGGTGCGAAGCTGGTTAGTGTGACCGAACACCCCGCTCGGCGCGGACGGTCCCGACACCGCGGCGTGGTTGTCTTGTTTTCGGTCAAGCATGGCGACATTGAATGTATTGCCGACGCTGAGGCCGTAACGGCGATTCGCACCGCATGCGCCACGGCCGCGGCTACCGATGTCCTCGCACGCGCGGATGCTGCGGTCCTGACGGTTTTTGGGACGGGCGCACAGGCCGCAGCGCACGTCCGCGCGCTACGCCACGTCCGGCATTTCGAACGCGTGGTGATCTGGGGAAGGTCGCTCGACGCCGCCGCTGCGCTTGCGGAAAAACTGGCGGCGGAAACTGGGCTGGCGATTGAAGCAGAACCGGACGGGCAACGCGCTGCCGGCGAAGCGGACGTGATCTGCACGGTAAGCGGATCGACCGAACCAATTCTGTTGGGGGAGTGGGTTCCTAAGGGTGTGCACGTTAATCTGGTCGGATCGAGCTACCTTGGCCCCGTCGAGGTCGATAGCGCGCTTGTCGCATCGGCTCGTTATATAGCTGACTATCGCCAAGGCGTTCTTGCGCAGGCTTCGGAATTGGCAGTCGCGCGACAGGCGGGCTTGGTTTCGGACACACATGTTGCGGGCGAAATCGGACAAGTGTTCGCGGGAACGATAGCGGGTCGCGAACGTGCCGATCAGATCACGATCTACAAATCGCTTGGACATGTCGTGCAGGACCTAGCCGCGACAGCGTATCTGCACAGGCGCGCAAGGAGCGATCCGCCAGGGCTGGAGCAGGCCCACGGAGCGTAGCGACGCACAGCATGGATCACGACAATGGTGGCGGGGTATGATGCAGAACGATTACGACCTCTCATTGCAAGCATTCATAAATGCTGCCGAGCGAATTGAGGGCCTCGCCATTCGCACGCCGTTGCTGCGGCTTCAGGTTGAAAGCATTCATCCGATCTATCTTAAGCTCGAAAATCTGCAGCCGATTGGCTCATTCAAAATTCGCTGCGCTGCCAATGCGCTATTGAGCCGTCGGCAAGCGGTTCAAGGCATCGTCTCGACCGCGAGCGCCGGAAATTTTGCCCAAGGACTGGCTTATGCTGGCCGCAAACTTGGGATCCCAATACGTACTTTCGTTCCGGAGACCGCTGCGGGCAGCAAAGTCGAGGCGCTCAAGCGCCTTGGAGCCGAGGTCGAGCGGATTCCATACGCCGAATGGTGGGCGATGCTCGCGGACCCGCCGTCTGATCCGGATTTTATCCATCCGGCCGTTGCGCCTGAGGTGCTCGCTGGTAACGGAACGATCGCTTTGGAGATCATGCAAGACTTGCCTGATGTAGCCACAGTGCTGGCGCCATATGGCGGCGGCGGATTGTCAGTCGGGATAGCAGCAGCGCTCCGTGCGGTCGGATCCCAAGCGCAAGTCTATGCGAGCGAAAGTGAAGCTGGCGCGCCTCTGCACGCTGCATTTGAAGCCGCCGAGCCGGTGCGCGTTAACTTCGATCCTGCGACCTTCATTACGGGGATGGGCGGGCCAGAAGTGCTGTCCGTGATCTGGCCACTTGCCCACAAATATCTTGCAGGATCGCAGGTCGTTTCGTTGCCCCAGGTGGCGGAGGCTATCGACCTGTTGATACGACGTCACCACATCATTGTTGAGGGCGCCGGGGCGGCGCCGGTGGCCGCCGCCCTAAGTTCGCCTCGCGATGGTCCGACCGTTTGCATTCTATCGGGTGGTCATCTCGATCCTAAGCACTTGGTGGCCATTTTAAGAGGTGAAATGCCTTGATCATCTGGCTTCGCGGTTCAAGGTTCGGCCAATCGCGAGCCCGATAATGGTTTAACGTGAGGCTCTCGCAGCGAGCCTTCAGGGCGTGAGCTCAGCAAAAACCTCTGCGCCGGCGCCAGATATGGGCGGATGTCCTGAACGTGACCAGCGAACTCCCGGCGCCCGCCGATGGCCAATCGATCAACGATTTTTTTGAGAGCGGGGCGTTGCTCCCATCCCCCAGGATCATCAGGCGCAGATCGGGGGTCAGGATCGAGATGCGCGAAGGCGCGTATCGCCAGCGCGAAATTCTTTTCTCACATCCACCTGCCCGCGCAGATGATCGTCTCTCCACGCGTGCGGCGGGGGAAGCGCCCCATGGGCCGGCCTCTGTCGATAATGGGATCATAGATCCGCCGAAGCGGGGTTTCCCGAAAAAAATGCTTCGCGCTTCGTCGGCAAATGAACCCGCGTCATGACAGATGCATCGATTGGCAATGCGAGCCACCGCGCCATTGCTTCAAACAGCTGCTGGGCGAGCAGCAGGCGGGGGGCGTAGCGGGTTGCGGCCTTCCGCGAGAAGGGCGCGTGCCGCGTCACGCTTCTCGCGTGCGGTGACGAGCGCCACCATCGGGTAGATCCCGAACGACATGCTCTTCTGTTTTCCATCGTACGAATAATTCCAGCGCCACAACTTGCCGCCGCTGGGTGTGACCAGCAGGAAGAGGCGGTTACTGTCGGTGAGCTTGTAGGCCTTCTTGCGCGGCTTTGCCGCTCGCACTTTTGCATCGTTCAGCAAGGATCATCTCCGATACCACGTTTTTCCAAGCCGATGCCACGCGCTGAACCCACGCCATTGCGGGAGGCGTGCGGACGGCCGTGGCCGAGCTGACCTGCTAAACGTCAGTTATCAGAGGGAAAAAGTCGATATCGGTGGACTTCTGCGGACCCCTGCGGAGGGGGGCCTGGCGGAGACGGAGGGATTCGAACCCTCCATGCACGGCAACTCCTGCTATATCTTTGAAAGAGCGGGCCGATCTCGACCGAAACTAGCCATTGCCGTACGCTATGCTGCTAACCTTGGGATATCCCTTTCTATCAATCGCAGAAATGGGCTCCGCAAGCATCGGGTGTTGCGTGTCCCCGCAACCAAGCCGTCATAACCAAACCGCCTCAGGATATCCCAGAGGCGGTTTTTTATGCGCGTTTTCTGTATTTGCCCCGGCTCGCGACCTCGCTCTCGGTTCCAGAATGACCCCCTCCGTGCCAGGGCGTCGGTTTGACAACGGGGGGTATTTTTCAGGGTTCCCTT
>Ga0207667_10003113_pt1 | contig 20524 bp, 10 predicted proteins | sample KBSCornC52_FD_184301 | JGI IMG/M metagenome (GOLD analysis project Ga0207667, IMG submission 184301) | Corn rhizosphere microbial communities from Kellogg Biological Station, Michigan, USA - KBS Corn C5-2 (SPAdes) (version 2) | ecosystem: Host-associated > Plants > Roots > Rhizosphere > Soil ...
GATAGACCAGCAGATCGCCGGGAGCAGGGCGTTGCGGAAAGACGATCTTGCGCCAGGTGACCATGTCGCTGTCGAGGCAACTGGCGCCGCCGACGCACGCAGCGTAGGACGTAGAGGGATTGATCTCGGTGCGCCGTGGCAGCAACAGCGGATCGGGAGCGTATTCGCTGTTGAACCATTGCTCGGACAGGCTGAAACTGGTGCCGCCGACGGTGAGGATCCCGTAGCGGAGTTCGCTCTGATCTTCCGGAGTTCTGTCCTTGACGCTCTGGATTTCAAACATCGTGAAGCCGGCCTGGTCGAGCAGCGCACGGCCCGGTTCCAGCATCAGGCGGATCGCGTGTTCACGCAGTCGTTGCGCCAGCGAGAGACCGTCGACGGCGTGCGCAAGAATCTCTGACAGCATCGCCGCACCTGGCGCCGCGTTGTAGTAGGGATAGAAATCGTCGAAGGACTTGCCTGCGTGATAGTGCTGCGGTTGTTGTTTTTCGAGGAATGCCGACCAGTGCTCCTGGTTCACGTAGCGCACCGCAAAGCCGCCGCCGATGTTGATCGTCGCGGAGCGGGTCAGGCCGCGGCCGCGCGCGGCGATGCAGACATCGATCAGACGATGGGCTTCTTCCGCGCGCGCTGCGGGACTGTAGCCGGAAAGATGGAAAGAGAATCCCTCCATGTCGAGCACATCGCGATGCTGTACGCACAACGCCACTGCCGCTTCACGTTCCCCGACGGCCATGCCGAAACGGCTGCGCGGCTGACTCTGCGGACGACAGCGCAACAGGATGCGGCCGCGGCAGCCGGCCTGCCGCGCCTGCGCCGCAAACGCCTGCAATTCTTCCACGCTGTCGATCGCGACCAGGCAGCGCTGGCGCAGCGCCAGGTTCAGCAAAGCGGGATGCTTGCCGGGACCGGTGATGCCGATGTGTTCGCCGGGCACGCCGCAGCCGAGCGCCTGCTCCGCTTCTTGCAGACTGGCGGCGTCGATGCCGATGCCCACTGCGGGACAGCGCTCGACGAAGCTGCGGCCCTTGTTGGCCTTTTTTGCAAACAGCACGAAGCCGTCCACGCCGGCATCGTCGAGCGCCTGTCGGAATTGCCGCGCAGTGTCGTCGAATACTTCCGGCAACAAGACGTGCACGGTGCTGCCAAGGCCGTGGCTCAGTTCGGACAGCAAGCCGCGATGGTGTTCCAGCAGGCTCGACGTCAGCGCATTCTGCAAGGCGGGTAGTTGCGGCAACTGCGGCAGCGAGTGGAGGGAGGCGGCGATCGCCTCCTGGCGGAGTCGGTCCATGTCTACCTCACCACAAACGTACGGTCTGGCCCAGCTGCTGGGCGCGGGCGCGTTCGGCGAACAGGCGGCCGAGCGCGATGTCGGTGATGATCATGCCGCTGTTGTAGGCGAACACGCGCTGATCGTCATGCGTGCGGCCGCTCTTGCTGCCGGCCAGGATGTCGGGTAGCTCGGCGTCGATTGCCGGCAATGCGCCTTGTGCATCGGCGAGGTCGGCGCCCGTTACGCGCATCTGCGCCTCGCTGGTGGCGACGCGATGGTCGGCCTGGTGCAGCAGTTCCGCATGCAGGCCGTAACCGACCAGGATGGTCAGCGCGCCGGGTTTGAGCCAGTCGCGCCGCACTGCGCCTGACACTTTTTCCGATGCCGGGCCGGCCGCGCCGATGATGATGTCGGCGCTGCGGGCAGACTGTTCGAGGTCGGACGACACTTCAATCGTGCGCTCGGGATAGTGCTCGCGCAGGCGTGCGATGGCCGCCGCAACGCCGTCCTGGTGATTGCCGTGGATGATCAGCCGTTTGAGCTGCGGCATTGCCGCGACGAGGAAGGGGAAGGCATTCTGGCCCTGCACGCCGCTTCCGATCACCAGCGCGGTCTGTGCATCGCTGCGGGCGCAGCTGCGCGCCAGCAATGCCGATGCCGCCGGCGTGCGCAGTGCGCCGACCAGGCTGCAGTCCATCAGGGCGATCGGCAGGCCGGTGGCGTCGTCGTACAGCAGCAGCGACGTATAGTACTTTTGCAGCGACTGGTCCTCGTTGGCGTTGAACTTGTAAGACGTCTTGAACGCCACCGTCTGCCGCTCGCCGTCGCGGCCCAGCATGGAATAGGCCAGTGAGCGGCCGTCGTCGGGTTTGGCGGTGAGCTTGCGCGGGTTGGCCGACAAGCCGGCCGCGTAGGCCTTGTAGGCGTCCTCGACGGTGCGCAGCACTTCGTCCAGCGAATAGCGCAGCCCGGCCAGGTCTTGCTTGTTGAGGACGCAGATGGCGCCTGCGCCCTCTTCTGTGATGGTGGTCATGATGTCTCCATGGACTGGTGTGATGTACAAGATGAATGCGCGTCGGCCGGGTCAAACGATGTGGCGGCCGACGGCGTTTTCGCGATACGGCAGCGAGCCGCGCAGGTTGAGCGTGAGATTGACCCGGCGCAGCCAGCGATGGCGCGGTCCGTAATTGGGCTGGTAGATGGAGCGCCCATGCACCGCGCGCTTGTTGTCGATCCACAGCATGTCGCCGGGCTGCATGATGACGGCGGATTTGTGTGCGTCGAACTTGCGCAGCAGCCAGTCCAGCGCTTCGGCCGCCTCGTGGTCGCCGGGCAGCGCCTGCATGAATGCTTCGTCGACCTGGATGAACGGTTGTTCGCGCGCGCCCGACAGCGCCGGCACCGGCTGCGGATCGGCATGCATGCGGCGGATGTGTTCAAAGGCGTGGTCGTCGAGGCGCCAGTGTTCGCTGATGTTCTGATCCGGCAGATGCGATTTGTCCGGCAGGATGACGAAGCGCGGCGCCGCCAGCACCGCCCATTTTTCATCGGGGATATGCAGGTCGCCGATATAGGACAGGATGGTTTCCGCGCGCTCCTCGTTGCGGTAGCAAAAGATCGACAGGAAATCGCAGCGTAGCGCGTGGAAGGCTTCTTCGTTGTGCCATACCAGCGTGGTGGCGCTGCTGCCGCCGAGTTGTTCGTTGCGCTCCTTGTCGATCGGCACGATGTGGCGCAGGAAACGGCCGTTCTCTTGCGTGCGCCAGCCGAAGATGTCTCCCAGCGCCGCCGACATCAGGCACTGCGCAATTTCTTCGCGCAGATTGGGTGGATTGCGCCAGGGCGCATCCCAGTGCGCCGGCGACGGGCCGATGCGTTCGTCATCGACCGGAACGCCGCTCAGCAGCACGGCGCCGCAAGGCAGGTGCAGGTATTTGAAGCGGTGCGCCAGTTCGCGCAGGCTGCGCGGCAATTGTTGTGCGCAGAGGCTGCAGGCGTCGGCGAATTCCGGTGTTTCGACGCTGCCGAAACTTTGTTCCAGTTCATCAACGATGCGCGCAATCGCCGACCATTCGAGCGACGACAGGCGGTGCCGGTAGATGGATGAAGAAACCGCCGGCAACGGCGAGGTCTTTTTTTCAAGTGCTGTGGAGATGTGTGCGAGTGCAAGTGCCATGATGCCTTCCTGATCTGATCCTGGTTGAACGGGACGAAGATCGCTCGTGCTGGCCTGTTGCTGGCTGGGCGATGCGCGCGCCGTTCCCTCAGGGGAAGAGGGCGCGCGATGTTGCGGACTACCGATTGCTGAGGTCTTTGCCGGGCATGGCTACATGTCCACTTGCGCGCTGAGGAACATGGTGCGCGGTTTGCCTGCCCAGGCGCCGTTGATGTCGGCGTCGCCGGCGGCCCAATAGCGTTTGTCGAGCAGGTTCTGCACGGTCAGGCCGAAGGTCGTCTTGTAGCCGCCGATGCGCGTGACGTAACGGGCGCCGGTGTCGAACCGCGTGTAGCCGCCCATCCATGCCGTGTTCTGCGTATTGAGCGGACGGCGGCCGACGTAGTACACGCCGCCGTTGACGTTGAGCCCGTCGATGCCCGGCACGCGATAGTCCACGAACACATTGCCTTGCAACTTCGGCACGTCGGCAATCTGTTTACCGGCAATGGTCGGATCGGCCGGATTGTCGGCCTTGGTCTGCAGGTACGCCAGGCCGGCGACGATCGACAGCTGCTTGCTGAGACGACCGTTGGCGGTCAGTTCCAGACCGGTATGGCGTTGCATGCCGCCTTGCACGGTGAAGCGGCCGGCGTTCACGTATTGCAGCGTCTTCTCCAGGCGAAACACCGCGCCGGTCAGCATCAGGTCCGGATTGAGGCCGTACTTGACGCCCGCTTCATATTGCTTGGTCTGCAGCGGCGGCAGGTTTTCGCCGGCATTGTTGGTGTCGTAGCCGGCCGGGCCGGGTTGCTCGAACCCTTCCGCATAACTCAGATACGTCGACAGTTCCGGCATGATCTTGAAGGTCACCGCCGCCGACGGCGCATTGATGCTGGCGGTCTGCGACGTGTTCTTGCCGGAGGCCGGCATGCTGTCGTTCTTGTAGCGGACATGGCGCAGGCCCAGCATCACATCCCAGCGATCCGACAGCGACATCAGGTCGCTGATGAAGACGCTGGGCTGGTAGTTCTTCGACTTGTTGTGATTCGGGTAGGTCAGATTCGACGGCGCCGAAGTGAATACCGGATTGTAGATATTGCCGACTGTGTCGGGCAGCACCTTGAAACCGGATTCGACCGCCTGGAAATTGCGCGTCGAGAAACCGGTCACCAACTGATGTTTGATGCCGATGGTTTCAAAATCGCCCGAGACGTAGGAGTCGGTCGAGATCACGCGGAAGCTCTGATTGGGGTTGTAGTAAATGTCGCCGGACAGGATGTTGCCGTTGGCGGCGACGTTGTACACGTCGGGGAATGCAGCGACGCGGCCGTTATACGATTGCGCCGCGCGCGTGGTCAGTTTCCATTTGTCGTTGATGCGGTATTGCAGATCGGCGCCGATGTTGAAGGTGCGCGTTTCATATTGCAGCCACGGCTGGCCGAGCAAGGTGCGCGGATCGATGCTGCTGACCGACGGCAACTGGCCGTTGAGATAGGGGCCGATCGAGGGCTGCGCGGAAATCTTGCGCTCCTGGTAATCGAAGTTGGCGCGCACCAGCAGATCGGAATTGATCGCCCAGTCGAACGCGCCGCTGACGAAGTCGCGCGAGGTGTCGCCGTTGTGATGGAAGTCGCCGTTGCGCTCGCGCGCGACGTTGAAGCGGTAGCCGAAACGGCCGTCGTCGAGCGGGCCGCCGGTGTCCAGTGCGACATAGGTGCCGCCGTTGTCACGCAGCGACGTCTTGATGCTGGTGAAGCGATCCCTGGTCGGACGCTTGATGGCGTAGTTGATGGTGCCGCCCGGAGAATTGATGCCGTACAAAAAGCCCGACGGGCCTTTCAGCAAATCGATCTGCTCGACGTTTTCCAGCGGGATTTCATAGTAGGGCGCGACCGACATGCCGTCGCGCCGCACGGTGTTGGTCCAGTCGGAAAAGTAGCCGCGGATGCGGACCATTTCATAGGCGCCGGCCTGCGTGGCGTCCTGCACCGACGGATCGTTCTTGAGTACGTCCATCATCGTGCGCGATTCTTGCGCGTCGATCAGTTCGCTCGAATACGACTGGACCGAGAACGGCAATTCTTCCGGCTTCTTGTAGCCCAGTGCGCCGACGTTGACGCCGTCGGTGGCGTACAGCGAGGGACGCGCACCGCTCACGCTTACTTCAGGCAGCTTTTCTGCTGCGGCGCTTTTGCCGCCGGTGATGGCATAGCCGCCGGCCGCGGTCGGATGGACTTCCAGGCCGCTGTGGTCGAGCAGGCGCTGCAGCGCTTCATCGACCGTCAGCGAGCCCTTGACGGCAGGCGCCTGACGGCTTTCGGCGATGTCGGTGGAAAATACGATGGGCTTTCCGGACTGGCGCGCCAGGGTGCGCAAGGCGCTGTCGAGACGCTGCGCGGGAATGTCGAGATCGACCGCCGCAGATTGCGCCCAGGACATTGCGGCCAGCGACATGCCGACGGCAAGTACGCCTGCTTTCAGTGTGAGTCTTAATGTCTGGCGAGAGGAACGGCCTGCCCCCGGAACGGCACAACGCATGAACTACTCCTATAAAAGTGATTGTTATTTATAGGAGTTACCGAAACCAGATCGCTGCGTGGGAACCTCTGAATGAAAATAATTTTTATTTAGCCGTGTTCGTCGCGCTGCCCGCGTTGGCTGCAATGGCCGAAATGACAATGCCGCCGGCGCCGCGTTTCACGGTCACCGGCAAAATGCTCGGCAGCACGCGCAGCAGGTCGTCGACGTCCTTGATGTCATATTCGCCGGACAGGCGCAGGTCGCCGATGCGTGCGTCGGCCAGCACGATGGGTTGCGCCAGGTAGCGTTGCATGTCGGACGCCGCGTCGCGCAGCGGGGTACCGTTGAAATACAGCTTGCCGCGTCGCCAGGCGCCGCTTTGGCCGGGCTCGGGATCGGCCAGGCGTTCCAGTTTGCCGGCGGACGACCGCAGCGCCTGGTTGGCGGCCAGTATCTGCAACTGGCCGCTGTCGCTGCGCACTTCAACAGCGCCCTGCTGCACGCTGACGCGCGCGCCGTCTTCCTCGTTGCGGACGTCGAACACGGTGCCGATATCGGTCACGGTGGTGCGATTGGCTTCGACGACGAACGAGCGGTAGGTATGGGCGACGTCGAAGCCGGCTTCGCCGCGCAGCAGCGTCATGCGGCGCGAGAACAGACGCGATTCGATGCGCAGTTCGCTGTCGGTATTGAGCTGGATGCGGCTGCCGTCGGCCATGGTCAGCATCGAGGTTTCGCCGACCGCTGTGGTGATCTGGCGGGTGTCGTACGCCGGGTCGATCAGCCATGCGGCGCCGGTGCTCAGTAGCAGTATCGCCGCCATCGCCGCGATCTTGCGTACCGCGCGGCGTTTTGCCGCGCCGCGCACGATGGTGTCCTGTGCCGGGAAGCGCGGACGCAGCGGCGCCGCCAGCGACTCGCGCATGGCGGCGTTGCCGATCTCCACATGGGCGTCGCTCCACACCGGACGGATTGCCGACATCGCACGTTCCATGTGCTTGACCACCATCTTGCGCGAAATGCCCAGCTGCGCCGCCACGGCGTCCTGCGACATGTCCTGCAGCTTGTGCAGCAGGAAGACTTCGCGGCAGCGCGGCGGTAAGTCGTCAATGACGATTTCGAGCGCGTCGACCAGTTGCTTGCCGCGCAGGATTTCTTCGCCGTCGCTGTGGTGCAGGTTGGTGTCAGGCACGGCGCCGACCGATTCCTGCCATTGGCTGCGGCTGGTGGCCGCACGTTGCAGGTCGATCGCCTTGCAGGTGGAGATATGCTTGAGCAGCGCCAGCGGCGTGCCTTCGTGTTCGCGCGGGCGGGTGCGTACCACGTGCATGTACACCTCGTGCACGACTTCATGCGCAAAATTCTTGTCGCCGAAACGCCTGCGCACATGATCGACGAGTTCATCGTAGTGGCGCATCAGGGCATCCAGCAAAGGCAGGTCTTGTAAGTCTTGGCGCATACCGTAGACGGGGCGGGAAGAGTGAGTCGCAAATTATAGATGATAATGATTTTTATTTGACTTCTATTTCATGCTGCCAAACGGTGCGGAAATCACGTCTTTTTGATTGTTGTTTTGGCAATTTTCTCGCATTGCGGAAAGCCGCGCCCCCGGTATCCGCTTTACTACAGACACGCGCCGTGCTTTTCTATATCATCGCGCCTTTGCAAAAAAGCAGGGATAAGCATGTCAGACGCTTGCGGCGTGGATTTCGGCACTTCCAATTCCACGATGGGCTGGAGCCGGCAGGGACAACCTTCCTTGCTCGCGCTCGAAGACGGCAAGATGACGTTGCCGTCGGTGGTGTTCTTCAACGCCGATGAAAATGAATTCAGCTACGGCCGCGCCGCGTTGTCGACCTACCTGGCCGGCTACGAGGGCCGGCTCATGCGTTCGCTCAAGAGCCTGCTCGGCTCGGGCATGATCGACGGCCAGACCGAAGTCGGCGGCCGCGCGCTGCCATTCCGCGCCTTGCTGTCGCAATTCATCGGTGAACTCAAGCAGCGCGGCGAGCGCGCTGCCGGCCGCCGCTTCGACAGCGTGGTGCTGGGCCGCCCGGTGCACTTCGTCGACGACAATGCCGAGGCCGACCAGTTGGCGCAGGACACGCTGGAAGAGATCGCGCGTGCGGTCGGCTTCAAGCACATCGCCTTCCAGTACGAACCGATCGCCGCTGCCTTCGACTACGAATCCACCATTGATCGCGAAGAGCTGGTGCTGATCGCCGACATCGGCGGCGGCACCTCGGACTTTTCGCTGGTGCGCCTCTCGCCCGAACGCGCGAAGAAAGCCGACCGCCTCGATGACATCCTCGCCAACGGCGGCGTGCACGTCGGCGGTACCGACTTCGACAAATACCTCAGCCTGTCCAGCGTCATGCCGCTGCTCGGCCTCGGCACCAAGCTGACCAGCAACAGCGAAGTGCCGTCGAGCTATTACTTCAACCTGGCGACCTGGCACACCATCAACCTGATCTACACGCGCAAGGCCTGGCAGCAATTGCAGGACGTCTACCGCGAAGTCGCCGAGCGCGACAAATTCGCGCGCCTGCTCGACCTGGTCGAACAGCGCGCCGGCCACTGGCTGGCGCTGCAGGTGGAAGCGGCCAAGATCGGCCTGTCGGCGGATGAGTCCTTCACGCTTGAACTCGATCGCCTGCGTCCGCCCGACACCTTGCAACTGACCCGCGCCGGTTTCGACGCCAGCATCGACCATCTGGTGGAGTCGGTCGAACAGACCGTCGGCAAGCTGCTGGCCGACGCCGGCGTGAAGGCCGACGCCATCGATTCGGTGTTCTTCACCGGCGGCTCCAGCGGCGTGCACCTGCTGCGCAAGCGCATCGCCGCACTGGTGCCGAATGCCAAACAAGTCGAAGGCGATTTGTTCGGCAGCATCGGCGCAGGACTGGCATTAGATGCCGTGCGGAAATTCTCTTGAAACCTGTTCATGATCCTACTGCGAGGCCGTGATCTGGCGTCGGGCGGTGCTCGCAATCCTCGTGTACTCAAGTACACTCCGGTTGCTCCGCTCCGGCCGCCACCAGCTGACGGCCTCTCGCTACGGATCCTGAACAGGTTTAGAAGGGTGTTGTACCTCTTCAGCTGAATTCACGTTGTGATTCGCCATAACTGCTGGCATCATCGCAACAAAATATTCTCAGGGGAAAGCCGTGCGTCGTCTCTTCGCAAAACATGGTGCGCGCTGGTCATTGGCGCTGGTGCTGACGCTACTGGCGGGCGGGCAAGTGATGGGCATGTTGCCGGCGTTCCTGACCGAGCGCATTGATCTGTTCTTCTACGACATGCGCATGCGCATCGCCAAAGTGGAAACCGATCCGCGCATCATCATCGTCGACATCGACGAGAAGAGCATCGCCGAGGTCGGTCGCTGGCCGTGGAGCCGCGACGTCGTCGCCGCCCTCATCAGCAAGATGACCGACAGCTACGAAGCGCAGACCGTCGCCTTCGACGTGGTGTTCGCCGAACCCGACAACAGCTCCGGCTACGCCACCCTGGAAAGCCTGGCCCACAGCGAGCTCAAGGGCCTGCCGCAATTCGGCCAGCAATTGCTGACGCTGAAATCCAAACTCGATTTCGACGCGCGCATGGCTGCCGCCATTCAGGGCCGCCCGGTGGTGATGGGCTACAACCTCTCCAATGAACCCGACGCCATCGCCAAAGGCCAGTTGCCGAAACCGGTGTTCACCCTGGCGAGCCTCGGCGGCCGCCGTCTCGATGTCACCAACTGGAAAGCCTACGGCGCCAACCTGCCGCAACTGCAAGAGGCGGCCGAAGCCGGCGGCTTCTTCAATCCGCTGCTCGACAACGACGGCCTGATCCGCCGCGTGCCGCTGATTGCGCAAGTGGGCGACAACTTCTACGAATCGCTGGCGCTGGCCAGTGCTCGTTCAGCGCTCGGCGCCACGCGCATGAAGCCGATTTTCCTGCAGCAGGATGCGGTGATGTCGGACCAGCAGCTGCGCGACTACGGTGCGCTTGAATCGATTGCGCTCGATACCAAACCGCGTCCGACCTTCATCCCGGTCGAACGCCACCTGACCACGCTGGTGACTTACCGCGGTCGCGGCGGCGTGCACGGCGGCGCATTCCGTTACGTGCCGGCGGTCGACATCCTCAAGGGCCGCATTCCCAAGAACGACCTGGCCGGCCGCGTGCTGCTGGTCGGCACCACCGTGCCGGGCCTGTACGACTTGCGGGCCACGCCGGTGAGTCCGAACTATCCCGGTGTGGAAATCCACGCCAACATCATCGCCTCCATCCTCGACGGCGACTTCAAGCAGCGCCCGGAATTCGCCATCGGCTTCGACCTCGTGCAGATCCTCGTGATCGGACTGGTGCTGGGTCTGCTGTTGCCGCTGCTGGGACCGTTGTGGGCTATCCTGCTGGCGTCGGGCACGGCGGTCGGCATCGGCGCGCTCAACTTCTGGCTGTATGACAGTGCCGGGCTGGTGCTGCCGATGGCCACCGCCTTGCTGCTGATTGCAGCGCTGTTCATCTGCAATCTGGGCTGGGGCTACCTGTTCGAATACCGTAACCGCCGCGCCATCGTCAATCTGTTCGGCGAATACGTGGCGCCCGAGCTGGTCGCCGAAATGGCGGCGAACCCGGCCAGCTACAACATGGAGGGCGAGAGCCGCGAACTGACCGTGATGTTCTCCGACGTGCGCGGCTTCACGACGATCTCGGAAGGCCTGCAGCCCAATGAATTGCGCGAGTACATCAACGCCTACCTGACCGCCATGTCGGAAGACATCCGCGGCAATCGCGGCACGCTCGACAAGTACATCGGCGACGCCGTGATGGCGTTCTGGGGCGCGCCGATCGAGTTGCCCGACCATGCCGCGCGCGCGGTCACAACCGCGCTGAAGATGCAGCAAAGCTGCATCGTCCTCAACCAGGAATTCGTCAAGCGTAATTGGCCGCCGCTGAAGATCGGCATCGGCCTCAACACCGGCAACATGCGCGTGGGCGACATGGGCTCGAAGATCCGCAAGGCGTACACGGTGATGGGCGACGCCGTCAATCTGTCGTCGCGCCTGGAATCGATCACCAAGGTCTACGGCGTCGGCGTGCTGGTCGGCCTGGCTACACGCGACGCTGCGCCCGAGTTCGTCTACCGCGAGCTGGACCGCGTGCGCGTCAAAGGCAAGAACGAGCCGGTGCCGATTTTCGAACCGCTGGGTTTGGACGCGGAACTGACGACCGCGCAACGCGCTTCGCTCGACAAATGGACGGCTGGATTGGCGCTGGTGCGTCAGCAGCAATGGGATCAGGCCGAGCAGATCATTCTTGCCTTGCAGCAAGAAGGTCCGCATGGTTTGTACGATCTCTACTTGCAGCGTATCGCTTATTTCCGCGAGCATCCCTTGCCGGCGGATTGGGATGGCGTGACCACCTTCGAGACAAAATAACAACGTTCCCGGGCGGCGTGAATGCCGCCCGGGACCTGCGTTTCGGGGCGAATCGGGCGTTTACATTTCCACATGGAAATTTAAACGACAGGACGTTGTAAGTTAAGCGAAAACCCATAGCGAATATCAGCGATTTTTGTCGACAGGCAATACGCTCAATCTTATACTTGCCGGTATGTAGCGCCGTCGGGGTGGGTGGCGCACAGATGGCGGTTTTCGTCGCAGGACCGGGCAGCATGCGCAAGAAGAACAATAAACGCGCAGGCGCCAAGGGTGCGGCGATGATGATCGCCATCGCATCACATTTCTTTCCACTGGATCATCTCTGTCGCTGAATGTCCCGCTGCGTGCGCAAGCACCCGGCGGTTTGGCGTGTGCATGGCATATGTGCGACGAAGACGATCCGGACCGGAGAAATGCAGGGGCGTCGGTGTGCATGAAGAATGCGCACCGACGCAAGAGGGCAGGGAAGTTCACGATAAATCGAGGCGACGGCGGTTTGCAGAGTGCAGACCGGCGTGGTCCTGAACCAAGCATAAAAAATGAAACATCGTTTGATGCAATGTCTATTGGGGATGACGTTGACCGTCGTCGCGGCGAGCGTGCTGGCCGACGACGAGCGTTTCAACATCACGCGTTTCCAGATCGAGGGCAATACGCTGCTGTCGGCGGAAGAAGTGCAACGCCTGGTGGCGCCGATGACCGGCCCCGGTCGTGTCTACGGCGATGTGCAAAAGGCGCTGGAAGCGCTGGACAATGCCTATCGCAAAGAGGGCTACAGCGCAGTGCAGGTCTATGTGCCCGAGCAGGAACTCACCAGCGGCGTGGTCAGGATTCAGGTGACTGAAAACATGATCAGGCAGGTCATCGTCACCGGCAATAAATACTTCAGCGAAAAGAATATCCGGGCCAGTGTGCCGGCACTCGAAATCGGCAAGACGCCCAACCTGCGCGCCATTTCCGAAGCGGTGCAACTGAGCAACGACGGCGCTGCCAAGCAAATCAACGTCTCCCTGACCTCCGCCGAGGAAGACGGCAAGATCGATGCCGAAGTCAAAGTGACCGACTACGATCCGCTGCGCGTGTTCCTGACACTGGACAATACCGGCGCTGCCAGCACAGGCAACTGGCGCACCGGCGTGGCGGTCCAGTATGCCAACCTGTTCGATCGTGACCAGGTCGGCACCTTGGCTTACACCACCTCCCCGGACAGTCCGCACGGCGTCAAGGTCGATATCTATTCGCTGGGTTATCGCATTCCGCTCTACAGCATCGGCGACAGCCTGGATTTCATTTATGGTAAATCCAGCGTCAATACGCCGGGCGGATCGCCGACGTTGGGTGGTGTGCTGGGCTTCACCGGCAAGGGCGACGTCTACGGCCTGCGCTGGAACCATTTCTTCGCTCGCGAAGGTGAAACCAGCACCAAGCTGGTGTTCGGCGTCGACTACAAGAAGATCGATTCGCGTTGCAGCGTCAACGGCGTGGAAATCCCCATCACATTGCCGACGCCGCTGATTGCCTCGTGCGTGCCTTACACCACCATGCCGTTGAGCGTGACTTATAGCGGTGTGACGCGCAGTACCGGTCAGAACCTCGACTACAACATCGGCATTGCGCGCAACTGGGGCACAGGCACCGCCTACACCAATCCCCAGGGCGGCAACCGCACTGACCGTTATTCGTATCTGACACCGGGCAGCCGCAACACCATCGATGATTTCATCGTCGTACGCGGCGGCGGATCGCTCTTCAAGGGCTTCGCCAATGACTGGCAAATGCGCGTTGCGGTCAGCGCGCAATATGCCTTCAATCCGCTGGTATCGGCAGAGCAATTCGGCCTGGTCGGCGCCAGCACCGTACGCGGCTTTACCGAGCGTGCGGTCGCCGCCGACAGCGGCGTGATCGTCAACACCGAAGCCTATACGCCGGAGCTGGTAAGCAAGGGCAACCTGCGTCTGCTGGGCTTCTACGACATCGGCCGCGGCTACAACAAGAACGTCGGCAGCAGCGGCATCCCGTCCGGCATGACCGTCGCCAGCATCGGCTTCGGCGCGCGCTATGCGCTGGGCCGTGACTTCAACGTGAAACTGGATGTGGCGCGGGTTGCCATTGCCGGCACATCCCTGACCGAAAAACGTGGTGACTTGAACGCGCATGTCAGCGCGACATTGGGGTTCTAACATGAATAATCCAGACCAGAAGACTGTCGTCGGAAAAGACGCCGTGCACATCGAATTAGCGCCGCCATCGTTCACGATGCGGGTAGGCAAACGCCGCCTCACGATGAGCTGGCGTGCGCGCAAGCCGGTGCCGGTGTTGCTCACGGGTTTGTTGCGTCGTTCGTGGCGCGCGATGTTTGGTCGTGGATTGCGCATCTCGATGACGGCCGCGGCCATCTGTGCGGCATGGAACGTCCCTGCGCTGGCAGCTGCACCGCCGGTCAATACCTTGCCCACCGGCGGCGTGATCACATCAGGCACTGCCACGATCACGCAAAACGGCAACACGCTTAACATCAACCAGAGCACGCAGCAGGCGATCGGCAACTTCACCAGTTTCAGCATCGGTGCCAACGCCACGGTCGACATCAGCCAGCCGAACTCCGCAGCAGCGTTCCTGGCGCGCGTGACCGGCACCGATCCCTCGCTGATCTACGGCCACCTCAAAGCCAACGGCATGGTGGCGCTGATCAACCAGAACGGCATCATGGTGGGACCGGGTGGCGTAGTCGACGTCGCGCGCTTCATCGCCAGCACGCTCAACATCACCGACGGTGATTTCCTGGCGGGGCGCCTGACCTTCAATGCCGGTGCGACGGTCGGCAATGTCGACAACCAGGGCACCATCAAGACCGGCACCGGCGGCAGTGTTTACCTGATCGGCGCCAACGTGACCAATAGCGGCGTGATCCAGAGTCCGAAGGGCGAGATTCTGCTGGTGGCCGGCCAGACGGTACAACTGATCGACACCGCCACGCCCGGCGTAACGGTCAATGTCACCGGCAATGCAGGCAACGTCACCAACCTCGGCACCATCACTGCCGAAGCAGGCCGCATCGGCATCGCCGCCGGCCTGATCAACAACAGCGGCAACATCAACGCCAGCAGCGTGGTCAGCGAGGGCGGGCGGATCTTCCTGCGCGCCTCGCAGAATCTGACCACCACCGCCAGCTCGAACATTACTGCGGACGGCGCCACCAAGGGCGGCAGCGTGGTGTTGTATTCGGATGGCGCGGCGTATATCGACGGGGACGTGTCGGCACGCGGCGCGCCGGGCCTGGGTGGTTTTGTCGAAACCTCCGGCAAAACGCTGGACATGGTGAAAGCGCCTGACGTCGGCACCGGCGGCGAATGGCTCATCGATCCGTATGACCTGACCGTGGTGGCCAGCGGCGAATCAGGAATCAACAACGGCGGCTTCGTGATCACGTCGACGGCCAGCGGCGCCACCATCGAGGCCGGCACCATTGTGGCCCAACTGAATCAGGGCAACAGCGTGGCCTTGACGACCGGCGCTGGCGGCGCGGCCAACGGCGGCAACATCACCGTCAATGCCGCAATCAACAAGACCACCGGTTCGGCATCGGCGCTGACGCTCAACGCCGACAACAACATCGTCATCAATGCCGACATCACCAGCACCGGTACCTACGGACTGAGCCTGAACCTGAATAGTAACTATCAGGGCCTCACGACGGGCGACCATACGGTGCAGGTCACCGGCGCGACCATCACCCCCAACACCGGCATCATCAACGTCAATGAAGGCGTCGGGGGCAATGGCAATGGCAAGATCGCGCTGAATTCGGGCTCCACCATTGACCTCAATATCGGCAGCACGCTCAATGCCGCGAGCCTGAATATATCGGCGGGCGGCACTGTTAGAAGCAACCTTGGCGCAAGCGTTCACCTCACCAGCCTTAAAAATTCCGGTGAAGTGAACATTTCGACCTCGGCGATCACAACTGGAACATTGGACAATCTGGTCGGCGGCCTCGTGAAACTGACTAATGTGACCGGTTCGCTGGGCACTGTGACGAACGGCGCAACGCTCACCCTTAATAGCGTATCCCAAGGAGGCGGAATCGCGGCAGGCGACATCACCAACAGCGGGACTTTGACACTGCTTAACGGATCCAAGTTGAATGCCGGCACGCTTACCAATACCGGATCGACCACGGTGAATGTGTCCACGCTGAATGTCAACGGCTTGACCAATGCAGTTGGTGGTTCCGTCACCTTGACCGACAGCAGCCTGAGCGCGGCCGACATCATCCACAACGCCGGCCAGTTCGTCATGACCAATAGCACGATCAATACGGTCAACGGTTTCACCAACATGGTCAGCGGCGTAATGACCATGAATTACCTGTCCAAGATCAACACCGGCAGTTTCAACAACCAAGGCCTGTTGAACGCCTACGGTTCGGCCGGTTATGTCACGTTTGAAAACGGCTTCACCAACTCCGGCATGATGAACCTCAAGGGTTTGATCATGGCAAATTCGTCGGCGACCAATTCGCCGGGCGGTACGCTCAACCTGGGCGCAGCCGGCGAGACGACTACCATCAGCGGCAGTGGCATATGGGGCAATGACGGCACGTTGAACATCGCCGGTTCGGGCAACGTGGTTAACCTTGGCGGCACCCTGGTGAACAACCAAAGCGGTACCGTGCTCCTGTCCGGGAGCGGTACTTTGCTTGGCACGGGGCACTTCAACAACAGCGGTAGTTTTCTGCTGAGCGGCGCCAACTTGGCGGCGACGAACGGATTTATCAATGAAGCGAGCGGCCTCGTGAGCGGCAACGGGTCGATAACGGCTGGCGGTACAGGGTTTGTCAACAACGGCACCGTGGCGCCGGGCGGCGACGGCTCGGTCGGCGCTTTGACAATCATCGGCAACTACGTGCAGAACTCTACAGGCAAGCTCCTGATCGATGTCGCCAGCGCCAGCAGCTATGACACGCTGACTTACAGCGGTACATCCATCGCCTTGGATGGCACTCTGCAGACCAAGTGGTTGGGTACTTCCACCCCCGTGCTGACGGTCGGCTTTGCGCCGATCGTGGCTACCGGCGGCAGCACCAGCACCGGCGTGTTCCGGCATGTCTATGGAGACATCTTTGCCATCGATGCCGGATTGCAGATGATTAAGCCCTTCTATAACAAAGGTGGGCAAGGCGTGACACTGGGACTGCGGGGATCGGAAACTATCACCTTCGCCGCGGACGGGTACGACTCTTGGGGCAATGCCAGCGCCTGGTCGACCGGCTACTTCCCGACTGCCATTGACAATGTCCTGGTGGCATCGTCTTCGCAACTGTCGCACAGCAATACGGATGGCATCGACATAGTCAAGAGCATCACTTTCAATGACGACTCGGGCCTGAACATCAACGGTGGTACTGTCAAGGTCAGCAACATCATCTCGGTCGGGCGTTCGACCGTATCGGTCAGCGGCGAAGGAGGTGGCGGCGGCGAAGGAGGAGGCGAAGGTTTTAACGGCTTCAACAATGTCGTCGTTACCGATACGAATTCGAATTCCGGCGTCCTCAACATATCCGGCTCAGCACGTGTGAGCAGCCTGACCTTGTCCGGCACCGGTACGGTCAACGGTGACGTGAACTCCGCGCTCAGCGTGACCGATGCATTTTCGCAAAGCAACGGCAGCGTCATCAATAGCAACGGTTCGGTCAGCCTGAGCCAGGCTACCGGTGATCTGGTGGTGGGCAACATCACTGCGCGCAATCTGGTGCTCGAATCGCAGAACGGCGCGATCATGCAGACTGCCGCCTTGCATGTGACGCGACAGTTGCTGGCTTCATCCGTTACAGGTCTGACGCTGGACAATGGTGCGAATCGTATCGCAGCGTTCGCCGCCAACAACCGGGGCATCAATGACATCATCTTGCGCAATAACCTGGATTCGGCGGATACCTCGGTGTTCCGGATCAACGGCGTCACCAACGCCAACGGCAGCATCAGCATCATCAATACCGGTGCTACCGCGACGACGAGCTTGGGCTCCGGAGCAGATTTTCTGACGACGCTGCCGACTGCGCCTGACCTCGATCCCGTTCCTACACTGGCGGACAGGTTGAACACGCTGGGGATCGTCAGCAACGGCACGGTCAGTGCGGGCATGTTGTCGCACACGGTGACGATTGAGGCGCACAGCCCGTTGACCATTGGCAGCGGCGGCATCACGGCGGCAGGCGGCATCGCACTTGCTGCGGGTACGGTGGGATCCGGATTGAGCAGCGATAGCCTCGTCATTAACGGCCAGCTTTCTTCCGGCGGCGGCGTCATCAGCTTGCTCGCAGGTGGCAGTCTTTATATCAACGCCCCTATTAGCGGCAACTTTATTCCAGCTCCTCCACCGGCTGCTCAACCTACGTACCCTGTGGCTCCAACTCCACCTCCATCGAATAACACGCCAGACCCTGGTACCAGCAGTCAGCTTGATCGCAGCGTCAACAACACCCAGACCACGACGACGAGCACCCCGTCGACCTCAGGCACTAATCCGGTCATCGACAACACCCAGACCACCGGCGGCGGCGCCGGCAGTTTCGGTGGCGACGATAGCGAGCCCGCTGGTGGACAAAGCAAGCCCGCCGGTAACGCCAAAAAAGTCGTCAAACTGTACTGCAGCTGATATCTCAGGAACCGATGATCATGAAACAACTTACCTCCGCCAGATACCCGCTTGATCGTACAAGCCTGCTGCATGCCTGGCGTTTGCTCTGTCTACTCGCGCTGATAGGCTGGAGCAGCGTCGCCTATTCACAAGTGGTTGGCGTCGTCACGCACCTGTCCGGCGTGCTCACCGCCAAGCGCGCCGACGGCAGCACCGCCGTGCTGGCGATTCAGTCGAAGATCCAGCAGGGCGATACGCTGATCACCGAATCCAACACCTATACCCGCGTAAAGTTCTTGGACAACGGCGAAATCGTGCTGCGGCCCGGTTCGCAGATCGTGGTCAAGAGCTATCTCTACGACGCCGAGAAGCCGGCGCAGGACAACGTCGCCATCAGCCTGGTCAAAGGCGGCCTGCGCGCCGTCACGGGCCTGGTCGGCAAGCGCAATCACGATGCGGTGAGTTTCGATACGCCGACGGCGACCATCGGTATCCGGGGCACCAACTTCGGTGCGCTGTTCTGCCAGAACGATTGCGGCGGCGTGCCGACGTCCAGCGGCAGCACGCCGCAGAACGGCCTGCATGTGGACGTCGCGCAGGGCGCCGTCGCGCTGACGAATCCGGCCGGGCAACAAACGCTTGGGGCCGGTCAGTTCGGTTTTGTGGGGGCCCTGAATACGCCGCCGACGATGGTTCCGCCGACGCAAGGCGTACCGGTGACGATGCCGCAATCGATCAGCAGGAACGCCCCACCCGCTGCTGCACAGAACAGTTCCGGCGGTGTGGATTGCATCGTTCAGTAAGGTAGTGGAAGCAGATGCGAAGATGCCGCGGCGCTGTGCAGACAGCGCCGCAGTTCTTTGACATTCAGGAAAAAGGAAGGCTCAGAAGCTGAATACCGACTCGGCCATCAGCATCTTGATGTTGCGTTTGCCGGCGCCTTGCAGCAGTTCTTTTTCGATCTGATGGAACAGGCCCGGTTTTGCATGGGTGATGAGAATTTCCGGATCGCTCCGGAGCTTGGCAAGGTCTTCGAGCAGCAAGCTGGGGCAGAAGTGTTTGGACAGCTTGGCAAGTTCGCGTTCGCTGTCGGGAAACGCGGCTTCGACGATCAGGTAGCGCAGGTTGTCGATGGTGTTGACTGTTTCCCACAATGCATCGCAACTGGTGGTGTCGCCGCTGAACACCATGCTCGCGCCGCTGCTCAGGTCCTGCAGCTGATAGCCGACCGCCGGCACCGTGTGATTGGCCGGCAGCGCGGTGATGCTGCGTTCGCCGATCACCAGCGACTTGCCGACTTCGATGGTGTTGAAGCGCAGGAAGGGATTTTCGGGCGAGGGGATTTCGCTGAAGTCGGGCCAGATCTGCCAGTTGAAGATGTGTTTGCGGATGATGTCTTGCGTTGCCTGCGTGGCGTGCATGGTCAGCGGCGTGTTGCGCTGGTCGCCGACGCTGTCGAGGATAAAGGGCAGGCAGGCGATGTGGTCCAGGTGCGAATGCGTGATGAAGACGTGGTCGATCGCGGCCAAGGCGTCCAGCGGCAAGTCGTTGACGCCGGTGCCGGCGTCGATCAGGATGTCGCGGTCCGCCAGCAGCGACGTGGTGCGAAGGGTGTTGCCGCCTATGCCGCCACTGCAGCCGAGAATTTCTACGCGCATCGTATGGACCAGATTGAAGTGATGACTGTGGCGACCCGGAACGAATATGTTCGTGCGGAAATGTTCCGCGCCCCCGTGATTGCACTCTTGTTTTTGTCTTGAGAGATTGCCTTCTGAAACCAAAAGTGTAGCAATCTATGCAACAGTTTCGATGGTAAGTTATCCGTCAGTCTAAATCAATAAAAAGCACGGGCTGCTTCGGCGAAACAACAGGAAAACCTGATGCAGATCAGGCGTGTGAGCAGCAGAGTTTCCGTACGTCATCGCCAACGCGGATGTGCACTGTCTCGTGACGGTAACAGGCGGGAAAAAGATGCTCTGCTTGACACTTTGTTGTCAGTATTGAAGCGTATCTTTCCAGAATCGCCCAGTGCGTCTTTTTACTGCATCGACCAATGCGATGCAGGCCAGTTGTCCCCTTGAGCCGATGAACAACATGAAAAACCAGCATCTCGATATCTCCCACCGCCTGGAAAAGCTGACCGAGCTCAGCGTCGAACTGAGCACCAACCGCAACATCCCGCTGCTGCTCGAGCGCATTCTGCAGACTGCGCGCAGCATCACGCTGGCCGATGGCGGCACGCTGTACCGCACCGTGGAAGAAGAAGACAGCCTGGCGTTCTACATCTCGATCAACGACACGCTGGGCATGCATCAGGGCGGCAGCAGCGCGCAGAAGATCAGCATCCCCAACATCCAGCTGACCAGCCCGGACGGTAGCAAGAACCTCAGCGCGGTGGCCGCCTACGCCGCCAACACGCGCAAATCGGTCAATATCCCGGACGTGTACCAGGCCGAAGGTTTCAACTTCTCCGGCATGCGCATGTTCGACGAGAAGTTCGGT
>Ga0207667_10003116_pt1 | contig 20514 bp, 31 predicted proteins | sample KBSCornC52_FD_184301 | JGI IMG/M metagenome (GOLD analysis project Ga0207667, IMG submission 184301) | Corn rhizosphere microbial communities from Kellogg Biological Station, Michigan, USA - KBS Corn C5-2 (SPAdes) (version 2) | ecosystem: Host-associated > Plants > Roots > Rhizosphere > Soil ...
ATGACTCGAGACAATTGTGGGTCGCCAGACCATACTTTGTAACTTCTTAATCGAGACGGCCAGACCATGATCTTTTGATCGTCGGGGAGCGACCGCACGTACTGGATGGCGGCCTCTCGCACGGCCTGAGAAAACACGGGGGGAGCGTCGGCCGAAAAAGAGCATCCAGGAGAAGCCATCAGCAAGAGCGACAATGCCACCATATAGACAGACAGCGCGTGTCGTGACTTTGCTCGATAGTATGTCAGACTGGAGCTTTGATGGCCTCCCAGCGACGTAGCACTGTCGGCACCATTGGGTCGAATTCCGTCGATAGTAGTAGCTTGCGACACATATCCTCCTGAAGCCAAGCAGCCTCCGGGCAAGAACGACTACTCTGTCCACCGACGTTGCGGACAGGCGTCCTCTCTAGACTTTCCAAGAAGCGGTTGCCCCTCGACGGTGCCAGTCATTACGCCTTCAAATCATGCGGGCACGGTCTCACGGGCCCACCCCTCCGTCAATCGCAGCTGAGAGGAAAATTGGCGGCAAATTGCGAGACTTATATCACGCCGACGCTATCCGTCGAAATTCATGGAATATGATTCCAGGCCGTGCGAACGGATACGACAAATCTTCCATTTCACGACCCTTGCCGAGCGACAGTTGGCTTCCCCTTGCGATTCAAGAGACCTCAGGCGACTATCGCTCGGCAAACGACGTTGGGTTGGCCGATGAGTGATATGTTCCCCCAAGTTGATCCCATGGAATTTGTCGCGTCGCCCACTCAGGACACTTTTGGCGGACTCGCGCGGTTTCGATTCGCCTTGAGAGAATTTCTCCGGCTTAGCGAGGCCTTCGTTAGATCGGCAGGGGTGACGTCGCAGCAATATCAGGCAATGTTGGCAATCCGGGCTAGCGAGGACCAGGAACTCTCTATCAAACGATTGGCCTTTGGCATGTCGATCAAACAGAACGGCGCGGTGCAGCTGGTCGATCGCCTCGAGACCCAGGGGCTTGTCCGGCGAAGATCATGTCCGTCCGACCGAAGGAGCGTACTCGTGAGCCTAACCGAGCCGGGCGACCGGCTCGTGGTCTCTCTGGCCGAAAAACACGCGCGTGAGCTGCTTCGTGGACGGACATTCATGGTCAGCTCACTGCTCAGCCTCGGCGAATTGACGGTTTCATCAGAAGAAGTGAGCTAGCCATTGGTGACGGCTTGTATTCGCGAGGAACAGGTCCCGTACTCGGCAGCTCGGCTTAGACATCGCGCGTGGGCCCCGACTTCGATCGCGAGTGAAGGTCGGGCCGGCACGGCGCGGGTGGCAGTCGATGTTGCCGACTTAAGGAAGGAGCAGCTTGGCGCTAAATGGCTTCGACACCGCGCCATCGATTAGAAGGCGCACTGCGAATTCGAAATTCGGCAATGCGACGAGGTCGGCTGGCTTGAAACCTTGCCCGAGCTCTGCGGCGATGACCGCCGCATCACCCGCGCTCAGCCGAAATGAGATCAATGTGCCCGCATTGCCGAGCACGCCGTCAAGCACTTCCCTGCTCAGCTGTCCGAGACGCTGGTGCCCTAGCCATCCCGACCCCGAACTTGCGCAGTTCCGCCAGCATCTGCGCAAAAGACAGCGCGCTGAAGGCCTCGTTTTGCTCGCCACCTAACTCCACTGCCATCGGCCGAACTCCTTAGAAGCCGGTCGGTTCCGACCACGCCGGAAAGGCCTCAGCACCCTCGGGCGTGCGGGCCAGCGGTGGCTCGACCGAGTTCAAACTTTGTGCGAGATAGGGTTGTACCGTTGACGCTCGACGAGGACGAGTATGCTCCGCTTCGGCATTCGTAGATCATTGCCGAACGGCGAAGTGACCTCACATTCGCTCCTTAACGCCGATGCGAATTAGGAGCCAGTTGACCGGATAGCTGGTGACGAAGCCGCATAGCATTGCAAGCTGCATCGCGAACCAGAATTCCGGTTGAGCCGCAACAGCGTCCCCACCAAAGAATGTGCGGAAGAGCCAGAATTGCGCAACGGCCATCAGGCCGTACATTCCAACTTGCCAGGCAGTGATCGATAGGGCGTCGGCCTTCAAAGCCCGGATCAGGGCGGCTTTCACAGGTAGGTGGCGCATCGGCTGAATGCTGAAATATTGGAACGCTATTCCGACGACAAAGGCGATGATATAGTCCAATATCCAGATCGCAAAGGTACGCTCGATGAAGATATGCTGCCACCCAAGGAAGAGAAGGATTCCCGGGAGCACGGCCGCAAGTCCCTCCGCCAGGATGTCCCCAAGCGTGCAGCCGGCGCCACAATGACTTGCTGCCTTTAGCACCGCAAATTGTATGGATCCCTCTAAGCCTGCGGTGTTCTTCCGACCGTGCTCATGGGCGGACGCCACACGGCCCCAGGTAAAATAAATTGCGGCCCAGATCACACTTCCGAAGAGCGTCGTCAGCGGCAGCCATTGGTCCAAACGGGCCGTGGCGCATCGCTCACTATCAGTCCGTCGTCAGCGACGCCTTGCCATGACAACTGGCCGGCTTATCCGGTCCCGGAACCGCGGTCGCAATGGTCGATAAGGTTAATATCAGCGTTGACTTATATAAGCGATCGATTGTAAAATCGGTGCGTTTTTCGATGGAGACCTCGACATGACATTTGACCTCAGCGCCCATATGAACGCCATGAGCCGCGTCGTGCGCAACATCGAACGAGATGGAAAGCCCGCTAAGGCCGTGATTGCCTCCTGCGTCTACGATACAGATGTATCCGACCTCTGGGATGCACTGACCAGCAGGGAGCGAATTAAACGATGGTTCCTACCGGTGAGCGGGGACCTCAAACTTGGCGGTCGCTACCAGTTCGAGGGAAATGCGGGGGGAACGATCACCGAGTGCCGACCACAACAACGGATCGGCGCAACCTGGGAGTTTGGCAGCAACGTGACGTGGGTTACCCTTACGCTGACACCGGAAGGGAGGGCGACGCGGCTCGAGCTGGAGCATGTCGCTATCGTTGACCCAAACTTGCCCCCTTTCGGCCCTGGCGCCGTGGGCGTCGGTTGGGAACTTGGTCTGATGGGCTTAGCGTGGCACATCGCGGATCCCGCGACGGCAATCGACCCCGCAGAAGGGGCAGCCTGGCCGACCACGGCAGAGGGCAAGGACTTCGTGCGCACATCGAGCACCGGTTGGGGCGTTGCCGACATTGCCGCCGGTGAAGAGCCGACCAAGGCTCGTGCCGGCGCGGAGATGACGCGCCAGTTCTATACGGGCGAGATGCATTCGACGGAACTGTGATGCAGGCTTTCGACGTCCTCGGTGATCCAGTCCGCCGCCGCATCCTTGAGGTGCTCGCCGCGCGCGAGCACGCGTCCGGTGAGGTGGTCGAGATCATCGCTGCCGAATTCGGCATCACCCAGGCGGCGGTTTCGCAGCACCTCAAAGTGCTGCGAGAATCCGGATTTGCCCATGTGCGGGCCGAGGGCACGCGCCGCATGTATGGGCTCGACACATCGCCTCTTCAGGAGGTCGACGCCTGGCTCGATCACTTTCGCAGCTTCTGGACCCATAGGCTGGCGGCCCTCGGCACCGAAATCGCCCGCGGTAAAAAACGCCGGGGATGAAGAACGTGTTCGCTCGAGCTTCTCCGAATTTGGACCGCATCCGCTCGCTGCTGCCAACGCTGCACCAGCTCGCCCGTGAGGGCCAGAACGGACCGATCACGACGGGAACCAGACCACGGTCCAAAGCCCGACCCGACCGCGATCAAATTCGTTGGCAAGCTGGTCTGGGAGACGGCGCCAGTTCCAGATGACATCAGCAAAGAGAACGAGAACCGAGATATCATGTGGCAACGCCTCGCAGGCTTTGCCTATCCCGACCTCTTTCAAGCCGTCGCCGCTCATAGGACCGCTGCTATGCCCGGACGCTCGAAGGCGGCACCGACATCCTTGTGCCCGGGGCGACCTCCTTCTGATCGGTTCTTGCGAGTAGGGCCGAGTGGCCGCTTCTGACCCAAAGCGGTCCCGCGCTTAGCGACGGCCAGGCAATCTGCCCGCGTGGTCTTTACCACCGTGCGCGGCGATGAACATGGCGACGGCCGACCGGCAATAGGATTCGATTTCGTCGTCGTTCTCTGCTCTCGCCTCATCGAAGCGTGCGATGAGCAGAAGATCGGATCCTTTGAAAAGCGCGGCAAACAAGCGGGCCGACATGACAGGATCGGGCACGTTCAGAACCGCCTTCGCGTGCAGCTGGCGTAACAGGGCCTCGACCTGAGCGATGATGTGGGCGGGTCCGGCTTCGTAGTGGAGCTTGGCTAGCGACTTCTGGTTCGTCTTGTCCGCCATGATCATGGCTTCGACACTGCGGACACCTGGGCGCAACAGCGTGCGAAGCAGGGGTGATCCCACCGCCATAAGCTGATCTTCGGCCGAACCGTCGACGCCTTCAAAAAGGGCCGGCGGTATTAACTGACGGCAGCGGGCCGTAAAGGCCGCGCTGAACAGGGCCTCCTTGTTCTCGAAGTGCCGGTAGATGCTGAGCTTGGATATCTTCGCCCGCTGAGCGACCATGTCCAGTGTCGTCCCATGAAAACCCAGCTCGTCAAAAAGCTCGCACGCGGCATCGACGATCGTTTGGCCAAGCGCCTCGTTGGCGGGCCGGCCGCGCCGGCCCGGGCTGTTTTCTGTCACCACAATTCCGGTCCTTGACAGTATCGTAATTCCTACATTACGATACCATGTAGTATCGGAAATGCAAGTCGTTGTGCCTTGGCCCAGCGCTTCATCCACAACACGGAGCCCGTTTCCATGGATGACGTCATCATCATCGGCGGCAGCTTTGCCGGCCTCGCCGCCGCCCTGCAGATCGGCCGTGCCCGCCGCAAGGTCACCGTTCTCGATACCGGTCTGCCGCGCAACCGCTTCGCTGGTCACTCGCATGGCCTGCTCGGCCATGATCACAAGCCGCCGCTGCAGATACTGGACGAAGCGCGGCAGCAACTAGAGCGCTATCCCTCGTTCAGGCTGATCAAGGCTCGAGCCGAAAGCGTCTCCGGCGTCATCGACGATTTCGTGGTTACAACTGACGATGGCGCAAGCCTCAAGGCTCGCCGGCTGATCCTGAGCTATGGGGTCGTCGACCAAATGCCCGACGTCCCGGGCTTTGCCGAAAGCTGGGGCACGTCCATCGTGCCCTGCCCCTATTGCGATGGCTTTGAAGTCGCCGGTCAGCACTGGGGCCTCATCTGGTTCCGCCCGCAGTCGCACATTCAGGTCAAGCTGTTCCAGGATTGGACCAACACGCTAACGGTCTTCGCAAATGGTCATGACATTGCGCCAAATGTCCGGGCCGATTTAGCGCACCGCAACGTGCCGGTCGTTGATGGCCGGATCACCTGGATCGCCCGTCACGGGGAGCACAACGCCACCATCAAGCTCGATGCCGGCCCCGATGTCGAGGTCGACATCCTGTTCGCGCATCCGCCCACCAAGCCGTCCGCAAGCCTGCATGATTCATTGGGACTCGCCAAGGTCGATACGCCCCTCGGCATCGTCCTCAAGGTCGACGAGCGCCGCGAAACCAGCATGCCCGGCATCTACGCCGCCGGCGACCTCACGACCTCCGGACTGCCATCGGTTACCCAGGCATCATCGCAAGGTGCGATGGCGGGCATCTTCGCTCAGCAGTCGATGCTGGTTTGAAAGCATGGACTGGAGGAAGACCATCGCGGTCGAACCGGACAGCCCGGGCGTGCGCTTCCCTCCGCCTCTCGTCTATCTGGGAGCGTTGCTGTTGGGGCTGGGCGCAGAGCGCTTCGTCGCCCTGCGCTTTTTCGGCGTGGACTGGCAGCTGTTGGCAGCGACGGGCGCATTTCTGTTCTTTGTCGGCGCGGCGATCACGCTTGCGGCGACGGGGCTGTTCCGGCGGCTGGGCACCAAGGTTCGGCCGTCGCAGCCAACGACCCTCATCGCAACGACCGGTCCTTATCGGTGGACCCGCAATCCCATGTATCTCGCAATGACGCTGATGTACGCCGGCCTAGCGATCGGGTTCGACGGGCCGATCGCCCTCGCTTTGCTGCCACCAGTCCTGATCGCGATCCAAAAGCAGGTGATCGCCCGTGAAGAGCGCTATCTCGAAACGAAGTTCGGCGACGACTACCGCCGCTACAAGGCCAAGGTTCGGCGCTGGCTCTGACTACTCTCGGCATGGCCGCGCGACTGTGAGGTTGCCGGCCTGTGCCACCGGCAACCTCGCAAAGAAAGGCAACTATCCCTTAGGAATACGACCAATACTGGCGTCGCCTTGGTGACCGGCGCATCCTCCGGCATCGGCCTCGCAACCGCAGAAGCGCTGCGAAATGCGGGCTTTCGGGTGTTCGGAACTAGTCGCCGCCCCACGGTGCAGAGATCCGACGGCGTTACCATCTTGGCCTGTGACGTTACCGACGACGAATCCGTAGCGACACTGGTTGAGCGTGTCCTGGCCGAAGCCGGCCGCATCGATCTGGTCGTCAACAACGCGGGCATGGGACTGCTCGGCGCCGCGGAAGAGTCCTCAACGGTCCAGGTGCAGGCGCTGTTCGACGTGAATGTCTTTGGCGTTCTGCGCGTGACCAGCGCGGTGCTGCCGTCTATGCGTCATCGAGGGAAGGGCAGAATCGTCAATGTGAGTTCGATGCTGGGCTTGATCCCGGCCCCCTACTCCGCCGTCTATGCGTCGACCAAGCATGCCATTGAAGGCTATTCCGAATCGCTCGACCACGAGCTTCGCACCTTTGGCATTCGCGTGGTCTTGGTCGAGCCCGCCTATACGCGGACGGCCTTCGAAGAAAACCTCGCCAGACCAGACCGACCGCTCGGCATTTATGACTCCGCGCGCGCTGGCATGAATGTGATCGTGAGAAAAGCGGTGGAAACGGGCGACCCCCCAGAGGTCGTCGCCGAAACGATTGTCGAAGCGGCGACGACGGTCGTTCCGAAGGGGCGCTACGCAGCGGGGAAAATGGCGCGACAGGTCAGTCTCCTGCGCAGGTTCGTTCCCGCCTCCGCGTTCGACAAGAGCCTGCGGCCTTATCCTTGCTCTCGCCGACACCCCGCCAAAGGTCAGCGGCCATAGCCGGGTGGTCGACGTCGAACGCTCGCTCGACGGCATAGATGGGGCTCTCGATGACCTGACGGCCCAGCTCCAGGCGAGATAACGCGGGGGCTACGCATTTGCCATTAGCGTGTGGCGGGAAAGCGTTTCGTTAGCCCCGTCAAATGGATAAATGCAAACGGGCGGCCTCAATTTCAGGGGAGACCGCCCAGCCTGGCGTCAGCCGGCGAGGCTAGCGACGCATTGCGCCAGGAGATCAGCTCGCGTCTTTGGCGATGTGGAAACCATCCTTGTTGTCACCGGTCATGTCACCGGGCTTCTTGTCGTCGAGAAACAGGTAGAACGGCTTGCCGTTGTAAGCCCACATCTGTTGCGTTTTGCCGTTCTTGTCGACGACGGGCAGAAGCGTCCATTCGCCGGACGCCTTCGCCCCCTTGGGCGCGAGCAGCGGCGGCCACTCCTTGATACAGGCGCCGACACAGGCCGAGGCCTTTTCGCCCTTCTTGTCCTTGTCGAAGGTGTAAAGTGTCATTCCCTTTGGATCGACCCAAATCTTGCCGTTAGCAGTCTTGGTGGTCATCGCGGGGTCCGATGGCGCCGCGGCGAAGGCAGCCGAGGGAATCACTGCGAACACCGAGAGCAGAAGAGCTATTTTCAGAGCGCCGTTCATGTGTTGGTCCTCCTTGAAGGGCGCACGCGATGTGGCCCAGCGGGAGCCGTAATGACGGTGGGGCCGCTCCGTTCCGGCGTTTATTTCTGCACTTGGCAGGATTAAACGGCTCGTGGATCGTTCGGACGAGCTAACGCACGGAAACTGCGTGGATATGCGGACGATAGGCGGCCGGCGCTGCAGCGTTCGCTTACAGATTTGTGTGAACCGCGTAAGTTTTCATTTCGTCGCCACAATGAACTCCGAAAGGTGCCTCTTTGCCGAATGACGGCCCGCCAGCCTCACCAAAGCACCGCCACACAACGAGAGATGATTAGGTCTCCCAAGGTCGACCTAGCTCATCTTGGTTGTGGGGCGTTGGCGGACGTTGGCTCAGATCCACATTCCGGCCATTCGTAGAGAGTCGGCGCGGCCACCAATGTGGGCTTTTGACGCAATCGCCGCCCCCAATATCGTCGAGGCAAATGGCCGCTTGTGGCGCATTGCGGACATTAACCACGAGGCGGCGGGCTGGCCGTTCTGATGTTATGTCAACTATTGTGCGCCAACCAGCTCGGACTCAGAGCTTGGTCCAAACGACCGTCGCGTTCGTACTCAGCGCATTGGCGCAATACGAATGCACCAGGCTAGCTCCCTTATGAAAGGATGATGTGCCGGAGTTGGCCCGGACCCACGCCAGTGCAGAGCATCACATTTGACACCGCGCGGCATCTTCATGCCCCAGGAACGCGCCCGCCGCCCCCTCCAACTCGCGACGCGGCCTCTCGCAGCAGCGTGTTTGACAGCTTCTCATCATCGATAATGCGGGCCAGTGTCATTGCCCCAACCATGGTCGAGAAGGCAACGAGTGCATTCAATCTCGCAGTATCCGCAGAAGCGCCCCCGATCTTCGGTGCGATGAGAGCCACGATTTGCGACAGCCCTTGGTTTACCACCTCGCGGCCATCCTCTTGCAGGCGAGTTAGCTCGCTGCCAAGCGCCGCGAACGGACACCCCCCCGCTGGGCTATCGCGGTGGGCGGGCGACAAATAGCTTCTCACGAGCTTTTTGAGGGGGTGCTTGGAGCCACCTGATGTTAGGCTGGCGATCCATCGCGCCTCCGATTCTACTGCAGATCCAAGGGCCTCTCGGATGAGTTGGTCCTTGGATTCAAAGTGGCGGTAGAAGCCGCCGTGCGTGAGCCCAGCCGAGGCCATCAATTCCGCTAGGCCGGTCGCCTCGATTCCCTTCTCTCGAAAGTCCTTCGCGGCAGCGTCGACGATGCGTTCGCGTGTTCGCGCAGTTTCCTCTTTCGACTTCCTCACCTCGCCTCCACGCCGCCAACCGTCGGACTTGACTCTTTAGCTTATGATCGACATCTAAATCAAAAGAGGTCGAGCATCATCTAAAATAGCTCGCTCGGCCGATTTGCCAAGAGGCGACCGTCGGTCGCTGCAACAGTCAGTCGTAGGAGACACAAGTGCAGAAGACGTTTTTGATCGCCGGCGCCGGGGGCAACACCGGAAGGAGCGCGACGATGGAACTGCTTGAGCGCGGTTCGGCGGTTCGCGCACTGGTCCGGGCAGACGATGAACGTGCCGATCAACTTAGGGCCGCCGGGGCCGAAGTGATTGTGCTGGACCTCCTCGATCCAGATGCCGTTCGCAAATCCTTCAGGGGAATTGAGGGCGCCTACTTCGTTTACCCGATCATTCCCCACCTCATCGAGGCCGCGTCGTACTTTATCGAAGCGGCAAGGACTGAGGGGGTCGGATCCGTCGTCAACATGTCGCAGATTTCCGCGCGACGTGACGCCCAGAGCCATGCAGCCCGCGACCACTGGGTGGTCGAACGACTCTTCGACTGGTCTGGACTCCCGGTCACCCACCTGCGGCCAACACTCTTCGCCCAGAACTTTCTCGATCCAGAGAGCTTGCGCGCGATCTTCCAGCGTGGCGTGATCAGCTTCCCCTTTGGCAGGGCTCGTCATGCCCCCCTCGCCGCCGAGGACCAAGGCCGGTTGATCGCTGCGATCTTCGCTGATCCCACGCCTCATCGGGGCAAGACCTACCCCCTGCAGGGATCCATAGAACTCGACTATTTTGAGATAGCTGAGCTGATTGGTGAGGCCTTTGGAAAGCCGGTTCAGTATCATCCGGCCGATATAGAAGAGTGGCGTGTGCGGGCGCCTCTTCCGGCCTTTCTCGTTCAACACCTCTGCGCCATCGCTCTCGATTATCAGGCAGGCGTCTTTTCAGGAACCGATACCGTCATCGAGGAGGTCACTGGAACAGCCCCTATGACATTCGAAGCGTTCCTCGCTCTGCACAAGCAGGAGTTCGACCTCGCGCGGCGGTCGAATGCGTGAGGGTCGACCTCAGACAGGGACGGCCTACTGGAATGGATGGGGCAACGTCGGTCAGATTTGATCCGGTTGCTCATGGTTTGCATCCGCCCTTTGGGGCGACCGCACGACGCCCTTTGACGTGATCGACGAACGCACGCAGCTTTGGCAGCATCTGGCGGTGACTGGGGAAATAAAGAAATACGCCCGGCGCAGTGGGAGCAAATTCGGAGAGGACTTCCATTAGGCGTCCGGACTCGAGGCTCTGCCGGACGATCGGTTCAGGCAGCTGGGCAAGACCGATCCCCTGCAAGGCTGCTCCCAGCAGCGTTGGGAAGTCGTTGGCAATGAGCGGCCCTGTGACCGCCACATCGATCGTCCGATTGCCCCTCTTCAACGACCAGAGCGCGACGGCTCCGGCGGACCTGCGCCATCTCAGGCAAGCGTGTAGCGCGAGGTCTTCGGGAGAGACGGGCGTGGGATGTCGGGCGAGATAGGCAGGACTGCCCACGACGCTCATCGAGAAAGGCGGCGCCAGGCGCACCGCGACCATATCCGCCGCAATGAACTGTCCCATGCGGATGCCCGCATCGAACCCCTCGGAAGCAAGATCGACCAATTCTTCGCTTGCCGCGATTTCCACCTCGACCTCGGGATAGGCCTCGGCAAACGACGCGAGGAGCGGCTCGAGCAATATGGGGACTACCGCCCGCGGGACGGCCAGGCGCAGGAGCCCTGTGGGTCGCCCGCCGACGTCCCGGGCAGATTCGCTGGCAGCTAAGAGTTCCTCGAACGCTGGCTTGGCACGCAACAGAAAGCGTTGCCCGGCTTCAGTCAGACCGACGCTCCGGGTCGTGCGAGTGAACAGCGGAGCGTCGACGCGCGCCTCGAGCGTTCGAACGGCCTGGCTGACTGCCGATGGGGTCACGCCCAAAGCGTCGGCGGCTTTGCGGAAGCTGCGATGCTCGGCCACGCTTAGGAAGGCTTCAACACCGTCGAGCGCACCCTGTCGGGGGGTCAAGTAACGCTTCATGGAGCGCGCACTCTAATGAAGGCACTATGCCCCGCCAAGTGCTCCTTTTGCTTCGGTGCCTAGGGGGCTTCTTGGATTGCGGACGATCGAACCGGCCTCGTGACATGGTAGCCTAAGGTGCGCGCCGCGCTGCAGGGTAGAACGATAGTCTCAGCCGAGCCGGCCCGATGCATGATTGTGGCGTCGGCGCGAGAGCAGACGCAGGTGCGAACACCTATTCTCCGAAGCGCATCTCATCTCAAGCATTTTGCGCGTGCCCGATTGTGAAGCTCGACTTCATAACCCGTGGCGTTTGAGAGGAGTAGTCGCGCCGGAGGAGGGTTCGTACATGCTGTGCCTAACCATGGAGACAGCGGTAATGAGCGATAATCTCGACGCGGTGCGCGAACACTACGGTGCGGTGGGTCTGAGGGATCGCCTGAAAGGCATGCTGGCGCAATCAGCCGCTAACGATCAACGGCTCGATCCGGCCCAGATCGTTTTTGATCACTTCCATACCCGTGGCCTCCCGGCGACCGCCGAACTGGCGGCACTTACGGGCGTCGCTTCGGAGCATACCGTGCTTGATGTCGGATCGGGTATTGGTGGGCCATCGCGTTATTTGGCGGCCACCTTCGGCTGTGCGGTAACCGGCGTCGATCTCAGCGAGCCCTTCGTGGACGCGGCGCGATATCTGACGGAGCGGACCGGCCAGACGGACCTCGTTCGCTTTGAAGTCGGCAGCGCTCTTGACCTACCCGTCTCAACCCAGAGTTTCGATGTCGTGCTGCTCCAGCACGTCGCCATGAACATCGTCGATCGGCCTCGACTCTATCGTGAGATCCGCCGTGTGCTGCGGCCTGGCGGAAGGTTTGGGACCTACGACATCGTCACCCGGGATGGTAGTCCGTTCTATCCCGTTCCCTGGGCGCTGACGTCGGAGACGAGCTTTCTGCTTTCCGCCGATCAGACACGCCGAACCGTCGAAGATGCCGGCTTTCGGCTGCTCGAGATGCGAGACGACAGTATCAAGGCTCAGGAGTGGGCCGGCAACCTGCAAAAGAATCCGCCGCCCCCCTCTCTCGCCATCGGCCTGCTCAGCGGAGCGGGCTTCGGTGAGGTGACGACCAATCTGGGTCGCAGTCTCCTCGAGGGCAAGGTTGGTGTCCTTACCGCGGTGTTCGCGCCGGTTGGTGCATCATGAGTTCCGTGGGCGCACCTGAACAATGGTTTTCGGGCGGAGATCGTCTGGCCTACGACCCTGGTTACCGGACGATCGGCGTGGGACCGCTTCGGGTATTCTCGCGCGGTGAAGGCAATCTGCATGAAGCGGTTACGTTCTTACCCGGCTTTCCAGACGGCTCGTTCGGCTGGTCCCATATTCATCCCTTCCTTCCCCCCGACATGCCGAAGCTATTCTTCGATTATGTCGGCATGGGCGATAGCGACAAGCCACGGGATTACAGCTACTCGACCGACGAACGGACCGACCTTGTGGAGGCTCTCTGGCGCCATCTTGAAGTCCGCTCCACCACTTTGGTCGCGTTCGACTTCTCCTCGCTGGTGGTGCTGGACCATCTGCGGCGACGCCTGGAGCGCGCGAATCGAGGCGATCCGCCGGGAGGCCCGGAGATCAGCGGCGTCTTGATCTTCAACGGCGGGCTGTTCACCGATGGGCACTCTCACCCTTGGTTCACGACTCCTGTGCTGCGTCGTCTGCCAAGGCGTGCGTGGAAGGGCTTGGGACGTTCGCTTGCGATGTTCAAGCTCACCGCGGGCGCAATGTGGTCGAAGGGCTATCGTGTGGGCGATGCCGAGATCGCTGATCTCTTGGATGTCCTGAGGCGGCACGACGGCGCGTTCTACCTCGCCGCGGCGGCGGGATTTGCTGCCGACCATCGGGCACAGGGCAAGCGACTCGACTTCGGCGAGATCTTCGCCGCCTACCGCGGCACAATCCCTTTCCTTGTCGGGGGCAGCGAAGAAGATCCATTCGAGCATCGCCAGATCGCCCTGGCGCGAAAGCGGCTGGGTAAGTCCGAACTGCAGATCAGGACGCTCCCGGGGGGCCACCTGGCAACCAGTGAGCAGCCTCAGGCACTCGCCGACCTGATCACGTCGTTCGAACGTTCCGCTCGAGAATCGGCAGGTCGATCTCGCTAACAACGCGCCTGGCCGGAGCGGCGCACGGATCGAGTGGCTCCCTGGTGGTCTTCGGACACCGGGGAGCATCGCGACGCTCGTCGCTCTCATCAGAAAGCTCAACTCGACGGCTACCGTCGGATGGCGCCTGGCCCAACAATATCCTGTCCGTCTGCCCCAGGCAGCTGAAGTGTCTGCAACAATCTCTAGAGATCGGCGCCGGGCTCCGAAGCTGGTGCTGCAAGCGCGGTAGAAGTGAGCGACAGGAGGTGAACAGTGGCAACGTTCGTGCCAATTTCGGCGGTCACGAACCCAGAGGCGCGGATCGCAGCGACGGTCGCCTGATAACTCTCGGAGCGCTCAAGCGCATCGACCGCGGCTTGATCGGACCACAGTGTAATGACATCGCAGCTCGTACCCTTCCGGGCCATCACGCAGCCTTGGAATCCCGGCTGCGCGCGAAACATCGGCAGCGAGGTAAGCCGTGCGAATTCCTCGTACGCCTCGGCCCGCCCTGGATCGATCGTGCAGCTCCAGACGCGTCGCAACATGCCCTCTCCTCCCGCCGATAAGAGCGCCTCGCCTTTCTTGAGAGCGCGACACGCTTCCCTAGGTCGTTGCCTTCGTGCTGCCTCGCCACGCGACTTTACCGGCTGGATATCTCCATGCCGCGGATCAGACCCTGGTCGACAGTGTAGATGTGAGAAATGAGTTCGTCCGAAAGCAGATCGCCCGCAAGGCTCTGCACGCGCTGGTGCACACGCACCAGGATGCGACGATCGGACAGCAGAACGAATTCCTGCGGCTCGACGACTGGGTTGATCGCCGCCCATTGCCGCGTCCAGTAATGGCGGACCGCGTCTCGCCCAGTGACGGTACCGCCCTCCCAGCCATTGGGCCAAACGACGTCCTCATGCAGTCGGGCGAGAACGCGGTCAATCGCTCTCGCGTTGAAGTCGGCGTACATCTGTCGAAGAACGCTGAATTGGTCTTCCATGATGAATCCCTGTCTCCCACTGGTTGCAGGCGGCTCCCAATACTGGCGTAGCCGTTTTGATGACGGCGCCTTGCACGAGAGGGGGGAGGCCGGGCACCTCAGTCATGCATCTTTGCTCCCTTGGTGATCTTGTCCACGACGCGCTTGTCGGCGCGGAGCGCAAGGCCGACGATATGCGCCTCCTCCGGGCCGAACCGGGCAAAGACCTCACGGTTGGCTGAATCAAATCCCGTGGAGAACATTTCCGCCGAGTACGCCGATGTCCGCACGCCCCGTTCCAACGCGCGACGATGGATGGCGTTCAGCGTCTCGTGGGTGGCCGCCAGGACGATAACCGGCTGTACGGAGAGTGGGTTGAAGATGTTGCCCTTGGCATCAACGTAAGGCTCGCCGATCATCTCAGGGTTCTGGGCGACGAGGCCGCTCACCACAAATGCCGTCACGTTGAGTTTCTGCCATACGGCAAGGTCGTCTCTAAGGACTATTGCGATTTTTGTGTCGAACATGGCGAGGCAAACACCAATAGCGGTGAAACGGGGCGGGGCATGCGTCCGGCGAGGCGGGGGAGAGCACCCTGGTTCCGCCTCGCCTCTGGATCGCCATGCAACGCGGCTTGATCGGGTACCTAACCCCTGAGGCATCAGTGGCAGTGCATCGGAGCTGCGCTCGCTCATGATCGTGATTCGATCGGTACGAGGCGTCGGTGAAGCGGGTGGAGCTCCCCCAGCCCGCTTCTCGTCGCATCACCAGTAGACGCGTGACGGTCGTATTTCGACTGCACCACCCTGTCCGACCGCGGGGATTTGAGCTGCGAGGCGGATTGCCTCCGCTTCGCTGTCGGCCTCGAACTCGACATAGCCTCCCAGCACCCCGCCCGGCTGCTCGACGTAGGGCCCGGTAGTTGTTACCACTTGGCCAGCCTGGGATCGAACGGTGATCGCCTCCTTGGCAAACCCGAGAGGCCACCCCGACCTGACGTTGGGAGTTGCGTTCACGGCACCGTACCGCGCGGCCACATCCTTGTAGTCTTCTTGGCTCAGGTCGGCCGGGTCGTAGTCCTTGGCCTGGTAGATCAAGAGAACGTATTTCATAGACTTCTGCTCCAAAGTGTCGGGACGGATGCCCGCCTTCCTTTGACGTCCGGGGCCCCAGATTTGTGACATGGTGCTTGTCACAGAACCCCGCCCGGCAGCGTCGACTTTACGGAGGACAAAAAGAGGATGGCAGGGTGAAGGAAGAAATCGCGGCGATTTTTGAACGTGACCGGCCGCGGCTGCTACGAATTGCGCGCCGCATCCTGCGTGATCCCGACCAGGCCGAAGAGATTGTGCAGGAGAGCTGGCTCAAGGCTGAGCTGTCACCTGAGCAGGTCAGGAACGCCAGTGCCTGGTTTACGACCATTGTGACCAGATCCTGCATCGATCGGCTGCGCCAACAGCGCCGGCGGTCGGGCACCGATGCGATCGAGCTCGACGACCCCGCCAGCGACACCAGCGCAACGGCGCTGATCCAAATGGATGATCCCGAGCAGGCTCTCCTCAAAGCAGACTCGATCGGCGTCGCGCTGCTGGTGGTTCTCGAACGGTTGAGTCCCCTCGAACGCGTCGCCTTTGTTCTGCACGACGTGTTCGATCTTGGGTACGATGAGATTGCATCGCTGATCGACCGCTCGCACGATGCCACGCGGCAGCTGGCAAGCCGCGCAAGGCGTCGGGTGCATGGTGCCCCGCCGACGTCGACCAATATCCCGAGGCACCGGGCCCTGGTGGAGGCATTTCTAGCGGCAGCCCGGAGTGGCGACGTGAATGCCCTGCTTGAGATCCTCGACCCAGAGGTGGTGCTCACAGGGGACCAACAACCGGCAGCGATCTCAGGTTCCGAGCAGGTTGCTCGGTTCTTCGCAGGGCGAGCGGGCGCGGCTCATGTAGCGATAGTCAATGGCGATGTCGGAGTCATCGTTGCCTCCAGCGACCAGCTCATGTTGGCTGTAATCCCCGCCTTCGGCCGGAGCCGGATCACCGGCCTCCACGCGATCGCGTCACCGAAACAACTGGCGCGCCTAAGCATTCGTTTGGTGCGCACGTGATCGACGAGGTCGGCTCACCTTTCGCGTCGGCTGATGCTTCTCCGAGCCGGGACTGACACTGCGGTCGGGCCCGGCGTCCTGCGCCATTGGCTGAAGCGATACCCGATGGTGAGATCGTGGGAGGACAACAGCCACTCGGGCGGGAGTTCAGGCGACGGAAACTCCGGAAGCGGCCGCTCGAGCAACGGCAGCTCGGGCAACGGCAGGGGCTGAACTGACGACCAGGTGCCCAGCTGCGGGGTGCCTTCTCGAAAGCTTTTCTAGTCGAATATCAAAGGTCTTTAGCGCCCGACCGAAGCCAAAAGAAATGCAGCGGTCGTATGCCTCAAAAAATCAAGGGAAGTCCCATAGACCTTGCCGTTTACCCTCGCTCCTTAAGATCTGACCTGGACGGAGTTCTAAAGCTCGTCATGGCGTTCGAGCGTGGGACCCTTCAAGCCGGGACCCGCCGGCCGTCGGGCGAATGGGAAGACGTCACACAGCAGACGGTCCAGCTCTACAAACGCATGATTGTTACCTACGAAGCGAGTCTTGCAGCCGTCGAGGAGCGGATAAAAAGGGCCAACTAGAAGATAGTTCGTCACGGATAGGCACCGATCCGAACAGCAGTAGAGCGGACATGACCGAGTCCTTAGGTGCTGGACTTCCGAGCGACAAGTGCCATCCATGGTTCCGAGCTATCTGGCCGACGCAGGTCCACCGTGAAGCCGGCATCCTTTGCAGCCGCGCTCAAAACATCCGGGTCTCTTGGGGCGAATAGATCCGAGGGCATTCGCATTCGGTCCATTTGCGCCTTGGGCAGAAATCCCACAACGAGCAGGCCACCCGGCTGGAGGCATCGGTGTAGTTCTCGAAATCCTCGATCGAGCGACGTCCAGAAATACACAGTGTGAACGGTCACCGCTTTGGTAAAGGTATTGTCAGATAGCGGCAGGGCCTCGGCCGCTCCGAGGAGAAAGCTGGCGCGCCCTGCCGACCGCGCCCGGGCAAAGCGGCGATTTGCAGCTGCCACACTGTCCGCGGATCGATCGATACCAACCACCGACGCGCTCTGATTGAGGAGACGCTCAATGTTCAGGCCACCGCCGAATCCGATCTCCAGCACCTTATCAGTTGGCTGGAGCTCCAATTGGTCCAAGGCAAATGCATTAGCGAGTGCGTTGCCCCGGTTCATCCCGCGACGCACAAGCCAGCCTCGCAGACCGCGTGGGTGAGCCAGCTGCTTCGCGATAAATCGTGGCGTCATTCGTGCCTCTCTAGAGCGTATCTTGCAGCAGCTCTCGGCCAAGATTGGTGATGATCCGATGGAATGCGGCCTCGATCAAGGCTGGCAGCCCTCTAATTCGCAGCAGATCGTTTGGAACACCTCGACGCCGGGCAGATATTTTAGCCTGTGCGATGCATCTAGGCGGAGGTTGACAACATGGGCTACGGGTCGACTGTCGGCGCCGCGGCGAGAGGACGAGGTAGACGCACTAGTCCAGAAAGGCATTTCACCGTGAAGTCGCGATTTGGCTTACGACCTCAAGGAGCATCTCTGGCTATCTGGATTGACCACTCGCAACGTCATTGAGTTAATTGACGAGACGTTTCCAGGCGAACCTTCTGAGCTTAGCGCAAATAGTGCCCTGAGATCGTGAACCAGGTCCTGCCTCTAGCCGAGGCTCGTTTCCGAGCGGTTCAAAGCCGGCCGGTGAGCAGGGCGAGTTTGCCGCCCTCGTGCTGGTCGACCGAATGACACCTTCTGGCGCCAAGCCAACTACGCAATCGCTGAGGCACGATCACCCCAGCCAGCCCGCGAGCGCATCTAATTACCTATGTCGCCCGAAGCGTCGGATATGGCGCTAGGAATGACTGGACTAGTGCCGAGACCGAAGCCAAGTGTAGCCCCGCGTGCAGACGGCACGCCTCCTCCGCCCGGCGAGACGAGCCCGGGCTTGTGGTCGTAACCGCGCATCCCCGCGCGGTGACAACCGCAAAGGAGGGCCAGATGGCCACCACCCCGAAGAAGTCCACCAAGACCCCGCGCTCGGGCAAGGCCGCGATCCGTCATCGTAACCGGAGCAACGTCATCCCCGCTGCCCCGTACGTCACCAAGGCCGAGCACACCATCGGCATGCTCCGCCGCAAGGACGGCGCGAGCCTCAGTGAGATCATGGATGCGCTCGGCTGGCAGGAGCACAGCGTCCGCGCCCTGCTCTCGGCCACGATCGCCAAGAAGATGAACCTGCCCCTGATCAAGGGCAAGGCACCCGGTGAGGCGACGCGCTACTACATCGCCCCGATCCGTCCGGCCAAGGACTGAGCTCTCAGGCGACCCACTTGCCCAGTGGGTCGCCGACGTTCGACCTCATTTGGCCGGCCTGAGCAACGCGCGGATCAGCCGCGCTGGGTCGCTCCCAAGGACCTCGGCCAACTGCAGGAACTCCACTACGTCGAGACGGCGCTCCCCACCTTCGTACTTGGCGACGAACGACTGCGGCCGACCGAGCGCGTCAGCGACGTCCTGTTGCGTCAGCCCGGCCTTCCTGCGAGCCGCAATCAGCAGCTGGCGCAGCTTGGTGTGTTGGGGAGAATGGATCGACTTGCTCAAGCGGCGGGCCATGAGCCCGGCAAGCTGATCCCGGAACCGGATTATCCCAAATAGGGATTTGTTCACCTCCCTCAGGCTTCATGGCCCCCGTAGTCGCAAGGGAGAGGGTTTTGGCGGACGCAACGCAGTCTGCTGGCAGATCAGTCAAGCTGTTCCTGGCCGACGGCACGGCGCACGGGATCGTCGTTGCCGAGATCGGCAACTGGACCGGCAAGGTGTTGACGGCACCCCGGGGCCGGCTGGGTGAGCTGCTCTGCCGCCCCGAAGCCGGGCGTACTGGGATTTACGTGCTGCTTGGACCTGATCCAGAACGGCCAGATGGGCTCTTGGCCTATGTGGGAGAGGCTGACGACATTGCCGCCCGCCTGCGCAACCATCTACGCTCGGAAGCCAAGGACTTTGCCAACCGCTTTGCCCTGATGGTCAGTGCCGACGACAGCCTGACCAAGGCCCATGCCCGCTATCTCGAGGGACGACTCATCCGGTTGATCAAAGAGTGCGGCAGTGTCCAGCTGACCAACGACACCGCACCGGACGTCCAGCGGCTTCCAGAGGCCGACAAGGCGGACATGGAGTTCTTTCTGAGCCAGGTTGTGCTCATCCTCCCGCTCGTTGGCTTCGATCTGTTCCGGAAGGTATCCACGGCGAGGAGCCACCCGCGGCCTGACGGCGGCAGCACGTTTACCTTTGCCCCGGGTGGCGCGTCGGCTCGTGCCCGCGAGGATGCCGAGGGGTTCGTGGTGCTGTCGGGCTCGACGGCGCGGCGGGGCGCCAGCGAGACCTTCCCGGCCGGCTATCGGGCCCTTCGCGACAAGCTGCTGGCAAACGGTCAACTGATCGAGGAGGGTTCGACCGAACTCTACCGGTTCGTCACCGACGTCGTGTTCTCGAGCTCCAGCGCCGCCGCGTCGATCGTCGCGGCCAGAAGCGCCAGTGGACCGCTCGAGTGGAAGCTCGAGAGTACCGGCCAGACTTATCGCGATTGGCGAGCGGCACGGCTCGACTTATCCCCTCCTCTTCCCGCAACTGCCTAGACTTCCTGCCCCCCTGGGCCCTGTGTGACGAGACACCCGCGTCGTCAGGGGGCACCTCATGGCAAAACGCAGACAAGCGGCAACGGCGGCCCAGGACGGACCAGACGCGCGGCTTGTGGCGCTCGGGCGCGAGCTTCGTCGCACGATCCGCAGGGCACGGCGGCAACGGCGCCAGACATCAACCTCCAAAGATTGGTCAGGCACCCTCGATGATGCTCTCGGCCTCGTCCACCGGATCGGCAGCGTGCCCGCCATTGGTCTGGAGGGGCTCGCGATCAAACTCTGGGCTGTGACCTGGTTCCTGGACGAGACCGATGCCGTCTTGGACGTCAAAGGTCTGCGGCAGCTTCGCGCCCTTGACCGAGAGGCTCGAAGGCTTGCCGGAACGGCAGCCGCTTAGCGCCCTCAGCAATCTCGGCAAGGTCCCGCAAAGGCCCGGAAAACGATGGCCCGGGCGATTCCTGCCGAGTTCTCCGGCGCATGCCAGCACTGGCGGGCTGTTGGGCGTTCACCGCCAGTCAGAAAGACGCACAATAGACGTATTGCGGCGGTGGCGCCCTCAGCCCCGTC
>Ga0207667_10003117_pt1 | contig 20513 bp, 19 predicted proteins | sample KBSCornC52_FD_184301 | JGI IMG/M metagenome (GOLD analysis project Ga0207667, IMG submission 184301) | Corn rhizosphere microbial communities from Kellogg Biological Station, Michigan, USA - KBS Corn C5-2 (SPAdes) (version 2) | ecosystem: Host-associated > Plants > Roots > Rhizosphere > Soil ...
ACAAGATTGCGGCCTAGGGAAAGCTCTGCCGCCCCAGCGCCGCCGCATAGGCCGCGCGATAGGCGGCAAGCATGGCCGCCTCGTCGTATTCCGCGCGAGCCTTCGCCCGGTTGGCCGCGCCGACGCGAGCCCGCAGCGCGGGATCGGCGGCAAGGGCCTGCAGCGCCCCCGCCAGGACCTCGTCACTGCCCGGCGCAACGATGAACGGCGCGTTCTCCGCCGCCACCATTCCCGCCACGTCCCCCACCGCCGGAGAGGCCACCGCCAGCCCCGCCGCCATGGCCTCGAGCACCGAGATCGGGAACTGCTCGCTGTCCGACGAGAGCGCGAACAGGTCGAACAGCCCCAGCACCCGCGCCGGCTCGGCGACGAAGCCCGGCAGGTGGACCCGGTGGCCCACCTCCAGCCGGATCGCCTCCTCGCGGATCGCATCGCGCTCCGGCCCCTCGCCCAGGATCACCAGCTGCCATTCCTCCGGCAGCCCCGCGAACGCGCGGACCATGCGCGGCAGGTTCTTCACCGCGCGCAGGCCCGCCAGCGTGCCCAGCCACAGCTCGCCCTTGCGCTTGATCACCCGCGGCAGGGCGTCCGGCTTGGCCTTGCCGGCATAGGCCCCGGTCGGAATGCCGTTGGCGATCCGCCGCACCCGCCAGCGCGGCTGGCGCCACAGGTCGAGCGCGATCCGCTCGAGCCGCTCGGAGGGCACGATCAGCCCCGCGGCCCGGCCCAGCCCGATCCGCCGATACCAGTTGCGCAGCGGCTTCAGGCGCCGCGCCTCGTCCTCGTTGAACCCGTCCTCGTGGTGGACCAGCGGCGGCAGCTTCAGCGCCTCGGCGAACAGGGTATGGGCCATGACCGCGTCCATCGCCCCCCAGTTGTAGGTGAGCACCAGGTCATGCCCCACCATGGACCGCGCCAGCGCCTGGAGCCGCCGCGGCCCGAAGCGCCCGGCCAGCGGCGGGAAGTCCTGCGGATAGGAAACAGCAATCCCCTTGTCGACCAGCGCCGCCGCGCCATAGGCCTCGGGCTCGGCCGAAACCACGGTATGCGAAACGCCCTTGCCGAACAGGTTCATCAGCCGGACCGCGCGCAGTTCCTTGCCGCCGGCATTGAAGCTCGAATGGAGGTGAAGCAGGCGCAAGGGCTGGCGCTGTCCGGTCAGCCGCAGCGGGCGATCAGGCGATCGATCGCCGCGCGGGCGACAGGCTCGTCCAGCGTCGGCGCATGGCCCCGGCTGGGCACGGTGACCACCTCGGCATCCGGCAGCCGCCGCGCCATTTCCGTCGCCGTCTCCACCGACAGCAGGTCGGACAGCTCGCCGCGCAGCGCCAGCACCGGCCGGCCGGCGAGCGCGGTCCAGCCCGGCCACAGGTCGACCCCGCCTTCGGCCGCCGGGGTGTCGAACGGTTCGGCGATCTTCATGTCGTAGTCGAACACCATGCGCCCGTTCTGCGAGATCGCCATCAGCCGCTTGGCCATGCGCAGCCAGTCCGCGGCCTCGAAATCGGGAAAGGCGTGCCCATGCGTTTCCTCGATCGCGCGCGCCGCGTGCATCCAGGTCGGGAAGGAACGGCCCGAGCCGACATAGTCTCGGATCCGCGCCAGCCCGGCCGCCTCGATCACCGGGCCGATGTCGTTGAGCACGGCCCCCACGATCCGCTCCGGCCCGCTCAGCGCGAGCAGCATGGTGATCAGCCCGCCAAGCGAAGTGCCGATCGCCACGAACCGCGCGATCCCCGCCTCTTCCAGCAGCGCCTCAACGTCCTCGACATATTGCAGCGGCACGTAGGTCGCCGAATCCTTGGCATAGGCGCTGTCACCCCGCCCCCTGAGGTCGAGGCACAGCACCTGGCGCGAACCGGCAAGGTGCGCGGCAAGGTCTTCGAAGTCGCGCGCGTTGCGGGTCAGCCCCGGCAGGCAGAGCACCGGCGCCTTGCCGGCAACCGGCTCGCCATAGGCGCGGTAGTGGAGCCGCAGCCCGTCCCGACTGGTCCAGTAACGGTCTTCGTATTGGCTCATTCACCCCTCGGCCGCTGCCCCCAAAGCTTGCGCGGGGATGGTCGAGTGCCCACTATCGCCTGATGCGCAGCGAACCGCAAGCGGGCGACTACCGGCCCGATCCCCAGATCATCCCCCTCGCCCCCTGGCTGGCCGACCCGGTGCGCGCGGCGGATTTCCCGCAGGCGACCCTGCGCTTCCGCAACGATCGCTGGGCGGCGGCAGTGGGCCTCGGCGCCCTCGACGATGCCGCCTGGATCGAGAGCTTCGCCCGCTTCAGCCCCCTGCCCGACAATCTCCCCCAGCCGCTCGCCCTGCGCTACCACGGCCACCAGTTCCAGCAATACAACCCCGATATCGGCGATGGCCGCGGATTCCTCTACGCCCAGCTGCGCGACCCCGCCGGGCGCCTGCTCGATTTCGGCACCAAGGGCTCGGGGCAGACGCCCTACTCTCGCTTCGGCGACGGCCGCCTCACCCTCAAGGGCGCAGCCCGCGAAATCCTCGCCACCGAACTGCTCGAGGCGCTCGGCGCCAACACCAGCAAGACCTTCTCGGTGATCGAGACCGGCGAGCAACTGCACCGCGGCGACGAGCCCTCGCCCACCCGCTCGGCGGTCATGGTGCGCCTCAGCCACGGACACATCCGCATCGGCACCTTCCAGCGCCTCCTCGCGCTGGAGGAGCCCGGGCACATGGCCGAACTCATCGACTATTCCTTGCGCATCTTCCCCGGCCCCCTTCCCCCCGAAGACGCCCCCGGCCGCGACGAGCCCGCGGTGATCCTGCTGCACCAGGTGGTCGAGCGCCTCGCCGACATGGCGGCGAGCTACATGGTCGCCGGCTTCGTCCACGGCGTGCTCAACACCGACAACATGAACATCTCCGGCGAAAGCTTCGACTATGGCCCCTGGCGCTGGCTGCCGCGCCACGATCCGGGCTTCACCGCCGCCTACTTCGATTCCGCCGGGCTCTATGCCTATGGCCGCCAGCCCAACGCGATCTACTGGAACTGCGGCCAGCTCGCCGTCGCCCTGCGCGCCCTCGCCGAAGCCCCGCCGCTGATCGCCGCGCTGGAGCGCTTCGCTCCGCTCTACGAAGCCGCGCTGGCGCGGCGCTTCTGCTGGCGTCTCGGCGTGGCGCAGGAGGACCTCCAGGCCGACCTCGCCCTGCTGCTGGCGAGCCAGGAGCACATGGCGAACAACGGCCTCTCCCCCGACGCGCTCTACTTCCACCACCGCGGCGGCCGCGAGGCCCCCGACGACAGCTTCGGCACCCTGCTCGCCGGCCGCAGGCCCCTCCCCGGCGCGCTCGACCATCCGCTCTGGTCCGAACCCGCCCCGCCGCACAACCACATCGAACAGGTCGAGGCGCTCTGGGCAGAGATCGACCGCGACGACGACTGGGCGCCGCTGCAGGCCCACGTCGCGGCACTGCGGCGACTCGGCGAGGCGCTGGGCGAACCGCCCCAGCCCGCCGGACACGCCTGACTTTTCTGAGCAATTCCCGCCATTTCGGAGCGAAGCCCTTGTGACATCGGTTGCCGCGGCCCTATGCTAGGGCGCGCGCAGCCCGCGGGGGGTCCTGCGCCGTCTGACCGGACAAGCGCGAACCACGCCGATGAGCACGGAAATCGTCTCGATCGCACCCGCCACGGGCGAGGAGCTGTGGCGCGGCATGCCCGGCGATGTCGAAGAGCTGGTCGAACGAGCCCGGCGGGCCTGGCCCTCCTGGGCCGCGCAGTCGCTGGCCAACCGGATCGAGCTGGTCCGCCGCACGGCCAACGAACTGCGCAAGGAAGCCGATAGCCTCGCCACCCTCGTCGCGCAGGAAACCGGCCAGCCGCTGTGGGCCGCGCGGGGCGAAGTCGATGCCGTGCTGGAGCGGGTCGAACTCGCCGTTCGCGCCTATGCCGAACGCACCGCCCAGCGCCGACTGGACAATGCCCTCCAGGGCACCAGCGCCCTGCGCCACAAGCCGCATGGCGTCGCCGTGGTGATCGGCCCGGCCAGCTCGCCCCTGGCGATCCCCGCCGGCCAGCTGATCCCCGCGCTGATCGCCGGCAACGCCGTCATCCTGAAGCCGAGCGAGAAGGTCCCCGCCGCCGCCGAGATCCTCGTCCAGTGCTTCCACCGCGCCGGCGTCTCGGCCGATGTCGTGCAGTTCTGCTGCGGCGGGCCGGACACCGGCATGGAACTCGCCCTCCACGAAGGCGTCGATGCCGTCCTCTTCACCGGCTCCACCCACAACGGCATTGCGCTCGCCCGCAAGCTCGCCGCCAGCCCTCACAAGCAGCTCGCCCTCGCCATGGGCGGCAACAACCCGATCGTCGCCTGGGACACCCCGAAGCTGACTGACGCCGCCGCGCTGATCGTCCAGTCCGCCTTCGGCTGGGCCGGCCAGTCCTGCACCAACGCCCGCCGCCTGATCGTGCGGGACAGCCTGTTCGATCCCCTCCTGGCCGAAGTGAAGCGCCTCGCCGATCGCCTGATCGTCGGCGCCCCGTTCGATGATCCCGCCCCCTTCATGGGCCCGGTGATCGACAATGCCACGGCTGAGGGGTTGACCGAGAGCTTCGTCTACCTCCTCTCCAACGGCGGCCGCCCGATCAAGCACATGGTCCGCACCGTGCCCGGAAAGCCGTTCCTCTCCCCCGCGATCATCGAGACCACGGGCATGGCCGAACGCCCCGACGTCGAACTGCTCGGCCCGCTCCTGCAGGTCGTGCGCGTGTCCACGCTGGACGAGGCGATCACCGAGGCCAATGCCACGCAATACGGCCTGGTCTCCACCCTGATCGGCGGCTCCCCGCAGGACTACAACCGCTTCTGGGCCAATGTCCGCACCGGCCTCGTCAACTGGAACCGGCCGACCACTGCCGCCTCCGCCGGCGCCCCCTTCGGCGGCATCGGCCTCTCCGGCAACCACCGCCCCGGCGGCCTCTACGCGGCGGATTTCTGCGCCTACCCGGTAGCCTCAGCCGAAATGGAACAACCCCGCGCCACGATCGGCCTGGGCCTGGCCGAGGGTTAGGGGCAAAGCCTCACAACCCCCTGCTCACCAGATCCACCTCGCTCAACCCATCGTCCCGCCCCCGTACGAAGGCCGCCGCAACCGCCCCACCCTTGCGCCCCATCACCACATGGTCGCCCCCGGCCAACCGGTGCTCCGCCGCCAACCCCGCGCGGCGCGTCGTCGCCCAGTAGAAGGCGACCACATCCTCCACCGGCACCGGCGTGACAAACCGCAAGGCCCGCAGCCCACACCCGTCCTTGTCGGTCCCGGCCGCGTCCTGCGCATGACCGCGCGGATAGACCGGCAGCGCAGAGGGCATCCGCGCCGCCCAGATGAACCCATATTCCAGCTTGCCCACGCATCCCGCCCCGCCAGCGCCCAGCGCCGCCGTCGCAGCCAGCGCCGGCGTATCGCGCGGCAACAGCGGCAAGGCGGGCCCCACCGCCCCCGGCGCCGGCCCGGCCGCACGACCCAGCAGGGCAATGGCATCCGCCCGCCCCCGCGCAATCGCCTCGGGCGAGCGGTCCTCGAGCGGGATCGGCGCCGCCGCCGGACCGCCCCCCGCCAGCACCCGGTTCTCCGGATTGATCCGCGCCAGGTCCGGATCGGTCATCAGCTGCTCATTGAGCGCGGCAGACACCGCGGGGTCCTGCTCGGTGCGCTGCTGCGGCGCCTTCTCACCCGAGCAGCCCGCCAAGGCAGCGGCAAGAACCAGCAAGGAAGCGGCAAGGCGAACCATGCCCCGTCCTAGCAACTGCGAGTCAACAGGGACAGGTCGCAATTCGCCGCACCTTGCGCTATCCAATCCGGGAACTCGGGGAACCGGCCGCGCGCAGCCTCCGTTGCGGCTATGCTCCCCATCGAAAGTTTACCCTCGGATTGTCAGACAAACCATCATGAGCGGAACCCGACTGTACTCTCGCGCCATCGTCCGCCTCTCGCCCGAACAGGGCGAGGACGCGGCCGGCTTCCTGCAAGGTCTGGTGACCCAGGACGTCACCGGTATTCTCCCCGTCTGGTGCGGCCTGCTGACCCCGCAGGGCAAGGCCCTGTTCGACTTCATCGTCTGGCCCTCGGGCGCCGACTTCCTGCTCGATTGCGAGGCCGATGCCGCCGACGCGCTGGTCCGCCGCCTGTCGCTCTACCGGCTGCGGCGCAAGATCGCGATCGGCGTCGATCATGACGTCACCGTCAACTGGCGCCCCCACGTGGGCGACGGCGCCTCGCCCGATCCGCGCCTCGCCGCCCTCGGCGAACGCTGGGTCTCCCCGCGCGACGCCGACGATGCCGAGGGGGCTGACGAGGCCTGGCGGGCCCACCGCCTGCACTTCGGCGTGATCGAAGGCCGCGCCGAACTCGGCGACGGGCAGACGCTCTGGCTCGAATGCAATGCCGTCGAACTGAACGGCGTCAGCTTCACCAAGGGCTGCTATGTCGGCCAGGAGAACACGGCGCGGATGAACTGGCGCCAGAAGGTCAATCGCCGCCTGCTGGTCGTCCCGCTCGACCGCTCGCGCCCCGATCGCCAGCGCGTCGCCTACCCCGAACTCGGCCTCGCCATCGACCACGTCCGCATGGACGACGTTGCCCCCGATCTCCTGCCCGAATGGCTCCGGCTGGACGAACCGGCCTGACGGACCAAGTCCGTTGAATTCCCGCTCAGGCTGAGCCTGTCGAAGCCCCTCGGTCCAGCTCAGAACCCCGCCGAAAGCGTCAGCGCCGGCCCCGAGCCCGGATGCGCCTTGCCCGCCACCCGGAACCGCCAGTCCGCCTCCAGCCGCGCACTCGCCGTGTCGCCAAGCCGCAGCCGCACCGAGGCCACCGGCCCCAAGTCCACCCGCGAGGCCCCCCGCTGCTGCGCCCCCCAGACCCCGCCGCCGCCATTGATCTCCGCGCCGGCCACAGTGCCCAGCGGCCGCTCGGCGCGCATCAGCCCGTCGACATAGGCCGTCGCCGCGCGCCCGCCGACATAGCCCGCCTGGACATAGGCCTCGCCGCTGAACCCGAAGGGCAGCTTCTGCGGCGGCAGCTCGGTCACCAGCGCCACCGCCGGCCGGGCGGTGGTCCCCTGCCCGTCGCGCGTGGCCCGCACCTCGGCCATCGCCGCCACCGGCACCCGGCCGAGCGGACGCGCCGCGAAACCCACGGCCACCTCCTGCTCGCGCGTACCGTTGAGCGCCGCCGCGCCGCGCAGGTAAAGCGTCGGCCGATGCGGATCGGCTGGCGCAAGGCGATAGCGCAGCACCGCGCCAGTCTGGCTCGACCCATAGGTGCCCCCGCCGGTCAGCCGCGGGAAAGTGATCGGATCGGCCGTGCCCCGCCGCAGGTAGAGCCACCCGTCGGCCGACCAGCGCGACAGGCTCGGCGAAGCCCCGCGGGGCGCCATGCGCGCGGCCACCTCGGCGGGCAACGGCATCATCGCGGCTGCGGCCAGCCACAGCAGCTGGTGCCCGCCCGCGGTCATCATCTGCGGGGTCGGCTTGGCTTCCGCGACGGCCCCGACCGGCGGCGGCGCCAGCGGCACCGGCGTCGCGAGCACGGCCGGCGGCAACGGCGCCTGGACGGTGGGCGGCGGCGCGAAGGGCTCAGGCGCGGCCCGCGCCATGGCCGGAGGCGCCTCGCTCCCGGCCGGTCTGGCAGCGGTCGCTCTGGCCACCACCAGGGCCGCCGGGCGCCGCACCTCCGGCATGGCCACCGGCACAGCCTGCTCCCCTGCCGACACTGCCGCCAGCTCCGCCGGCTCGGGCAGGAAATTCCACGCCAGCGCCCGCGCGCCGACCCAGCCGGAGATCAGCGTGGCCAGGACCAGCAGCGGCTGGCCGCGCGGGCGAACCCCGGCCATCAGGCGCGCGCCTCAGCCGTCGCTTGCCCGCCAGCGCGCAACTGCGCCGGATGCCCGCGGTGCACGGTCTTCTCCCACCGCACCGCGCAGCCGGCAAGGCTGCGGACATAGGCCGTAACCGCCCGCCGCCCGGCAACGATCGCGATCACATTGGCCACCGGGATCCGCAGCACGGCCATCACCCCCTCGGCCAGGCCATATTCGCGCGCGGTGAACACGAAGCGCAGCAGCATCCGCCAGGCGAGCCCCGCCAGGCACAGCGCGATCATCGCCTTCAGCACCGGCGGCTGCGCCAGCGGCCGAACCAGCCCCGCCGCCGCGGCCGCGGCCAGCACCCCGCCGAGCACGATCAGCACATAGGCCACGAACAGCACCAGCGCGACCAGCGGCCCCCGCCGGTCCCGCGCCGCCATCCACAGGTCGACCGCCCGGCCGCCCCAGCCGAGCCGGTCCCACCCCTGGAAGGCGATGCCATGGACCCAGCGCGCCTTCTGGCGCACGGCTGCGTCGATCGAGGCGGGGAAGTAGGAGCGCGTGGCGATCAGCTGGCCCTCGCCGTCGCGCAGCCGCAGGAACCGCGCGCGGTGCCCGCCGCGGGCGATGCGCCAGCCCAGCTCGTAGTCCTCGGTCAGGCACTCGGAGGCGAACGGCCCGGCCTGCCTGCTCAGGATCACCCCCTGCTCGCGCGCCAGCTCCGACTTGCGCTCGCGGGCAAGGTCGGTGAGCACGTTGCGGGCGATCGCACAGCCCACCCCCGCCGCCGGCAGCGCCGCCCCCAGCGCATCGCGCACCACCATGGCCTTGGCGTGGCTCTCGGTGAACTCGTCGCCATAGTGCCCCGCCACCCAGCGCGAGCCCTTTTGCGGTTCGGGCCGCACCGGCAACTGGACGAAGCTCGCCTCGTGCAGCGCCGCGTCGAGCACGAACAGCGCGGCGGGATGGACCATGTCCTCGGCATCGTGCAGCACGACCGAGCGCGCCCGCCGGCCCGAGCGCAGCTCGTCCTCGCACAGCGCACCGTAGAGCCGGTTGAGGCAGTCGGCCTTGGTCGTCGGTCCCTCGCGGTCGTGCACCACCAGGCGCAGGCGCGGGTCGCCATCGGCCACGGCCATCACCGCCGCGATCGTAGCGGGATCGTTGCGATAGCAGCCGACATAGAGCCGAAGGTCACGCTGCGGCCAGGCCTTCAGCGCATGGGCCACGGTCGCCCCGATCACGTCGGCTTCCTGCCAGGCGGGAATGAACACGGCCGCCACCCCGGCCAGTTCGCGCGTCGCCAGCCCCTCGGCCAGCCGCGGTGCGCGCACCCGCCCGCGCAGCAGCAGCCAGCCCCAGATCGCATCGACCGCCAGCTCGTCGGCCATGCCGACGATGAACCAGAACCCCGCAAACAGGGTCAGCTCGTACTGGACCACCTGCAGCCACGGCAGCGCCCCGGCCATGCCTGACAGCGCGAGCGCGGCCGCGGCGAGCGGCGCCGTCACCAGCGCGTGGGCCGCGATAGCCATTAAGCAGAAACCCCTATTTGCCCCTAACCGGCGATGTAATCCATTGCAGACTCCTTGCAAACCCTTAACGGGGCGGCGAGAAGGCGTCGCAATGTTCGTCCGGCGACACTTTTTTACGCGGCTGGCCACCCGCATGGTCCGGCTGGCGCGGGGTGAAGCCGGCGCCGGCCTCCTGCTGATCGCCGCCGCCGCCCTCGCGCTCGGGCTCGCCAACTCACCGCTGGCCCATCGCTACCACGCGGTCTTCGGCGCGCCCCTCCCCTTCACCCCGATCGCCAAGCTCGCCACGCTCGACCTGTGGATCAACGACGCGCTGATGGCCGTGTTCTTTTTCGTCGTCGGCCTCGAGATCAAGCGCGAGGTGCTCGACGGCGAACTCGCCTCGGCCGCGCGGCGGCGCTTGCCGGTGCTGGTCGCCGTGGCCGGAATGGCCGTGCCGGCGCTGGTCTATCTCGCCGTCGCGCGCGGCGTGCCCGGGCTCGGCGCGGGCTGGGCCGTCCCCGCGGCAACCGACATCGCCTTCGCCGTCGGCGTGCTGGCGCTGGTCGGCAAGCGCGTTCCCCCGAGCCTCAGGCTCCTGCTGCTGACCGTGGCCATCGTCGACGATCTCGGCGCCGTCGCGATCATCGCGCTGGCCTATACCCCTTCCCTCGCCCCCGGCTGGCTGGCCGCGGCGGCCGCGATCCTCGCCGCGATGGTCCTTCTCGGCCGGCGCGGGGTGGACCTGTGGTGGCCCTATGTCCTGCTTGGCGGCGTGCTGTGGTACGCGGTGCTCTGCTCGGGCGTCCACGCCACGGTCGCGGGGGTCCTCGCGGCCTTCACCGTCCCGCTGAAGCCCGGCCGCTGGCATGGCGACAGCCTCCTGCTGCGCTTCGAACACGGCCTCGCCCCGTGGAGCGCCTACCTGATCGTGCCGCTGTTCGGCTTCGCCAATGCCGGGGTGTCGCTGGGCGGCGCGGGTGCCGGTGCGATGCTGGCGCCCCTCCCGCTCGCCGTCGGCGCGGGCCTGTTCCTCGGCAAGCAGGCGGGCGTGCTCGGCGCCCTCGCCGCAGCCCGCCTCACCGGCTTCGCCCAAGTCCCCGCCGGCGCCACCTGGCCCCAGCTCTGGGGCCTCGCCGCGCTCTGCGGGATCGGCTTCACCATGAGCCTGTTCATCGCCACCCTCGCCTTCCCCACCGCGCCCGGCCTCATCGAACAGGCGAAACTGGGCATCCTCGGCGGCTCGGCACTCTCGGCCGCGCTGGGCTACGGACTGCTGAAATTCGCCCCGGCCACCCCCCAACCCCGCTCACCCTGAGCTCCGCTCATCCTGAGCTTGTCGAAGGATCGAAGGGTGCTGGCGCCGCGCCTGCGTCCTTCGACAGGCTCAGGGTGAGCGGACGTGCGATGGTCAGCCTACCACTGCCCCACATTGGGCATCGAAACCCACGGCTCCGCCGGCTCCAGCCGCCCATCCTGCAGCAGTTCCACCGAAATCCCGTCCGGCGAACGCACGAAAGCCATGTGCCCGTCGCGCGGCGGCCGGTTGATCGTCACCCCCGCGTCCATCAGCCGCTGGCAGGTCTCGTAGACATTGTCGACGCGGTAGGCGAGGTGCCCGAAATTGCGCCCGCCCGTATAGACCTCCGCCGGCGAACCGTCCTCCGGCGGCCAGTTGTAGGTCAGCTCCACCTCGGCCCGGCCCTCGTCGCCGTCGCCGGCCATGAAGATCAGGGTAAACCGCCCCTGCTCGCTCTCGATCCGCTTGGTTTCCTTGAGGCCGATCAGCTCGAAAAACCGGATCGTCGCCTCCGGATCGGTCACGCGGATCATCGTGTGCAGGTACTTGGTCACCAAAGCGCTCCTCTAGAAAGCCAAGGTCAGGCTGCCGACCAGGGTATCGTCGGTAATCCCGGATAGCGAGCGGCCGCTGGCGCCCACGTAGCTCGCGCCGAAGGTCAGCCGGCCCAGCACGGTCGCGCTCGCGCCGAGCGACCAGTCCCAGCCATGGCGCTGCGCCCCGCCGCTGGCCACCCAGCCCGCGGCGAGCGGCCCGTCCTGATAGCCCAGCCGAGCCGACACCGTAACCGGCGTCGCCGGGATCGCGGCATCCGCGCTGGCAAAGGCATAGACATTGTGCGCCCCCCCCAGCCCGTCCTGCGGCCACGCATAATTGACGCCCAGCTTCACCCGCGCCGGGCCATAAGTCGTCGCCAGCGAGCCGTAGCCCTCGAAGTAATTCGCCTTGCCCACGTGCCCACCGGGATAGGCATAGAAGGTCAGCCCCACGTCCGCCGTCAGCCCCGAGGCCACCTCGCGCGACCAGCCGGCCGAGAGGTCCACCTCCTGGCTGCCATAGACCGCCCCCGCCCCCAGCTTGTGGAAGCTGATCGAGGACGACCAGACCGCGGCATAGACCCCGCTCTCGTGCGTCACCGTCAAGCCGCCCTGCACCGCCGGATCGCCCCCGCTCTGCGAAACCCCGCGAAACCGGTAGTCGCTGACCAGCGCGACCGAACCCGACACGGTGATCGCCTTCGGCTCCGGCACGTCCTGCGCCCGCGCCGCAACCGGCGCCACAACAAGCACGGCAGGGATAAGGCGAAACAACAGGTTCATCGGCTAATCCCTTGTTCGGCTGAGCCCCTCTCCCTTTCCCCGTTCCTCCCGAGCTTGTCGAGGGACTAGTTCGAGCGAAGCGAGAACCACCGCAACGCCGCCCCACCCCCCGGCGGAACCACCCGGGCGGTTGTGCGCTCAGCCTTGGCTCCCTATACCGCGCCTGCGAACATCACTGCCATGCTCAAAGCCCTCAAGACCCTGCTGCGCGCCCAGCCCGAGCGCCGGAGCGCCGCCATCCCCGCGGGGCAGCGGGTCTATGCGGTCGGCGACGTCCATGGCCGGCTTGACCTGTTCACCCGCCTCGCCGCCGCCATCGACGCCGACGACCTTGCGCAGGAGCCCGCCGAAACCACCGTGATCCTGCTCGGCGACCTGATCGACCGCGGCCCCGACAGCGCCGGCGTCCTCGCCGCCGCGCGCGACTGGTCGGGCCGCCGCAAGGTCCGGATCATCGCCGGCAACCACGAGGAGCTGATGCTCGCCGCCTTCGGCAACCTCGACTACCTGCGCATGTTCCTGCGCTACGGCGGGCGCGAGACCCTGCTGTCCTACCCGATCGACACCCAGGCCTTCCAGGCGGCCGAATTCGAGCAGGTCCAGGCGCTGATGGCCGAGACCGTCCCCGCCGAGGACCTCGCCTTCATCGAAACCTTCGAGGATTCGATCCGCGTGGGCGACTATCTCTTCGTTCACGCCGGGATCATGCCCGGCGTCCCGCTCGACCAGCAGCAGACCGGCAACCTGCGCTGGATCCGCGAGCCCTTCCTCGGCTACGGCGGCGACCACGGCGTCGTGGTCGTCCACGGCCACACCATCACCGACGAGGTCGAGGACCGCCCCAACCGGATCGGCATCGACACCGGGGCCTTCTATTCCGGGCGGCTCACCGCCCTGGCGCTGGAAGGGACCAGCCGCCGCCTGATCGAAGCCCGCGAGGATGCGGGCGACTATGCCATTCACACACGGAGTATTGCATGAAGATCGCGATGGTCGGATCGGGCTATGTCGGCCTGGTCTCGGGGGCGTGCCTGGCGGATTTCGGCCACGACGTGGTCTGCATCGACAAGGATCCCGGCAAGATCGAGCGGCTCAACGCCGGGATCATGCCGATCTACGAGCCCGGGCTGGCCGAACTGGTCGCCAGCAACGTCAAGGCCGGCCGCCTCTCCTTCACCACCTCGCTGGCCGAGGGGATCGACGGCGCCCAGGCGATCTTCATCGCCGTCGGCACCCCCAGCCGCCGCGGCGACGGCCATGCCGACCTGTCCTACGTCTACGGCGTCGCCCAGGAAATCGCCGAAAGCCTGAAGAACCCCGCCGTCGTCGTCACCAAGTCGACCGTCCCGGTCGGCACCGGCGACGAGGTCGAACGGATCATCCGCGCCGCCAACCTCCCCCACCAGGTCGCCGTCGTCTCCAACCCCGAGTTCCTCCGCGAAGGCGCCGCGATCGGCGATTTCAAGCGCCCCGACCGCATCGTCATCGGCGCCGAGGACGAATTCGGCCGCGAGGTCATGCGCGAGGTCTATCGCCCGCTGTTCCTCAACCAGGCCCCGCTGCTGTTCACCAGCCGCCGCTCCTCGGAGATGATCAAGTACGCCGCCAACGCCTTCCTCGCCACCAAGATCACCTTCATCAACGAGATCGCCGACCTGTGCGAGAAGGTCGGCGGCGACGTGCAGGACGTCGCCCGCGGCATCGGCCTCGACAACCGCATCGGCTCCAAGTTCCTCCACGCCGGCCCCGGCTACGGCGGCTCCTGCTTCCCCAAGGACACCCTCGCCCTGCTCAAGACGGCGGAGGACTATGACAGCCCGCTGCGGATCGTCGAGGCCGTCGCCAAGGTCAACGACAGCCGCAAGCGCGCGATGGGCCGCAAGGTGCTGGAAGCGATCGGCGGCGCCGACCACGCCCGCGGCAGGCGCGTCGCCCTGCTCGGCCTGACCTTCAAGCCCAACACCGACGACATGCGCGACGCCCCCTCGATCGCCATCGCCCAGACCCTGCAGGACGCCGGCGTCGAAGTCGTCGCCTACGACCCCGAAGGCATGGAAATGGCCGCCCCGCTGATGCCCGGCGTCCACATGGCGAAAAGCACCTACGAAGCCGTCACCGGCGCCGACGCCGTCGCCCTCGTCACCGAATGGGACGCCTTCCGCGCCCTCGACCTCGACCGCGTCAAGAACCTCGCCCGCGCCCCCGTCCTGGTCGACCTGCGCAACGTCTACCGCCCCGACGAAGTCCGCGCCAAGGGCTTCACCTATTCGAGCGTCGGTCGGGGCTGAACCGCAGCACTACAGAGGGGGGGATGCTCTGGGCGGTAAACCGGACAAGCCCCCTCAGGCCGCCTTCTTCCTGAGCGTCACGAAGAATTCGAGCTCGTTCACTTCGGTCTCCACCACATCGTCGCAAACCAGGTCGACGATGCCCAGAGCTTCGGCTTGCTCGATCAATGCCTTGAACCCGCTCGAGGTGAAGGCCCAGCAGTGCACGTCCTGGTAGTTCCCGTTGAGCGAGTCCTGCGCCATGGCAAAGGCATGCTCCAGCTGACCGAGTTCGGCCAGCAGCGGCTTGGCGGCGGTGCCGTTCCATCCCTCGGCTGGCGAAATCGGATGGAAGTGCGAGCAGAAGTCGATGATCTGCTGGGGCTGGGGTCGCCTCGCCTTGAGGAAGTAGGCCGTCAGCAGGTCGGTTATGCTCGTCTCGCGGCGCAGGTGATCGAAGCAGTATCGCTTGTCGGGCAAGGCCAGGTTGATGAACCCTCCGGGCCGCAGAACGCTGGACAGTTCCTGCAGCCAGCTCAGGAAGTCGGGAACATGCTCGCCGACGTGCGAGGCAATGACGTAGTCCAGTGGCCCTCGCCACCCCACCGCCTGATCGATGGTATTGTTGCCCCAGACCGCGTCGACCGAGACGATATCGTCCACCGAGCAATCCGGCACCGGATCCTGCGTATACCGCCGCTTCAGGCCTTCGGTGTCGAGATAATCGACATAGAGGATGAAGCCCTCGTCCTTGCGGACGATCGGCTTGTCCAGCGCGCCCACTTCGAGGCCGCGCATCGCCGCAGCGTCGATCCCGGCTCGCAGCCGCACAATCCGGTTCATCTTGCATCCATTCTGGTTTGCTGGGCGCGCCCTGTTCCGGAACCATCCGGACACCGGCTTGACGAGCTTCTTGACGAGGGACGATTTCACCGAAATTCTGTCCTCGCAACTCGCCGCAATTGTCTTCGGCGCGCTGTTTCGAGCCGCCTCCAGCCTTATGGAATTGCGCTCACAGTGCGTCAATCCTGCCGATCAAGTCCTGCGCGTTCACGCCTCCGGCTTTCCCGCCTCGCCTAATTCCCGTGCGGCAAGACCTCCGCCAACTGCCCCGGCTGGAGCAGTCCCTGCTCCACGCCGGTCGGCCGCTGGCCGAAGCCCGAGGCGCCCCGGTAGGTCCAATAGGTGAAGTACAGCGAGCCGGGAGTCGCGACCGCCTTCTTTTCCAGCGGGCGGAACGGTCCGATGTTGACCCAGCCGGCCTGCGGCACGAGGTTGATGTCGGTGCCTCCGCCAAGCGTGTGCGGGATGGCGTGCCCGCGATGGTAGCCCTTCGGCCCGCCCAGCGGCGCCCCCGCCATGCGGCTGGCCGGGCGCGGCTCGCTGTTCTTGCCGCCGCTCACGCCCCATGCCGCGATCAGGCGCTCTGCGGCGACGTCGAAGAGATAGGAGAACCCCTGGTCGGTCGTCTCGACCACCTGCCCGTCAGGCGCATAGCCGTTGTAGTCGCGCAGCCACATGTCGACCAGCACATCGATCACCGGCCCCCAAGCGGTCGATCCGGCCGGCATCTGCTGCACGAGCGAACTGACATGGGTATAGGACAGCAATGGCCCCTCCTCGCGCTGTTCGCCGGAGCATAGGCGATCATCCGCCCATCATGCAATCGATTGCCGATGTGTGCCCCGATCCTCCCCGTTTTCGTCCGCAGGACGGGGAGGTGGCAGGCGCCGCAGGCGACTGACGGACGGACAATCGCGCAACCAGCCCCTGCCCCACCACACCTCCGGCGCTCGCCGTCAAGGCTGAGGCAAATCACGACCCAACCGTCCAGCCGGGTAACGTCCCGAGTGATGAAGATCTGAAGATTACCGTCAAACCAATGACTTATTCCCGCACAGGCCCTATGGCTGGTCTGGGCCGCTTGGCCATTGTCGCCTGACGTGAAGGGGAGCCTGGGTGCTGCGGTACAGGTGGTGGGCGCTGGCGCTCCTGTTTGCGGTATTGGCCTGCGTTGATTTCACGCTCGGCGGCGTGTCGCGCATCCTCGATCAGCGCGGCGGCGACATCCTGCTGCGATTGAACGCAAGTCGGCGCCCGGTGTCGGATCGCGTGGTCATCGTCGACATCGACCAGCGTTCCCTCGAAATGATGAACGAGATGGCCGGCAGCTGGCCCTGGCCGCGGTCGGTGCATGGCGAGTTGCTCGACCATCTCGGCGGGCAGGTTCCGCGCGCGGTCGCCTTCGATATCCTGTTCAACGAGGCCGACGTCTACCGCCCGAGCGAAGACGCCGTCTTCGCCGAGGCGGTGGCGCGCCATCCCGAAGCCTGGCTGGCGATGACGCTCAATGCCGATGGCGATGGCGCGCGGGTCATCGACATGCCCGCCGCCGTGCCGCGCACCCCCCTCACCCGCCAGTCCGACCCGCAGGTGCGGATTCCGCTGCTGATGCCGCTGGCCCTGTACTCCCGGCCAGAGGCGCTGCGTGGCGGCCTGATCAACTTCACGCCCGACAGCGACAATGTCGGGCGGCACCAGCGCCTCTACCTCGATGCCCACGGCTGGCGCTTTCCTTCGCTCGCCGCCCGGATCGCGACAGCGCTCGGCCGCCCCCTTCCCGGCGGGGAGCACTTCATGCTGAACTGGCGCAAGGGCTGGCGGCACGTCTCCTATGCCGATGTCTATCTCGATGCGCTGCGCCGCCATCCGCTGCGCCCGGCGGACGAGTTCAAGGGCAAGATCGTCGTCGTCGGGGCGGCCGCGCCCGGGCTGATGGACCTGCGCCTGACCAGCCTGGGCAGCACCTATCCCGGCGTCGAGATCCTCGCAACCGCGCTCGACAATCTCGACCGGGGCGACTGGCTCCGGGAACCGCCGCGCAGCCGCACCCTGCCGCTGGCGCTCGGGATGATCGCGCTGGTCGGGCTCGGCTTCTCGCGCGGGTGGAGCGCCACGCCGCTCGGCCTGACGCTCGCGGGGTTGTCGGCGGTCGCGCTCGGCACGAGCGGCTATCTCATCACCCGCGGCGTCTTCGTGCCGGTCTTTTCCGCCCTGGCCTACGGCTGGGCCAGCTATCTTGCGGCCAGCGCCGTCGCCTATCTCGACGAGCGCCGCGTGCGGCTGCGCACTTCGCTGATGTTCAAGCGGTTCCTTGACCCCCGTGTCGTCGCCGACCTGATCGAGCGCGGTGAGGCGGACTACCGCAGCGAAGCCCGCGCGGCCGAGGTCAGCGTGCTGTTCTCGGATATCCGCGGCTTCACCTCGCTCTCCGAAGTGGCCAGTCCCGAGCAGGTGGTGGCCATGCTCAACAGCTACTTCTCGAGGCAGGTCGACGTGATCTTCGCCCACGGCGGCACGCTCGACAAGTTCATCGGCGACGCCATCATGGCCTTCTGGGGCGCGCCGGTGAGCGGGGAGAACGACGCGCGCGCAGCCGTCACCGCTGCCCTGGCGATGTCCGCGGCGCTCGACGCACTGCGCGGCGAAATCGGCGAGCTGGGCGCGGAACTCGAGATCGGCATAGGCATTCACACAGGAACGGCGGTCGTCGGCTTTATCGGGTCCAGCGACCGGCTCGACTACACGGTGATCGGTGACACCGTGAATCTGGCCAGTCGGGTGGAAGGGCTGACCAAGGGTGTCGCTCGCATCCTGGTCACCGAGGCGACGAAGCAGAGCGCCGGCGATGCGTTTGTCTGGCGCGATTGCGGGCTTTTCGGTGTGAAAGGCAGGAGTGCGCAGGTCCGCTTGTTCGAACCGGGTCCGGTTACGAAAGACCATGAAACGGGGGAGATCGGCTAGTCGTGACACGGTTGCGAAAGGTCCTCTGGATCACCCTGCTGCTCGTCACCCCCACCGCGGTGGCGGCCGAGAACGGCTATGTCATCCGCGCCGCCGACCTGATGGACCAGCCCTTCATCGACGCGACCAAGACCGGCAGCGTCACCGCCAACGAGGCGGTCGAGATCGTCCAGCGCCAGGGGGCTTGGGTCCGCGTCGCGGTGGGCGGCAAGACGGGGTGGGTCCGCATGCTCAACATGCGCATGGGCGGGGCGACGCTGCCCGACAGCAAGGGCAAGACCAACACCGCGTTCCTCACCACGGGCAGTTCCGGCCGCACCGTCACGACCGGAGTCAAGGGTCTCGACGAGGAGAACATCAGGAACGCGACGCCCGATGCCGCCGAGCTTGAGACGCTGAACGGGCTGGGTGTGACGGCGGACGACGCCAAGGCCCTCGCCGCGTCGGACAAGCTGACCGAAAACCAGGTCGATTATCTCAAGAAGGGCAAGGCCAAGTGACCCGCCGCATCCGTTCCGCCGCTCGGGCGGTCACCGCCGCGGTCACCATCCTGGCCTGTTGCACCGCCGCCCCGGCCACCGCCCAGTTCGGTTCGCTGGGCGATCTCGTCGGCAAGGCGAAGTCGGTCGGCAAGGTGGGGGAAAGCTTCCGCAAGATTTCCGAGACGGAGGAAATCAAGATGGGCGGCGACCTCGCGGCGCTGATCCTCGGTGCCGCGCCCCTCAGCGCGGACAAGCGCAAACAGGCCTATGTCAATCGCCTCGGCCGCTGGCTGGCGCTGCACAGCGACCGGCCGGACCTGCCGTGGAAGTTCGGAGTGATCGACAGCCCCGACTTCAACGCCTTCTCGATGCCGGGCGGCTACGTGCTCATCACCAGCGGGCTCCTCGACCGGATGCGCGACGAGGCGGAGCTGGCCGGCGTCCTCAGCCACGAAATCTCGCACGTCGTGCTGCGGCACCACATCGCCGCCCTGCAGCGGACGCTGCGCAACGAAGGCCTTTCGGGCATGCAGCAGTACTTCCATCCGGTGGGCGGCGGCCTTGGCGGCCAGTTCGCGACCGCGCTGATGAACGCGGGGCGCACCCTGTATACGCAGGGCCTGAACGAGAGCGACGAATATGAGGCGGACCGCATGGGCGTGGTCATCGCCGCGCGGTCAGGCTTCTCGCCCTTCGGACTTGTCGGTGTACTGCAAACCCTGAGCGACAAGTCCACCGACCCCGCCTACGCCCTGGACGTCAAGACCCACCCCGATCCGGTCAGCCGCATCCAGCAACTCGACGCCGCCATGGGCACCCGGCTCGATGCCATTCCCGCAGTGGTCGATAACACCCCAAGCTTCACCGAGTTGCGCAACCCCGTAAAGGCGCCCGCCGTCGGCAAGAAGAAGCCGCGAAAAGGCAAGTAGCGTCACCCGCGTGCCGACCCGGGAGCACTGAGTGCTTTCTGATGACGGCGAGGGAGCAGGCGTCGGCCTTTGGCGCCAGATCCTCCCCGTTTTCGTCCGCAGGACGCAAATGGGGAGGTGGCAGGCGCCGCAGGCGACTGACGGAGGGGCAATCGCGCAACCTTCCCCACCAGCGCCGCGTTCAGGCGAACACACAACACCGCGCCCCCAAGCCACCGCCTCACCCCAACCCCCGCACCACCACATAACACCCCGCCGCCACCACCAGCACGGCAAACCCGATCTCCATCCCCCGCTTGGCCCCCGCCAGCCGCTTGCCCAGCGCAATCCCACTGATCGCCCCGGCCACGCCGCCCGCGACCAGCAGCCCCACCAGCCGCCACTCGACATAGCCCGAAACCGCATAGGACGCGGCCGTCGTCAGCCCCAGCGCCGAGACCGCCACCAGCGAGGTGCCCACCGCCACGCGCAGCGGCATGCCCGTCGCCATGATCAGTGCGGGGACGATCAGGAAGCCCCCGCCGATCCCGAAGAACCCGGCGAGCAGGCCCACGGCGAACCCCGCCGGCACCAGCCGCGGCAGCAGGCTCCCCGCCGTCGCCCGGCTGAGCCGCACGTCCGGGTTTTCCGGCGAGCGGCGCGGGCGCAGCATCGAGAGGCCGACCACGATCATCAGCGCGCCGAACAGCGCGAGCAGCCGCTGCCCGTCCATCGCCTTGCCCGCCTCCGCGCCCAGCGTCGCGCCGGCCACCCCGGCGAGCGAGAAGGTGATCGCGCAGGGCCACTTCACCGTCCCCGCCCGGGCATGTCCGGCCAGCCCCGCCAGAGCATTGAGCGCCACGGCGACCGCCGCCGTCCCGATCGCCGCATGGGGCGAGCCCACGCCGACCACATAGACCAGCAGCGGCACGGCGACGATCGATCCGCCCCCGCCGACCAGCCCAAGGATCAGGCCGATGACCGCCCCGGCCCCCAGCGCAGCGGTGATGACCTGCGGGTCCATCACCAGTTCAGCCGCAGCCCATCCGCCGGTTCTACGGCATCACCGCCAGCAGGCGGGCCATGCCGCA
>Ga0207667_10003119_pt1 | contig 20507 bp, 11 predicted proteins | sample KBSCornC52_FD_184301 | JGI IMG/M metagenome (GOLD analysis project Ga0207667, IMG submission 184301) | Corn rhizosphere microbial communities from Kellogg Biological Station, Michigan, USA - KBS Corn C5-2 (SPAdes) (version 2) | ecosystem: Host-associated > Plants > Roots > Rhizosphere > Soil ...
CGCATTACTGATGCCGCCGGTCCAACTTTAGTGGGACCGGCGGCATCAGTAATGCGTTTTGCCACTTCCTCAAAATGAACGGGGCTTTCAATCTCAACAATCTGGGCTATCCAGTCGCTTAATTCGGCAAAAGTATATAGCTGAAACTCCGCCCGGGGATGATCGATATGGATCTCCGCCAGCTGATATTCAGGCGTCGTAAACTGATTGGCCGGAACGGCTTCCCGGCTTACTTCCTGCAGCCACACATCATCATCTTTATCAATGGTTTCCACAACCAGTTTAGCCTGCTCAACAGCCGTTAAAAGCCGGGCTAACTCGCGTACAGGGTTCCGATACCAATCGGCACTCCATACCTGGTACAAGTTCCAGCCAAACAGTTCCAGTACCTGGGTCCGCAAGCGGTCACGGTCGGTGGCCGAGGTTGCGCTGTCATAAGCCTGGCCGTCACAGCTGATCCCCAAAACATAACGCCCCGGGTTTTCCGGGTCAATTACGGCCAGGTCCAGGTAAAAGCCAGGAGTGCCTACTTTATTGCGTACTATATGTCCCGCTTTGGTCAGTTGCGCTGCCACTTCGTCTTCAAATGGCCGTGTTTCGTTCGGGATGATGGCTTCCGGCGTGTCAAATTTGGCATGCTGGGCAAAATATAGAAAGCTTTTTAATGCCCGGATTCCGAAACGGGCCCCTTCACCTATCCTGATATCCTCCGAAGTAATATTGGTAAATACCTCGCAGCGCATTTTGGCCCGGGTGATCAGCACATTGAGGCGCCGCTCTCCGCCTTCGTTGTTCAACGGACCAAAGTTCATCGGTATTTTGCCGTCTTCGGTACGGCCGTAACCAATGCTGATCAATATCACATCACGTTCATCACCCTGGACGTTTTCGAGGTTTTTAATAAAGAAAGGCTCATCCGCCCGCCCTGTAAAATAACTTTCTGTCAACGGACTGGCTCTCCGTTCAATTTCGAGTGCAGCCTGGATAGCCTGCGCCTGTGCGGTGCTGAACGCAACCACCCCTAAGCTTTGCGCCGGGTATTTTGCGGCATGGCCGATAACCGCCCGGGCAACTGCTTGCGCCTCTAAAGGATTACTGCGGGTTTTACCGCGATCGTAAATTGCATCCGGCAAATGATGAAAGCGCAATCCAAGGTTTTGTTTAGATCCGGGGCTGGGGAAGATCACTAATTTATCCTCGTAAAACTCATGGTTAGATAGGGTTATCAGCGATTCATGCTGGCTGCGGTAATGCCACTTCAGCATCCGTGCAGGCGCCCCCTGTCCGTCGCACATACCTAAAATACTTTGCATATCCGCCGTTACGTTCTCTTCTTCGTCAATATCCGTATTCAACTTATCAAAAAAGCTGGTTGGCGGCAACTGCCGGGTATCTCCTACCACCACCAGTTGTTTCCCCCTGGCTATCGCTCCAATGGCATCCACCGGTCGCACCTGGCTGGCCTCATCAAATATCACAAGGTCAAAATCAATGGCTCCGGGAGGCAGGAAGTTAGCAATGGACATAGGGCTCATCATCCAAACGGGCTTAATGGCCTGCATGGCCTTGCCCGCATCTTCAACCAGTTTGCGGATGGGCATGTGCCGGGCTTTTTTGTTAAATTCGGTTTTCAGGATATTTACCTGCCCACCGGCATTGCCTTTAGGCAGGCCCTCCCAATGTTTTAACGCCACCCGCGCCCGGTTATAATAAAGATTAACCTGGTCCAGTTTTTTGAACTTGGCGATAACCTCTTCGTGACTGGCCCTTTCAAACCTTGAAATCTCGGGACTGCGCCGAAAGGCCTGGCCGATAAGATATTCGTACCAGGTTTTCTGCAAGCTGATTTTCAAAAGGTCTTTAGCCTCATCCCAATCGGTTGCTGCCCTTGTCAAAAAAGCTAAACCTTCTTTCTCGGTTTGCGCACATAGCTGGTTCCAATCAATAGCTAATTGCAGTTCCGAAAAACTGGCTATCCAGTTTTTCCAGGCGGTTTCCTGTCCTGTATACGCAGATGGGAACGTTGTAATTTCCAATGCATGCAGCGCCTGGTCGCGCTGTTCGTTCACTATTTTTACTTCGTGTTGTAAAGTCGTAAGATAATTTGCAGCTATTGAGGGCGCTTCGAGCTTGCTTAAATAAGCGATCAAACGAGGGTCTTTAATATCAGCCAAATAGGTTGCCGCGGCGTGCAACGAGCGCCAGTCGGACCGCTGTTTTAGCCAGCGACTCCCGAACAGGTTTAGCGCGAAGGCATCGTATTGCTGTAACAAATTTTCGAGCCGACGTGCTTCTGAGATAGCATCAACCAGTTTCAGTTTTTCACTCGCATCATCAGGCAAGGTGATCTTGAGCAATGCAGCAAGTTGTTGTTTGCTTTTACGGTAATCGCTATTTAGCCCTTTGTACCATTTATCGCCATAGGTGACAATATTCCGCCTGATTTCCAAAATATCCTGCGACCATGCTTCTGCTACAAAAATATCTTTATAATTGCGGTACAGGTTTTCCAGTTCTTCGCCGGTTGCCAGCAGGTCTTTAATATCCTGGGCTTTGGTCTGCCAAATGGGGTCGGCTATTTTCAGGCTGTTAAGGTCAGGCGCTTCCGCGGCTTTACTCAGCAGTGCCTCAAGTGCCGGCACATCGCTGTTATTGGCGGGGATTGGAAACCCGGTAGTTTCTTTAATGTGGGTGCACAGCGTCAGCAACTCCGTTACAGCGCGCAAAGCTGTCTCCAGCCGTTGCAGGATGGTACCTTTATCATGCGGCAGTACCAGCATGAGTTTGGTTCCATAGAAAACCAGGTCCGTTGGCTGGCCAATGTCGTTCAGGCGCGCCTGTATCCGGTCGGCCCATTCTTCAGCCAGCCGGATTTTTTCGGCATTCCATTGTGCTATATTTTCGATGGGCAAATTCACCAGGTTGCGGCCTTTGGTCTGCCCGTCTATCTGCAATAAAAAGCCCATTACCTGCTGCGCGCTTAGGCCGCTGCCCGCAAGTTGGTTGTTTACCGCCCGGCAATATTCATTTAGTTCCAGGCGGTAAATTTCCAGCATCTGGATCTCCAGTTCCAGTTTTGCGGTTTGTGGTTTGCCCAGCTCCAGCACGCGTTTCAGTTCAGCCAGCACATCGCGCTTATTGGTTTTATGGCTATGTAGTTCCAAACAAGCCATACCGAGGTCGATGTTATCAAGCCGCCGTTTTACTACATCCAGCGCGGCCATTTTTTCGGCGACGAATAATACCTTTTTGCCCTGCCCTACTGCGTTAGCAATAATATTGGTGATGGTTTGCGATTTTCCGGTGCCCGGTGGCCCCTGTATCACCAGGTTACCTCCATCCTGTACAGCCAGCATCGCCTGCAGTTGCGAACTGTCGGCATCCACCACGCGAAACAGGTCGTTGGCTTTGGTGTCTGCATCCAGGTCATCTTCATCCTCCAAAACATCTTCATGAAAACCGGCTTCTAATAACGAGATCACGTTATGGTGATTTTCAGGCTTGGCTATCTTGGGCCATTTACCCGTATCCAGGTCATTGTAAATTAAAAACTTGCCAAACGAAAAGAAGCCCAGTTCAATCGCGTCAGCATCAATCGACCAGTTCGCTTCTTTGGCTATATGCGTATTAATGGCTTTAACATAATCATTGAAATCAAATTCTTCCGCCTCCGGCATATCGGGGATGGTGAGATTGAAATCGCTTTTCATTTTGGCCTGCAGCGATAGGTTTGCGCCAATTTCACTGCCGGTGTAGCGCAAGCGAAAACGTTCCTGCGCACTGGATCGCTCCAAACTTACAGGTACCAAAACAAGTGGCGCAGAACGAAGTGTTTCTGAATCGCCTGTATCGTACCAGCGCAGCATCCCCAGGGCCAGGTATAATAAGTTTACCCCCTGTTCCTCGATGCTCGTCCGCGCGAAATAATAGGTATTTAATAAGCGGGATTGCAGTTTCTGCTCATCCTCGTCTGTTTGCAATTTAGTGTCCAGGTATTTGCCTTCGCCCTCCGGAAAGAGTTGTCCTTCTTTGAGTGCCAGGAAGGTCATTGCCTTCTGCTGCCGTACCAGGATGTCATAAATCGCGGCCGATTTTTCATCAACAATATGTACGCCCTTACCTTTGGTAGTTTTGTAGTTGAGTAGTGGATTTCGAAGTCCCAGGTCCAGCAGCTCTTTCCTCGAAGACTCTAACCGGGACTGTATGGTTTCCTGCATAATATCAAAGCTAATAAAATCCGGCATGATTTATAAAACCACCCGGAAAGTAAGGTTCACCCGGGCTTTCATGGCTTTGGCGGATTTGGCTATCCGGTGTTCCCAATGTTCCTGTAAACCGGCTTTCATAAGCAGAAATGAACCGTGCTCAAGCTTAACAGTATAATGCTCTTTATGGTTTGACTTATTTCGGATATCAAAGCCCCGCACCTGCCCGAAACTAACCGAAGCAATCACCGGGTTTTTACCCAATACACTTTCCTTATCGCTATGCCAGGCTACCGAATCGTTTCCATCGCGGTAATAATTCAGCAGGACGCTATTGAATCGGATACCGGCCACCGCTTCTACCTTTTCCTTTAATAGCAGCAATTCCGGCGTCCATGGATTAGGATTTGCTATCTGGCCCGATACCGAATAATCGGTACCTTTATCGCCATGCCAGGACGTAAGCCGCGGCGTCAAATATTCCTTTTCCCACATCTTCTGCGTGGTTTGTTTCCAGGGTATTTCGGCAATAAACTTTTGCAGCAGCCTATCGCTTGTGCGCTCATCAATAAATGCGGGATGGTATTCCAACAGTTCTTTTGGTAATCCCCTGCTCTGTCCCGCCTCAGCAAAAAAACTTAACTGTTCCACTTTAAATATTTTCACAAAGATAATAAAATACTAATAATTTTAGTTTATTTTACGGCGATGAACACAGCAATGCAGCTGGCAGCTGATTACCTCGACAGTACAAATACCGTAATATTCCTGACGGGTAAAGCCGGAACAGGTAAAACCACTTTCCTGCAAAACCTTCGGCAAACTTCTGAAAAGAAACTGGCGGTAGTGGCCCCCACAGGTGTTGCGGCAATCAATGCCGGCGGCATGACCATCCACTCGTTTTTTCAACTTTCTTTCGCGCCGGTTATCCCGGGCACTGTTGGGCAGGACAGTTTTTACAGTGCCGAAAAACGCGATTTGTTGCTGAACCTCGAACTGCTTGTCATCGATGAAGTTAGTATGGTTAGGCCCGATGTGCTCGACCAGATCGACCTGATCTTGCGGAATATTAAAGGCTGCGCTTTTCCATTCGGGGGTGTGCAATTGCTGCTGATCGGCGATCTCTCGCAATTAAGCCCCATTATCCGCGATGAGGAATGGAGTATTTTGAGGCCATATTACAGCACGCCCTATTTTTTTAGCAGCCAGGTTTTGCAGAAGGCGCCCTTCGTGCGGATTGAACTTGAACACGTTTACCGGCAAAAAGAACAGGCTTTCGTGGATATTTTAAATGAGGTACGTAATCAGAGCATCAGCCCATCAAGCCTTGAAACACTGAACGCGAGATATGTCCCCGATTTCAAACCTACGGATGCCGACCCTTATATCACCCTTACAACGCACAACAACATTGCCCAGCAGATCAATACAGAACGACTTGAATCCTTGCCCGGGCAGGAAAAGGAATTTGCAGCAACTATCCGCGGTGAATTCCCCAAAGACGCCTACCCCACCGAAACCAGCCTCAAACTAAAAATTGGCGCGCAGGTAATGTTCGTCAAAAATGACAGCTCGGCTGAAAAACTATTTTACAACGGCAAAATTGGGACTGTTGTAAGAATGGAAGACAGCACCGTTTTTGTTCAATGTGGCCCGGAAGCACGGGAAATAACGGTCGAAGCCATGGAATGGAGCAATGTTAAATACCAGTTGGACGGCGAGGCTATAAATGAAACCAATGCAGGCAGTTTTGCCCAGATACCGCTTAAACTGGCCTGGGCCATCACCATTCATAAAAGCCAGGGACTGACCTTTGATAAAGCCATTATTGATGTTTCTGAATCTTTTGCCCATGGCCAGGCTTACGTAGCGCTCAGTCGCTGCCGTACATTGTCGGGCATGGTGCTGCGCAATCCTATTGTTGCGCAAAACATCATCGGCGACCCGGCAGTTGTGCGTTTTAATCAACAGGCTGTTATTACCCGGCCCGACAGCCAAACCCTTGAACGCGACCGGGAACTATACCGGCGGTTCCTGCTCAGCGAATTGTTTAATTTTGTGCCGCTGCAAACCAGGCTTAAAGGTTTTGACCTGATGCTGCCCGACTTCCAGGCCGAAATTTTAAACGTGGCCGAAAAGTTCACCAGGCAGCTGAATCCGGAGCGCAGCCAGCAAGCCGCAGGTTATTTCCTCGAGAAAATACGTATAGCCATCGAAAGCCTGCATCTCCAGTTACCCGCACTCATCAACCAGTCGAAGGATAAAGCGGCCAAGGCCGATCAACTCATCATTTGGCTCATGAACCGTGTTCGACTATTAGAGTATTTTGCCGTTAACCCGTTTACAACAGCTGCTTACCTGGCGCTCAGTAAAAATAAGCTTACCGGCCACGATCGCTCCTATTTGAAAGCGCTGAACGCTTTGCCCAACGAAAAACTGTTTGAACAGATCATCACGTGGCGCGAAAAGAAAGCAAACAGCGAAAAGGTGATGCCCAATATGGTCTTATCTGAAAAAACTGCGGCAGCCATCGCCGAAAAACTGCCCGCCACCTTAAAAGCTTTAGGGACCATCAAAGGCGTTGGTGCAAATAAAGCCGCGGAATACGGCGCAGACCTCATCGAACTGATCCGTACCTATCAGCAGGAAAAGCAGGGTTTAGGAACGGAGCAGGCGAGTTTATTTTGAAATCGCGGAAGACCTATATTTTGTATAATAATTTGATATACAATTAAATACAATGTTTACCTTCACAAAGGCACGTTGGAGACTCTGCGGTGACACAAAGAGTTCGTAAACATCCATTGTTTGCTGCTATTATCAAATTATCTGCCAATTTTTGATCTGCGCAATTTAAAGTTTCCGCCGATAATTGATGCCGGGGCAAAGATGAGCATGGCAAACAGTTGCGTCCAATGACTACTGCCTTTAGAGAAAACGATAGACGCAGCTGCCAGCAAAAACATTAAAGCAGTTAAAATATAATTTAAGGTAAGCTTAGTTTGCGTGGCTATCAGCTGCACAACATAACCTGCTGCTACCGAGAAAAACAAACCGTAAAAAAGGGTGATCATTTTGAATTGCAATGGGGCATCCTGGTGTGGAGGTTGACCAGTTACCTGAAAAAGCAATACCGAAGATACTGCAAATACAGCATAGCCGGTTATCACCGCAATAATGTTCCGGATCATGATTGTTTATTCTCCCCCAAAGAAAACCGGTTACCTGAATCAATAAAGCCAGGTTTATTTACATAAAAGTTAAAAGCACTGGCCTGATCCAACACAAATATGCTGACATGTTTAAGTTTTGTTATCATTTATTATGAATTATACAGACAAAGATGTTACATTGATCTGAACTGCACTTATCGAAAATTGCTATTTTTCCGGTTGATTTTTTTCTGCAGCGCAATCAGGAACAAAGTTTAAAGGAGCGTTCCGCATCTGTAGTTTTCTTTCGTGTCCAGGCAGGGTCTCCAACGGGACCCTGCGCTGCGTGCCTGGGGGGAGAACCGTCTCTATCCGTACAGTTTGGATGTCAACCCGGGCCGGGGGCTGCTGGGGTTAGGCGGGAATACCTCGCAGTGTCCCGTTGGAGACTGCGACGACGTAAGTTTACAAAAAAGCTAAAGTGTTCAATTCCGTTGTTGGTAAGATGGTTTTGACGATCGGTAGTCGTGGACTACGGGCATAGTCGTCCGAAGTTTGGAAACTTCGGACAGCATGGAGGTTTCTTCCGTTTGCTAGTTGCGATAATTCCAACAATATACTAGGCATAAAAATGGTATTCTATCGGTCATGATCGCAAAGAATTATGTGTATATTGGTATGATTAAAGTCCGTAAAAATTTTCAAGAAATTCTCCCGTGAAACGCCTCATCATCTTAGTTCATGGCACATTTGCTCCGAATGCACCATGGACGCAACCAGGATCGTCATTCCGACAATCACTTGAAAAGCAATTAGGAAAAGGTAACATTATTTTCGACACTCCCCAATGGGATGGCAGAAATAATCACAAATCAAGAATTGCAGCTGCCAAACGGCTTGCCGAAACAATTGATACCCTTATAGTGAAGAACCAGGGTTGCCGACCGGTGATCGTAGCGCATAGCCATGGGGGTAATATAGCGCTTTATGCATTGAAACTACTGAAGTGGAAAGGGTCGATAGATATTATCACCATGGCAACACCGTTTTTGAATGCGAGTATCAGAAAATATGCTGACAATTTTGAATTTCACGTACTATTTATTCCGATCACCTTGGGTTTTGCTTTGCTTATGGGAAGCGGTTACTTATTTAAGCCAGCAACAGATTTTGCTATGAACCTTTTTCATTTAAAAGGCTTTAGCCTTGTATCTGGGTTAATATACCTTGGGTACCTTGTTCTTGTTATTAAGATCATTGAACTCTTCGGTACATGGTTATACCACCGCCTGCAATCTTTTGAGGCAAACCTTCCAGATCATATTACCAGGATCACTGAGAACATTATATTTGATAAGCCACAGAAAAATCAGCAAATACTGGCTGTAATAGATCGAAACGACGAAATAAAGTTATGGTTTGGGGGCTTATATCGTATTGGCGAGGTCATTCTCAGCATACATGAGCTTTTGATCAAGATATTCCGGATTGCTGGTCTAGCTAGTTTTTTTGGGGCTATGGTGCTATTAGTTATATACCTAATTAATAACTATATTCACTTTACTGGTTACAATTATTTAGAAAAAAATTTCTTGAATGGCTGTACTTATGTATTCATGTTTGGCATGGCGGTAACCTTATCGTCCTTTTTAATACCATTATTGCTATATACCATACGGTCAAATCCGGTAGTTTACGGATGGGAATCCATTGTTCAGCAGATGTTTGTCAAAACCACCCCGACAATTGCGCCCATTGGATTCACCAATATCTCATTGACCCTGTATAATACTACAAAAAAACATACCCTGGCGTTGCGGCATGCACTTTATGACGACGAGCAGGTGGTTGACGATATATGTTACTGGATCATCTCTGCACCCAAAATGGATTCGCGTGAGGGATAGGTATGCATACTTGCATGTTCTTAAGGCCTGCGGGCTTATGACTGTATAGTCCGCCCGGTAACCTAAAGAATAAGGCTTCCCTTAGATCACGAAACCGATTACGAAACAGTTGTGAATAATATCAACGGCATGTAGAGCATAAGGTAAACAAAAGTAATCTTAAACTGGGCTTTAAGTCCATCCTTTAAACCTGATATTTTGCCTCTATCTGGCTTTAGCTTGATACGGGGAAATTATCCCACTAAACGCTTTAATTCATCAACAAAAGAGTTCGAGATTATGCAACTCAAGGCTACAAAGGCAGTGTGACAGCGGGAGCGAGTGTGAGCCCTCACACTGCCTTTTCTTCATTACTCACACTCACTTTCACACTCTCCCTTTTATCCTTATCATGTTTGATTTTGAGAACCTGGAAGTTTACAAAAAAGCTAAAGCATTCCATTCCGTTGTTGGTAAGATGGTTTTGACGATCGGTAGTCGTAGACTACGGGCATAGTCGTCCGAAGTTTGGAAACTTCGGACAGCAACGGCTGCTGTCATTATTTAATAATTTCCTAAATTTACATCTGATATTTGATCTACGAAAGTATGTCTACCGTTCATTCGACACAGAAAATGATTGACCGCTAAAGCCCAGTAATCCTGGTGCCGAAAGGATGCCCGAGTATCGAGCAATAATTGTACGCAGCGCTTACGAAGTGCTTCGCGATTTTCCTCAGTGAGCAGTTTTTTCTGGTAGCAGGCATACAGTAGCAGCAGCCGGGCGATGTCATAGAAAGAGTCGCTCACAAGACAAAAACAGGCCGAATCATGCCACAAATCTTCTGGCTCGTTTCCCTTATCAAAGGCCTCTAAAATTAATTCAGGAAGCGATCTCAGCACTCCGTCCAACTCATCAAATCTTCCTCGGAATTCGTCGGTTCCCGCGGCAAAATTAAACACTAGAGGAGAAGGTGGGTAAAGTGCGTAAAAATGATCGTGGAGCCGTTCTCCGTTCAATTTTTGATTCAGCGGGTTATCCAGATAATAGTGAAGTGATTGTGCGATGTGAGTCTGCTTTACAAACCCGAGATCCAATAGCAATGCCATCACCTCGCTGAGCAGGCTAAACTGAAAGATATTGGCGATTACTCCCCAATGCAGATCATTACTGCGGTTAACCACTGTCGTATAAAGTTCCCCTTCGCGCACTCGGAACATCAGTTGCGTGTTACACGGAAGATCACGTGATGGATTTCCGAGGTCCAATCCGCTGTCCCAGAGTGAAACCACCAATCTTCGCAGATCCGGAAATTCATTCAGCTTCGCACAGGCCTCATAAAACTGATCCACGGGGGCACCGCCTTGTCCGCGGGAACTACGTAAGCGCTTCCCATAAGCCCCGTGCAGCGATATGCCGTCATCCGAGGATGAGCGGAACCTGGAATTAAACAAAGCAATAAACTTCAGGTCATCTCTGCCCGACAAAACCCAGAGCGATTCCGCCAGATGAAAAAAGATGTTAACGTGCCGTCCAAACGCGACCGTGCTGCGCTTTAATGGCTCGAGGATTACCGTTTTGAAAGTAAGTAACTCCTTTGTATCACCGAGGCGACTGGGCGTGAAAGCACCACAATCTCTTAAATAGCTGAAGAGCGGATAGTAACCATCGCTGAAAGAACGGCAAACTAGCGTGTTTATCTCATCGCCGTATAGTTCATAACCGCTATCATTCATTTTCAAAAGATTTAAAACGCACACGGTTTTCCTCGGTTTTTTTTAGATATGCCTCTTCTAGGTCGAAATCCATTTGATAGGCAAATTTTATTACATAAATAAAGACATCAGTAATCTCTTTAATGATTTCCTCTTTATAATCCTGATAGCTAACATCACCACGAATAACTTTTTTGACGCAATTGGCCACCTCACCCGACTCACCGCTCAAGGCAAGCGTCAGATACTCCAACATGGTCAAGCTATCAGCAGACACCGGCTGATCCCAATTAAATCTGCCACGATGTGTCGCATCAAATAACCGCTGATGGGCGATAATCTCTTTTATTTCCATTTTGTTAAGTTATCAATCGCTATTTTCAATTCTTTTCTAATCTCTTCATAGAGTTCACCTCCCCGTTGATGATAAGAGGATGTGGTACGCACTTCATTATATTCTTTTATCAATTCCAACGCGTCTGTCAACGAAGTAGTAACCTCCTCTGCATAAGCTTTCATGCCTGTCTTAGCCCGACGATTATGCTTTTGAATCGCATCAAGTAACGCGGTAACGCCGACTGGTATGATCTGTGATTCCTTTAATCGAGTTTTCCCTTCTAGTAGCCTGGCAATCAATGTTGTATCCAATGCTCCAACGGCTAATGTAAGGTCGATATTGTCATAATAATCAATTTCAGCCTTCTCTAAGCAAGAATAATCGGGATCGTTATAGGCACTGAATGCATGGATATTCAATTCCAGTTCTTTAAGCGGGAATGACAATAATTTTTGATGCAATCTAGAGGCAATCAGACATAACTCGCCGAGGTTGATAGGTAAGAACCGGTTCACTTCCAGCGCCCTAAAATAAGCGGTCAGTATCAATCTCTCTTTATTTTCGGAAAGCCCGGCCTGTAATACCATAAACGACGGAATGGATACATCTTGTGGCGTGTCTCTCAATAACTCCATTGTTAGCAACGACCAGCATGCCCGATTCGTATCGGTTTTCTGCCGTAACTCATCTGCCAAAAAGTCTATACCACGGTTAATCTGCGTGCCTTTAAAAAATCGTAAAATATAATCACCATGACTAAAAATCAAATTGACCGGCTTGGGATACGACTGCCACTGCTTTGCTTTTTTTAAACTGCCCTGTATCCAAATGCCTTTGGGTTCTTCTATCGGAAAAACGCCGCTTAATATCAGATTGAAAACGCGTGTTTTTTGCGGCACCGCGTCATTCGCTTTTGCCCATAAATGTTCGAGATGTTCGCTGGGATTTGTTTTAACGATTTCCATTTTGTATTACTTATATGATTTTGGGTTTGACACCCGGTCTTCCTCCGGACGCATCAATTACGATTTCAAAGGCATGAACAGCGATATGGACATCCCCCCCTAATTCAAAAATGTTAAACTGATTGAGATAATCCGCCCCCAGACTAGGAAGTAGCGCACCACAGCCAACAATTTCGAAAGAGCGTTTTTCTATCCCGACATTTAGCCGACAAGAAGAATGGATATGACCATGCAACAAAAGCCGTAAATCATATTGTAAACCCAGCCGGATTTCTCGGTACGCGTTCTGAACAATCGACTGATCTCCCAGATACATAGGAATCAAATGGTGATGCTGTAAGATTATAACCGGATGACGGGCAGATTTCAAAACCGCTTCCAACTGATCTTCGTTCACCATTACTTTATGACGTTGTTCACTATACAAAGTATTTACCGATACCAGCGACCAACCATCCTGTTCCACCAAAACCACACTCCGATCTTTTGAAAAAAGATAAGCGCTATTTCTCGTCAGTTCAAAGGCAAATTGATTAAATGCACCAAACGGCGCTTCCGCTTTTTCATCAAGATCGTGATTGCCAGGACAGATCATATAGGTGATTTTGCAAGTTCGAAATGCATCATTTAGTTGATTAAAAAATTTCTTAGCATCATGATAAAAATAATCTTCGGCTTTATTAGGCACATCGCCGCCTATAGCAACAATCAGCGACTGTGGCCTAAACGACTGTACGCATTCTATTACCAATTCAGCGATACGGTCAAAGGTCAGCGGTCCCTTTGCATAGTCATATGGGGGCTTCTCACCAAAATGAAAATCGGTTATATGCAAAAGAATCGTTTTTGTGGCGGTCACTGGTTGGCTCATCGAAAAATTTTAGGTTTGAGGTCATAAAAATAACTATTCTCTTGATAAAATTAATGCGAGTTAGTCACTAATTAAATTGGTCGATTTCAGGTATTTTACAGTCATCTCGCTGTTTAGATTTTAATCAACAAAACGGTAAGGTGATTTTATTTGTTTTATCAATATTCTATCCCCCAGCTGCCCGCAATCCGAAGTTTACAACTTCGTATTGCTATAAATGCACTTTTCAACCACCTCCGGTATTCTATTTAATACCCAAAGCCCGCATTAGCGATGGCAGTGGATACCGGCCTCCGAGCGTAATGCCTGCAGGCGTATGAACGTACAGCGCGGGCCGCAGGCAATGCCCAAATTCTTTTCTCTATTGACTACAGAAAGCCTTCAACAAAAACCACCCCCACAAACCCATTATCCTAAAATCTTCCCGATATTTATCCACGTGAATCTCTACACCTCCCATATTAACTTTTACGACGCGGCCGCGCTGGGCATCGTGTTTACCGGGCTGAATTTTGCTTTGTTATTGGGGTTCACCAAAAGGATTAACCGCCCGGCAAACCGGTTGCTGGCTCTGGCTTTGGTGGTGATGGTTTTGTGGATGATCCGAATCCCGGGCATTGATACACGGTTTCCGCTGCAGTTTTCGTTGGCGCTTGGCCCGCTGATATATTTTTATGTACTGAAATTAACCCTGCCGGAATACAAGTTCGGCCGGAAAGATTTGCTGCATTTCATGCCGGTAGTATTGGAGTCGTTCCTGTTATCCAGCCCGGTACTGCCGTTCCTTATTTTTATTTCGGTTATTGCCTACCTGTATTGCGCGCACCTGCTCATCCAACGTTTTTATAATAACCAAAAATTTACCGGCGGCGACCGTTACCGGTTCGAGTTTCGGTGGCTGCATCAGCTGCTGGCTGGTTTCGGATTGTTGTGGCTGCTTTGGGTGCCGCTTACCGCTGCAGTTTATTTTTATCATTTGGGCGCGCAGACTTATTATTTTTTTTATCTCGGTGTGGGTGCAATGCTGATCTGGATAGGCGCCACGGCTCATTCAAGGCCTGATGATGGCGAGCTTGCAGTAAAGCCATTGCTCCCCGCCGGGCTGAAGCAAAAAGGGACCTGGCTTAAAAGGGCCGTTCAACAAAACCGGTATTACGAGGACCCTGAATTAACCCTAAGTTCGTTGGCCGAAAAACTGGGCCTGCATACGCATGAGTTGTCGCGGATGCTGAATACCGTCCTCAAAAAAAGCTTTAACGACTTCATTAATGAATACCGCGTTAAGGACGTGATCCGCAAAATGCAGGACCCGGCTTATACCAACATCACCCTGCTGGGCATGGCCTACGATTCGGGCTTCAATTCACAAAGCACCTTCCACCGCATATTTAAAGAATTAACGGGCAAAACGCCCGCCGAATATAAAAAAGAACTCCCAACTTATAACTTGACAGCTGGCACACAGCCGGCTGCGGTAATTTCGATGCATGAAACCAGACCAAAGTGGTCTATCGAAAAATTAATCCGCAGCTTTATGTTTAAAAATTATCTCAAGATCGCCTTCCGCAGCCTCAAAAAAAGCAAGAGCTTCACCGCCCTCAACATCCTCGGCCTCGCTGCCGGCCTCGGTGTCTGTCTGCTGATCGTCCTGTACGTAACCGATGAGCTCAGTTACGACCGCTACAACGTGAACGCCGACCGCATCTACCGGATCGATGAGGATATCTACTTAAATAACACCCGGTACGAGTCTGTCACCACCTCCAAATATATGGGTCCCACGCTCGTCGCTTCCTATCCGAAAATCGAGCAGATGGTGAGGTTCCGTAACCCGGGCGACCAGATGGTGAGGAAGGGCAACAATTATATCCTCGACCATCACTTCACCTTCGCCGACTCGACGATCTTCAAGGTCTTCACCCTGCCCATGATTGCCGGCGACCCCAATACCGCCCTCAACAACCCTCATTCCATCGTGATTGACGAAAGTGCCGCCCGCCGCTATTTCAACAGTACCGATGTCGTCGGCCGCACGCTGGAGATTGGTACTAACAATTTACCTCTTAAGATCACCGGGGTCATCCGGGACATGCCGGAACAGTCTCAGTTCCATTTCAGCTTCATTCGCCCAATCCGCGAAGCATATAGCTTTAACGACAACGGCGACAACGACTGGGTAAGTAATGCTTATTATACCTATATCCTCGCCCGGGCCGGCACCACACGGGCCGAGGTGCAGCAGGATGTAGACGAAGTCGTCAAGCTCCGTATCTACCCGGCCCTCCAGCAATTCTTCCACACTTCGGGCGCCGACCTCGTAAAAACAGGTAATCATTTCCGGTGCCCCATCTTCCCCCTCACCGACGTGCACCTCCATTCCAATAAGTCGGGCGAGCTCGAAGCCAACAGCAATATTCAGTTCGTGTACATATTTTCCGTCATCGCCGTGCTCATCCTCCTGATCGCCTGCGTCAATTTCATGAACCTCAGCACTGCCCGCAGTGCCAACCGCGCCAGGGAAGTGGGCATCCGAAAGGTCGCCGGCTCCACAAAAGGACACCTCATCCTCCAGTTCCTCACCGAGTCCGTCCTGCTCAGCCTCTTTGCACTCGTCCTCGCCCTTGGCCTTGCTGTCCTGCTGCTGCCGATGTTCAATCAGCTTGCCGGCAAATCGCTCCATGCCGGCGTGCTCTTCAGCGGCCGGTTCCTGCCCGTCCTCATCCTCCTGGTGCTGGTGGTCGGCTGCCTGGCAGGCAGCTATCCCGCCTTCTACCTATCCTCCTTTCAGCCGATCCAGGTATTGAAGGGGCAGCTAGCCGCAGGCTTCAAGAGCAGCTGGCTCCGCAGCAGCCTGGTGGTGTTTCAATTTTTTATTTCTATTGGCCTCATCGTCAGCACCCTCGTCATCTATCGCCAGCTGCACTATATTCGAAATAAGGAAGTCGGCTTCAATCGGGAACAGGTGCTTGTCATCCATGATACCTGGTCGTTTGGCAGGGATGGCACGGCCCTTCTTCGCAAAGACCTGCTCAGCCTTGCCGGGGTCACCGACGCAACCGCCACCCCCGACCTCCCCACCAATGGCGGCGACCAGTACTGGCAGGAAGGCTGGTTCCCGGATGCCACGCTGGACGCCAGGAAGGCGATCCTTATGACCACACTCCGGGTCGACGACCATTATGTTCCTACCCTCGGCATGCAGATCGTCAAGGGCCGCAACCTCGACCTCGCGCAATTTCCTACAGACTCCACCGCCATTATCCTCAATGAAGCCGCCGTAGCAGCGCTCAGCGTAAAGGACCCGCTCAAGCTGATCCTCTACAATCACGATGGTGACTACAAGCTTCTCACCTTTCATGTCGTCGGCGTGGTAAAGGATTTCAACTACAACTCCCTGCATGCCAGGATCCACCCCCTTATCATGGTGTTCAACACGTTTAACTGGAGCAACATGGCTGTCCGCTTCCACACGAATGATATCCCCAGTCTCCTCAGGCAGGTGGAAAGTAAGTTCCATGCCGCTAAGCAGGGGGTGCCGTTCAGCTACACCTTCATGGATACCGACTTTGACAGATTGTACCATGCCGAGCAGCAGACCGGCCAGGTATTCATCACCTTCGCCGTCTTCGCCATCCTTATTGCCTGCCTCGGTCTGTTCGGCCTGGTTACCTATGCTGCCGAACAACGCACCAAGGAGATTGGGATCCGCAAAGTACTCGGCGCCTCCGTCGGTAATATAGTCGGCATGATCAGCAAGGACTTCACGATGCTTGTTGGCATAGCTGCGCTCATCGCCTTCCCAATGTCATGGTGGGCCATGCACAAATGGCTTGATACGTTTGCCTATCGTACAGAGATCAGTTGGTGGATCTTCCTGCTGGCGGGCGCTGTCGCCTTCGCCATTGCCCTGATGACGGTCAGTTTTCAAACCATACGTGCGGCCCTCGCTAACCCTGTAAAATCCCTCCGAAGCGAATGATCGTGGGCTATTGTCCGACCACACCTACCGGGAACGAAATGTTTAACACGGGACGGGCCTGACAGTGTACTGGGCTCTATTGTTTTGCATTAGCGGAACGCGCCATTTAGTAAAAATATCCGAATTTTTTGGTGGCACGATTTTGTCAGTACAGGTACGGATTTTCGACAAAATAAACTTCGTAAATAACTCATTATGAGGCGTTCCAAAAAGTAGTGATATGTGGAACATGGAACACTGGAACATGCGGCGGGCTGCAAATTCGGCGTGATAAGGCTTTATTGGCGTTCCCGTTTTTGGGGCCACTATGGTTAAATTTACAGTCCACTTTGATGCATCCGGCAAATTACGATTCACTAATATTCCCCCTAACATAAATCCCCCACTACCCGGATCTCATTTTTGAGGCCGGGTTTTTTATTTTTGGAAGACAAGGCTTGATTATTTAATAACCCCTTTACCTTCGGAAGCAAAGACTAAAATACATAAGTTAAAAAATTATCCCCCGGCCCTATGTTGCTCATCTTCGGAGCCCGATTTGCGCTGTGCATTCAAAATTTTACTGTTACCAAAGCGATAACTAAAGGTAATTATAACTGCTCTTGAATAGAAGTGAGAATAACCATACTGGTTTAGATTAAGGTAATGATCGGTAGCGCGCCGGTTCTCACTGTTAAATACATCATTAGCGTTTATAGTGATCGAGCCCTGGTCGTGAAACAGCTTTTGTTTGAGTGCAAGGCTTAGCGTAGAATAAGCGCTAAATACGGTACCTACAAACTGGCGTTTGGATTCATATTCAAAATCGGCCTCCAATGATAATTTATCACTGCAGCGGAAACTGTTATTTGTCACAAAATCGACAGACGGAAAGCCGGGATCATCGAGGCTGAACCCGTCGGCAATGCCGTTGAACAAATTCTGATAAACGGTAAGCGTTGTGTTGGTTGTAAACCATTTTGCCAGATCCTTATTATAACTGATGTTCACATTCCAGGAGTGCGCTCCCTGTACATTGGTAGGCATCCGGGTGATAGTTGTTTTATTCGAATCGAGATAATACAGCGTGCGCAGGTAATTGCGGTCGATGTCGTAAGCTGCGGTAATAAAAAGTGTATGCTGCCAGGACCAGCCGAGTTCCGAATGCCAGTTCATATCCGGTTTCAAATTGGGATTTCCTTCAAAATAAATTGTTGGCGAAAGCGGCCGCCTGAAGGGCACCAATTCATGATAGTCGGGCCTGTCGACCCTCCTGCCGAATTGGAAATTCAAGGTATTCTGATCATTTAGGTTATAATTAAGAAAAACTGTTGGAAACAACCCGAAATAATTTTGATCCACCGAGGCATTCGTGAAAAGTTGTTGCCCTTTCATAACCGATTGCTCCGCGCGTAAGCCCGCCTGTATCGTCAATTTCTGGTATTGTCTGTTAAAGTTGACGTACGCTGCATTGATATTTTCGCTGTTGATGTTATAATCGCTCTGGGCCGAATCGATGAGATTTTGTCCGCCCAACTGGTTGTAGTAGGTGCTGTTATTATTAGTTTTCACATAGCTTGATTTTATGCCGGTTTCTATTTTACCCTTGCCCGGTAATGGCTGCACATAATCAACCCTGGCGCCAAAAATGTGCAATGTTCTCAACTCGTCAATAAATACATTATCCTGGCCTAAAAAATTTCCAGGTGCATCATAGTTTATCGTTGTATTGTATTGTCCGGGCCTGTACTTGTAATCGGAATAATCAATATCTGCCGACCATTGTCTGCCCGTTGTGTCTGGTTTGTGCATCACTCCCACGCCAGTGGTAAAATTAAACGGCTTGTCGGCGTTTAATGCTGAAAAACGCTCACTGCCGGTTTTATTCCGGTTGCTGTCGGCAAGGGTCATCACGGACGTTAAATTATTATTATATCCCCGGTCCGAGAGATTGCCCGTCAACGTCAACGTCGTTTTTTTTGAAAGATATAGGTCAAGGCCAAGTGAAGAATTGTAGGCTTTATTAATCGTTACACCAGTGTTGGTAGAGACTTGTTCTGTCGACAAAGCACTGCCATTCATAATGTCGCTGGTAACGTCGTTTACGCCGAATCCTTTATTGTAACCATAACTGTTATTCAGGTACAGGTTGTATTGAGCAGTTTTATAATTGAGTACCAGGCTGTTATTATACCGGCTAAAATGCCCCCGCCCGAAGCTTTCAGTAAGGCTTCCGTTCAAACCGTTTTTGCTGTTCTTTTTTTTAATAATATTGATAATACCACCTGTTCCTTCGGCGTCATATTTCGCCGGTGGATTGGTCATGATCTCGATTTTCTGGATATCCGATGCCGGCGTATTGGTCAGCAGGTTAGCCAGGTCGTCGGCAGACAGATAAGTTGTCTTTCCATCTATAATAACATTCACCCCCGATTTGCCATTCAACGTAACCTGTCCGTCTGGGCTTACTTGCACCCCGGGCAATTTCTTTAGTACTTCCCAGGTATTGGTCCCCGTATTTGCAATATTCTGATCCACATTTACCACGGTTTTATCAATCTGTTTTTCGATCAGCGGCGCCCGTGCAGTTATGGTCACCCCGCTCAGCATTTTTAAAGTCGGCGTTAAGGCTATCAGACCAATAGCAACTACTGAATCAGCCGGGCCGATAACCAAACCCGTTTTAATGCCGGGATTATAACCCAGCAGATCGGCTTCCAGGTTATATTTTCCTGCGGGAAGCATACGGAATATAAAATTCCCCGAAGTATCCGTTGTTACCGCTTTAAAAACCAGGGTGTCGGGAAGTTTTTTGAGGCGGATAACGACTGATGGTAAGGGCTGCCTGTTCTCATCATTCACGCTGCCTTTAATAATGCCTTGTCCATATGAGGTTGCAGTGTAAAAGAGGATAAAAAATAGTGGTGGTAATTGGAATAAAAGCCTCATTGATCTTATTTTTTGGTCAATGATAGGCTATAATGTGATGTAAAAATCCGGACGCAGACAGACCGGGGCCTTCAAGGTTTATACAGGCAGATTAAGCATACAAACCCTGCAGGTAAGCCAATCACCTTTGTTCAGGGGGCGGTTTTGCCTGTTGGTCGATGATTAGATGCCCGAAACCTTAATTTACTTATCATTGTATTGTGAAGAGCTTTCCCGACAATATTATCCGGTTTCAAAAAAAGCATCGCCTGCTAAGCCATGCAGCTTATTGGTTTGTTGTGCTGCTGATTGCGGTAAGCTCAAGTAAATATAGCGATGGAAAACGGGCGACTTACAGCTTCGAATTCCTTACTGACTTCCTCTATGAATTACCCGAAATTGCCGCCGCCTACATTTTGACGTACGTAATTGTTCCGCAATTTTTTTACAAAAAAAATTATTTCATCGCGGTGCTCACTTTTATCGTCA
>Ga0207667_10003127_pt1 | contig 20493 bp, 21 predicted proteins | sample KBSCornC52_FD_184301 | JGI IMG/M metagenome (GOLD analysis project Ga0207667, IMG submission 184301) | Corn rhizosphere microbial communities from Kellogg Biological Station, Michigan, USA - KBS Corn C5-2 (SPAdes) (version 2) | ecosystem: Host-associated > Plants > Roots > Rhizosphere > Soil ...
GCCCGGTCTCCGACGGCGCCGAACGCGTCCAATACGTCCGCCAGTCTCGAGGCGGCCGTCCGAGGAACGGCGTCCGGGTCCTGGAATAGCGTCATCGCTTACGCCGATTAGTTGTCGCTGTGCATAAACCCTCACATATCTCCGCTGACGGCTCCGTTTCGATGGTGGACGTCTCGGCAAAATCTCCGACGGTCCGAACCGCGCGCGCCGAGGCGCTCGTGCGGATGGCCGCGCCTGCTCGGAAGGCCCTGCTGGACGCCACCGCGCCCAAGGGGGACGCGCTGGTGACCGCCCAGATCGCCGGCATCCAGGCCGCCAAGCGGACGGCCGACCTGATCCCGCTGGCGCACCCGCTCCCCTTGGCCCACGTCGGCGTGACCTTCGCCTGGACCGGCGACGGGTTGCGGATCGAGGCGACGGCCACCACCTCGGCCCAGACCGGGGTGGAGATGGAAGCGATGGTCGCGGCCGCGGTCGCGGCGCTGACGATCTACGACATGGCGAAGGCGCTGGACAAAGGCATCGTCCTCGAGCGCGTGCGCCTGCTCGAGAAGACCGGCGGCAAGAGCGGCCGTTGGGTGGCCGAGTGAGCTTCACCGTCGCGTTGCTGGTGCTCTCGGACCGCGCCGCGGCGGGCGAACGCGAGGACGGCTGTATCCCGGTGATGCGCGAGAAGCTGGGCGGCGTCTACGACGTGGTCCACGCGAACGTCTTGCCCGACGATCCGAGCGCGCTGCAGGCGGAGCTGATCGATCTGTGCGATCGCGGTGCGGCCGACCTGATCCTGACCAGCGGCGGCACCGGTCTCTCGCCGCGCGACCGCACCCCACAAGCCACGGCCGCCATCCTGGACTATCAGGTGCCGGGCATCGCCGAAGCGATCCGGGCCGCCTCGATGCGGATCGTCCCGAGCGCGATGCTCTCGCGCGCGCTCGCCGGCGTCCGCCACCGCACCCTGATCGTCAACCTGCCCGGCAGCCCCAAAGCGGTCGGCGAATCGCTCGACGTGATCCTCTCGACCCTGCCGCACGCATTGGAACTGCTCGCCGACCGCGTCGTCGACGGCTAGAGAATCGCTCCGCTCGTGGACTTCCGGCAGGCCGAGACCTATCTGCTCGGCACGATCGACGAGGGCGTCTCGCGGCGCGAGCCGTACCGGCTCGATCGCATGCGCGCCTTCCTGCGCGAACTCGGCGATCCGCAGGACGCCTATCCGACCGTCCACGTCGGCGGCACCAGCGGCAAGGGCTCGACCTCGACGCTGATCGCCTCGATGCTGCGGGCGTCGGGCAAGCGGACCGGGCTGCATACCAAGCCGCATCTGCGTTCGATGACCGAACGCGCCCGGATCGACGGCGCCGACGTCCCCGAAGAGCGGTTCGCCGAGCTGTTCGAGGAGATGATGCCGGCGATCGAGCGGTGCGCGATGGAAGAAGGCCGGCCGTCCTACTACGAGTCGCTGCTGGCGCTCGCGTTCCTCTACTTCGCGCGGGAGCGGGTCGACGTCGCGGTGATCGAGGTCGGATTGGGCGGGACGCTCGACGGCACCAACGTGATCGTGCCGCTGGTCGCCGCGATCACCACGGTCGGTCTCGACCATACGGAGATCCTGGGCGACACGCTCGAGGCGATCGCGGCGGATAAGGCCGGGATCGCCAAGCCGGGCGTGCCGCTGGTGTGCGGCGTCACGGACCCGGGCGCGCGCGGGGTGATCGAAACGCGATGCGCCGAGGTGGGCGCGCCGTTCGTCCCCGTCTGGGAGACGACCGCGATCGATGCCGGTCCGCTACAACGGCTGGGCCAGCGGTTCGCCGTGACGACGCCGGCCGACCGGTACGAGGTGGAGTTGCCGCTGCTCGGCGCGTTCCAGCGGACCAACGCGGCCATCGCGCTGCGCGTGGTCGAGCAGCTGCCCGCGGATCTGCGTCCCGGTCGCGAGGCGTGCGAACGCGGCTTGGCGACCGCGACGCTGGCCGGACGGATGGAATACTTCCCGGCCCATCCGGGCGTCGTGTTCGACGTCGCCCACAACCCGGAGAAAGCCGCGCGCTTGGCCGACTCGCTACGCGAGCAATTCCCGGACCGGCATTTCTGGATGATCGTCGCGATCGGCACGTCCAAGGACGCGGGCGAGATCGTGCGGGCCCTCGGCGTCCTGCCGGCGACGTTCGTGTTCACCTCGTTCGAGGCGGCCGGTCGGACCGCGGTCAAACCGCAGCGGCTGGCGAGCATCGCCGAGGATGCGGGCTCCTGGGGCCGCGCCATCGCCGATCCGGTCGAAGCGTTGACGATCGCGCGCCGCAACGCGCGCGCCGACGACGTCGTGGTCGTCACCGGCTCGACGCTGGTCGTCGCCGAGCTGCGGGAATGGTGGTTCGAGCATGTCGCGACCGTCACCTGAGCGCGGCGCGCTCGAGGTGCGCGGCAGACGCCTGCCGTGGGGCGAGCGCACCTACGTGATGGGCATCGTGAACGTCACGCCGGATTCGTTCTCCGGCGACGGCGTGCTCGCGCCCGGCGACGCGCTCGACCGCGCGCTCGCGCAGGTGCGTCGCGGCAGCGACATCCTCGACGTCGGCGGCGAGTCGACCCGACCCGGCCACGAGCCCGTCGACGAGGCGGGCGAGGCGGCGCGGGTGATGCCCGCCATCCGCGCCGTCCGCGAGCGCCTGCCCGACGCCATCGTCTCGGTCGACACGTACAAGCCGGCGGTCGCGCGCGCCGCCTGCGAGGCCGGCGCGGACGTGATCAACTCCGTGTGGGGGATGCCGGACGCGCTGCTCGACGTGGCGATCGCTTTCGGAGCGCCGGTCGTCATCATGCACAACAAAGAGCGCGCGGAGTACGCCGGCTCGATGCTCGACGAAGTGCTGGCCTTCCTGAGCGAAGCGGCCGAACGGGCCGTCGGGCGCGGCCTTCCGCGCGCGCACGTGATGGTCGACCCGGGCGTCGGCTTCGGCAAGACGCCCGAGCACAACATCGCCGTGCTGCACGGCCTCGACCGGGTGGTCGCGCTCGGCTTCCCGACGCTGCTCGGCGCGTCGCGAAAATCGACCATCGGCAAGCTGACCGGTCGCGAGCCGGCCGAGCGCACCTACGGCACGGCCGCGACGACCGCGCTCGCGGTCGCGGCCGGGGTGGACGTGGTGCGGGTGCACGACGTCGCCGAGACGCGCGACGTGGTCGCGGTCAGCGATGCGGTGGTCCGCGATTGGAGGCCGGACGGATGGATGCGATAACCCTGCGCGGGATGCGCGTGATGGGTCGACACGGCGCCTACGCGGGCGAACGCGATGCCGAGCAGCCGTTCGACGTCGACCTGCGTCTCGAGATGGACCTGCGCGCGGCCGAGCGCAGCGACGCGCTCGGCGACACGCTCGACTACGACGCGCTGCACAAGCGGATCGCCGGCATCGTGCGGCAGACGTCGTTCGCGCTGCTGGAGCGGCTGGCGGGCGAGATCCTGGCGGCGATCTTCGCCGACGCCCGGATCGCGCGCGCGGAACTCTCGATCGGCAAGCCGGGCCTGCTCGGCGGCGCGACCGCCGCCGTGGTGCTCGCTCGCGACAATCCGCGCTACCGCCGACCCTTCCCGTGACGCATCGCGCCTACATCGGCATCGGATCCAACCTGGGCGACGCGGAGAAGAACGTCCGCGACGCGGTCGCCGCCCTCGGCGAGCTGGGGGCCGTCGAACGGACGTCGTCGCTCTACCGGACGAGGGCCTGGGGTAAGACGGACCAGCCGGACTTCGTCAACGCCGTCGCCCTGCTCGAGACGGGCCTCAATCCGCGCTCGCTCCTGATCGCCCTCAAGGCGATCGAAGCCGAGCTCGGCCGCGTCCCGTCGGAGCGCTGGGGTCCGCGCGCGATCGACCTCGACATCCTGACGTTCGACGATCTCGATATCGAAGAGGACGACCTCACCGTTCCGCACGCCCGGCTGCGCGAGCGCGCCTTCGTCCTCGTCCCGCTCGCCGAGATCGACCCGAGCTTCGCTCCGCTGCGCGACGCCCTGCCGGTCGGCGAAGTTCACCGGCTCGGCGACGTCGCCTCGTAGATGCGCTTCCTCACGAACACGTCGAGGAGTTGCGCGTCGATCTTTCCCGGCTGCGCGAACTCTTCGGTGAGGATGCCGAGCGCGCGTTCGACCGAGAGCGCTTTCTTGTACGGACGGTCGCCGGCGGTGAGCGCGTCGAAGATATCGCTGATCGTCATCATGCGGACCTGCGGCGAGATCTGATCGCCGGCGAGTCCGCGCGGATAGCCGGTCCCGTCGAGATGTTCGTGATGGCCGTAGGCCAGGTCCGCGACGTTCGGCCACGGCGTCGTCTGCCACGGGATCTCGCGCAGGAACAGGAACGACTGGGTGACGTGCTGCTGCATGCGATCGCGCTCGTCCCCCGAGAGCGAGCCGCGCGGGATCGTCAGATACTCCAGTTCGCGGTCGTCGAGCAGCGGCCGCAGGTCGAGCCCGTCGCGGAACATCCGTCCGCGCGCCGCTTCGAGCGCCGCTTCGGCGTCGGCCGCGACCACCGCCGGCTCGTTGGCCGCTTCGACCTTTTCGAGCAGCGCGATCAGCTCGTCCCGCTCGCGCGGGTCCCGCGCCTGCTCGATCGCCAGCAGGAAGCGCAGGCGGACGGTGTCCAGACGTCCGTCCGGCAACTTCTTGGATTTCGCGAAGATGTATTCGGGGACGGCGACCTTGCCGAAGTCGTGGAGCAGCGCGGCGTAGCGCAGCTCCCGCAGGTGGTCGGCGGTGAAATGCGCGTCGGCGAACGGACCGGTGCCGATCGCGTTGAGCGTCACCGCCTGCGCGACCGTGAGGGCGGCGACCCGCTCCGAATGGCCTTGGGTCGCCGCGTCGCGGACCTCGATCGCCTTGACCGAGGCGCGCACGAACGTCTCGAACAGGTCTTGGATGGCGGTCACCAGACGCGCGTTCTCGAGCGCCACCGCGGCCTGCGACGCCAGCGCCGACAAGATCTGCTCGTCGTGGTCGTCGAACGGCTCGACGACCTGGGTCGTGTGCTCGGGCGAGTCGAGCGCCAGGTCGAACGAGGGCTTGCGATTGATCAGTTGGATCGCGCCGACCACCTCGCCGCCGACGTTGGTCATCGGCACGCACAGCACCGACATCGTGCGATAGTTGCTGGCGCGATCGAACGCGTCGTTGAAGCGGTAGGGCAGGCTGGCGTCGGTCGCGTAGGCGTCGGCGACGCGGACCGGCTGCGCGGTGCTCGCGACGTAGCCCGCGATCGACCCGTGCGTGAGCGGGAGGAGCGAACCGAGATAGATGCCGGCGTCGTTCGGTCCGGTCTGGGCGACCGCGAAGCGCAGCGTCGGCGGCCCTTCGCCGCGCTCGACCACGTAGAGACTGCCGCCGTCGGAGCGGGTCAGCTCGCGCGCCTTGCGCACGATCAGCTGCTGCAGCGCGGCCGCGTCGCGCTCCGACGACAGCGCGCGGGCGATCTCGAGCAGGTCGCCGCTCTCGCCGGCCAGACGTTCTTGGGCGATGGCGGCTTCCGCCGCGAGCGCGGCCCGGGCGGCGGCGCCGACCGCGATCCGGTCGAGCGGCGGCCGCAGCACCGCGACCACGTTCGGCTCGTCGGCGAGCCACGCGTTTGCCGGTTCGTCGGGCGCGACCGCGACGATGGCGACCGGCGTGCGTTCGAGCGCGCCGATGCCGCCGAGGGCGCCCAAGCGTTCGAAGTTCACCTCGCGCGGCGAAAGGCCGGCCTTCGCAAGAAGGTCGGGAAACGGCCCGAGGTCGCTCCCGATCGGATACAGGAAAAGGGGCACGACCCTGCTTTCTGTTCCCCGGGGCCGCGTTCCGGTCATGGATAAGGGCGGCCGGGGTGCCGTGACGAATCCAACGCGCTCATGTCCGACCTGCAAACGCCCCCCGGCGACATCGCCGCCCGGGTCCGCCGCCTGGTGGAAGCCTTCGTCGAGACCGATCTGATCCGCGTCCGCGTCGAGCGGGACGGGGAGCGCATCGAGATCGGCCGCCCTCCCATGCGTCAGGACCACGCCCAAGTGGCCGAGGCGGTCGCGCTGGCCGCCGAGCCCGTGCCCGTGCGCGACGTCGACGTCGTCAAGGCCGATCTGGTCGGGATCTTCCGGTTGAGCCGGCCGGCGCCGGTCGAGGGCGACCTGCTCGAGGGCGACCGCGAGCTTGCCTACGTCGAAGCGCTCGGCATCCGCAACCCGGTCCGCTCGCGCGGCGCCGGGCGGATCGCGGCCATTCTCTGCAAGGACGGCGACGCGGTCGACTACGGCCGCCCGCTCTTCGAATTGGATCGAGGCTGATATCTTCCGCAAAGTGTTGATCGCCAACCGTGGCGAGATCGCGCTCCGCATCAACCGCGCCTGCCAAGAGCTGGGCGTCAAGACGGTCGCGATCTTCTCCGAAGCCGATCGCGAGTCGCTCCACGTCCGCCAAGCCGACGAAGCGTTCTGCGTCGGTCCCGGGCCGGTGGCGCGCTCGTACCTCAACATCCCGAACATCATCTCGACCGCGCTCGTGACCGGTTGCGACGCCATCCATCCGGGCTACGGATTCATGGCCGAGAACGCGCGGTTCGCCTCCATCTGCGCCGACCACGGCATCGTCTTCATCGGCCCCAAGCCCGAAGTGATCGCGGCGATGGGCGATAAAGCCACCGCCAAGCGGGTGATGAAGGAGGCCGGCGTCGCGACCACCCCCGGCACCGACATCTTGTCCTCGGTCGACGAAGCCCGCAAAGCCGCGGGCAAGATCGGCTACCCGGTCCTGATCAAGGCCACCGCCGGCGGCGGCGGCAAGGGCATGCGCGTGGTCGAGAAGCCCGAGGACCTCGAGCGTTCGTTCCACGGTGCGAGTTCCGAGGCCGAAGCGTCGTTCAAAGACGGCCGCGTCTACATGGAGAAGCTGATCCGCGATCCGCGCCACATCGAAGTGCAAGTCCTGGCCGACGAGTTCGGCAACGTGGTGCATCTCGGCGAGCGCGACTGTTCGGTCCAGAAGCCGTCGCATCAGAAGCTCATCGAGGAAGCGCCGGCGCCGGCGCTCTCCGACAAGGCCCGCCGGGCCCTGCACGAGATGGCGATCAAGGCCTGCAAGCACGTGAAGTACTCCAATGCCGGCACGCTCGAGTTCCTGGCCGACGGCGACAACGTCTACTTCATGGAGATGAACACCCGCATCCAGGTCGAGCACCCGGTCACCGAGATGGTCTACAGCGTCGACCTGGTCAAGGAACAGATCCGCATCGCATCGGGCGAGAAGCTCGGCTACGTCCAGTCGGACCTGGCGCTGCGCGGCCACGCGATCGAGTGCCGGATCAACGCCGAGGATGCGAGCAACAACTTCGCGCCCGAGGCCGGGACGCTCACCAAGGTGGTCTTCCCGGGCGGCCCCGGCATCCGGGTCGACACGCACGTCTTCTCGGGCGCGCAGGTGCCGCCGTACTACGATTCGATGATCGCCAAGATCGTCGCGTTCGGCGCGACCCGCGACGCCGCCATCGCGCGGATGGAGCGCGCCCTGCGCGAGACCGTCATCGAGGGCGTGCATACGACCATCGACGAGTGCCTGGTGATCCTGGCGACGCCGGAGTTCCGCGCCGGAAATTACAACATCGGCTTCCTCCCGCGGTTGCTCGAGACCCAGGCGGCCGACGCCGCCCTCGCCGCCGCCGCCATGACGGCCTGATGCCCAGCCGCCGCATGGCCCGCGAACAGGCCCTTCAAGCGCTCTATTCGATCGCGGTCGGTCATCGCGATCCGAACGACGTGCTGATCGAGAGCGTCGGCGCGGAAGCGCCGAGCGAACATCGCGCCTTCGTGCGCGACCTGGTGCTCGGGACGCTCGACCACAGCGAAGAGGCCGACGCGGCCATCGCCCCGCTGCTCCAGGGCTGGACGCTCGAACGGATGCCGACCCTCGATCGTTTGATCCTCCGTATGGCCAACTACGAGTTGCGCCACGAGGGCACGCCGCCGGCCGTCGTGATGGACGAGTCCGTCGAACTCGCCAAGAAATTCTCGACCGAAGACTCCGGCCGCTACGTCAACGGCGTGCTGGCGGCGCTCGTCCGCATCGATGCGACGAAAGCCTAGCCCCAAGACGCGCCGGCGCCGCTTCTGGCGCACGGCCGGGATCGCCGTCTTCCTGCTGGCGCTCTTCGTCGCGGGGACGATCGCGGGCATCGTGATGGCGTACTCGCGCAACCTGCCCGACATCAGCCGGATGGCCGACTACCAGCCGGCCCGTTCGACGCGCATCTACGCGCGCGACGGATCGCTCCTCGGCAGCGTCTACAAAGAGAACCGCGTCTGGGTGCCGATCGCGCAGATCCCGCCGATCGTCCGCGAGGCGTTCATCGCGAGCGAAGACAAGAACTTCTACCACCATCACGGCGTCGATTTCTTCGGGATCGCCCGCGCCGCCATCGCGGACCTGACGCACCAACGCCAGCAAGGCGCGTCGACCATCACCCAGCAGCTCGCGCGCAAGCTCTTCCTCAACGACAGCTATTCGGTCTCGCGCAAGATCCAGGAAGCGCTGCTCGCGATGGAGATCGAGCGCTACTACACCAAGGACGAGATCCTCGAGCGCTATCTCAACCTGGTCTACTTGGGTTCGGGCGCGTACGGCGTCGATGCGGCCGCGCACACCTACTTCGGCCGGGGCGTCGGCACGCTGACGGCCGGGCAGGCGGCCATGATCGCGGGCGTCGTCGCGGCGCCGTCGGACTACTCGCCCTACGTCAGCATGGCCAAGGCCAAGAGCCGTCAGACGCGCGCGCTCGGCCTGATGGCCGATAGCCACTTCATCACGCAGGCGCAGGCCGACGCCGCGATCGCCGCGCCGATCGTGCTCGCCGGCGAACGCCCGGCCGGGCTGCAGGGCTACAGCTCGCCGTACTTCACGACCTACGTGATCTCGCAGCTCGAGAAGCTGTTCGGGACGCAGGCGGTCCAAGAGGGCGGCCTCCAGGTCTACACCACCGTCGATCCCAAGCTCGAAGCGTCCGCCCAAGAGGCGGTCGACTGGGGCGTCAATGCGGCGCTGGCCGAAGGCATCGGCGCGCACGAAGCCGCACTCGTCTCGATCCGTCCGAGCACGGGCGAGATCGTGGCGATGATCGGCGGCGCCAAGTTCTCGCTGGCCAACCAGTTCAACCGCGCCTGGCAGGCCCGCCGCCAGCCCGGCTCGTCGTTCAAGACGTACGTCTACACGGCGGCCATCGACAACGGCATGGCGGCGTCGACCATCGTCGACGATTCGCCGGTCTCGTATCCGATGGGCGACGGCACCCAATGGGCGCCGCAGAACGACGACTTCCGTTACATGGGCCCGGTCACGCTGCGTCAGGCGCTGGCGCTCTCGCGCAACGTGGTCGCCGTCAAGGTCGCGCAGGAGATCGGCATCGACCGCGTGATCGACTACGCGCGGCGGATGGGCGTCACCTCGCCGCTCGAGGCGAACCTGTCGCTCGCGCTCGGCACGTCGGACGTGACCGTGCTCGACCAGGCTAGCGGCTACGCGACCCTGGCCGATCAGGGGATCCACGTCGAACCGAGCGCCTTCCGGGTCGTCAAGGACGCGCTCGGCAACATCGTCCTCGACGATCGCTTTCCCCAGCAGAACGAGGTCATCAGCGCCGGCACCGCCTTCATCCTCACCACCATGCTCAAGGACGTGATCGCGTACGGCACAGGAACCAACGCGAATATCGGCCGTCCGGCCGCCGGCAAGACGGGCACGACCTCGGATTTCAAGGACGCGTGGTTCGTGGGCTTCACGCCCGATCTGGTGACGGCGGTCTGGGCCGGCAACGACGAAGGCCGCATGAGCGAGTCGTACGGCGGCAACATCCCCGCGCGCATCTGGGCGCGCTACATGCGCGCCGCGCTCGCCAAGGTGCCCAAGCACGACTTCGTGATGCCCGCCGACGAGGTCCGCAAGCTGCCGTCGTGCAGCGGTCGCGGCATGGAGTACTATCTGATCGCCGGCGCGCCGACCTCACCGTGCGGCAGCGCGTTCGGGACGACGGCTCCCGCGTCGTATTACGTCGCACCGGTCTACAGCGCGCCGCCGCTCCCGACGCTCGCGCCGACGCCGACGCCGCTGCCGGCGATCGCGACGCCGCCGCCCGACTCGGTCGGCGACGGGACCCATTACGTCCCGCTCGATTCCCCCGCGCCGACGGCCGCGCCGCCCGCACCCGCCAGCACGAAGCCTCCGCACCGCCGGCGATGAACGAGAACGTCACCGAGCCGTTGGTCGTCAGCGTCGGTGAGTTCGCGGCGCGGCTCAAGGGCGTCTTCCGCCACGTCAAGGCGTTCGCGCGGATCGGGGTGAGCGGCGAGATCTCGGAACTGCGGCCTGGCCCGTACGGCGTCGCTTTCACCCTCAAGGATGCGAACGCGATCCTCCGCTGCTTCGCGTTCTCGAAAGCCGCCGCGAGCTTCCCGGCGCTGGAGAACGGCGTCGCGGTCACGGCGATCGGCAGCGTAGAAGTCCAGGAGAAGTACGGGTCCTACCAGTTGCTGGTGACCGACGTCCGGCTGACGGGCCAGGGCGAATTGCATCAGAGGTATCTCGCGCTCAAGCAGCGCTTCCGCGACGAAGGCCTGTTCGAAATCGCACGCAAGAAGGACGTCCCCGCACTGCCGCTCCACGTCACGCTGATCTCCGCGCGTCAGGGGAAAGGCGCCGAAGACTTCGCGCGGGCCATGCGCGAGAACGTCTCGTTCGTACGCGTGACGACGATCGAGACGCGCGTGCAGGGCGACGGCGCCGAGATCGACATCGCCGAGGCGATCGACAATGCCGGCCGTACCGGCGCCGACCTGATCGTGCTCGCGCGCGGCGGCGGATCGTACGAAGACCTGTTCCCGTTCAACCTCGAGCCGGTCGTCCGCGCCATCGCGCGCGCCCGGGTCCCGCTGGTGACCGCCATCGGCCACAGCGACGACCACCACCTGGCCGACGACGTCGCCGACCTCGCGTTCGGGACGCCGTCGCTCGCCGCCGAAGCGATCGTGAAGAACTGGATCGCCGCGCGCGAGCGGCTCGCGCGCGCGGTCGGCAAGATGACGCGCGAGATCCGGGCGATCGGATCGCAGTGGCTGCAGCGCGCGCAAACGGCGAATGACGGCCTGGAGCGCGCCCTGCCGCGCTACCTCGACGGGCGGCGTGCGCTGGTCGCACGGGCCGACAAGGCGCTGGTCGAACGCAGCCCCCAGCGCCGCGTCGGCGAGATGCGCCGCGGCTTCTCCAGCGCCACCGCGCGCCTCGAGGCCGGCATCGGCCGCGTCGTCGACGCCCGCAAGAACGAGATCGCCCGGCGAAGCGAACGCCTGCGCACCGTGCGGATCGTGCCGGAGAAGAAGTCGTTGCTCGAACGGCTGAGCGCCCGTCTGGAAGCCCTCAGCCCCGAGGGCCCCCTCGAGCGCGGCTACGCCATCGTCACCTTCAACGGCGAACCGTTGCGCGACGCCGCGGTCGTCCAGCCTGGCGCCGAGATCGCCGCACGACTATGGCACGGCTCGATCGTCGCTCGGGTGGAGAAGACCGACGTCTGAGCGCGCCGTGTCGATTCGCGTCATGCGCGCGGAAGAACGCGCGCTCGCGATCGATTGGGCCGCGGCCGAAGGCTGGAACCCGGGTCTTCACGATGCGCGCGCTTTCGGCACGGTCGATCCCGGCGGCTGGCTGGTGGCCGAGTTCGATGGCATCCCCGTGGGCTGCATCACGGCGCTGCGATACGACGATTCGTTCGCGTTCGTCGGTTTCTATATCGTAAGGCCGGACGATCGAGGCAAAGGCTACGGGCTCGCGCTGTGGCAGGCTGCGATGCGGCACGTCGACGGCTGTAACGTCGGGCTCGACGGCGTTCTCGCTCAGGTCGCCAACTACGCGAAGTCCGGCTTCGTGCTGGATGGGCGAAACGCCAGATATCGCGGTTCGGGCGGCGGCGCGGCGAGCGGCGGGACCGACCTCGTCGCGCCGGGCGACATCGCGGCGCTGATGGCATACGACCGAACCTGTTTCCCCGCGCGGCGAGATGCATTTGTGCGGGCGTGGCTGACCTTGCCCGACTCGTTCTCGCGTATCGCTCGCCGCGACGGCCAGATCGCGGGCTATGGGAGCATCCGGCGTTGCCGTGAGGGCTGGAAGATCGGACCGCTCTTCGCGAACGACGCGCGCGCGGCGAAGCGGCTCTTCGAAGACCTAAGGTCGCACGCGAACGGCGAGTCGGTGTATCTGGATGTCCCCACGTCGAACGCCGAGGCCGTCGAGCTCGCGACCGACGCCGGCATGGACGTCGTCTTCGAGACCGCTCGCATGTACACGCGCGGCCGGCCGGCTTTCGACTGGGACCGGGTCTTCGGAGTGACGAGCTTTGAACTCGGCTAAAGCCAAGTCGCGCGGGACGCCTTCCCGGCCCGTCGAAAGAAGATGACGATGAGTGACGCCGTTCCGCAGTCTTTCGAGCAGAAGCTCGACCGAATCGATGCGATCGTGAAACAGCTGGAGAGCAACACCGTGCCGTTGGACAAGGCCGTCGAGCTGTTCCAAGAGGGCAAGAGGCTCGCTGCCGAGTGCGAGGCGCTGCTCAAGAACGCGCAGGCCACGCTCGACAAGGCGATGGGCGAAGGCCAGACGCCTGCCTAGCGAACGGCTCGACAATCTCGTCGCCGAGCGCGAAGGGATCACGCGTTCGCAGGCGCGCGCCCTGATCATGGAGGGCCGCGTCCGGATCGACGGCGAGCCCGGCAACAAGCCCGGCCAGAACGTCCGCCCGGGCGCGCTGGTCGAGGTCGAGCGTCCTCGCCGGTTCGTCAGCCGCGGCGGCGAGAAGCTCGAGCACGCGCTCGATGCGTTCGGCATCGACGTCACCGGCCTCGAAACGCTCGATGTCGGCGCGTCGACGGGCGGGTTCACCGATTGCCTCCTCCAGCGCGGCGCCGCGCACGTGACCGCGGTCGATGTGGGCTACGGCCAGCTCGACTGGAAGCTGCGGACCGATCCGCGCGTCATCGTGATGGAGCGGACCAACTTCCGGCTGATGGCCGACGACGCGTTCCCGGCAGGCTTCGACCTGGTCGTCATCGACACGTCGTTCATCTCGCTGCGGACGATCGTGGCGCGGGTCGACGGCTATCTGCGGCCCGAAGGCGCGATCGTGGCGCTGGTCAAGCCGCAATTCGAGGCGGGGCGCGAACGGCTCGGCCGGGGAGGCGTCGTACGCGATCCCGAGGTGCATAGGGCCGTGCTTCGCGAAGTGCGAGAAGCAATGATCGCTCTCGGCCTCATCCCCCTCGCCGTCGTCGCCTCGCCCCTGCTCGGTCCGGCCGGCAACCGCGAGTTCCTCATGCTCGTGCGGCGCTCGGGAACCGTGGTGGCCGACGAGGTGATCGATGCCTTCTAAGATCGTCGGCCTCTACGTCGACTCTGCGCGAGACAACGCGCGGGCGGTCGGGAATACGGTCGCGGACGTCTTCCGGGCGCGCGGCTACGAGGTCCGCTCGAACGGCGATCCGCTGGCCGATGCGCGGCTGCTGGTCACGGTCGGCGGCGACGGTACGCTGCTGCGAGCGGCGCGCAAGGCGATCGTCGACGACGTCCCGATCCTGGGCATCAACACCGGACGCCTCGGGTTCCTGACGGAGTTCAACGCGGACGATCCCCGAATCGCCGAGCTCCCCGACGCGCTCGAACGCGGCCTGACGATCGAGGAGCGCGTGGCGCTCCAGGTCGAGTACGACGCGAAGACCTACTTCGCGCTCAACGACGCGGTAGTGCGAAAGGGCAGCGCCTCGCGAATGGTGCCGTTCGGCCTGAATCTCGGCGGCGAACAGGCGGCCCACATCCCCGCGGACGGCATCTGCGTCTGCACGCCGACCGGCTCGACGGCCTACTTCCTCTCGGCCGGCGGCTCGATCATCTCCCCCAAGGTCGAGGCCTTCGGCATCGTGCCGCTGCTCCCGCACACCCTGTTCTCGCGCCCGATCATCGTGCCGACCACGTCGCGCATCGAGATCTCGTGCGATTCCGAGATCATCCACGCCAACCTCGAATGCGACGGCGACACCGTGGCCGAACTCGCGCCCGGGGCGAGCGTCTACGTGACCCGCCACCCGAAGCCGGTCCGCTTCGCGCGCTTTTCGTCCTTCCGCTTTTTCGAACGCCTCGAAGAAAAACTGCGCTGGGGTGTTTCGATCAAGAACTCCCAAGGCAGTTAAGACGATGGGAATATTTGGCGCGCCCCAGGGGAGAGACATGCGGACCGACGGCGCGAGCGCGCCATGGTAAGGGTGGGGGGCGCGGAGCCTCGGGCGGAGCGCCTCTAACCTCATGCTTCGCTCGCTTACGATCGAGAACTACGGGCTGATCCCCAAAGCGGAGATCGCCTTTGCGGACGGCGCTACCATCTTCACCGGCGAGACCGGGTCGGGCAAGACCATGCTGCTCGGCGCGCTCGGGCTCGCGCTCGGCGAGCGGGCCAGCGTGGACGCGGTGCGCCGAGGCGCGGCTCGCGCCGTGGTCACGCTGGTGCTCGAACCCGACGCGGCGCTCCGCGCCCGCCTGCATGAAGACGGCTTCCCGCTCGACGAGGGCGAGGACGCCGTCATCGTCCGCGATGTGACCGACGCCGGCAAATCGAGCGTGCGGATCAACGGGCGCTCGGCGACGGCGGGTTATCTCCGCGAGGTGGCGGGGAACGTAGCCGATATGGTCGGCCAGCACGACGCCCAACGACTGCTCTCGCCGGCGTACCACGGCGACCTGCTCGATCGCTTCGGGGCTCCCGCGACCGCGAACGCGCGCGCCCGGACTGCCGATGCGTTTGCGACGCTGCAAGCGCTCCGCGACCGGCTCGAGGCGCTCGGCGGCGACGACCGGCGCGCGCAGGCGCGCTGCGACGAGGCCACGTACGCGCTCGGCGAGATCGACGCGGCCGGCATCGAGGCCGGCGAAGACGAGCGTCTGAGCGAGCGTCGCCGCTACCTCGACAACGTCGAGCGGGTTGCGAGCGCGCTACAGGCGGCAGATACCGCGCTGGCCGGCGACGATGCGAGCGCGTCGTCCTCGCTCGGGGTCGCTTCGGTGGAGCTCCACGGCATCGCCGAGATCTCCGGCCCGCTCGCGGAGATGGCCGAGCAGGCCGCCGCCCTGCAGAGCGAGGTCAACGACCTTGCGACCAGTATCGCGCGCGAGATCGAGCGGACCGAGTTCGACCCGAACGAACTGGAGACGATCAACGCGCGCCTCGACGCGCTCGACAAGCTGAAGCGTCGGTACGGCGGAACGCTCGAAGCGGTCCTGGCGCACGCCGCGGCCTGCCGCACGACCATCGACGACTTCGCCTCGCGCGACGAACGCCTAGCCGAGTTGCGCGCCCAGGTGGCGACGGCCGAGGACGTGCTCGAGACGGCCGCCGCCGAGCTGACCACCGCGCGCGTCGCCGCCGGCAAGGCGCTCGCCAAGCGCGTGCGCGCCGAGTTCGCCGATGTCGCGCTCGGCTCGGCCGCGTTCGAGGTGACCTTCGAGCCTCTCGCCGCGATCGGGGCCGACGGCGCCGAGCGGACCGAATTCGCGTTCGCCGCCAACGCCGGCGAGCCGCTCCGTCCGCTCGCGCGAGTCGCCTCGGGCGGCGAGCTGTCGCGCGTCCTGCTCGCGCTGGTGGTGGCGCTCGCCGGGAAGGACGAGCGCAGCGCGCTGATCTTCGACGAGATCGATGCCGGCATCGGCGGCGCGACCGCGACCGCCGTGGGCGCGCATCTGGGGCGGCTGGCCAAGGAGACGCAGGTCGTCTGCGTCACCCACCTCGCCCAACTCGCGAGCTGGGCCGATCGCCACTACCTGCTGGAGAAGAGCGAGAGCAAGAACGCGACGACCATCGGCGTGCGCGAGATCACCACGCGCGACGCCCGCGAAGCCGAACTCGCCCGGATGCTCTCCGGCGAGACCCACGACGTCGCGCTAAAACACGCCCGGACATTGCTGGCCAGTGCCAAAGGCTAAGGCGAAGGCGTCGCTCGAGAACGACGCGACGGTCGAGGTCGATGGGCGTCACGTCAAGCTGACGAATCTCAACAAGGTCTTCTGGCCGAAGAAGGGCTACACGAAGCGCGACCTGTTGAACTACTACACGAGCGTCTCGAAATGGCTCTTGCCGCACATCAAGGATCGCGCGATGGTGCTCAAGCGCTATCCGAACGGGATCGACGGCGATTTCTTCTTCATGAAACGCGTCCCGGATCCGCATCCGGAGTGGCTCAAGAGCTGCACGATCGAGCACAGCGACGGCCCCGTCACCTTCCCGATGGTCGACGACCTGGCGTCGCTGCTCTACATCATCAATCTCGGCTGCATCGATCTCAACCAGTGGTATGCGACCTGCGATCACCCGCGTCAGCCGGACTACCTGCACTTCGACCTCGATCCCGGGACGGCGACCTGGGACGCGGTCCGCGAGGCGGCCCTGCTCGTGCGCGACGGGCTCAAAGCGCTCAAGATGCCGTGCTATGCGAAGACCTCGGGATCGAAGGGCATCCACATCTACATCCCGATCAAGAATGGCCCCGATTCGTCCGAGGTCCAGAGCGTCTCGAAAGAGATCGCCCACACGCTCGCCCAGCACGCGCCCGAACTGCTGACCGTGATCTACCGCAAAGAGAAGCGCCCGAAGGGCCGCGTCCTGGTCGACTACAACCAGAACCGCTTCGGCAGCACGCTCGCGAGCATCTACAGCGTCCGCCCTAACGAGTTCGCGGGCGTCTCCACGCCGGTCACGTTCGAAGAGATCGAAGCCGGCATCGACATCGAAGACTTCCGCATGGACAACGTCGTGCAGCGCCTCGAGAAGCTCGGCGACCTCTGGAAACCGCTGTTGGCGAAGACGAAGCGGTACGATTTGGGGAAGATGTTAGGGCTATGAAGGGAGTCTTATGACCAAATGGTTTACGATGTGCGTGGCGGCGCTGGCGGCCTCATTCTGTCCGCCCGCTTCGGCCTCGACATTCGACGCGGTCCACGTCGAGATCAGCGTTACGGGTTGTGCTAGTGACACCACCTCGGCGCCTGCGCTCTATATGGTCACATCAGAGGTCGGATACGAAATCGGGCTCGCTCAGAAATGGGAAGGCCATGCCGGCTCGTGGATCGTTCAAGCCGACGTCGCCGCCGGCTATACGTACGTATTTCACGTGAAGTCGGCCGCCTGCGACGGAAAGTCGAACGCCTGGCTCGCGAAGCGATCCTCCGGAGCTCAGAAAATCTCGATCGCGCTCAACCCGCTTCCTCCAGTGGCCTCCCCGGTTCCGTAGACCGGATCGAGGGCGCCAGACCCGCATTCCGCGCGTCAGGGGATCTGATGGATCTTGAGCAGGTTCGTGCCGCCCGAACCGACCGGCATGCCGGTGGTGAAGGCGATCTTGTCGCCGCTCTGCACCAGGCCGGCCTGCTGCATCTTGTTCTCGGTCATGTAGAGCAGCACGTCGATGCTCGCATAGCTGTCGATCAGCAGCGACTCGGTGCCCCAGACGATCGAGAGGCGGCGCGCCACCCATTCGGCCGGCGTGAGCGCGATGATGCGGGCGCGCGGACGGAACGCGCTGATGTGGTGCGCGGTGTTGCCGGTGGTGGTGCCGGTCGCGATGAACGGGATGTCCAGCTCGTCGCTCGAGCGGGTCGCGGCTTCGGCGATCGAACTCGCGACGGCGGGCGCGACGTTCTCCAAGCGCCGGTCGCGCAGCGCCGCGTGCGGATAGTTCTTCTCGATCTCTTGCGCGATGGTGGCCATCACCCGGACCGCTTCGGTCGGATATTGGCCGCGGGCCGTCTCGCCGGAGAGCATGACGGCGTCCGTGCCGTCGATGATCGCGTTGGCCACGTCGGCCGCTTCGGCGCGGGTCGGCCGGGCGGAGTGGATCATGCTCTCGAGCATCTGGGTGGCGGTCACGACCGGCTTGCTCGCCTTGTTGCAGAGCGCGATCAGCCGTTTCTGGATGAGCGGGACGCGTTCGAGCGGCATCTCGATGCCGAGATCGCCGCGCGCCACCATGATGCCGTCGGCCTCCGCGACGATCGCGTCGATGTCGTCGAGCGCTTCGTGCTTCTCGATCTTGGCGAAGATCGGCACGTGCTTCTTGCGCTCGGCCATGAACTTCTTGACCTTTTTGATATCCGCCGCCGACCGGACGAACGAGACCGCCACGAAGTCGACGTCCTGTTCCAGACCGAACGCGAGATACTCGAGGTCTTTCTCGGTGACGGCCGGGATATCGAGCGTGCCGTCGGGATAGTTGATGCCTTGCTTGGAGCGCAGCTCGCCGCCGAACTCGACGGTCGTCTGCACGGCGGTCTTCGTCTTGCCGGTGATGCGCAGCGTGATCGCGCCGTCTTGGAGATAGATGCGGTGGCCGACCGCGACGTCGCGCGGCAGGTTGGCGTACGAGCACGAGACGCGCTCGGCCGTGCCCTGCACGTCTTCGACGGTCAGCTCGAACGGCTTGCCGCGTTCGAGCAGCACGAACGGCGCGTCTCCGGCCAGCGTTCCGGTCCGCACCTTGGGACCGGGGAGGTCTTGCAGCACGCCCACGTGCACGCCCAACTCGCGGCTGATGTCGCGCGCCTGTTTTATGACGGCGGCGTGCTCGGCCGGTTTACCGTGCGAGAAATTCAGCCGGAAGACGTTCGCGCCCGCCAGGATGAGGGAGCGCATGATCTCGGGGCTGCTCGAGGCTGGGCCGACCGTGGCGACGATCTTGGTGCGTTTCTGAAGAACCTTTTCCATGAGCGCCTTGCCTTGCGCGGCACGCGTAGAAGGCTCCTGCGTTCCCGTGAGCGCAATCCCCATCTCAAATGCACGCTCGCGACCCACGCGACCGGAAGTATCCGGAGCGGCTCTCGCTCAGCTACGTCGTCTCGTGCGTCATCCACGTGCTCCTGGCCCTGTTGCTCTTCTCGATCGCATCGAGTTCCTCGAATGAAGGCGCGTCGGAGAGCACCCAAGGCGGCGAGGTCGTCACCGTCGAGCACCGGGCCGTCGCCGCCGCCCAGCCTGCCCCGGCCCCCTCGACCGTCCCGCCGGTCCCGCATGCACCGGTGATCGCGCCCAAGCCGCGCCACGCCCCGGCGCCGCAGACCGCGGCCCAGCGCCAGCCCCAGAACGTCCACGAGCTGGCCAAGAACGTCCCGAACGCCACTCCCAACCCCAAGCCTGTCCCGCAGTCCTCGACCCAGCCGAACCCGCAACCGACGCAGCAGGTATTCGAACCGAAGCCCGAGCAGGCGATCCCCGCCGTCCCCGTCAGCGTGCCGACCGCGAAGGCGATCGCGGTGACGATCAAGATCCCGCCGACCGCCGTTCCCTCGCCCGCCCCGACCGCGGCCCCGACCGCGGCCCCGACCGCCAAACCTCAGCCGAGCGCGCCGCCGACACGGGCTCCGAACACGCCGGCGCCCGCCTCGACCGCCGCCGCCATCAAGCCGGTCACCCTCGCCCGCGCCACCGCCGCACCGGCCAGCCCGGCCCCACCGGGCCCGATCGCGTCGGTCGCCCCCGCCAAGAACGCCGGCGTCCCGAGCCCGGGCCCGACCACCGGCCCGGCCCAGGCCAACAATCGAGGCACGTCGCCGAGCCCCGGCCCAAAGGGCACCGGCGCGCCCGGGCCGCAAGCCGGCTCGAAGGCCAGCTCGCACCCGGGACCCGCGCGCCCCGTGACGGTCCAGCCGACCTCCGCCCCGGCCAGCCCCGCCCCGACCGGCGGCTCGTCCGCCGCCAACGCCCTCTCCGCGAAACTGCGGGCCTTGCTGCTGCCGAGCGGCCCGGGCGTCCCGCCCAAGCAGACCCACATCGCGCCCGGCGTCGGCGCCATCCCGACCGACCTCGAGCCGACGCCGCCGCCAGAGATCGTCGCCAAGACCATCTACATCTACGAATCCGGCAGCAATACGACCGAGCGCAAGGTCAAGATGTGGGTCACCGCCATGCACAAAGAGGGACCGCTCACCATCTGCACCGGCTGGCTGCTGCGCGAACCCCTCCCCGCCCCCTTCAACATCGCCGGCGGCCGCCAGCACGCCCCCGCCCCGATCATCCAAGAAAACGCCACCTTCATCTGCCCCGCCCACTACCTCCGCCCATACAAACCCTGACCACCCCCAAAAACCAGCGCCTGAGCGTATCTGGCTTGTCCTCGTCGGCGTTGGGGGTGCGGCGTGCCTGTTTCGCGGGGCGTGTGAGGGAGGAGCGGAGCCAGGATGGCGGGAGCGACGACGAGGCGAGTAGATTTTTCACACGATGTGAAAAATCGGGCGTCCCCGCGGGACAGGCATGCCGCGCCCCCAACGCCGGCGAGGACAAGCCGGGTGCCGAAAAGCTTTCGCTCGCCAGTTGAATTGCGACGTTTATCGGAGTAGAATTCAACCACGCTCGAAACTGATGAAGGAGGGCGGTTGGAACCGCAAGATCCGCCGGGCCATAGAGCC
>Ga0207667_10003128_pt1 | contig 20492 bp, 24 predicted proteins | sample KBSCornC52_FD_184301 | JGI IMG/M metagenome (GOLD analysis project Ga0207667, IMG submission 184301) | Corn rhizosphere microbial communities from Kellogg Biological Station, Michigan, USA - KBS Corn C5-2 (SPAdes) (version 2) | ecosystem: Host-associated > Plants > Roots > Rhizosphere > Soil ...
GTCGACGAATCGGTCCTCGCCGCCATCGAGCAGCGCCGCACCTTCCCCACCAAAGTCACGCAGGGCATCCAGATCGCCATCCAGCAACGCCTGATCGATCCGGTGCTGAGCAGCACCAGGCCGCTGCGGGCGCCGGGCATCCTGCGTTTCCTCGCCGGTATCCCCGCGCTGCGCTTCATTCCCGCCTACATCGTAGGCGTCGGCGTCCGCCCCGAGCATGTGCGACTGCAGTAGATGGCGGTCGGCGACACCATCCACGTCCACGACAAGATGCAGCGCGGCTACAGCTACAGGCTCGAGGCCGCCGCCGGCCGCGGTTTCGCCTCCGGCTTCAATCCGGCGCTGACGCCCGCCGAGATGCTCAAGCTCGGGGTGTTCGAGGGCAAATACTGCAACGACTGCCGCGCCGAGTTCCCGGCCTCGTGGTTCAAGGACGCCAGGCTCAGCGACGAGCCTGATCCTTCTATCAACTGCTTCGGCATCAAGAGCCGGCAGCCGCTTTCCGTGTGGCGGCAGAAGGGGTGGATCATCGAGCCCGATCCGCGGGGCTGGTTCCAATGGTATTGCCGCTACTATCTCGGGCGGCGCCTTTCCGGCGTCGACGACAGGCAGGTCAGGCGCTGGAAGAGCTTTGCCCGCCACGCCGGCCAGATCCGCGCCAATTGCGAGCCGCACGATCTGAGCTGTCGTCCGCGCCAGCGCCAGGCGCTGCTGCAATGGGCCTACGACCCCTTCATCTAGCTAGATCATCTCCAGGCCGTGCTTGCGCCTGGGCGGCGGAAACGCCGCATCGAGCGCCTGCCGGTCGGTGTCGCTGAGCACGATGTCGGCCGCCGCCGCGTTCTCCCGCACATGTTCGAGCGATGTGGCCTTCGGGATCGAGATCACGTCGGACCTGAGCAGCGTGAAGGCAAGCGCGATCTGCGCCGCGGTCGCACCGTGCGCTTTGGCGATCCGCTCGAGCGCCGCATTGCGGGCGAGCCGGCCCTGCTCCACCGGCGAGTAGGCCATGATCGGCACATGCCGCTCAGCCAGCCAAGGGAAGAGATCGAACTCAACGCCGCGGCGCGTGAGATTGTAGAGCACCTGGTTCGCCGCGACATTGCTGCCGCCGGCGGCGAGCACGCCCTCCATGTCGGCGACATCGAAGTTCGACACGCCCCAGTGCCGCACCTTGCCGTCACGCCGCAATGCCTCGAACGCCGTTACAGTCTCGCTCAGCGGATGGTTGCTCGGCCAGTGCAGCAGGTAAAGGTCGATGCGGTCGGTCCCCAGCCGCTTGAGACTGCGCTCGCAGGCCGCGATGGCACCCGACCGGCTGGCATTGTGCGGCCACACCTTGCTGACGAGGAACACCTCGTCGCGCCGCCCGGCGATCGCCTCGCCCACCATGTCCTCGGCGCCGCCATCGCCGTACATCTCGGCGGTGTCGATCAGCGTCATGCCCAAATCGAGCCCGAGCTGCAGCGCCCTGATCTCGTCGCCTCGGCGTCGGGCGCTCTCGCCCATCTTCCAGGTGCCCTGCCCGAGCGCCGGCACAGTCTCGCCCGAGGGCAGCCGCACCCGCCCGATCGGCATCAGAAATTGCCCTTGAGACCGGCCGTGATGCTCGCCACATCGAGCTCGGCGCCGCCACGCCAGTCACTTTGGAGGTACGACTGGTTGTTGGAAATGTAGGAGTAGGTGGTGGGCGTGTGTGCCGAAAAGACCTTCTCATACGACGCATCGAAATACGCCCCGAGATGGTCGGAAATGTCGTAGCCGAGCTTTGCGTCTACAGAGAGCAGTTGCCCATACGTCAGGTCGTCGACGATATAGAACGGCGGTATGCGCAGATAGTGATGATCGGTGCTGCTTGCGCCCACGAGGAGGCCAGCCTTGCTGTCAACTTCGAGGTTCCACGGGCCATCATTGACCGTGGCATCGATGCCGGCGAACACTGTCGGTAGTTGCTGGCGATATCGTACTGCCGCAACATCGGGGATCGTGCCGACGTCGTTGCGGTAGCCGCCATCACTGTAGATGAAGGTGCCGCCAGTGGCTGTCCACTCGACGTCGGTATATTGGAAGCCGCCGTTGACGTTCACCGTCAGCGCGCCATTGATCGGTAGGTCGCGGCCCAACGCCAGCGAACCGTTGAGATACCAATCGAGGCTGGTATTGGGGCTGATCGATCGGTGGCTCCAGTCGTTCATGCCGTAGCCGGTATTGTAGGGCGGAATCCAGTCGTAATCGGTCATCATGCTGTCGCCCATCAGCGCGGCGTCAACGTGGCCGCGCAGCGTCCAGGCATCCTGGAAGCGCAGCTTGACGTCGACATTGGCGATCGGCGCTGTGCTCTGCCACACCAGCAGACTGAGATTGTCTGTACTGCTCGGATCGTTGTAGACGTGCTCGTTCGCGGTAATGCTGGCCACGCCAATGCTGCCGCGTAGAACGAAGTTCGCATTCGGATCCGCGGCGCTCTGGTCGTCGTCCGACAGGAACTGCAAATTGTCCGGATCGAAGATCAGCCGCTCGCGGGCCACCGCCGGGGTTGCCGTTCCAGCCAATAGTGCGACGATCAACAGGCTTTGGCGATTGAACATGGCTACGCAACATCCACTGGAAATATGCGTAAGTAGGCCAGTTTATGGTTAACAATTGGCTAGGGGCCGGGGACTAGGCTGTCACAATGACCTCAACCGCCTTCCTCGCCGACGACAACGTCCGTGCCCAGATCGCCCTGTGGCAGCGCGACCTCGGCAGCGTTCGCCGGCTCGCGCCAAGAACCCTCGAGGCCTATGGGCGCGACCTCGGCCAGTTCGTCGAATTCCTTGCCGGCCACACCGGCGGCGCGGTCTCGTTCGCAACCCTGGGCGAGATGCGCCCGGCCGACCTGCGCGCCTTCATGGCGCGGCGCCGCGAGGACGGCATCGAGCCGCGCTCGCTTGCCCGCTCGCTCTCGGCGATCAAGAGTTTCTTCCGCTTCCTCGAACGGGAAGGACTCTTCTCGACCGAGGCGCTCAACACCATCCGCACGCCGCGCGCCAGGAAATCGCTGCCCAAGGCCCTGACCGTGCTCGAGGCCAAGGCGACCATCGCCACCACCGGCGAGCTCGAAGATCGCCCCTGGGTCGCCGCCCGCGACGTCGCCGTGCTCTCGCTCTGCTACGGCGCTGGCCTCCGCATCTCCGAAGCCCTGTCGCTCAGCCGATCCGACCTCGAAACGCAAACCTTGCGCGTCACCGGCAAGGGCGGCAAGACCCGCATGGTGCCGCTGCTGGAACCGGTGCGGCAGGCGGTCGAGACCTATGTTTCACTCTGTCCATTCAAGCTCGGGCCGAGCCAGCCCGTGTTCCGCGGCGTCAAAGGCGGCGTGCTGTCGCCGCGGCTGATCCAGATGCGGATGGCGCACCTGCGCGGCGCGCTCGGCCTGCCGCCCTCGGCGACGCCGCACGCGCTGCGCCATTCCTTCGCCACCCACCTGCTCGGCCGCGGCGGCGATCTGCGCGCCATCCAGGAGCTGCTCGGCCACGCCTCGCTGTCGACCACGCAAATCTACACCGCCGTCGATACCGACCGCCTGCTCGATGCCTACCGCGCCGCGCATCCGCGCGGTTGACGCCATCCGCCCCCAGGCGTATCCAGCGCCCGTGGCCGCGCGCATCCTCATTATTGGTAAACTTATTATCGGTTCCTCCGGGACCGGTTCGCGCGGCATTTGATCCAGCAACCGGCTCCGCCATCAGGCGCGGGCGACCGGTGATCTGAGGCGGGGCACAAACGAGACCCCGATGACTACCGACAGCACCATCGCCAAGCCCGCCCCCGCCGTCAGCCTGCAGGCGCTGGGGATTTTCCTCGCGCTGCTCGGCGCCGCACTATTTGCGACCAAGGGCATCATCATCAAGCTGGCGCTGGCCGACAATATCGACACGCTCACCACCCTCGCCTGGCGGCAGATCATGGCGGTGCCGGTGTTCGTCACCGTGGGTATCCTAGGCTACATGCGCAAGCGCCGCGACGCGCCCGCCAGCGCCGCGCCGATCCTCGATGCCAAAACGTTGTTCCAGGCGCTCGGTGTCGGCATGCTCGGCTACTATGTCGCGAGCCTGCTCGACTTTTCGGCTCTCACCTACATTACGGCCCAGCTCGACCGCCTGATCCTTCTGACCTATCCCTTCTTCGTCGTCGCCTTCGGGCTGCTGTTCTTCCGGCGCAAGGTTACCTGGCTGATGGGCGTGTCGCTGATCGTCAGCTATGCCGGTATCGTCATCATCTTCGCCCGCGATTTCTCGGTCGAGGGCGACAACGTCGTCCTCGGCTCATTGCTCGTTTTCGGCTCGGCGTTTGCCTATGCCGGCTACCAGGTGCTGGCCAAGCCCCTGATCGACAGGCTCGGTGCGCAACTCTTCACCTCGATCGCCATGAGCGGCGCCGGCCCGGCGGTGCTCGTCCACTTCCTCGCCACCCATCCCGTCGGCGCCCTTGCCATCAACGGCCACGGGATTTGGCTGATGCTCGCCATCGGGCTCGTGGCGACGGTCGCGCCCGCCTACTGCATCTCGGCCGGCATCGGGCTCATCGGCCCCGAGCGAACCGCCATTATCGGCAACGTCTCGCCGCTGGTGACCGTCGCTCTGTCGATCGGCATCCTCGGCGAAGCCTTCACGGTGTGGCATGCCCTAGGCACCGCGCTGGTGCTGCTCGGCGTCTGGCTCTTCGGCCGCAAGGCAAGGCCGAAGCGGGCTTAGGCTTCGGGCGCGTCGTAGGCGGCGAGCATCGCATCGATCACCGCTTCGAGTGGAGTGAGGTCGTCCGTGTACGTCGACCAGAGGATGGCCCGATCGGCGCGATGGTAGGTGTGACGGAGGGCGTTCCCCAGATCGCCGACCTTTCGCCATGGGATGTCTGAGCCGTAGATCGTCTTCCAATCGTCCGGGATGTGCCGCGATGCTTCGCTGAGGATTTCGAGGAACCGTTCGAACGCCGCCCACGCGACCTCGTCGCTCCGGGCGTCTTCGAAGCTACGGCCCCGCAACAGATTGCGGATCGAGACGATGCTTTGCTTGACGTGACGGACTCGCAGAGCGCCAAGCCGAGACGTCATCAGAACACTTCGATCAGATCGCGCTGGATTTCCGAGGCAAATTCGGGCTCGATGCTTCGCCGCGTCACGATATTGGTCTCGAGCTCCAGTCGATCGCCGATGGTGTGGCTGACCCCGACCAGATCGAGGAGCGAAAACTTCCGGGTCTCGTCGATATCGATAATGAGATCGATGTCGCTGTCCGGCTTGTTGTCCGCGCGGGCCCGTGACCCGAAAAGGGCCAGATGCGTCACACCTTCGCTTTCGAGCTCGAGCCGAAGCTTCCTCAACTCTGCCAGCAACTGTTCGCGCGTCAGGTCCCGCATGGGCGCCACTATATATGAATCGCCCCGTCGCCGCACATCAGCGCGGCTTCGCGGATCGCTTCGCTGAGCGTCGGGTGCGGCGCCGTGGTGCGGGCGAGGTCCTCGGCCGACCCGCCGAACTCGAGCAGCACCGTCAGCGCTTCGATCATCTCCGACGCATTCTTGCCGATGATATGGGCGCCGAGCACGCGGTCGGTCTCGACGTCGGCGAGGATTTTCACGAACCCCTGGGTCGCGAGCATCGCCTTGGCACGGCCGTTCGCAGTGAAGGGAAACTTGCCGACCTTGTAGTCGACGCCCGCCGCCTTGAGCTCGTCCTCGGTCTTGCCGACCGAGGCGATCTCCGGGTTGGTGTAGACCACGGCCGGCACTGCGCCATAGTTCACGTGGCCTGCCTGCCCGGCGATGATCTCGGCCACGGCGATGCCCTCGTCCTCGGCCTTGTGCGCCAGCATCGGCCCGGCGATCACGTCGCCGATGGCAAAAACGTTCTCGACGCTCGTCCCGTACTGCGGCCCGACCTCGATGCGGCCGCGGCTGTCGAGCTCGACGCCCGCTTCCTTGAGTCCGAGCCCGTCGGTGAAGGGCTTGCGCCCGATCGCCACCAGCGCCACGTCGGCATCGATGAGCGCCATGTCGCCGCCCGCCGCCGGCTCGAGCCGCGCCACCAGCGAGCCGTCGTCCTGCTTGTCGATCGACTTGACCTTGGTCGAAAGCCGGAACTCGACCCCTTGCTTCTGCAGCATGCGCTGGAACTGCCGCGCCACTTCGCTGTCCATACCGGGCAGGATGCGGTCGAGGAACTCGACCACCGTCACCTTGCTGCCAAGCCGCGCCCAGACCGAGCCAAGCTCGAGCCCGATGACGCCGGCCCCGATCACCAGCAGCCGCTCCGGCACCGCGCCCAGCGACAATGCGCCGGTCGAGGTCACCACGCGTTCTTCGTCGATCTCGATACCCGGCAGGCTCGCCGGCACCGAGCCGGTCGCGATCACCACATGCTTCGTCTCGATGGTGTGCGGCGCACCGCCCTGCGGCGTCACCTGCACGCGGCCTGAGCCCAGGAGGGACCCCGTCCCCTGGAACGAGGTGATCTTGTTCTTCTTGAACAGGTACGACACGCCGTTGACATTGGCCGCGACCGTCTCGTCCTTGTGCGCCATCATCTGCGCCAGGTTGATTTGCGGCGCCGGAATGTCGATGCCCAGATGCGCGAAATTGTGCCCCGCTTCCTCGAACTGCTCAGTGGCATAGAGCAGTGCCTTGGACGGGATGCAGCCGATGTTGAGGCAGGTGCCGCCGAAGGTCGGCAGCTTTTCGACCACCGCCACCTTCATGCCGAGCTGCGCGGCGCGGATCGCACAAACATAGCCGCCCGGTCCCGAGCCGATCACCGTGAGGTCGAATTGGTCCGCCATGGCGAATTCCTGATTTGCTGTTGATCCGTATGTAGTCGCTGCCGGTCCGGCTGGCTAGAACACGATGCCGAAGAACATGAGGCACAGCCCGATCAGCACCCCGCACCAGACGAGGCTCCGCCCCCATTGGACGCCGCTCAGATAGAGCGGCAGATAGACGATGCGCGCGACGAACCAGATGCCCACGCCCCACAGCACGACCGGGTCGTTGCGATCCGCCAGATGCGCGGTCAGCAGCATGATGACGAGCGGCACGTAGGTTTCGTTGAAATTCCTCAGCGCCCGCTCGGACCGGCCGAGCAGCTCGCCCTCCGGCTTTGGCGCGCTGTCGCGGGCCGACGCCGCGAACTCGACGCCGAAGCGCCAGCGATAGATCAGCGATTGGGCGCCCAGGTAGAGCCCGTAGAGCGGCAGGCTCCACAGCAGGAGCCAGAGCTCGGTACTCATCCGCCGACAGCCGTTCTAGAGATCGAGGACCAGCCGCTCCGGCGCCTCGAGGCTCTCTTTGACGCGGACGAGGAAGGTCACTGCCTCCTTGCCGTCGACGATGCGGTGATCGTAGCTCAGCGCCAGGTACATCATCGGCCGCACCACGATCTGCCCCTCGACCACCACGGGCCGCTCCTGGATCTTGTGCATGCCCAGGATGCCCGACTGCGGCGCGTTGAGGATCGGCGTCGACATCAGTGAGCCGTAGACGCCACCATTGGTGATGGTGAAGGTGCCGCCCTGCATGTCGGCCATGCTCAGCGCGCCGTCGCGCGCCAGCTTGCCCAGCCGCCCGATTTCCTTCTCGACGCCGGCGATCGACATCTTGTCGGCGTCGCGCACCACCGGCACCACCAGCCCCCGGTCGGTGCCCACCGCGATGCCGATATGGGCGTAGTTCTTGTAAACGATCTCCTCGCCGTCGATCTCGGCGTTGACGTTCGGGATTTCCTTGAGCGCGTGCACCACGGCGAGCGTGAAAAAGCCCATGAAGCCGAGCTTCACGCCGTGCTTCTTCTCGAACAGATCCTTGTACTTGGCACGCAGATCCATCACCGGCTTCATGTCCACCTCGTTGAACGTGGTGAGCATGGCGGCGGTGTTCTGTGCGTCCTTGAGCCGGCGCGCGATGGTGGTGCGCAGGCGGGTCATCTTCACGCGCTCCTCGCGCGCTTCGTCGGCGGCGGCGACCGGACCGCGAGCGGCTGGGGCCGGAATTGGCGCCGGCGCCGTCGCTGGCTGCGGCGCCGGTGCAGCGGCGGGCGCTGCCTGCATGATCTTGGGCGCCTGCGCCACGGCCGGACGCGCAATCGCGGCACTGCCGGAGACGGCGGTCTGTTGCGGCACGACGGGCGCCGGCTTGTTGATCGCGGCGAGCACGTCTTCCTTCAGCACCTGGCCGCGGCGACCGCTGCCATTGATGCCTTCGGCCGAAAGGCCGTTCTCGGTGATGAGCTTGGCGGCGGCAGGCGCCGGCGGCGGCGCGCCATTGCCGGAGCGGATGGGCGCAGCACCGGCAGGGGCCGGTTCTGTCCGCGGTGCGGGAGCAGCAGCGACCGCCGCAGGAGCCGGCTGGGCGGCAGGAGCGGCGGCGGCCTTGGGCGCCTCGGCCTTGGGCGCGACCGCAGTTGCCTCGCCGATGGCGCCGATCAGCGAGCCGACATTCACGGTCTCGCCGGGCTGCGCCGAGATCGCCTCGAGCACGCCGGCGGCGGGCGCAGGAACCTCGATCGTCACCTTGTCGGTTTCGAGCTCGACCACCGGCTCATCGGCGGCGACCGCGTCGCCCACCTTCTTGAACCACTGGCCGATCGTGGCCTCGGTGACGCTTTCGCCCAGCGCCGGAACCCGGATGTCGGTTGCCATCGTCTCTGTATCCTTACTTTGCGAAAGCTTCTTCGAGGAACTGCTGCAATTGCGCGATATGCGTCCGCATCAGCCCCGTCGCCGTCGAGGCCGAGGCCGGGCGACCGACATAGCGCGGCCGGTCGTTCGTACGGCCCATCTGCTCGAGCACCCAGTCCACATAGGGCTGGATGAACGTCCAGGCGCCCATGTTCTTGGGCTCCTCCTGGCACCAGACGATCTCGGCATTCTTGAACCGGCCGAGCTCGTCGAGCAGGGCCTTGGCCGGGAACGGATAAAGCTGCTCGAGCCGCAGCAGGTACACATCGTTGATCCCGCGCTTCTCGCGATCCTCGAGCAGGTCGTAATAGACCTTGCCCGAGCAGAGCACGACCCGGCGGATCTGCTCGTCCGGTGCAAGCTGGATCGTCGTCTTCTTGGGCCCCGGCGCCTCGGCGTCGTCCCAGAGCAGCCGATGGAAGCAGCTTTCCGGCCCGAGCTCGGCCAAAGTCGAGGTCGCCCGCTTGTGCCTGAGCAGCGACTTGGGCGTCATCAGGATCAGCGGCTTGCGGAAATCGCGCTTCACCTGCCGGCGCAGCACATGGAAATAGTTGGCCGGCGTCGTGCAGTTGGCGACCTGCATATTGTCTTCGGCACAAAGCTGCAGATAGCGCTCGAGCCGGGCAGAACTATGTTCTGGTCCCTGCCCTTCATAGCCGTGCGGCAACAGCAGCACGAGGCCCGACATGCGGAACCACTTGCGCTCGCCCGAGCTGATGAACTGGTCGACCACCACCTGCGCGCCGTTGGCGAAGTCGCCGAACTGCGCTTCCCACAACGTTAGCGTCGCCGGCTCCGCCAGCGAATAGCCGTACTCGAAGCCGAGCACCGCCTCCTCCGACAGCATCGAGTTGATGACCTCGTAGCGCTGCTGGTCGGGCGCGATGTTGTTGAGCGGCGTATAGGCCTCACCGGTCTCCTGGTCGTTGAGCACCGAGTGCCGTTGCGTGAACGTCCCGCGCTCGGAGTCCTGCCCGCTCAGCCGCACCGGATGGCCCTCGAGCAGCAGCGTGCCGAACGCCAGCGCTTCGCCGGTCGCCCAGTCGAGTCCTTCACCGCTCTCGATCGAGGCGAGGCGGTGATCGAGGAAGCGCTTCACCGTCTTGTGGACGTTGAAGCCCTCGGGAGCACGCGTGATCGCAGTGCCGACCTTGCTGAGCTCGGCGATCGCAACGCCCGTGTCGCCGCGGCGCGGACCGTCGGCATCGGCGCGCTTCATGTCCTTCCAGTGGCCGTCGAGCCAGTCGGTCTTGTTCGGCCGGAAATCCTGCCCCGCCTCGAACTCGCTTTCGAGATGCGCGCGCCAGCCGGCCTTCATCTTCTCGATCTCGTCGGCCGCGACAAGACCCTCGCCCACCAGCCGGTCGGAATACAGCTCCAGCGTCGTCTTGTGGCTCCGGATCTTGGAGTACATCAGCGGCTGCGTGAAGCTGGGCTCGTCGCCTTCATTGTGGCCGAAGCGGCGGTAGCAGAAGATGTCGACCACCACCGGGCGCCCGAAGCGCTGCCGGAACTCGGTCGCGACCTTGCTGACGAACACCACCGCTTCCGGATCGTCGCCGTTCACATGGAACACCGGCGCCTCGATCATCTTGGCGACATCGGTGGGGTACGGCGAAGACCGCGAATTCATCGGCGAGGTGGTAAAGCCGATCTGGTTGTTGATCACCACATGGATCGAGCCGCCGGTGCGGTGGCCCTTGAGGCCGCTCAGCCCAAGGCACTCGTAGATGATGCCCTGGCCGGCGAACGCCGCATCGCCATGGATCAGCAGCGGCATCACCACCGAGCGATCGGTCTGGCGCGTATCGAACACGAAGTGCCCGTCCACCGCCGAGCGCTGGTCCTGCTTGGCCCGGGCCTTGCCCAGGACCACCGGATCGACGATCTCCAGGTGCGAGGGGTTGGCCGTCAGGCTGAGGTGCACCTCGTTGCCGTCGAACATCCGGTCCGACGAGGCACCCAGATGGTACTTCACGTCGCCCGAGCCTTCGACGTCCTCGGAATAGTAGGCGCCGCCCTTGAACTCGTGGAACAGCGCCCGGTGCGGCTTGTGCATCACCTGCGTCAGCACGTTGAGCCGGCCGCGATGCGCCATGCCCAGCACGATGTCCTTCACGCCCAGCGCACCGCCGCGCTTGATGATCTGCTCGAGCGCCGGGATCAGCGCCTCCGAGCCATCGAGCCCGAAGCGCTTGGTCCCGGTGTACTTGACGTCGAGGAACTTCTCGAACCCTTCGGCCTCGATCAGCTTGTTGAGGATCGCCTTCTTGCCCTCGGGCGTGAACTTGATCTCCTTGTCGGGGCCTTCCATCCGCTCCTGAATCCATTGCTTGGCTTCAGGATCGTTGATGTGCATGTACTCGATGCCGATGGTCGAGCAGTAGGTGCGCTGCAGCACCGCCAGCATCTCCGGGATCGTCGCGAATTCGAGCCCGAGCACGTTGTCGATGAAGATCTTGCGGCTGTAGTCGGCCTCGGTGAAGCCGTAGGTGCGCGGGTCGAGCTCTGCCGCCGGCTCCTCCGGCTTCAGTTGCAGCGGATCGAGATCGGCATGGAGGTGGCCACGCGACCGGTAAGCGCGGATCATCATGATCGCGCGGATGGAATCGCGGGTCGATTGCAGCACGTCCACCGGCGTCGGCGCAGCCGCGCCCTCGGCGGCGGCCTTCTTGCCCAGCGCGGCGCCGGTCTTGACCAGGATCTCGCCCCAGTTGCCGTCGAGCGCCGACACCAGCTCGCCATTGGCGGTCTGCGGCCAGTCGGCGCGCGCCCATGACGGTCCTTCGGCGTTCCTCGCGACGTCGGTGCTCGAATCCTCGAGGCGGCCGAAATAGCCGGCCCAGGTGGGGTCGATGCTGGTCGGGTCGGTCTTGTAGCGGTTGTAGAGGTCTTCGATGTAGCTGGCGTTGCCGCCGTAGAGGAAGGAGGAGAGTAAGAACTGCTCGTTCTTGTCCTGTCGGGTCATTTTTCGTCTGAGGCGGGGCCTTTTACCCCGTGTTCCCTATTGCCGGCGCTCCCGGAGAGGGGGCCGTTCCGCGCGGCGCGGAGTGTGACGGTGTTAGATTAGCATGCTGTTAAAGAATTGGGCATTCCGACCTACGGCTGAAAGGCCCGTTTCCTTCAATTTCCCGCGCCCGCCTGGGACGCCGATGGTCTGCCGCGGCCTGGGGACCGGGAATCCCCTTCCCTTCAGCCTTTGAGCACCTCGGCCAGGGTCACGCCGATCCTGGCAGGCGAACGCGACACTTTGATGCCCGCCCGGTCCATGGCGGCGATTTTGTCCTCGGCGCCGCCTTTTCCTCCCGAAATTACGGCGCCGGCATGGCCCATGGTCCGGCCCTTGGGCGCGGTCAGCCCGGCGATGAAGCCCGCCATCGGCTTCTTGCGGCCCTTTTTGGCCTCGTCGATCAGGAACTGCGCCGCATCCTCTTCGGCCGAGCCGCCGATCTCGCCGATCATGATGATCGATTTCGTCGCCTCGTCGGCGAGGAACATCTCGAGGACGTCGATGAACTCGGTCCCCTTGACCGGATCGCCGCCGATGCCGACCGCCGTGGTCTGGCCGAGCCCCGCATTGGTCGTCTGGAACACCGCCTCATAGGTCAGCGTGCCCGAGCGCGACACGATGCCGACCGAGCCTTTCGAGAAGATCGAGCCGGGCATGATGCCGATCTTGCATTCCTCCGGCGTCAGCACGCCGGGGCAGTTCGGCCCGATGAGCCGCGACTTGGAGGTTTCGAGCCGCGCCTTGACCTTCACCATGTCGAGCACCGGCACGCCTTCGGTGATGCACACGATCAGCGGGATCTCGGCGTCGATCGCCTCCAGCATCGCATCGGCCGCGCCGGCGGGCGGCACGTAGATCACGGTAGCGTTGGCTTTGGTCGCGGCCTTGCCTTCGGCCACCGTCGCAAAGATCGGCAGCTCCGTGCCGTCGACGCCCGATGACCAGGTCTGGCCGGCCTTTTTCGGGTTGGTGCCGCCCACCATCTTGGTGCCGTAGTAGGCGAGCGCCTGTTCGGTGTGGAACGTGCCGGTCTTGCCGGTCAGGCCCTGCACCAGAACCCTTGTGTCCTTGTTGACGAGAATGGACATGGAAATCCTTGCGCTTATTGGCCGGGCTTGGTGCCCAGCAGCAGGTTGAACTCGATCTCGACCGCGCCTTCGCTGCGATCACCGATCACCAGCCATTTCTTGTCGGCGCTCTCCCAGCTGCCATAGGCGTTGCCGTCGGCAGTCTGCTGCGCCGTGCCGCTGAGGCCGCCGGCACCGTTCATCTGGGTGAAGTCGAGCGCGTTGTCGGCGTCCGAAAAGTCGATGCGGCAATAGCCGAGCCGCTGCGTCGGGAAGCTCTGCACCGAAGCCCAGATATCGACCTCGCCATAGCCGCCGACCTCGCGCGAGCCGGAATAGATCGTCGAATAGGGGCCCGGGTCTGGAGTCTCGTTCGGCACCCAGCCCGCATCATTGGCGCGGTCGAAAGCCTTGGGATCGCCCCCCGCGATATCGGTGCAGGTCGAAACGAAGAGCTTGAATGCCTCGGCCGAGCTGACGGGCGGCCCGGCGGCTGCCGCGGGCTGTCCGGTGTCGACGTCCGACGATGTCCCCTGGTCGTCGTCGGATGACGGCGCCGAGCTCGACTGCGCATAGCCGGGAACGCTCAAGGCAACGAGGCACAGCGCTGCCAGCGGCAGCCGCATTGCCATCCCTCGAGCGCTGGCCACCATTCTGCCTCAGGCCTTGCCGCGGATGGCGGCGACGATCTTTTGCGCCGCATCGTCGAGGTCGTCGGCCGGGATCACGTTGAGCCCGGACTCGCGCAGGATGGCCTTGCCTTCCTTGACGTTGGTGCCTTCGAGACGGACCACCAGCGGCACCTTGAGACCAACCTCCCTGACCGCGGCGACCACGCCCTCGGCGATCACGTCGCAACGCATGATGCCGCCGAAGATGTTGACCAGGATGCCTTTGACGTTGGGATCGGCGGTGATGATCTTGAAGGCCGCGGTGACCTTCTCCTTGCTCGCACCGCCCCCGACATCGAGGAAGTTCGCCGGCTCTTCGCCGTAAAGCTTGATGATGTCCATGGTCGCCATGGCGAGCCCGGCGCCGTTGACCATGCAGCCGATATTGCCGTCGAGCGCCACATAGGCGAGGTCGTATTTGTGCGCCTCGATTTCCTTGGCATCTTCCTCGCTGATGTCGCGCAACTCGCCCAGATCCGGATGCCGGAACAGCGCGTTGTTGTCGAAGCTCACCTTGGCGTCGAGCAGGCGCAGATGCCCGTTCTGCATGACGATCAGCGGGTTGACCTCGAGCAGGCTCATGTCGGTTTCGGCGAAGGCCTTGTAGAGCGCCGGGAACACCGTCCTGGCGTCATCCTTGGCCGCGCCCTCGAGCTTGAGGGCGGCGACGAGCTTGCCGACGTCCGTGGCCGTCACGCCGGCCTTGGGGTCGATGTCGATGGTCGTGATCTTGTCTGGCGTGTCGTGCGCGACGGTCTCGATGTCCATGCCGCCTTCGGTCGAGACCACGAATGCGACCTCGCCGGTCTCGCGGTTGACCAGCAGCGAGCAGTAGAGCTCGCGGGCGATGTCGGCGCCGTCTTCGATATAGAGGCGATTGACCTGCTTGCCGGCCGGCCCGGTCTGCTTGGTGACCAGCGTGTGGCCCAGCATCTCCTTGGCGTTGGCAACGACTTCAGCCGGCGATTTGGCGAGCCGCACGCCGCCCTTGGCGTCAGGACCCAGTTCCTTGAACTTGCCCTTGCCCCGCCCACCGGCATGGATCTGCGACTTCACGACGTAGAGCGGCCCCGGCAGCGATTTCGCCGCCGCCTCCGCCTCCTCCGGCTTGAAGATGGCGACACCCGCCGCAACCGGCAGCCCGTAGGTCTTGAGCAGCGCCTTGGCCTGATGCTCGTGGATATTCATGTGTCAGCGCCTCACGACCGGACTGCTTCCTCAATCACCAGAGTCATCCCCGCGAAAGCGGGAACCTCTGTTTGCGGTGCATCGGCTCGATCCGAAACGGCGGTTCCCGCTTGCGCGGGAATGACCCGGTGGAAAGAGTCGGATGCTCCTTGTTCGATTACGCCAGCTTCGGGGCGATCTTCTTGCAGGCTTCGATCAGGCCTTCGACGGCCGCGACCGATTTGTCGAAGGCCTTCTGCTCGGCCGAATTGAGCGAAATTTCGACGACGCGTTCGGCGCCGTCGGCGCCGATCACCACCGGCACGCCGACATAGGTCCCCTTGACGCCGTATTCGCCCTTGAGGAAGGCGGCGCAGGGCAGCACGCGCTTCTTGTCCTTGAGGTAGCTCTCGGCCATCTCGATCGCCGAGGTCGCGGGCGCATAGAACGCCGACCCGGTCTTCAAGAGCCCGACGATCTCGGCGCCGCCGTCGCGGGTACGCTGGATGATCTGGTCGAGCCGGTCCTTGTTGAGCCAGCCCATCTTGACCAGGTCGGTCAGCGGCACGCCGGCGACCGTCGAGTAGCGCGGCAGCGGCACCATCGAGTCGCCATGGCCGCCGAGCACGAAGGCCGAGACATCTTCAACCGAAACCTTGAGCTCGTCGGCGATGAAGTACCGGAAGCGTGCCGAGTCGAGCACCCCGGCCATGCCGATGACCTTGCCCGACGGCAGGCCCGAGAAGCGCTGCAGGGCCCAGACCATCGCATCGAGCGGATTGGTGATGCAGATGACGAACGCGTCCGGCGCGTATTTGGCGATGCCCGCGCCCACCTGCTCCATCACCTTGAGGTTGATTTCGAGCAGATCGTCGCGGCTCATGCCGGGCTTCCGGGGCACGCCGGCGGTGACGATGATCACGTCGGCCCCCGCGATGTCCTTGTATTCCGAAGTCCCCTTGATCGAGGCGTTGAAGCCTTCGACGGGAGCCGACTGGCTGAGGTCGAGCGCCTTGCCCTGGGGCGTGCCGTCGACGATGTCGAACAGCACCACGTCTCCCAGTTCCTTGGTCGCCGCAAGATGCGCCAACGTGCCGCCAATCTGTCCCGCACCGATAAGGGCGATCTTCTTGCGCGCCATGAGCCCGAAATCCCGATTTACGTTGAAATTGGGGCCCCTATAGACCCTGCATCCGGCGTTAACAAGTCAGGCTTTGGTGGCGTCCGTGCGGGCTTTGTGCGCCGCTTCGAGGTAGTCTCGCGACCGCATTTCATCGAGCCGGGACAGGGTCCGGTCGAACTCGCCGGCATTGGCCGAATCGGCCACCAGCCGGTCGAGCGGCACCGCAAAGCTCGCGCTGAGCTTGATGCCGCGGTCGTAAAGCGTATCGATCAGGAGGATGAAACGCTTTGCGGCGCTTGGATTGGTCCGCACGAACTGCGGCACGTTCTCGACCATCAGCGTATCGTAGCTGTGCGCCAGCTTCAGATAGTCCCGCGCCCCCAGCGGCGCCGCGCAAAGCGCTTTGAACGAAAAGCGCGCCGCCCCCATCGCGGCTTTTGGCACCAAAATCTCGCGTCCAAGCGATCGCAATGTCTCCGGTTTTCCCTCCACCCCGCCGGTCAGCCTCAGCCAGAGCCGATTCATCGCCGCATCGACCTGAGGGCCGGCCCCGAACTGATAAACCTCCTCGCCCTCGAACTTCAGCCGGCGGTAGTCGGTTGGCCCATCGAGCGGCACCACCTCGACCCCGGCGTTCAGGAGCTCGAGGAATGGCAGGAAAAGCTGGCGGTTGAGCCCATTCCAGTAGAGCCGGTCGGGCGGCGTATTCGACGTCGCAACCAGCGTCACCCCGCCGGCGAACAGCTTTTCGAACAGCCGGCCGAGCAGCATCGCGTTGGCGATGTCCTGCACCTGGAACTCGTCGAGGCAGAGGAGCCGCGTGTCGGCGATGATCGGCTTGGTCACCGCCGCGATCGGATCGCCCTGGTTGTCCTTGCGGTACTCGGTGATCGCCGCATGCAGCTCGTCCATGAACTCGTCGAAATGCACCCGCCGCTTGCGCCGGACCCGCACCGCGGCGAAAAACAGGTCCATCAGCATGGTCTTGCCGCGGCCGACGGCGCCCACGAGATAGGCGCCCTTGACGGCCTTGCGCCGGCCGAACAGCGCCGGCCGCGCCTCCGCGAGCTCGTCCGCGACGCGATCGAGTTCGCGCGCCGCCGCCGATTGCAGCGGATCGCCGGTGAGCGCCCCCGCCGCCACCATGCGGTCGAGCGCGAGAGTCACGGGTGAGGGGAGCGATTGCGGCACGGGCGTGCCCATAGCCGCAATTTCGGGCGGTGTCAGCCGACCATCGAGATGCCGGTGCCGCCCGAAAGCGTCCCGATGAAGCGGTTGCCGCTGAGGATCAGCGCCGCGATCAAATTGCCGCCCTCGTCGAAGAGCTGCACCTGCGAGCCGGCGAGCGTCCAGCTCGCGACCTGCGTCAACCCCTTGAGCGTGCAGGCCGGCGCCGAGGCGCGATAATGGCTGCCCTTGGCGGTCTGCGTCAGGTTGAGCGCACACTGGTTCTGGCCCGAGACCACGGTCCAGCGCCCGAGCAGCTTTTCGACCGTCAGCCCGCCGGTGAGGTCACGCCCGGAACTGTTGGGCACGCCGCCCGGCGTGGTCGGCAGGGTCGTGCCCGGCGGAGTGGCCGTCGCCACCTGCGTCCCGGCGGTCGTCGGCGGCAGCGTGCTGGGCTGGCCGTTGCCCCCCTGCACTTCGCCGTTGGGCCCGATCGGCGGCAACGCCTGCGTCGAGACGTTCCCCTGGTCGACCGGCGCCAGTTGTTCGGTATCGGCGTTGGCCACGGTGACGCCGCTCGACGCGCAGGCCGACAGCAACAGCGCGGCCCCGAGGCCCGCTCCGATCAGACCGGCCCGACCGATCACCGCAAATCCCATGTCCATGCCCGACCACGCAAGGTTAACAATTCGTTTGCGCATATAGACCAATCGCTCCGGCCCCTCAACGATAACTGCCAGATGTCGCGCCAAAAATGGCCATTCTAGGGACCACTCTCCCGGTTCATCGCGCCCGCATCTGCTTCAGCAGGTCCTCGGCCAGCAGCTTGCCGTCGCGCGCCTCCTCGTCCGGCACCTGGATGGCGATGCCCCTGGGCTCGACCACCCCCGGCATGCCCGGAAGGCCGTTCTGGCCGCCCTCCAGCGGATGAAAGCCATGCGCCTTGAGCGCCGCGATCAGCACGCGGGCCTGCGCCAGCTCGCTCACATGGACGATCGTTTCGTACACGCTAGGCCGCCCGCCGTTCCACCATCAGCTTCTTGATCTCGGCGATCGCCTTGGCCGGATTGAGCCCCTTCGGACAGACTTTCGCGCAGTTCATGATCGTGTGGCAGCGATAGAGCTTGAACGGATCCTCGAGGTTGTCGAGCCGCTCCGTCTGCGCCTGGTCGCGGCTGTCGATCAGCCAGCGATAGGCCTGCAGCAGCACCGCCGGCCCCAGGTACTTCTCGCCGTTCCACCAATAGGACGGACACGAGGTCGAGCAGCAGGCGCACAGGATGCATTCGTAGAGCCCGTCGAGCTTCTCGCGCTCCGGCTTGCTCTGCAGCCACTCCGTCTCGGGCGGCGGCGTGGTCGTCTTGAGCCACGGCTCGATCGAGCGGTGCTGCTCGTAGAACGTCGACAGATCCGGCACCAGGTCCTTGACCACCGGCATGTGCGGCAAGGGGTAGATGCGGATCGGCCCGTTGATGTCGTCCATCGCCTTGGTGCAGGCGAGCGTGTTGGCGCCGTCGATATTCATCGCGCACGAGCCGCAGATACCCTCGCGGCAGGAGCGGCGCAGCGTCAGCGTCGGGTCGATCTTGTTCTTGATGTAGAGCAGGCCGTCGAGCACCATCGGCGCGCAGTCGTCGAGATCGATGAAATAGGTATCGATGCGCGGATTGGCCTCGCTGTCCGGGTCGTAGCGATAGACCCGGTATTCGCGCAGCCGCGTCGCCCCCGCCGGCTTCGGCCAGGTCTTGCCCTTGCTGGGCTGGCTGGCCTTGGGAAGGATCAGCTCGGCCATCTTTTCGTCTCCGTCTCTATTCCAATCGGCTCAGCGGACGCGCGCCTGGCGCTGCTCGAGCCCGTAAATCTCGTCGTTGATATTGTCGACCATGCGGGCCATCGCCGCCTGCGCGTCGGCTAGCCCCTGATTGTAATAGAACGGCCCGATCTCTTCGGTGAAGAAATTGAGCAGCAGCTCCGCCGGAATGGCGCCGATCTCGGAGTCGAGCTCGTCGACGAAGTAGCGCTGGATCTTGCTCGCGATCGCGGCGCGCTCGTCCTTCTCGAACTTGATCGGCTTCATGGCGGCCTGCCTCACATGCCCGGCGCGCAGACCGCGTTCGATTTGCTGATGTAGATTGCGTACTTCATCGTGTCGCCGACCGGCGTGGTCTTGCCGTTCATCGAGTCGAGCACGACCTTCATGAAGTCGCTGTCGATCAGCTTGCCCACCATGTTCGTCTTGCAGGTGCACAGCGTCTGGTTGCCGCCCGAGTTCTTGAGGCAGAGCTTGCTGAACTCTGCCTTCTGCGTATCGGTCACAGGTCCGGCGGCGGCCACGGCTCCCCCGGCGGTCAGCGCGAGCAGGACGGCGGCTAACACGAAACTTTTCATCTCAACTCCTTGCGGATCATCAGTTTGAGGCCGGACCAGATATCGCTTACGGCAGCAACCTTGATATCGACAAGGCCGGTTGGCAGCAGCACCTCGCGGATCACATCATCGGTGATGTCCGTCGGCACCTTGCTCGCCTTTTTCGGCCAGGAAATCCACACGCTGCCGTCGCGCACGATGGCGTTCGGCAAACGCGGCGCGGCATCCTCGAGCTCGGCCCGCGAGGCCGTGAACCCATGGACCAGATCGTAGCTCGACCGGCCTGCGAGGCTGCTCCACTTGCCTGCGGTGACTTCGGCAAAATCCCGCACCCTGCGCAATTCCCCGAGTTCCTTGGGCAGCCCAAGAAACAGCACCCGCTGCCCATCCTTGAGCCCGAGCTTCTGCGCCAAAGGCGTGCCGGAATAGCCGGGATCACCGGGATCACCGGTAGCGGTCACGGTGCACCTTCGAGCAGGTCACCAAAGCCTCTTTCGCGAACCCGCCTCGCAAATGGCACGTCGCGTGTTACCAATCTGCCTTGCAATCTTTCAGCACAGGCGAGGAAGACGCAGTCATAGACCGGATGGCTCAACGTGACGGATAGCTCCAGCGCCCGCGACACCAGTGCCTCGCTGGGAATGAGCCTTGTAAACGCATCGCGCACGATCTCCAGTGCCTCGCTAGCTTCGCCGCCAGTCATGTTGTTTGCCCGGACCTTCTTTGCGAGGACGTTCGCCACTTCGACCAGAACAATATCCGGCCCGATAGAGTCATCGGCGCGCAGATATTGCTCCGCCCCGGCCGCTCCGGCCTCAGGCAACACCCACTGCAATGCGATCGAGCTGTCGACAATGATCACCGATCGCGGTCTTCCCGAAGGAGAGCGAGACTATCGATCGTCTGAGCGGGTAGCGAGGCTCGAAAGACACGCGCTCGTTCGACAAGCGCATCGCGCGAGGTGCGATTTTTCTCGCCCTCTATGCGCTTGGCGACCTCCTCAGCGACCGTCCGCCCGTGTTGCCGCGCATCACGCTCGAGCGCTTGCATCGTCTCGTCGCTGACCACGATTTTCTCGATGATGCCCATGTCCGGCTCCTTCGCCGACAGTATATCCCCTACTTTGGCCCCGCGCACGTATGCGGCGCCGTCTTCATGAAGCTGTCGACCGCGTTCAGCTCCTGTCGCGTCATCTGCTTGGAGAATGCCGCC
>Ga0207667_10003131_pt1 | contig 20482 bp, 20 predicted proteins | sample KBSCornC52_FD_184301 | JGI IMG/M metagenome (GOLD analysis project Ga0207667, IMG submission 184301) | Corn rhizosphere microbial communities from Kellogg Biological Station, Michigan, USA - KBS Corn C5-2 (SPAdes) (version 2) | ecosystem: Host-associated > Plants > Roots > Rhizosphere > Soil ...
CAACGGCGACACCGAAAGACGTGGATGCCGCGGTGGCCGCGGCCCGTCGCGCCTACGACAAAACCTGGTCGAAGCTGAGCGGAGCCGACCGCGGCAAGTACCTGTTCCGCATCGCGCGGCTCGTGCAGGAGCGTGCCCGCGAGCTGGCCGTCGCCGAGAGCCTCGACAACGGCAAGCCGATCAAAGAAAGCCGGGATGTCGACGTGCCCCTGGTGGCCGCCTGGTTCTTCTACTACGCGGGCTGGGCAGACAAACTGGATCACGCGGGGCTCGGCGCGAGCCCGCAGGCCCTCGGGGTCGCGGCGCAGGTCATCCCCTGGAACTTCCCGCTGCTGATGCTCGCCTGGAAGATCGCCCCGGCGCTCGCCGCCGGCAACACGGTGGTGCTGAAGCCGGCCGAGACCACCTCGCTGACCGCCCTGCTGTTCGCCGAGATCGTGCAGCAGGCCGAGCTGCCCAACGGCGTCGTCAACATCGTGACCGGCGCCGGCGAAACGGGCGCGGCGCTGGTGCGGCATCCGGATGTCAACAAGGTCGCCTTCACCGGCTCGACCGCCGTGGGGCGCGAGATCGCCAAGGCCGTCGCGGGGACGGGCAAGAAGGTCACCCTCGAGCTCGGCGGCAAGGCCGCGAACATCGTCTTCGACGACGCGCCCATCGACCAGGCCGTCGAGGGGATCGTCAACGGGATCTTCTTCAACCAGGGGCACGTCTGCTGCGCCGGATCGCGCCTGCTCGTGCAGGAGAGCATCCACGACGAGGTCGTCGACCGGCTCAAGACCAGGCTCGCGACGCTGCGCCTGGGCGACCCGCTCGACAAGAACACCGACATCGGTGCCATCAACTCGCGCGAGCAGCTGGAGCGCATCCGCGAGCTGAGTGACATCGGCGAGGCCGAGGGCGCCGAACGCTGGACCGCGCCCTGCGTCATCCCCGAGAACGGGTTCTGGTTCGCCCCGACGATCTTCGACAACGTCTCGACCTCGTCGCGGATCGCGCGCGAAGAGATCTTCGGGCCGGTGCTCAGCGTGCTCACCTTCCGCACGCCGGCCGAGGCGATCGCGAAGGCGAACAACACGCCGTACGGGCTGTCGGCGGGCATCTGGAGCGACAAGGGGTCGAAGATCCTGGCCGTCGCCGACAAGCTGCGCGCCGGCGTGATCTGGGCGAACACCTTCAACCGCTTCGATCCTGCGTCGCCCTTCGGCGGTTACAAGGAGTCGGGCTACGGCCGCGAGGGCGGCCGTCAGGGCCTCGCCGCCTACCTGCGTCCGAGCGGGTCGAGTAGCCCGCAACGCGGGCGTATCGAGACCAAGGCAGGCAAGTGATGGCACGTCTCGCGGTCCCGAAGACCTACAAGCTCTACATCGGCGGGGCCTTCCCGCGCAGCGAGAGCGGGCGCACCTACGAGATCACCACGGCGAAGGGCGCCTTCCTGGCCAACGCCGCCCAGGCCAGCCGCAAAGACGCGCGGGATGCCGTGCTCGCCGCCCGCGCCGCCCAGTCCGGCTGGGCGAACGCGACGGCATACAACCGCGGTCAGGTGCTGTACCGCATCGCCGAGCTGCTCGAGGGCCGTCACGCCCAGTTCGTCGACGAGTTGAGGGCCTCCGAGGGGGTCTCGGCCGCGGCCGCCGCCAAGCAGGTCGACGACGCCATCGACACCTGGGTCTGGTACGCGGGCTGGGCAGACAAGTACGTGCAGGTCGCGGGGTCGGGCAACCCGGTCGCCGGACCGTACTTCAACCTCTCGGTGCCCGAGCCGACCGGCGTGGTCGCGATCGTGGCTCCGCAGGGCTCGGCCAGCCTGCTCGGGCTGGTGAGCGTGCTCGCGCCGGCTGTCGTGTCGGGCAATGCCGTCGTCGTGATCGCCGATCAGGCGCATCCGCTCAGTGCGATCAGCCTCGCCGAGGTGCTCGCCACCAGCGACGTGCCCGGGGGAGTGGTGAACATCCTGACCGGATCGCCAGCCGAGATCGCGCCCTGGCTCGCAGCCCACGCCGACGTGAATGCGCTCGATCTGACCGGGGCCGGCGAACTGGAGTGGATCGACCTGCAGATCTCCGCCGCCGACACGCTCAAGCGCGTCGTCGAGCCCGAGCCGGGTGTTCCCGGCCGCTCGCTGAACCGCATCCTGGCCTTCACCGAGACGAAGACCGTCTGGCACACGAAGGCGCTGATCTGAGCCTTCGGGTGCGCCGTCGCGGCGGGCGCGCGGGGTGCACCCCTGTCTCGAACATGGTGAGTTGCGCCTCACGGTGAGGCGGTGCTCACCCATTCTCGAGGGTGACCGGGCCTCCAGGAAGAGGCTCAGAGCTCGTCGATCAGGCGCTGGAAGAAGCGGATGCCGTCCAGATAGGTCGACATCCGGATGCTCTCATCGATCGCGTGCAATGCCTCCCGTTCGCCCGCGGTCAGATCGAAGGGCAGAAACCGGTACACGGTGTCGCTGATCCGCGTGAAATACCGGGCGTCGCTCGCCTGGATCATGATGAACGGACTCGGGATGGTGCGCGGGAAGGTCGCGGCGATCGCCCGGGTCAGCGCATCCCAGGCCGGCCCCTCGCGGCGCGACACCGGCGGCGGATCGCTTCCGTACACCAGTCGCACGCGCACCTCGTCGCCCACAACGACTCGGATGTCGGCCACCGCCCGCTCGACTGTCGAGCCGGCGGCGATCCGTACGTTCACCATCGCGGTCGCCCGCTCGGCCAGCACGTTGTCGCCCGCGCTGCCGCTCAGGCGCGTCACCGCGCGCGTGGTCCTCACCACCGCGGCCTGTTCGGGACCGGACCGCGCCATCGCCCGAGCGAGCGGCCCGCGCAGCAACCGGGCGTGCCGGTAGAGCCATTTGCGCACTCCCGATGCCCGCGCAGACACCGCTTCGAGCATCGCGATGCTCGGCTCGGGCAGCGACATGCGCGAGGGGTGCGCCTCGAGCCGCAGGATCGCGCGCGCCAGCACGGCGGTCGCGCCGTTCGGAGCCGGCGTCGCCGCGTGGCCGCCCTGCTTCTCGGCGATCAGCTCGACCCCGGCGATGCCCTTCTCGCCGAGCCCGATCATCGCGATCGGCCCCTCGACGCCCGGCAGCATTCCCTCGACGATCGCGCCGCCCTCGTCGATCACCAGCCCGGCCCGCACCCCGCGCGCGTGCAGCAGCTCGACGATCGCCGCGGCGCCCGAACCCTGCGTCTCTTCGTTGTGGCCGAAACTCAGGTAGACATCGCGGGCGGGCTGCACGCCGGAAGCCAGCGCGGCCTCGACCGCCTCGAGGATGGAGCACAGCATCCCCTTGTCGTCGATCGCCCCGCGGCCCCAGACGCGCTGCTCGGCCCCTTCGCCGACGAGCTCGGCGGCGAACGGCGGATGCGTCCAGCCCGGCTCGTCGGCCGGCACCACGTCGTAGTGCGCCATCAGCACCGCGGGCTGTCCGCCCTCCGGGTCGCGGCCCGGCCAGCGGAACAGCAGGCTCCCACCGGCAACCACCTCGAGCTCGAGCGCGTGGACTCGCGGGTAGAGCCGCGCCAATTCGGCGCGGAACCGGGCGAACACGGCCGCGTCGACCTGCGTCTCATCCGCTCGCGACACCGTCGGGATGCGGATCAGCGACTGCAGGTGCTCGACGGCGAGCGCGGCATCCATGACGACAATCTACGTGGCTGCGCCAACGAGGTCGGTTCCTCAGGTCGCGGCGCCCTTGCTCCAGTCGACGACGACGTCGTTCGGGCCGTCGCCCAGCATCGCGTGCAGCTTCGATCCCGGGAACAGCAGGGGCAGCGCGCTGGCGGGCACCGGGTTGCCGACCTGGATCTGGTACGGCGTCGGCACGCCGGTCGCGACCGTCAGCGTGAGCGCCTGCACGTCGATGCCATCGGCGTTCTTCACGCCGATCGGCTCGTTCGCGACCAGCACGACGGTGATCGGCTTGCCGTTCGCCAGCACCCAGGCTGCGCTGTTGTGGCCCTCGCTGCGCGGCATGGTGATGGTGGGAACCGGGGTGTTGAAGTCGATGGCGACCTTGGAGTGGTCCGCCTCCTCGACGCGCACCGCGACGACCGCGGATCCCGATGACAGCTGCGGCAGGTAGATCTCCTGGATGCGCTGCACGGCCTGCGCCTCGTAGGGCTGCTGGCCGTCGAGATACACCTTGAGCGAGATGGTGCACTTGCGCTCGGTGAGCCCGTTGCCGACCTGCAGGGTCATGCCCGACATCTGCACACCGAGTACTTCTCCGCGCCCGATCAACGGGCTGGACATGATCGCACTGTCGGGCGTGCCGATCAGATTGCCGAAGAATCCCATGGTGCTCCTTCCGGGCGGATGCCGCGGCCGACGCCGCCGACCGCGCCAGAGTATTGCCGTCGATAAGCTGGGGGCAATGAGCAATCGAGGCGCCGCACGCGGCACACCGCGCGACCGCGACCGGTACGGCGCCCCGACGTTCCGGCGCGTGGCGCTGGCGCCCGGCCTGCTCGCGGCCATCGTGGTGATCGCCGGATTCGCCCTGATCGAGGGCACCGGGTTCATCATCATCCGGTACGTGGTGGCGATTCTGGCGCTGATCATCGGATTCTTCGCGTACCAGGCCAAGCAATGGTGGTGGATGCCGCTGCTGCTGGCGATCGCCGTCATCTGGAATCCGGTGGTGCCGTTCGGCTTCTCGGGCGTGTACTGGTACGGCGCGCAGTACCTCGCGATCGTGGTCTTCCTCCTGACCGCGATCCTCATCAAGGTGCCGCTGACCGATGCCGAGAAGCCGGACCGCGCGCGCTGATCGCCTGTTCGGGGCGCAATTGGGCTAAAGTGGCAGTGCGCCTCTCCCACCGGCAAAAGCCGGGTTCTGGGATCTGGGTTCTTGCGACCTGGGGCAGCAACACTTCCCTCAGTACCACCTCTCTGGGGCTCGGGCGATTTCGGCACCGAGCGCCGGAGCTTCATCACAGCCGGCGGAGGACTCGTCTTCCGCCCGAGGAGCAGCATGGCCACAACCGGCCGCAATTCCGGAGGGCAGCCCGCCAAGGGCCAGTCCGGCAACACCAAGTCGGGCAGCAAGTCCCGCCAGGGCGCACGCCGCGGCGCCCCGCAGCAACGGCGCCGCCAGCACCAGGACGAGGCAGGCGTCATCCCGGTGCTCGCCCGCACGGTGCGCGCGATCGAGAACTCGGCGGAGCGCGGCAAGGTCAACCCGGCCAACCGCACCCGCTTCCGCGTCGTCGCGGTGCTGGTGCGCGAGGAGCGCGCGCGCATCAAGGCGGATCGAGACCTCAGCGATGCCGAGCGGACGAAGGAGCTCACCCGCCTCGACGGGATCGCCACGATCATGGCCAAGACGGCCGCGCGTGACACCACCCTCATCCAGTTGCTCACCGACAACGCCCCGCTCACGCCCGCTGCCCAAGAGATGCGCAGGGCGATGCTCATGGAGGCGGGCGGTGAGCTGACACCCGATGACCTCATCGTCGTGACAGAGGCTCCTGTGAAGCCGGTCGTCGAGGAGCGCCAGGTCGTTCCCCAGTCGGTCAAGCAGTTCCAGATGGCCAACCCGTTCCTGGCGCCCGACTTCAGCGCCGCGAGCGCTCCGGCACCGCGCGCCAACCGGCTCGCCAACTGGGAACTGATCGAACCGCTCTTCCGCTCGTTCGAGGTGGGGGTCGGGGGTGCCGCCAGCATGGATCTGCCCGAGGCCCGCTCGTTGGCCACGCCCGGCGGAACGGAACTGATGCGCCACCAGGCGCGCTTCGTCGAGAGCGCGCGCGCCGGTCACCGCAGCTACCTGCTCGCCGATGAACCGGGTCTTGGCAAGACCGCGCAGGCCCTGCTCGCGGCCAATGTCACCGGGTCGTATCCCTTGCTCGTCGTCGTGCCCAACGTGGTGAAGGTCAACTGGGCCCGCGAGGTCGAGAAGTGGACTCCGCAGCGCGCGTCGACCGTCGTGCACGGAGACGGCGACGACATCGATGCCTTCGCCGATGTCGTGATCGTCAACTACGAGGTGCTCGACCGGCACGTCGCCTGGCTGAGCCGCCGCGGCTTCAAGGGCATGGTCGTCGACGAGGCACACTTCATCAAGAACAAGGAGTCGCAGCGCTCCAAGAATGTGCAGGCGCTCTCGAAGAGCATTCGCGCGGTCACCCCCAAGGCGCTGATGATCGCGCTGACCGGCACCCCGCTGATCAACCAGATCGAGGACTTCAGGATGATCTGGCAGTTCTTGGGCTGGATCGACGACAAGAAGCCGCTGCCCGAGCTGATGATGCGCCTCGAAGACACCGAGCTCGATCCGGGGGATCCCGGCTTCTTCCGCGCGGCCCGCGACGCCGTCGTCGACATGGGCATCGTGCGCCGCAAGAAGGTGGATGTCGCGGCCGACATCCCCGCACGGCGCGTCGCCGACATCCCGGTCGAGCTCGACGGCGAGGCCGGGCGCTCGATCCGCGAGGCCGAGGCCGCGCTCGTGGCCCGGCTGGTGGAGCGCTACCGCCGCGTGCTCGCCACGCGTCCGGACTCGGACCCCGACGACCTCATCCGGCTGGTGGCGGCCGCCGAGCTGGAGGAGACCCGCCAGGCCGGGGGCGACGGCAGCGGAGACAACGTCTTCACCATGGTGCGCAAGATCGGCCAGGCCAAGGCGACCCCTGCGGCCGACTACACGGTCAACCTGGCCCGCAACGTCGGCAAGGTGGTGTTCTTCGCCAAGCACATCGACGTGATGGATCAGGCCGAGAAGCACTTCGCCGCCGCGGGACTGAAGACCGTTTCGCTGCGCGGCGACCAGACCTCGAAGGCCCGGCAGCTGGCGATCGACGCATTCACCAACGATCCGGATGTCGCGGTCGCGGTCTGCTCGCTCACCGCTGCCGGTGTCGGGGTCAACCTGCAGGCCGCGTCGAACGTCGTGCTCGCCGAGCTGAGCTGGACGAACGCCGAGCAGACGCAGGCCATCGACCGGGTCCACCGGATCGGGCAGGAGCTGCCGGTGACGGCCTGGCGCATCATTGCGGCGGGCACTCTCGACGGTCGCATCTCGCAGCTCATCGACGCGAAGGCCGGCCTCGCGGCGCGCGCCCTCGACGGCGAGGTCGCCCTGGATGCCGCCGAGGGATCCGTGCAACTGGAGGCCCTGGTGGCGGTGCTGGCGGATGCCGTCCGTCAGCTCTGAGCCACCGAGCGTCGGCACGGTGAACTCTTCCCAAACTCTCAACTATCTAGCGAGACTTGACGGGTTGTCCGGCACGCCAGTCTGAGTATTGTCGTCATCACTGGAAGACGGAGCCGCAAGGCGAAGTCGGAAGGTAACAGAAAGGCCCTCGGGTCTCGACGAACCGCTCGTGCTGGTGCCTTCGGGTATCGGCTTCGGGTGGAACGCGGAACCGGGGGCCTTTCGTTGTCCCCCGAAGGGCGGACACCCCCACTGGGGACAGCGGCACAGCTGCCCTTCCACGTATCTTCGGTAGTGCACTAGTTGGGGGACTAGCGGCGGCGGCGGTCTTGTCACCACGCGATCCGAAATACGGGGGTAGATCGGATTCTGCGGACGGACCGCCGCCGCCAGTATTTTCCGGGCGTCGTTGTTTTTTCCGGACCCCCAATCCGGTCGTGTGAGCGCCTGTCGCCGCGGCCGGGCCGAGGGCCGGCGTTCCCAACCGGTCGGCTCTCGTGTGCCGCGCGCAGGCGGCTCGGCCGAGTCTCAACTATCTAGCGAGACTTGACGGCTTGCGAGCCGTTCACCGCTGAGTAATCTCTAGTCAACCGATAAGGCGCAACCCGAAACGAGCGAGACGCAGCAGAAATGGTGCGGCACGCGAGCTACGGGCCGCAGCCGGTGTCGGGCAGGTCAACCGCAAGGGTGATCGGCTCGACGCACCGAGGTCAGCTGAGAAGGCGGATGGGTTTCCACACCCGTCTGCTCATCGGGTGGCCGAGGTGGTCGGGGCCGCAAGGCTCTGGCGCCGGTCGCGGGCTTCGGCACCGCTGAGGGCTCGTCCCTCAGCCGCTGCGGAGCTGCCCTGACCTGAGAGCTCGCGGGTCGTGGCGCGTCGGATCTGTCACAGAAGTGCCCCGGATCTAGAGCCGGGGCACTTCGTGGGTTAACCCGGGTGTCGCAGGGAGCTCAGCGGCTGCTGTTCTCGGTCCGCCCCCGCACGATGCCGATGAACGCCTCGACGGCGGGCGTCGTGCGGTCGATCGGCCACACCAGGCTGATCGTGGTGGGCGCGGCATCCCGAAGCGCTCTCGCGATCACGTCACGGCGACTGAGCATGCGCGCCACCGACTGCGGCATCGTCGCGACTCCGACGCCGGCCGCGACGAGTTCGACCGTGTCGGCGTCCTGGCCGTCGAGAACGTTCTCGGCCGCCAGCTCGTCGCGGCCGATCGTCTCGTTCGCCCCGACCGCCGAGAACAGATGGTCGCGGGATGCCACGACGACCGGCTGCTCCTCGTAGAGGCGGATCGCGCTGAACTCGTCGTCGGCAGAGACGTCGCGCAGGAACGCGGCGTCGCCCGTGCCGTCGCGCATGGCCGCGAGCGCCTCGGCGCCGGATGCCGGCCGCAGCTCGAGGCGCTGCCGCCGCATCCGCTCGTTCCAGACGCGCGCCCACTTGGTCGGGGTGACCCCGGGCACGAACAGCACCGTGAAGGCCGCGAGCGGCTCGGCCTGCTGTGCGGAGGGCATGCCATCAGGCTAACGATGACGGCCCGCTAGCCTGGTCGTATGGCCGCGAAGATTCAATCAATGAAGCCCGAGACCGCGGCGAAGAAGCTCGAGGTGCTGCTGGCCGCGACTCCCGAGTCGTTCCGCGATCACGACATCACCCGCGACGAGCTTGCCGCGCTGCAGGCCGAGCCGCCCGAGTGGCTGGTGACCCTGAGGCGCGAGGGGCCGCACCCGCGCTCCGTGGTGGCGGGGCGGTTGGGGGTCTCGAACTCGGGGCTGGCCCGCGCGGGCATCACCGAGCCGCTCACCACCGCCGAGATCGGCGCCATCCTCGACGAGGCGCCCGACTGGCTCGACATCGAGCGGGAGCGGCAGAAGGCGGTGCGCGCCGAAGCTGCACGGGTGAAGCGCACGAAGGCGGGCGGCGCCGGGGCGTAGCGGAGCGGCCGTACTGGCGTCACGCCAGACGCGAAACCGGGCGAATTCCGACAAAACGGGCGGGATAAGACGCCCGGATTGTCGGAACTCGCCCGGAGTCGAGCGCTCCGCCTCACTCGGTCCGCGCGTGCAGGTACGCGTTGATCTCCGAGGTGAGCGCGGCATCGATCGGGTGCTCGATCCCGTCGACGGCGCGGATCGGCGCCGCGTGGCGTCCGCTCGAGACCAGCCACGCGGCATCCGCGCTCGTCAGGTCGTCTGCCGTCAGGAGGGCGTACTCGGTCGCATACCCTCGGCTTGACGCCCAGGTGAAGATGTCGGCCTGCGTCGTGCCGGCCAGGATGCCCTGGTCGGTGCGCGGGGTCAGCATCGTCCTCCCGTGCACGAGCACCAGGTTCGAGACGGCCGCCTCGAGCAGGTAACCGTCCGAGCTGACGAAGATCGCATCGTCGGCTCCGCGCCGGGCCGCCTCGCGGAACACGCCCCTGTTGATCGCATAGCTCAGGGTCTTGGCGCCTGCGAGCAGCCAGGGCGAGGTCTGTGCGATGTCGTGACGGTAGCCGCGGTCGAGAAGCACGACGCGGATGCCGTCACGCCGTGCCGGACCGTGGTCGGGGGCGACCGCGGCCATGGCCCATCCGGTGGGCGCCGTCGCGCCCGGCAGCAGCGCGCCGGAGCCGCCCTCGACCCCGCGCGACATCACGATCTTGACGAAACCCTCGTCGACGGGAGAGCCGGCCGCCGAGGCCAGGTTCGCGGCGACCTCGATGATGGCGGCGCGCCAGTGCGCGGCATCAGGAGTCGGCAGATCGAGCATGGCGGCCGAGTGCGCGAAGCGGGCCAGGTGCGGCTCGAGCGCCTGCAGGTGGCCGTTGCCGAGACTGATCGTCTCGAAGATGCCGTCGCCGCGGGTGGCGGCCAGGTCGAGCACGCTGAGTTGCGGGGCCGCGACATCGGCGGGGTAGTGGCCGGCGGGGGAGCCGTCGTCTGCGAAGGCGAGCCGCACCAGGAAGGGGCCGGGCACGGTGCTCACGCAGACCACCGGAGCCGGTCGAGCCGGTCGAGCATCCCGTCGATCGTGACGCTCAGTCCCGGATGCGCGTCCCGGATCTCGCCGAGCATCCGACGATCGCGGGCGTAGTCGGTGCCCGGCTTGCGGCCGCCCTCGGCCTCGAAGAGGTCGGCGCGCAGCAGCAGGACGACGAGCTCGTCGATGGTCGGCAACTCGTCCATGAACGCCCACGGATCCTCACCGCCGTGCAGTCGCTCGGTGACCACCGAGCCGAGCTCGTCCTGCGCCTCGGCGCGAAGCCCCTCCAGGCTCGCGCGGCGCAGCACCTCGGCGCTCTTGGGCTGGGGCTGCGCGGTCATGGATTCGAGCCTACGCCCGGCCTGCGGGCCGATACGCTCGACCCGTGACCAGACTCGTTCGTCTCGTGGCCGTGTCGGCACTCGCGTTCGGAATGGTCGCCGCTCCGGCGAGCGCGCTCGCCGAGCCGGCCGCATCGCCCCGCGCGGCAGTGCCCGCGGTGGCGGCTCTGCCGGGTGACGCGAGCAACTTCAGCTTCCGCAGTTTCGACGCGGTCTATGCGCTCGGACGGGATTCCGACCAGCACGCGACCCTCGCCGTCACCGAGACCCTCGTCGCCCTGTTCCCGCAGAGCGATCAGAACCACGGGATCATCCGCGACATCCCCGCGACCTACGGCAGCGCCGACCTGCAGACCGACGTCGCCTCGGTGGTCGACCAGCACGGTCAGCCGGTTCCGTATCAGCAGAGCGATCAGGGCGGCTTCATCCAGTTGCAGATCGGATCGGGCAGCACCTTCGTGCACGGGGCGACCACCTACGTGATCAGCTACACGCAGCACGACACCATCCGCCACTTCAGTGATACCGACGACGACGAGTTCTATTGGGATATCAACGGCACCGGGTGGGGCCAGCCGTTCGGCGAGGTGAGTGCGACGATCAACGTCGCCCCCGAGCTGCGGGCTGCCCTCAACGGTCACACCGCGTGCTACCAGGGATCCGCGGACTCGACGACCCCGTGCGACAGCGGGATGCAGCCGACGTCGGGCCCTGATGCCACCCCGGCCGCGACCGCGCAACCCGACCCGACGCAGACCGCGAGCCCGTCGCCCGACGCAACGCCGCCCGCCGCCACGCAGCCCGCGGGCTTCACCGCCCGCGCGCACAACCTCGCGGCCGGCGAGAACCTCACGGTCGCGATCGGCTTCGCATCGGGCACCTTCGTCGACGTGTCGAGCAATGGCCCCGTCGACGGCACCCCGACCCCGGTGACCGGCGGCGAAGTCGCGGGATGGCTGCTGTCGTTGCTGGGCTTTCCCGCGGTTCTGGTGGGCACGATCGGCGGCTTCGTCGCCCGGCGCAAGAAGCCTCAGCCCGCGCGGGGGATCATCATTCCGCAATACAGCCCGCCCGACGGGATCGACATCATGGCGTCCGCCGAGCTGATCGGCAAGCCGTCGACCGAGGTGCCCGCGCAACTGGTGAGCCTGGCGGTGCGCGGCAAGACGCGACTGCTCGGGTACCCGGTCGACAGCGCGCGGGCCGCGGACTACTCCGTGCAGTTGGTCGACCGCACCGGCCTGACGGGCTACGAACCGTTGGTGATCGATGCCCTGTTCGGTGACAAGAAGGCGGGCGCGACTCACGACCTGAAGAAGTACGGCGACACGGCATTGGCCGACAAGTTGCAGCCGGTGCTCGACCTGGTGCCGGTCTGGCTCGACGACAACGGCGCATACAACGGACGCCGTCACACCGTCGGCTCGATCATCGTGCTGATCATCACGGCCGCGCTGTTCCTGGTGGCCTTCGGCGCGGCGATCGCGGGCGGCGCGGGCGGCATCGCCTTCGCGTTCGTGAGCCTGATCGCGGGGGGCATCGGCGTGATCTCGGCGCTGGTGGGCGTCAGCGGGGTCAAGAAGCTCAGCGACAAGGGCGCGGCCTGGAACGATCACCTGCTCGGCATGCGGATGTATCTGCAGCTGGCCGAGGAAGACCGTCTGCGCGTGCTGCAGAGCCCGACCGGCGCTGAGCGCATCGACGTGGGTGACGGCAAGCAGCTCGTCAAGCTCTACGAGAAGCTGCTGCCGTGGGCGGTGATCTGGGGCGTCGAAGACCAGTGGTCGAAGGTGCTCGAGCTCGAGCTGCAGCGCACGAACACCACGCCGGACTTCTGGGTCGGCCAGTCGGCGTTCTCGTCGGTGATCTTCAGCTCGATGGTCAGCAGCATCGGCACCTCGACCCTGCCCGTGCCGACCTCGACCACGAGCGGCAGCGGCAGCGGGTGGTCGAGCTTCTCGGGCGGCTCATTCGGCGGCGGCTTCTCGGGAGGCGGCGGCGGGGGTGGCGGAGGCGGCGGCTGGTAGGAGTACGGCAGAATGTGGGTGTGGGGATGCCAGAGAGTCCGCTGACGTCGAGTCCGTATGAGGTGCTCGGGGTCGAGATGGATTCCAGCACCACAGAACTCCGCCGGGCGTACCGCAGGAGGCTGCGCGAGACGCATCCCGATACCGGAGGCTCGCCTGACCGGTTCGACGCCGTGCAGCGGGCATGGGAGCAGATCGGCACCCCAGAGGCCCGCAAGGCGTACGACAACGGCACCCAGAAGGTGTGGGACATCGACGACTCGCCGCGCACCTGGGCACCGCCCGCGCCGACCGCGCGCGCGAGCACGTCGCGTCCGCAGGCCCGCACCTATGGGCATCCAGGTGGCTGGTACCGCGAGCAGTACCTCGACCTGCTGCACGAGTGGGTGGGCCGCGGCGTCGAGATCCCGGACCCGTACGACCTGGATGCCCATAGCTCGGCGCCTCGAGAGATCCAGCGCCTGCTCGCGTCGGCCGTCGCCGAAGAAGACACCGCCGTCGTGCTGGCCGGCCTCGGCATCGGCTTCACGGTGTGGAACGACGTGCGCACCGATCCGGTGCGCCGCAACGCGCGTCCCGAGAACGGGCTCACCGCGAGTCCGCAGGGGGCGGCGGGCAAGATCGACCACATCGTGCTCGGTCCGAGCGGACTCTGGGGCCTGCTCAGCGAGGACTGGGGCGGAACGGTCGCGGTGCGCCGCGGCGAGCTGGTCGGGCCGGGCATCCATGCCGATGAGCGCCCCATGCACGAGCTGGCCGAGCGGGCGCGCAACTTCGCGCGCCAGGCCAAGGTCAAGTTCTCGGCCCTCGCCATCGTGGTGCCAGACGACGTGAGTCCAGATGGCGTGTTGGCGCTCGGATCGATCCGCGGTTCACAGACCCTGCTGGTGCAGCGATCGCGGCTCGCGAACCTGGTGCGCATCGGCGTTCCGGGGGTTTCGGTGGGCGGAACCGACCTCTTCGAGGTGCGAACCCGGGTACAAGCGGCGGCGCGATTCGTCTGAAGCTCCTGGGAAACAATCGCATTACGACGAGCGACGATCGCGCACGGCTGGGTAAGATGGGGGACATTCGACCGCTTTCAACCACGTGGTTCGGAGCAGGGGATCGAGTCGCGATGAGCAATCACACGATGCGTGCGCACCTCTTGAGGCGATCATGAGGGGGCCAAGGGCGTACCTGATGGGTCGAGCCCTCGAGGCCATGTTCAAGAGCGCGCTTGCGCGATACGGCGAGCTGCCGATCCCGCACGACACTCCGGTCATTCATACCGTTGGGCCCGATGCCGACCGCCTCCTGGTGATCGGCACGGGCACGGTACGAGGGCTCGGGGTCACCTCCAACGAACTCGGACTCGGCGGTCAGCTCGCCCGGCGCCTGTCGCCGTTGACCGGTCGGGGAGTCGACCTCGAACTCGCGAGTGCGACCACGCTGATGATCCATCAGGCGGCCGAGCTGATCGACGGCTTCGACACCAGTCGATTCGACGCGATCATCCTGGTGATGGGGATCCGCGACTCGGTCAGCCTGACCAGCCAGGCGGATTGGCGACGCGACATGCAGCGCCTGCTCGAGTCGGTGTCTCGGGTGCCGCAGGTGTTCCTGGTGGCCATCCCCGACTTCACGACGTACACCGACCTCCCGCCGTACGCCAAGCGCGTCATCCGGCGCCACACCGCGCGTCTGAATGACGAGTCGCGACATCTTGCGGCGAGCACCCCGGGCGTCGAGTTCGTGCCCGTCAATGCGGCGGATCCCGGGCACTTCGTCCGGCCCGGTTCGATCGAGGTGTACGAGATCTTCGCTGACGCGATCGCTCCGGCCATCGCGCGAGGTCTCGATCCCCTGCTGCACGCGGCGCGCCCCGCAGACTCGCTCGACGAGCGGGCGCGGCAAGACGCTCTCGACGCTCTGGGTCTGACCGGCGGCGGAGACGATCCACGCCTCGACCGGATCACCCGCCTGGCGCGCGATCTGCTCGGGGCATCCGGGGCATCGGTGACCTTTCTCGACAGCCAGAGGCAGTGGGTCAAATCGGCCGTCTCGGTGAGTTCCGATGACATGCCCCGGGTCGAGGCGTTCTGCAACACCACGATTGCGAAGTCCCAGTTGTTCGTCGTCGAGGACGCGACGACGGATGCCCGATTCGTCTCGCATCCCTGGGTCGTCGGTGACGAGCAGGTGAAGTTCTACGCCGGCTATCCGCTCGAAGCTCCGGGAGGCGTGCGAATCGGGGCGCTCTGCGTCGTGGACACCAAGCCGCGCCGTTTCACCCCAGCGGAGGGGTCGCTGCTGCGAGACCTCGCCCTGCAGGTGCAGGCCGTGCTGTGGTCAGGGGCGAAGAGCCGCCGGTCGAACTGACTCCGCCCATGCCCTCGTCGTGGGCTGCCCATACGCTGGGGGAGTGACCGACGCACCGACCTTCAAGACCGTTGCCGCAGATGCCACCTCGGTGGCCGACCTCGCAGCGCAGGGGTTGCGCTACGCCGTGGTCGACACGAACGACGAGGCCGCGTTCGGCGCCTGGCTGCACGCCGACGACCGCGGCTTTCTGCAGGCGAGCCGCAGCGACGAGCAGGTGAAGCGCACCGCCGACGGGATCGGATACCGCCGCACCATCGGCGTGTACGACGACACGCTCGCGGCGCAGGCCGGCTGGCCGATCGCGACGGTCAACTCCTGGCCGGGGCAGCTGACCCTCCCGGGCAGCACGATCGAGCACCCTCGAACGCTGACGTCGTGGGCGATCAGCTCGGTCACGGTGGCCGCCACGCACCGACGACGGGGCGTCGCACGCAACCTGCTCGAGGGCGAGCTGCGCACCGCCGCGGCCCTCGGGGTGCCGATGGCGATGCTGACGGTGTCGGAATCCACCATCTACGGCAGGTTCGGCTTTGCCGCCGCCGCTTTCGCCGCCGACTGGAGGGTCGACACGCGCCGGGTGAGGTGGTCGGGCCCCGCGGCATCCATCTCGGGCACGGGCGAGCGGGTCGAGTACCTGAGCGTCGCCCAGTACCGCGAGCAGGTGCCGGAGCTGTACGACCGGGTGCGGCTGGCGAGCCCGGGCCAGATCGATGTCTGGCCGCTGCGCTGGGATCAGGTGGTGGGGGCGACGGAGCCCGAGTCCGAGCGCACCAAGGGCCTGCGGGCAGTTCGGTATCTCGACGCGGGCGGCGTCACCCGCGGGCTCGCGCTGTTCCGGCTGACCGGCGGCGACGACGACTTCTCGCAGCACACGGTCACGCTGGAGCGCCTCGACGCCGAGACCCCGGATGCCGATCTCGCCCTGTGGCGGTTCCTGCTCGAACTCGACCTCACGATCGAGCTGAAAGCGCACCTGCGCCGCCCCGAGGAGCCGATGCGCTGGCTGCTCGGCGACTTCCGCGCCGCGCACGTCGACGTCTGGGAGCACCAGTACCTGCGGGTGCTCGACGTGCCTGCCGTGTACGAGGCGCGCGGCTACGCGGCGGCCGGCTCGGTCGTGTTCGACGTGGCCGACCCGCTCGGGTTCGCCAACGGGATCTGGAGCCTGGTGGTCGAGCCCGTCGAAACCACCCACCGTGCGACGGTCACCAAGCTCGACAAGGTCCCGGATGACGTGCCGGCCCTCTCGATGACCGCCAACGAGTTGGCCGCCATCTACCTCGGCGGCGTGAGCGTGGCGACCCTGGTCGCGGCCGAGCGCATCACGGAGCTGCGCCCGGGTTCGGCGGCCGCCGCCGATGCCCTGCTGCGGGTCGACCGCGCTCCGTGGTTGAGCGTCTGGTACTAGGAGGCACGTAGATGGAGGCAGTGGCATGACTCGCTTGAGCAACATCACCGTGCTGGGCACCGGAGTGCTGGGGTCGCAGATCGCCTTCCAGACCGCGTTCAGCGGGTTCGACGTGGTCGCCTGGGATATCGACGATGCGGCCCTGGACGCCGCTCGCGGGCGCTTCCGCAAGCTGGCCGACCGCTACATCCGCGAAGATTTCCAGGGCTCGGCGGGCGGCAAGGCCGAGGTCGCGCTGGGGCGGCTGCGCTGCACGGCCGATCTGGCCGACGCCGTCAAGGATGCCGACCTGGTGATCGAGGCCGTTCCCGAGCAGCTCGAGCTGAAGCGCGACATCTACGCGCGCATCGGCGCGGTCGCCCCCGAGAAGACGATCTTCGCCACCAACTCGTCGACACTGCTTCCCAGCAAGCTGATGGATGCCACGGGTCGCCCCGACCGCTTTCTCGCCCTGCATTTCGCCAACGAGATCTGGAAGTTCAACGTCGGCGAGGTGATGGGCACGCCTCTGACCTCACCCGCCGTCTACGACACGGTCGTCGAGTTCGCCACCGACATGGGGATGGTGCCGATCGAGATCAAGAAGGAGAAGGCCGGCTACGTGCTCAACTCGCTGCTCGTGCCGTTCTTGAACGCGGCCGGCGAACTGCTCGTCGACGGCATCGCCGACCCCGAGACGATCGACAAGACCTGGCGCATCGCGACGGGCGCGCCCTCGGGCCCCTTTCAGATCTACGACGTGATCGGGCTGATGACGCCCTACAACGTGGCCCGCGCGAACCCCTCGCCGAAGTCGCAGGCGTTCGCGGATTACCTCAAGGAGCACTACATCGACAAAGGGAAGCTCGGGGTGGCGACGGGGGAAGGGTTCTACTCGTACGGGAAGCGGGAGTAGCGCTTGCCTAATCCCTGGGGCCTACCCGAGGTATGTGTCGTCTATTTGATTCGGGATGGCGTGGCTGGCCCAGAGGTCCTGTTGGGTCGGAAGTTGACGGGCCTCGGACGCGGCAAGGTCGTGGCGCCGGGTGGCAAGTTAGAGGCGGGCGAATCGCCCGTCGACGCTGCCGTCCGGGAGGTGCGTGAAGAGGTCGGCCTCACCGTCGCCCCCGATTCGCTGGAGTTACTGGGCGAGTTCACGTATCTCTTTCCGACCAAGACCGAGTGGAGTCAGGTCTCGTGGGCCTTCCGGGCGACTGGCGATTTCGGGGCAGCAGTCGCGAGTGACGAGATCGATGCGTCGTGGATCTCGACCGAACATGTGCCGCTCGACGAGATGTGGGATGACGCCAAGCACTGGCTCCGCCGTCTGCTGCGGGGTGAGAGAGTGGGAGTCGTCACTTTCGAGTTCGGGCCAGACCTCTCCACGGTCATCGCGAAGGACTACTCAGGACAGTTACGTGGCTAGCGTGCGAACTGATCAAATCGGCGGGCAAGCGAATCTCGCGAGGGCCATTCGCTCTCCTTGCGAGGAAGCGTGAGGCGGGTGCCTTCCATTTCCTGGATCCCATGCTTCAGCATTGGGCCATCGACTTCCGCGAGGACACCGCTGTCGATGTGAACGACGTAGTCCGGTGAGATGCCGAGAATGCCGTTGTCGAACGCAGCGTGATGGATCTTGCACAGCGCCAGTCCGTTGGTGACGTGTGCAATCCCTTCATCGTCCCGGTCGGGAATGATGTGTGCAGCATCCAGGAGCTCGGGATGGTTCAGGCGGCAAATGGCGCAGGTTCGCGAGTAGGCGAGTATTACGCGAGCCCGGAACACCGGCTGATGCACTCTGCGGTTGACGATCTGGGCGACGTAGCGCCTGTCGATCGCAGGGTCGCCCGCACCGGAAGTGTAGGACCGCCACGACTCTTCCCCCGAGGCGATCAGGAAGAAGCGATTTTCCGGATCTTCGGCAACAACAAACGACGGGACGACCGGAACGTAGACATTAGGAAGAGGCTTCTGGAACAGGATGATCGGCTTCTGGGACAGCATCGCTGCTCGAAGCTTCCTGTTGTCGCCGCCCATCGGGTCTCCATCACGAAGGGAATAGCGGAGGATTCCGTCGTCGCCGATGTGATCGGCATACGGCCCATCGTGAGCGCTGACGACCGAGAGCGTTTCGTCAAAGTCGGCTGGATTGCGAATTCCGCGGTTTCGATCTACGAGCGGAAAACGGCGTCCTTCGAGTTCGAACTCGACAAGCTCGTCTCGAGTAGCGAACCCGCCTCGCGAGTCGATGAGGCGCTCGAGGCCGGCGAACGCGGCCAGTCGAAGTCGGTCCTGCTCGAACGAGCTGAGAGGCATGGCTCTTTGTAGCAGATTGGGCCTTGGATGCTCGCACGGCTCGACGCTCGTGCACAGGCCTTGCGCGTGAGGGCAGGTTGACCAACTACCCTTGACCAACATGACCACCCAAGTGAACGTCCAGGACGCCAAGACCCGGCTCTCCGAGTTGCTCGGCCGCGTCGAGCGTGGCGAGCAGATCACCATCGCGCGCGCGGGCAAGCCGATCGCGCGGCTGATCGCGGTCGATGCCCCCGCGAAACGGGAGCTCGGGTTCGTGGCGGGTGGAGCGATTCCGAGCAGCTTCTTCGACGAACTGCCCGACGACGAGCTCGCCCGCTGGACCGGCGCGTGAGGCTTCTGCTCGACACCCACGTGCTCCTGTGGGCCTGGCGCGATCCGGCGCGGTTGTCGACGACCGCGCGTGAGTTGATCGAAGATGCCGCCGTCGAGTTGCTGGTGTCCGCGGCATCCGCGTGGGAGATCGCGACGAAGCACCGGCTCGGCAAGCTGCCTGACGCCTCGCCCATCGTGTTGTCCTATGCGCGGAACCTCGACCGGCTGGGGGCTCACGAGCTGCCGATCTCGAGCAGCCACGCGCTCGCGGCCGGCGATCTGGCGTGGGATCACCGCGATCCCTTCGATCGGATGCTCGCGGCCCAGAGCATCCTCGACGGCCTCCCCCTGGTCACCAGCGACGCGGCGTTCGGGTCGCTCGGCGGGTTGCACCGGGTGTGGTGACCGAAGAGCACCCAACCCTCCTGCCCCCACTGGCGTAACCTGGAATCTTCCGGCAACGTAAGGAAGACCTTTTGGCAGAGTGCATCCACGGCTTCGAAGACGGGCTGTGCGACATCTGCTTCCCGCGTCAGGCGCCCGAGCCGGTGCGGCGCGTGGCCACCACGACGGCCCGTCGCCCCGCAGCATCCCGAGGCTCGGCATCAAGCACACCGCGCCCGCTGCCCAAGCGCACCAGTTCGCGGCCGACGATGCTGCTCAATACGCAGCGGGTCTACCACGTGACGCATCTGCGCAATCTCGAGGCGATCGTGATCGATGAGGCGATCCGGGCGGATGCCTCACCCGAGGTCGACGTCAGCTCGGCCACCACGCGCGAACTGCGCGCCAGCGTCGAGCTGGCCGTGGGCGGCACGGTCGCCGATCGTGTGCCCTTTCAGCTCAGTCCGAACGCGAGTCGCTGGAACGAGCTGCGCAGCGGCGCGGCCGGCGTGCACTGGAGCGACGCGGCGCGGGCATCGAATCCGCTCGAGTTCGTGATCCTGGTCACCTCGGCCGGCGCGGTCGGCCCCGATGTGCTGTTCGCCAACGGGGATGCCGCGGCTCCCGCCACCCGGTTCGCCGCGGGCGACGCCGGCACCGCGCTGTTGCGCGCGAGCTACGCGCTCGACCCCGACCTGCTGGACGCCGAGCTGCTGGCCGCCGCCCCCGTCCCCTTCTCGGCGATCACCCTGGTCGGCGTCGCCAACGAGCCGGTGCGCGACCAGGTGCGCCAACTGCTCGCCGACGTCGGGGGAGCGGCGCCGAAGGTGGCGGTCTACCCGCCGTGGTTCCAGGGGGAGTGACCTGCTCAGCTGGCCGTCAGCTAGCCAGGTCAGCTAGCTAGGAGGGTCTGGATTCGTCAGCGCCTGGCAGACGCGGGCGAGGAGGTCGTCGCCATCGCGCCCTTGGTCATGCTCGAGTGTCTTGTCGCTCCTCTTCGCGACGACGACCTGGCTCTTGCTGACCACTATCGCCACGCGTTCGAGCAGTTCCGAGTGCTCGATTCCGGGGTGCCGGAGCACCTTCGTGCCGCCGAACTTCGGGCCCGGCAGGGTCTGCGAACGCCTGATGCGATCCACCTCGCCACCGCACAGCTCAACGGATGCCGCGAACTCTGGACAAACGACTCACGGCTGGCTGCTGCTTCTCACGGGCTCGAAGTTC
>Ga0207667_10003134_pt1 | contig 20466 bp, 18 predicted proteins | sample KBSCornC52_FD_184301 | JGI IMG/M metagenome (GOLD analysis project Ga0207667, IMG submission 184301) | Corn rhizosphere microbial communities from Kellogg Biological Station, Michigan, USA - KBS Corn C5-2 (SPAdes) (version 2) | ecosystem: Host-associated > Plants > Roots > Rhizosphere > Soil ...
AACACCGCGAGGAAGCGCTTCACGACCATGTCGTACAGCTTCTGCTCCGGCTCGGACAGCGACTTCGGCGCCTGCAGCGTCGGGATGATGGCGAAGTGGTCGCTGATCTTCGAGTTGTCGAAGATCCGCTTGTTCGGCTTCACCCAGCCCTGGTCGAGCACCCGCTTCGCATGCGGCAGGTAGTTGTGGCTCTCCTTGAGCATCTCGAGCGTGGACTGCACCGTCGAAATGTAGTCTTCCGGCAGTGCGCGCGCGTCGGTACGCGGGTACGTCAGCACCTTGTGCTTTTCATACAGCGCCTGCGCGAGAAGCCGAAGCGGCTGTTCGCCTCGCGCTGCAGGCTCGTCAGGTCGAACAGCAGCGGCGACAGCTGGGTCGACGGCTTCGATTCCTCGGATACCGTGCCGATCTGGTCGCGGCATGCGGCGACGATGGTTTCGGCGGCCGGCAGGCTCCACAGGCGGGAGTCGCGCCTTTCCGGATCGAACTCGTCCCGCTTGAATTTCGGGTCGTACCACTTGCCTTCGTAGAAGCCGCTCGCGCAGGCGAACGCGGCCTTCACTTCCCAGTAGTCGCGCGGGACGAAGCGGCGGATTTTCTCTTCACGTTCGACGACGATCGACAACGTTGGCGTCTGAACGCGGCCGACGGTCGTCAGGAAGAAGCCGCCACCCTTGCTGTTGAAAGCCGTCATCGCGCGGGTGCCGTTGATCCCGACGAGCCAGTCGGCTTCGGAACGGCAGCGTGCGGCGTCGGCGAGCGGCTGCATGTCGGTGTCGCTGCGCAGGTGCGCGAAACCGTCGCGAATCGCCTGCGGCGTCATCGACTGCAGCCACAGGCGCTGGATCGGCTGCTTCGCCTTCGCGTGCTGCACGATCAGGCGGAAAATCAGTTCGCCCTCGCGCCCCGCGTCACATGCGTTGATCAGGCGGTCGACGTCCTTGCGCTTCATCAGCTTGGTAAGGACCTTCAGGCGCGATTCGCTTTTTGCGATCGGGTTGAGGTCGAAATGCGGGGGGATGACGGGCAGATGAGCGAAGCTCCATTTGCCGCGCTTGACCTCGTACTCTTCCGGGGCGGCGATTTCCAGCAGGTGGCCGACCGCGGACGAAAGGACGAATTCGTCGCTTTCGAAGTATTCGTCATGCTTGGTAAAGCCGCCCAAAGCGCGCGCGATGTCGTTCGCGACAGAAGGCTTTTCCGCAATGATCAGAGCTTTGGACATGACAGGTGTGTGTTGGTAGACCGGGTTCGCCGGCGTGGGTCCCTTTTACGACGGCTTTATAGCACACGCCGCGGCGACGGCGGCGCGGCGTGTAAAAAGCGGCTCATCATAGAGGGGGCCCGCAATGGCGGCAAGCGCCCGGCCCGGCGGCACGCGCAACGTCGCGCGAAGCCGCGTGGCCGGTGCGCGGTTTACGCCTCGACGTTCAGGATATTGCGCAATTTCGGTGCGTGCGGCGCGCCGGGCACCGCGCTCAGGTCGGACAGCATCCGTTCGACGATCGCCGCGTGCGGCAGCACCGTGCCGAAGAAGCGCGCGGTGTTCGCGTCCTCGATCAGGATCGTGGGGAAATTCTCGACGTCGAGATCGTCGAGCCGGTCGGCATGGGTTTCGATATCGATCCACGCGAAGCAGGCGTCGGGATGGGCGTCGGCGAGCTGGTCGAAGGCCGTCCGGTAGTCGCGGCAGGTGCCGCACCACTCGGCGCACAGGCAGGCGACCAGCAGCGTGTCGGGATCGGCGAGGCGCTCGGCGATCCGATCGGCATCGGTGTCGAGATTCAGCGCGGGCATGGAATTCCTTGGGTAACGTCGGCGGCACGGCCGCCCCTATTCGGAGGAATGTAGCACGCCGCACGGGGGCGGGTGGCGTGCCGCGTCAAGCCGTGCGAAGCGTCCGCCGGCCACGCTCGCGACGCGGCCGGCCAGTTCGAGCGCGAGTAGCGCGCTATGCAGCACGTCGTCGGACAGGCCGCTGTGCTCGGCGAGCCACTCGTAGGTCACGGGGCCGTATCCCAGTGCGGCCAGCACGGAGCGTTCGGCGGGGGTGTCGGGTGGTACGCCTTCGCTTGCGACGGACGCGGCGGCCGCCACGGCGGAGCCGGCCTTCGCGGCAGGCTCGCCCATGCGTTGCTCTGCGGTGCCGGCTGCGTCGGCATTATCGGGGCTCGATCCCGAATGCTGGGCGATGTGAGCAGCCGCTTCGCCCAGCCCGTATTCCTCGAGCACGTCGAGCGGCGCAGCGGTGAGCTTCGCGCCGTCGCGGATCAGCGCGTGGCAGCCCTGCGCGAGCGGCGCGTGGATCGAGCCCGGCATCGCGAACACGTCGCGGCCCAGCTCGTTCGCGAGCCGCGCGGTGATCAGCGAGCCGGAGCGCGGCGCGGCTTCGACGACGAGCGCGCCCACGGCGAGTGCGGCGATCAGCCGGTTGCGCTGCGGGAAATGCGACGCCCGCGCGGGCGTGCCGAGCGGCCATTCGGACACGAGCGCGCCGCGCGCGGCGATCTCGTGCGCGAGCGTGCGGTGCCGCGCCGGATAGACGAGGTCGGCGCCCGTCGCGATCACCGCGATCGTGCTGGCGCGGCCGGCGAGCCCGCCGCGATGCGCGGCGCCGTCGATGCCGAGCGCGAGGCCCGAGACGATCGCGAGCCCCGCATCGGACAGCGCATGCGCGAAGCGCGTTGCGTCGGCGAGCCCGCCGCGATGCGCGGCGCCGTCGATGCCGAGCGCGAGGCCCGAGACGATCGCGAGCCCCGCATCGGACAGCGCATGCGCGAAGCGCGTTGCGTCGGCGAGCCCTTGTGGCGTCGCGTGGCGGCTGCCGACGACGGCGAGCCCCCGTGCGTGCAGCAGGTCGAGCCTGCCCTTTACATATAGCAGCGGCGGCGGATCGTGCAGGTCGCGCAGCCGCGGCGGATAGACCGGATCGTTGAGCGTGACGATCGCGTTGCCCGGTGCATCGAGCCACGCGAGCGCGGCATCGGTGCGCGCGTCGAGGTCGTGCTGCTCGCTGGCGCGCACCGCCCGCGCGGCGGCTGCGCTGCTCGCCGCGCAGATGGCCTCGTCGGATGCGCGCAGCAGCGCGGCCGGCGAGCCGAATGCGTCGAGCAGCGCGTGCAGCACGGCAGGCGGGAGGCCCGGCGCATGCGCGAGCTGCAGCCACGCGCGCAGCGCGGAAGGGGTCAGCGCTTGCGGGGACATGAGGTTCCCCTCGAATGCGACGGCCAGCGAACGGCGTGGCGCCATGATAAAATTTTCATCATCCGAAATACTTGACAGGGCCGCGCGCCATCGGCGTCCGGCCATTTGCAGGAGGCATGACCTGCGGCATTGATATGCCGCGCGTCCGCCTCATCTTCATTGCATCCCGGCAGTGGCGCCAGCCGGCCGGATGGCCGATGCGGCCCGCCGCTCCACCGAATACCGAACACCATGGCATTGCTGAACATTCTTCATTACCCCGACAAGCGGCTGCACAAGGTCGCCAAGCCCGTCGCCAATGTCGACGACCGGATTCGCAAGCTTGTCGCCGACATGGCCGAAACCATGTACGCGGCGCCGGGCATCGGCCTCGCGGCGACGCAGGTCGACGTGCACGAGCGCGTGATCGTGATCGACATCTCCGAGGAGAAGAACGAGCTGCGCGCGTTCATCAATCCCGAGATCATCTGGTCGAGCGACGAGAAGCAGATCTACGAGGAGGGTTGCCTGTCGGTGCCCGGGATCTACGACGAGGTCGAGCGCCCGGACCACGTGCGCGTGCGTGCGCTCAACGAGCAGGGCGAGGCCTTCGAGCTCGACTGCGAGGGCCTGCTGGCCGTGTGCGTGCAGCACGAGATGGATCACCTGATGGGACGCGTGTTCGTCGAATACCTGTCGCCGCTGAAGCAAACGCGCATCAAGACGAAGATGAAGAAACTCGAACGCGCGATGTGACGCGTATTCGCCAAGCCCGCTCCCGAACGCTTTATGACCCATACGTTGCGCGTGATTTTTGCCGGCACGCCGGAATTCGCCGCGGCCGCACTCGCCGCGATCCACGAGGCCGGTTTTCCGGTGCCGCTCGTGCTCACCCAGCCCGATCGCCCTGCCGGGCGCGGGATGAAACTGCAGGCGAGCGCCGTGAAGCGCTATGCCGTCGAGCACGGGATGCCCGTCGCGCAGCCGCCGTCGCTGCGCCGCGCGGGCAAGTACCCGGCGGAGGCGGCCGACGCGATCGAGCTGCTGCGCACGACCCCGCACGACGTGATGGTGGTCGCCGCGTACGGCCTGCTGCTGCCGCAGGAGGTGCTCGACATTCCGCGCGCCGGCTGCATCAACATCCATGCGTCGCTGCTGCCGCGCTGGCGCGGCGCCGCGCCGATCCACCGCGCGATCGAGGCCGGTGACGCCGAGACGGGCGTCACGCTGATGCAGATGGACGTCGGCCTCGACACCGGCGCGATGATCGAGGAAGCGCGCGTCGCGATCGCGCCCGACGATACGACCGCCACCCTGCACGACCGGCTGGCCGCCGACGGCGCGCGGCTGATCGTCGACGCGCTGGTGCGGCTCGAGCGCGACGGCGCGCTGCCTGCCACCCCGCAGCCGGCCGACGGCGTGACCTATGCGGAAAAGATCGGCAAGCACGAGGCGGCGCTCGACTGGCGCCAGCCGGCCGACGTACTCGCGCGCCAGGTGCGCGCGTTCGACCCGTTCCCGGGCGGCGTCGCGACGCTCGACGGCGCGGCCATCAAGCTTTGGGCGGCCGAGCCCGTGGCGGCGCGCGGCGACGCGGTGCCCGGCACGATCGTCGACGCGGCGCCCGAAGGCGTGATCGTCGCGTGCGGCAGCGGCGCGCTGCGCGTCACGCAACTGCAGAAGCCGGGCGGCAAGCGGTTGCCCGCGCGCGAATTCCTGGCCGGCTCGCCGCTCGCCGCAGGCCAGCGTTTCGCGTTGCCCGACGGGGCCTGAGCGTTATTCGACCCGACCTGCCGGCCGCGCGCAATCGGCCGAACGGCCGAGTCGCACGGCGCCGCAGGCGCGCGTAGAATTTCCCTGCGCTGTCCGGTTTCGAGGTCTTCATGCTTGGCATCACCCATTTCGGCTTCTTCGTGTTCGCGGTGTTCCTGCTGAACATCACGCCCGGCCCCGACACGGCCTACATCGTCGGCCGCAGCGTCGCCCAGGGGCGCGGCGCGGGGCTGATGTCGGCGTTCGGCATTTCGGCCGGCTGCTGCGTTCACGCGCTCGCATGCGCATTCGGCCTGACCGCGTTGCTGGCGGCATCGGCCACCGCGTTCACGGTGATCAAGCTGGTCGGCGCCGCCTACCTGATCTACCTCGGCGTGCGGATGATCGTCGCGCGGCAGGCCGCCGAGCCGTCGGGCGCCGCAGCCGCGCAGGGCACGGCCGCAAAGCCGCTGCGCCAGCTGTTCATGCAGGGTTTCTGGACCAACGTGCTGAATCCGAAGGTCGTGCTGTTCTTCGTGTCCTTCTTCCCGCAGTTCGTGTCGGCCGACAGTCCACACAAGGCTTGGGCATTCCTGACCCTCGGCGCGGTATTCGTCGCGATGAGCACGGTGTGGACCAGCCTCGTCGCGTGGGTCGCGGGCAGCGTCACGCAGCGCTTTTCCGGCAAGCCGGGCGTCAAGAAGTGGCTCGACCGTACGGTGGGCAGCGCTTTCGTCGGGCTGGGCCTTCGTCTTGCAACATCGCAACGCTGAGATTGAATTTTTCGCGCAAGACCTTATCTAACAAATCGCTTACAATTTTCCGCCGCGCCCTGTGATGCGGCGGGTCCCCTGACGGATAAGGAGTGGGTATGTTCAATTGGGTCAAAACGGCGATGCTGATGGCCGGGATCACGGCCCTGTTCATCGTGATCGGCGGCATGATCGGCGGCACCCGCGGCATGACGATCGCGCTGCTGTTCGCGCTCGCCATGAATTTCTTCTCGTACTGGTTCTCCGACAAGATGGTGCTGCGCATGTACAACGCGCAGGAAGTCGACGAGAACACGGCGCCGCAGTTCTACCGGATGGTGCGCGAGCTCGCCACGCGCGCGAACCTGCCGATGCCGCGCGTCTACCTGATCAACGAGGACGCGCCGAACGCGTTCGCCACGGGCCGCAACCCGGAGCACGCGGCGGTCGCCGCGACGACGGGCATCCTGCGCGTGCTGTCCGAGCGCGAGATGCGCGGCGTGATGGCGCACGAGCTCGCGCACGTGAAGCACCGCGACATCCTGATCTCGACGATCACCGCGACGATGGCGGGCGCGATCTCGGCGCTGGCAAACTTCGCTATGTTCTTCGGCGGCCGCGATGAAAACGGCCGTCCGGCCAACCCGATCGCGGGGATTGCGGTCGCGCTGCTCGCGCCGATCGCCGGCGCGCTGATCCAGATGGCGATCTCGCGGGCGCGCGAATTCGAGGCCGATCGCGGCGGCGCGCAGATCTCCGGCGATCCGCAGTCGCTCGCCACCGCGCTCGACAAGATCCATCGCTATGCGGCGGGCATCCCGTTCCAGGCGGCCGAAGCGCATCCGGCCACCGCGCAGATGATGATCATGAACCCGCTGCACGGCGGCGGCCTGCAGAACCTGTTCTCCACGCACCCGGCGACCGAGGAGCGCATCGCGCGCCTGATGGAGATGGCGCGCACCGGCCGCTTCGACTAACTCGCGTCGCATTTGCACCTCGCCCCGCACGCCTCGCGCTGCGGGGCGTTTCATTTGTGCGTCCCGTAAAGGGGCCGCATGGCCTCACGCTACAATGCGCGGTTTGGAATCGCGGCGGCCGCGCACGGCCGCAGGGTTCCCGCCGCTCGCGGCGCCCGTTTGCCGATTTTGCTCCGATGACACGAACCCGTTCCTCCGCTCCGTCTTCCTCCGGCCGCCCCGCGCGCCTGTCCGCGCTGCGTCTCGCGCCCGATTCGCTGGGCTTCGCGCTCGACGCGGCCGCGCAGGCAGTCGATGCGGTGCGGCGCGGTACCGCGCTGCCGGCGGCACTGGCCGCGGTGTTCGCGCAGATGCCGGCCGATGCGCAGGCGCTGGCGCGCGGCGCGACGCAGGACGTCGCCTACCGGACGATGCGGCGCCTCGGCAGCGCGGACTGGCTGATCGGCCGGCTCGTTGGCAAGGCGCCGCCCGCGCACGTGCAGGCGGTACTCGCCGCCGCGCTTGCGCTGCTGCTCGATCCGGAGGAGACGGCCGCGTATCCGGCGTTTACGATCGTCGACCAGGCCGTGACCGTGATCGGCGCGCGGCGCGAATTCGCGTTCGCGAAGGGGCTGGTGAACGCGGTGCTGCGCCGTTTCCAGCGTGAACGCGACGCGCTCGTCGCGGCGCTGCAGGACGATCCGGTCGCTCGCTGGAACTACCGTCCGTGGTGGATCGATGCGGTGAAGCGCGCATGGCCGGACACATGGCAGGCGATCCTCGCGGCCGGCGAGCGCCAGGGGCCGCTGACGCTGCGCGTGAACGCGCGCCGCGCGAGCGTCGACGCGTATCGCGACACGCTGCGCGCGAACGGGATCGACGCGACCGCGATCGGCCGCCATGCGGTGCGGCTCGCATCGGCGCTGCCGGTCGATCGCATTCCGGGCTTCGCGGACGGCGTCGTGTCGGTGCAGGATGCCGGCGCGCAGCTCGCCGCCGAATGGCTCGGCGCGCGTGACGGCATGCGCGTGCTCGATGCATGCGCGGCACCGGGCGGCAAGACCGGCCATATCCTCGAGCTGGCCGGCGCTGAGGTCGTTGCGCTCGAAAGCGACGCGACCCGCGCGGCGCGCATCGGCGAGAACCTCGCGCGCCTGTCGCTCGCGGCGGACGTGTGCGTCGGCGATGCCGGCGCGCCGGATGCGTGGTACGACGGCCGGCCGTTCGATCGCATCCTCGCCGACGTGCCGTGCTCGGCGTCGGGCATCGTGCGCCGTCATCCGGACATCCGCTGGCTGCGCCGCGAAGCCGACATCGTGGCACTCGTCGCGGAACAGCGTCGCATCCTGACGGCGTTGTGGCCGCTCGTGAAGCCGGGCGGCGAACTGCTCTACGTGACCTGTTCGATCTTCCCCGAGGAGGGCGAATTGCAGGCCCGCTGGTTTGAAGCGGCCTGTGAAGATGCGGTACGATTGGACGCGCCCGGCCAACTGCTGCCGGGCGGCGTGCCCGCCGGAGCGGCCGGCGCACTCGACCAGAACACCGATCACGACGGATTTTTCTACGCGCGGTTTCAGAAACGGTGACGATCAAACACCTTTTTCCACTTCGGCTTGCGGCCGTCCTGCTGGTCGCATTGGCGCTGTGCCTGACTGTCGTTCGGCCGGCGCGCGCCGCCGAGTCGATCGCCGTGCAGCGCGCATCGCTGCAGGCTGACGGAAGCGGCTGGAGCCTCGATGCCCGCTTCGAATTCGAGCTGAACCCGAACCTCGAGGATGCCGTCAACAAGGGCATCCCGCTCTACTTCACGACCGACTTCGAACTGAGCCGCGCGCGCTGGTACTGGTTCGACGAGCAGCCGGTGTCGGTGTCGCAGACGATCCGCCTGTCGTTCCAGCCGCTCACGCGCGAGTACCGCGTGTCGACGGGCGGGCTGCAACTCGGCTTCCCGTCGCTGAAGGACGCGCTCGCGGTCGTCCGGCACATCACGTCGTGGCACGTGATCGATCGCAACCAGGTGCGGGCCGGCGAAACCTACATGGCCTCGGTGCGCATGCAGCTCGATACGGCGCTGATGCCGAAGCCGTTCCAGGTCGACGCGGTGAACAACCGCGACTGGACGCTCGGCTCGGACTGGAAGCGCTTCAACTTCACGGTGACCGAACGTGCTAAATAAAGTGCGCCGCGCGGCCAGCGGGAAGAGCCTCCTCGTTCGCGTCATCGTAGCGACCGTCGCGCTCACCGCGCTGCTGCTGCTCGTGCTGCTCGCGGCCGCGAGCGCGAACACCGAGTTCTTCGATCGCTACTACTCGTGGCTGTACGCGATGAACATCATCGTCGCGCTCGTGTTCCTGCTGGTGGTGCTCGGGCTGATCGGGATGATCGTCGTGCGCCTGCGGAAGGGCAAGTTCGGCACGCGGCTGCTCGCGAAGCTCGCGGTGTTCTTCGCGCTCGTCGGCGTGGTGCCGGGCGGGATCATCTACATCGTGTCGTACCAGTTCGTGTCGCGCAGCATCGAGTCGTGGTTCGACGTGAACGTCGAGACCGCGCTGACGGCCGGCCTGAACCTCGGCCGCGGGATGCTCGACGCGTCGCTGTCCGACCTGCAGACGAAGGCGCGCCTGATGTCCGACCAGCTCGCGAGCGTCGATGCGAACACCAACGGCACGACGCTCACGCTCTTGCGCCTGCGCGACCAGTTCGGCGTGCAGGACGCGACGATCGTCGAGCCGAGCCGCGGCGGCTCGGGTGCGGCGCCCGACCTGCACATCGTTGCGCAGGCATCGGGCAATTTCGCCGTGCTGATTCCGGACGACCTGCCCACGCCGCTGATGCTGAGCCAGGCGCGCGAACATGGCGCCTACGCGGCGATCGAGGGCGAAGTCGACGGCGACCCGCGCGCGCACGGCGCGAAGGGCGCGTTGCGGCTGCGCGTCGTGCGGCCGATCCCCGACGCGACGACGTCGCTGCTGCAGCCGGCGGAGCGCTTCCTGCAGCTCACGCAGCCGGTGCCGCCCACGCTCGCGCACAACGCCGACGCGGTGCAGCGCGCGTATCGCGAGTACCAGGAAAAAGCGCTCGGCCGCACCGGGCTGCGCAAGATGTACATTGGCACGCTGACGCTCGCGCTGTTCCTCGCGACCTTCATCGCGATGATGCTCGCGCTCGCGCTCGGCCAGCAGCTCGCGCGGCCGCTGTTCCTGCTCGCGCAGGGCACGAAGGAGATCACCGAAGGCGACTACACGCCGAAGCGCGAGATCAAGTCGCGTGACGAGCTCGGCTTCCTCACGCAGTCGTTCAACGCGATGACGCGTCAGCTGTCCGAGGCGCGGCTCGCGGTCGAGAAGAACCGGATCGCGCTCGAGCACTCGAAAACATATCTCGAAAGCATCCTCGCGAACCTGACCGCCGGCGTGTTCGTGCTCGACCGCCAGTTCCGGCTGACGACGGCCAACCGCGGCGCCGAGCGGATCTTCCGGCAGCCGTTCGGCGCGATGATCGGCACGGCGCTCGACCGGATCGACGTCGTCGCGGAATTCGGCGCGATGGTGCGCAAGGCATTCGCCGATCGCGAGGCGGCTTCCGACGGCGCCAGCGGCGATCGCGGCCACTGGCAGCAGCAGTTCGCGGTCGAAGTGCCGGGCGAAGCCGATCCGCTGACCTTGCTCGTGCGCGGCACGCGCCTCGTGTCGACGGTCGAGGGAGAGGCCGACGATCCGCAGACGTCCGGCTACGTGGTCGTGTTCGACGACATCTCCGACGTGATTTCCGCGCAGCGTTCCGTCGCATGGGGCGAGGTCGCGCGGCGGCTCGCGCATGAGATCAAGAACCCGCTGACGCCGATCCAGCTGTCGGCCGAGCGGCTGCAGATGAAGCTGTCCGACAAGCTCGCGCCGCCCGATGCGGACGTGCTCAAGCGCGGCGCGACGATGATCGTCAATCAGGTGGCCGCGATGAAGCGGATGGTCGACGACTTCCGCGAATATGCGCGCACGCCGCCGGCGGTGCTCGGCAACCTGCAGTTGAACGAACTGGCGAGCGAGGTGCTCGGGCTGTATGGTGTCGGCGAAGGCAAGAGCCCGATCGTCGCCGAACTCGCGCCGTCGCTGCCGGTGATTCGCGGCGACGCGACGCAACTGCGCCAGGTGATTCACAACCTGCTGCAGAATGCGCAGGATTCGGTTGCGGAAGTCGCGCATCCGCGTGTGTTGATCGAAACCAAGACAGTAGAATATGGCGATCCCGACGCCGAGGGCAAAACGCGCGTCGCGGTACGTCTTACCGTGTCCGACAACGGGCCCGGTTTTCCGGCACGCATCCTGACCCGTGCGTTCGAGCCTTACGTGACGACGAAGGCGAAGGGCACGGGGCTCGGATTGGCCATGGTCAAGAAGATCGTCGATGAGCACGGCGCGCGGATCGATCTGCGCAATCGCATGCACGGCGAGACCGTCGAGGGTGCGCAGGTGTCGATCCTGTTCCTGCAGATGGCGAGCGATACGCCAGGCGCCGAACCCGGCGCGCAGGTCGGGACGGCCCCCGCTAAGACAAAAGCAAGTGTGCAGACAAAGGCAGCGTAAATGGCAACCATCCTGGTGGTAGATGATGAAATGGGCATCCGGGAATTGCTCTCGGAAATCCTCAGCGATGAAGGACATGTCGTCGAGGCGGCGGAGAACGCGCAGGCCGCGCGGGAATACCGTCTGAATCAGGCGCCCGATCTCGTGCTGCTCGATATCTGGATGCCCGATACCGACGGCGTCACGCTGCTCAAGGAGTGGGCGGCGCAGGGCCTGTTGACGATGCCCGTGATCATGATGTCCGGGCACGCGACGATCGACACGGCCGTCGAGGCAACGAAGATTGGCGCGCTCGATTTCCTCGAGAAGCCGATCGCGCTGCAGAAGCTGCTGAAGTCGGTCGAGCACGGTCTCGTGCGCGGCGCGGCGCCGGTGTCCGTCAACTCGGCGGCGAAGCCCGGCGCCGGCCAGGCTTCGGGCCCGGCGGCGGTCGCGTCCGCGGCCGCGCTGCCGACGCTCGGCGACGACATGGCCGCGGCCTTGGGCCTCGCGGGCCAGACGGCCGCGATTCCGTTCGACATCCCGTTGCGCGAAGCGCGCGATGCGTTCGAGCGCGCGTACTTCGAATATCACCTCGCGCGCGAGAACGGCAGCATGACGCGCGTTGCGGAGAAGACGGGCCTCGAGCGCACGCACCTGTATCGCAAGCTCAAGCAGCTGGGCGTCGAGCTCGGCAAGAAGCCGTCGGAAGGCGCCGCGTAAAATATTTTGCGAAAACTACTTGCGCAAAGTAACAGGGCTGGATATACTTTGCCTTCTTCGTTGGCCCGGTAGCTCAGTTGGTAGAGCAGCGGATTGAAAATCCGCGTGTCGATGGTTCGATTCCGTCCCAGGCCACCAGCAGTTCCAACCCCAAGAATCGGAAGGTTCTTGGGGTTTTTCGTTTGTGGTGGGTTTGCGCGGCATCGGTGGTGCGGCCGGCAGCATTCGCCGGAGCGTGATAAAATCCGTGCCCGCTCAATGACTTAGCGCATCGCTTCATGCGCACGGCAGGGCTGCCCGCAGGCGCCGCCGTGACGCGCGGCACCGATGCCGCGCGATGGGCGGTATAAGCGCTCCGCCGCGTTCGCGCCCAACCGCGCTGCCTATACTGGTCGAGCCGGCGCAGGCCGGCACGTGTCGGGCCGCCCGGCGGCAGCCGGCCCCGGGGCGCAGCGCGACGCGAGCCTATACATTCACGGAGTATCACGGTGATTCGGACAGACGCTAAAGACGGCGCGCTCGTGCTGTTTTCCGGCGGGCAGGACTCGGCCACGTGCGTGGCCTGGGCCCTGGAACGCTATCAGACGGTCGAGACGCTCGGCTTCGATTACGGCCAGCGCCACCGCGTCGAACTCGAATGTCGCGAAGGCGTGCGCGACGCGCTGAAGCATCGGTTTCCGGCCTGGGCCGGCCGCCTCGGCGACGATCACATGATCGACCTGTCGGTGCTCGGCGCGATCAGCGATACCGCGATGACGCGCACGATCGAGATCGAGACCACCGCGAATGGCTTGCCGAACACGTTCGTGCCGGGCCGCAACCTGCTGTTCATGACGATCGCGGCCGCGATCGCCTATCGCCGCGGGCTGCGCGTGCTGGTCGGCGGGATGTGCGAGACCGATTTCTCGGGCTACCCGGACTGCCGCGACGACACGATGAAGGCGCTGCAGGTCGCGCTGAACCTCGGGATGGACACGCGCATCGTGCTCGAGACGCCGCTGATGTGGCTCGACAAGGCGCAGACCTGGCAGCTCGCCGAACAACTCGGCGGCGACGCGCTCGTCGAGCTGATCCGCGTCGAGACGCACACGTGCTACGTGGGCGAGCGCGCGGAACTGCACGACTGGGGCTTCGGCTGCGGCGAATGTCCGGCCTGCAAGCTGCGCAAGCGCGGCTACGAGGCCTACCTGAAGGGCGAGCGGGTGACCGAAGCGCCGCTGTGACGCGGTGCGCCGGCGGCGCTTGATGAATAACGGATTCTGATCGACAACGAGCGGCGCGAGCCGGACGAAGCACGATGACTTACGCGGTCAAGGAAATTTTCTACACGTTGCAGGGCGAGGGCGCGAACGCGGGCCGTCCGGCCGTGTTCTGCCGGTTCGCCGGCTGCAATCTGTGGTCGGGCCGCGAAGAGGATCGTGCGGAGGCCGTGTGCCGCTTCTGCGATACGGACTTCGTCGGCACCGACGGCGAGAACGGCGGCAAGTTCAAGGACGCCGAAGCACTCGTCGCGACGATCGCCGGCCTCTGGCCGGACGGCGAAGCGCATCGCTTCGTCGTCTGCACGGGCGGCGAGCCGATGCTGCAGCTCGACCAGCCGCTCGTCGACGCGCTGCACGCGGCGGGCTTCGAAATCGCGATCGAGACCAACGGCTCGCTGCCGGTGCTCGAGACGATCGACTGGATCTGCGTGAGCCCGAAGGCCGACGCGCCGCTCGTCGTCACGAAGGGCGACGAACTGAAGGTCGTGATCCCGCAGGACAACCAGCGGCTTGCCGACTACGCGAAGCTCGATTTCGAGTATTTTCTCGTGCAGCCGATGGACGGCCCGTCGCGCGATCTCAACACGAAGCTCGCGATCGACTGGTGCAAGCGGCATCCGCAGTGGCGGCTGTCGATGCAGACCCACAAATACCTGAACATTCCCTGAGCCACGGCCTTTGACATCGTGCTGATTACCCGAAAACTCGAATTCGACGCGGGCCACCGCATTCCCGATCACCGCAGCCAGTGCCGGAACCTGCACGGCCATCGCTACGTGCTCGAAGTCACGCTGCGCGGCGATCTCGTCGATACCGAGGGGGCGCCGGACCGCGGCATGGTGATGGATTTCGCCGACGTGAAGGCGCTCGCGGTCGAGCACCTCGTCAACAAGTGGGATCACGCGTTCCTGGTCTACGCGCGCGACGAGGTCGTGCGCTCGTTCCTCGAGCAGATGGCCGACCACAAGACGGTCGTGCTCGACCGGATCCCGACGGTCGAGAACCTCGCGGCGATCGCGTTCGACATCCTCGCGAACGTGTACGACGCGCACTACGGCGTGAACCTGCGGCTGGAGCGCGTGCGCCTGTACGAAACGCCGAACTGCTGGGCCGACGTCGAGCGCGATCCCGCCCGCTGACGCGGCATTACCCGCCCGAGCGTGCGCTCGGCGGCCGGCCGCCGGTCACCCAGCAGGTCACCTGAAGCCGGTCGCGCGCCACGGTGCCCGATCGCGCCCGCTGCGCCTGTCTCCCCACATTTCGCCCGACGGCGCGCTATGATCGTTGCGTGGCGCAGCCTGCGCGCCCGCGATCGGGCTGCTGCCGTCCGGCCGTCCCCCGTTGCCTGTTCCGTTCGATTGCCTGTCCGCCAGGAGGCCGTATCGATGAGCACGCTCACCAATTCCCTCAAACAACGTCTGCACGACGGCGACGAGCCGCTGTACGGCCTGTGGCTGTCGCTCGGCTGCGATTCGGCGGCTGAAGCGCTCGCGCACGCCGGCTACGACTGGCTCTGCATCGACATGGAGCACGCGCCGAACGACAGCCGGGACGTCGCGTCGCAACTGCGCGCGCTGGCCGCCGCGCATCTGCCGAGCGAGCCCGTCGTGCGGGTGCCGGGGCGCGAGCCGTGGCTCGTGAAGCGCGCGCTCGACGCCGGCGCGCGCACGCTGATGTTCCCGTGCATCGAGACGGCCGACGAGGCCGCGCACGCGGTGCGGCTCACGCGCTTTCCGTCGCCGGATGCCCCGGACGGGCTGCGCGGGGTGGCCGGCATGGTGCGCGCGGCGGCGTTCGGCATGCGCCGCGATTACCTGCAGACGGCGAACGCCCAGATCGCGGTGATCGTGCAGATCGAATCGGCGCGCGGCATCGACGAAGTCGAACGGATCGCCGCGACGCCGGGCGTCGACTGCCTGTATGTCGGCCCGGCCGATCTGGCGGCGAGCCTCGGGCATCTCGGCGACAGCCGCCACCCGGATGTCGAGACCGCGATGGCACGCGTGCTCGCGGCCGGCAAGCAGGCCGGCGTCGCGGTCGGCATCTTCGCGAGCGATACGGCCATCGCGCGCCGGTATCGCGAGGCCGGCTACCGGATGATCACGCTGTCGGCCGACGTGACCTGGCTGCTGCGCGCGACGCGGCAGGCGCTGCAGGAGGTGCGGTCATGAACGACGGCGAGGGCACCGGGACGGGACGCACGCGGCGCGTGACCGGTGCGTGCGGGCGGATCGGCGCGATGCTCGGGCTGTGGGTCGTGTGCGTCGCAGCGTCGGCGCAGAATGCGCCGCACGCGAAACCGGATCCGGCACACGAGACGCAAGCGGCGGTGGCCGCCTACAACGCCGGCGACTATCGCGCGGCGCTGGTGCAGTTCCACGACGCAGCCGAACGCGGCGACCGGCTCGCGCAGTTCAACTACGCGATGATGCTGCTCACCGGCGTCGGCGTGACCGCGAAGGTCGACGAAGGGCTGCGCTGGCTGAAGCGGGCGGCCGACGCGAACATGTCTCATGCGCAGTACGTGTACGGACGGATGTTCGACGACGGCGAATTCGTCGCGCGCAATCCGGCCGAAGCGCACCGCTGGTTCCTGCGCGCGGCGAAGCAGGGGCACGTGCAGGCCGCGCTGTCGCTCGCGAACCAGTTCCTCGACGGGCGCGGCACGCCGCGCGACAACCGGCAGGCGTTCGCGTGGTACAAGCAGGCGGCCGACGCGGGCGAGCCGACCGCGCAGTACGTGACCGCGTCGTTCTACGAGCGCGGCGGCGACGGCGTCACGCAGAACCTGAACATCGCGCGCGCGTACTATGCGGCCGCGGCCGCGCAGGGCGACGAGACGGCCGAGCTGAAATTCAAGGAGCTGAGCGCGCGACTGAAGACGCAGGAGCCGGCATCGGGCGCCGGTGCGGACCACGCGAGCCCGCGCGCGACGCCGCAGTGACGGACGGTATCGGCTGAATTCGGCCTGCCCAACGAAAAACGGCGCCCGCGGCGCCGTTTTCCTTTGCTGCGACTGCTGTCAGCTGCGTGCCGCGCCGCAGCGTCAGCTCTTCATCAACCGCCGCTGTCGCCCGACGCTCATGATCATCCCGATCGCGACGCCGAGCGTTGCCAGCGCGGTGCCGCCATAGCTCATGAACGGCAACGGCACGCCGACGACGGGCAGCACGCCGCTCACCATCCCGATGTTGACGAACGCGTAGACGAAGAACGCGAGCGTCAGCGAGCCCGCGAGCAGCCGGCCGAACAGCGTCGCACCCTGCGCGGCGATGTAGAGCCCGCGCGCGATCAGCGCCATGTACAGCGTCAGCAGCACGAGGCCGCCGGCGAGCCCCCATTCTTCCGAGAACACCGCGAAGATGAAGTCGGTGTGCTTCTCCGGAATGAATTCGAGGTGGGCCTGCGTGCCCTTCAGGTAGCCCTTGCCGAGTGCGCCGCCCGAGCCGATCGCGATCACGGCCTGGATCGTGTGGAAGCCCTTGCCGAGCGGGTCGGAGGTCGGGTCGAGCAGCGTGCACACGCGGTGCTTCTGGTAGTCGTGCATCAGCGGCCACTGCACTTCGGGCTGGCAGATGCGATCCTCGAACACGGCGATCGAGCCGACCGCGATCACGCCTGCGACCAGCACCGGCACGATCAGCTTGAACGACAGGCCGGCGAGGTAGATCACGAAGAGGCCGGCCGCGAACACGAGCAGGCCGGTGCCGAGGTCGGGCTGCTTCGCGATCAGGCCGACCGGCACGAGCAGGATCCCGAACGCGACGACGAAGTCGTACCAGCGCAGCCCGCCTTCGCGGCGCTGGTAGTACCACGCGAGCATCAGCGGTGTCGCGATCTTGAGGATTTCCGACGGCTGGATCACGACGCCGACGTTCAGCCAGCGCTTCGCGCCTTTCTTGGTCATCCCGAACAGCGCGACCGCGACCAGCAGCGCGACCCCGAACGTGTATAGCGGAACCGCGAAGCGCATCAGCGTCGTCGGCGGGATGTTGGCGATCACCCACATCAGCACGAACGTCAGCAGGATGTTGCGCAATTGGTCCTCGACGCGGCCCGGCATGTCGATCGCCGCGCTGTACAGCGTGACGATGCCGACGCACAGCAGCAGGAACACGATGAGGGCGAGCGGGCGGTCGAAACCCGCGAACATCTGCTTGATCTTGTCGAGCCAGGCGCGCTTGTCGAATTGCATGCCTTTCTCCGTTAATGAGCGGTGCCGGCGTTCACCGCTTTCGCGGGGGCCGAGGCACGGAAGTTGTCGTCGCGCGGCGCGGTGGCGACTGGCTGTGCGCCGCTCGCGGGCCGGTGCGGCCGGTGCGGGCGCCGGATCGGCGGCAGGCTCGCGGCCATCGGCGCCGCGGCGCTCGCGTCGGACGGCTGCGCCGCGCTCGATGCATCGGGCGCCGACGCGGCGTCCGCCGCACTTGCCGCACTCGCCGCGGTCGGCACGACCGGCTGCGGCAGCGCGGTGAAGCCGGCCGCGACGGCGGCGGGCTTCGATGCGTCGCCGACCACGGGCGCGCTCACCGGCTCGGTCGCCGACGCGGCGGCGGCCACGGCCGCGGCCTCGTTCTTCGGGTTCTGACGTTCGACGAGGTAGTAGTCGAGCACGCGGCGCGCGATCGGGCCTGCGGCCTGCGCACCCCAGCCGCCGTTCTCGACGACCAGCGCGACGGCGATCTGCGGATGGTCGACCGGCGCGTACGCGATGAACAGCGCGTGGTCGCGCAGGTGCTCGGCGAGCAGGTGGCCCTTGTAGTTCGAACCCTGCAGCGAGAACACCTGCGCGGTACCGGTCTTGCCGGCTGCGAGGTACGACGCGCCGCGGAACACCTTGTACGCGGTGCCGGACGGATTCTCGATCACGTTTTCCATCCCGCGTTTCACGACGTCGATGTCGCCCTGCTTGAGCGGGATCACGTCGCTTTCCTTCGGCACGGTCAGGTGGCGCGCCCGCGAGATCGGATCCTCGACTTCCTTCACGAGGTGAGGCTTCATCACGACGCCGTTGTTCGCGAGCGTCGCGGTGGCATGCGCGAGCTGCAGGATCGTGTACGAGTTGTAGCCCTGGCCGATCCCGAGGCTGATCGTCTCGCCGTCGAACCACTTCTGCTGCGCGGCCTTCTTGAACGCCTTCTTCTTCCAGTCGGTCGACGGCAGGATCCCGCGCGCCTCGCCCTGGATGTCGATGCCGGTGATCTGGCCGAAACCGAACGGCTTCATGAAGTTCGCGATCGCGTTCACGCCGAGGTCGCGCGCGAGCATGTAGAAGTAGGTGTCGTTCGACACCATGATCGCCTTGTTCATGTCGACCCAGCCCTGGCCCGAGCGCACGTCGTTGCGGAACGTGTGGCCGCCGAACGTGAAGTAGCCGGGATCCTGGAAGCCCCAGCCCGGCGTGCGCTTGCCGAGCGTCAGGCCGGCCAGCGCCATGAACGGCTTGTACGTCGAGCCGGGCGGGTAGGTGCCGTGCAGCGGCCGGTTCAGCAGCGGTTTGTCGGGCGAGTTGTTCAGCTCGTCCCAGGTCTGCTGGTCGATGCCGTCGACGAACGAGTTCGGGTCGAAGCTCGGCGACGACACGAACGCGAGCACGTCGCCCGTCTTCGGCTCGATCGCGACGAGCGCGCCGCGCTTGCCGGCGAACGCCTGCTCGGCGACCTGCTGCAACCCGATGTCGAGCGACAGCACCAGGTTGTTGCCGGGCGTCGCCTGCGTGCGCGACAGCGTGCGCACGGGCCGGCCGCCGGCCGTCACCTCGACTTCCTCGAAGCCCGTGAGGCCATGCAGGTCGGCTTCGTAGCTCTGCTCGACGCCGATCTTGCCGATGTAGTCGGTGCCCTTGTAGTTGTTCGCGTCGCGACGCGGATCGTAATGTTCCTGGTCGCTGTCGTTTTCGTCGCTCATCGCATCGATGCGATCCTGGTCGCGCTTCGAGATCCGGCCGATGTAGCCGATCACGTGCGCGGCCGTCATGCCGAGCGGGTACTGCCGGAACAGCCGCGCGCGCACGTCGACGCCGGGAAAGCGAAACCGCTGCGCGGTGAAGCGCGCGACTTCCGCGTCGGTGAGGCGCGTGCGGATCGGCAGGCTCTCGAAGTTCTTCGAGTCTTCCTGCAGCTTCTTGAAGCGGCGGCGGTCGCGCGCGTCGATCGGGATGATCTCGGACAGCTTGTCGATCGTGTTGTCGAGCGTGTCGTCGAGCTTCGACGGCGTGATCTCGAGCGTGTACGCCGAATAGTTCTTCGCGAGAACCACGCCGTTGCGGTCGGTGATGATCCCGCGGTTCGGCACGATCGGCGCGACCGAGATGCGGTTTTCCTCGGCCTGCAGCGCGTATTTGCCGTGCTGCATCAGCTGCAGGTAGAAGAAGCGGCTCGCGAGCAGCCCGAAGCAGACGAACACGAACACGCCCGCCGCCGCGACGCGCAGGCGGAACTTCGAGAGCTGCTGTTGGGTGTCGTTGAATTCGGTCATGCGGTTACAGTGGATCCGGCCCACGCGCGGGGAGCGCGTGCAGGCGAGGGGCCGCCCCGGAGCGCGGCGCGCGGCGGGCGTGGGGGCGGTGGGTGTTCAAGGTCGGTCCCGGTGCGGCTCAGATGGGGCGCGTATCGTCCGGGTCGACCGGGCGGCGTTGCGGCATCAGCAGCAGGTGGCTCGCGATCGGCCACAGCGCGGCCTCGACGAAGCCGTCCACCAGATAGCGCCAGCCGGGAAACGCGGCGCCCATCACGAGGCGGATCACGAACGGCACCAGCTGCGCGGCGACGAGCAGCGGCGTGACATACAGCACCTGCACGCCGATCGGCATCCACAGCACGCGGCGGTGGATCGTGATCGCGCCGTACGACAGCAGCGTATAGGCGAGCGCGTGCTCGCCGAGCAGCCCCGCGTCGTGCACGTCCATCAGGATGCCGAGCACGAACGCGACGCCCATCCCGACCTTGCGCGGCTGGTGGATGTTCCAGAACAGCAGCACGAGCGCGACGAAGTCGGGCACGCCGGGCAGGCGGCCCCACGGCATCAGGTTCAGCAGGAACGCGGCGGCGAGGCTGAAGACGATGAAGTACGGGTTGACCGGCTGCAGGATGTATTGCGGACGGTTCATCGCTGGGCTCCTGGTTGCCCGGCCGCGGGCTTCGCGGGCGCGGCAGCGGGCTGGGCCGGCGCGGCGGGCGCCGCCGGCGCGGGTTTCGCGCCGGGTGCGGCCGCGGCGGCCGGCTTCGCGTTCGCGTCGGCCTTCTCGGCCTTCTCGGCTTTCTCGCCCTTCGCGGAGGCC
>Ga0207667_10003136_pt1 | contig 20461 bp, 14 predicted proteins | sample KBSCornC52_FD_184301 | JGI IMG/M metagenome (GOLD analysis project Ga0207667, IMG submission 184301) | Corn rhizosphere microbial communities from Kellogg Biological Station, Michigan, USA - KBS Corn C5-2 (SPAdes) (version 2) | ecosystem: Host-associated > Plants > Roots > Rhizosphere > Soil ...
CAGCGCGTCGGCGAACGGGTAGTCGAGGAACGGCTGGTATTTGCGGTGGCCGGGCGGCTGTTGCAAGGTGGGCCACACTTCTTGCACGTGGCGCTCGTCCAAGCGCGCCATCAGGTCCGCGAGGTACATGCCTTTCGTCGTCACGGTGGGGCGAATGGCAGCGACGCGCGCTTCGGCGTCCACGTTTCCCACCAGCGCGACGTTTGGCAGGACCCGGAAGCGTTTCGGCGGCGGGCTCGGCATTTCAGTTGCTCGGAGCAGCATGCCACAGCTTTGTCGCCAGCGAGCGGCGCTCGCGCTGCTCGTCACAGAACGCACAGCTTCCCACTTCAGCGGAGATGAGGATTTCTCGACCTGCCCAAGGAGTGAAGGTCCAAGCGCATCAACCTCATTGGCCGTGACCGGTGCGCGCTGTTTTGGGCCGTTTCTCCAGCACCCACAGCGCGTGCGGACGTAGTTATTTTGATGGAATCTCGCGGCGCGACGCTTTGAGCTCTTCCAGCTCTTCGAGGCTCTTTGGCCAATCGGATTTCAACAGCCGGGAAAGGCCGCGATCGGCCAGCAATTTGCCGCCGGTTTGGCAGGTGGGGCAGTAGTTGAGCTCGTTGCTGGCGTAGGCGATGCGTTGCACCTTCGTGCCGCAGACTGGACAGGGCTGCTGGAAGCGACCGTGCACGGCCATCTCCGGACGAAACGCGGTGACTTTTTCCGGGAAGCCGGCGCCGACCTCGGCGCGCAGGCGGTCCGTCCAGGTGTTCAGCACGGCTTCGGTCTGGGTGTGCAGGCGCTCGATTTCGGAATCGGACAAGCTTTGGGTCAGCTTGACCGGCGAGAGCCGCGCGGCGTGCAAGATCTCGTCCGAGTAGGCATTGCCGATGCCGCTGAATAGGCGCGGGTCGGTGAGCGCGCGTTTCAAGGTGCGGTTTTCGAGCTGCAACGCCGCGCGAAAATCGGTCAGGGTCGAGCCGAGCACTTCCAGGCCGCCGCGCGAGAACTCCGCGAGTCCGGCCGCGCCGCGCACGACGAACAGGCTCGCGCGCCGTTTGCTGCCGGCTTCGGTCAGCACCAGCGTGTGCTCGGGGAAATCGAGCCCGAGCAGGGCGGCCTTGCCCGCGAGTTTGTCGTGCTTTTCTTTGAGGTGGAAGCGCCCGGCGATCATCAAATGGAAGACCAGGAACAGATCGCTCGACAGCTCGAACACGATGCGTTTGCCGATCCGTTGAAAGCCGAGCACGCGCTCGCCGTGCGTGGCCTCGAGCGGCGGATCGAAGCTGCGCACCAAAAATGGGCTCTTCAGCCGTGTCCGCTCCAAAACCTGGCCGCGAAAGAGCGCGCTCAGTCGTTCGATGTAGACGGCCACGTCCGGCAGCTCGGGCATCGCCCGCACAGCGTACCAAGCTTTGCCGCTCTTACCCACCTCTGCCCACCCCGGGAAAAGGGCCGGAAAGCAGGGCGTGCAGCGGCCGTTAAATCCTTTGTCTGGCCGCTCCGTATCAGGGTGCAAGCTAGAGCGGGCTTGGCCCGTTCTAGGGAGGACCCGCCCATGACCGACCTTCGTTTCTCGCGCCGCGCGCCGGCGCTCGTCCTCGCCTTTTGTGCCGCGCTCCAAGTCTGGGGCTGCAAGAGCAAGCCGAAGGGGGTGGAAGCCACCGCCTTGCGCGGGATCGTTCAGCGCTTGGTTGGCCAAGGCGCGGGCGCTTCGCTCGAAATTTGCGATCCGCGAGGCAATGCCTGCGCTGCGGCGACGGTTGGGTCGGCCATCCCGGCGGGCTCGGTGCTGCGCACTGGGCCGCGCGCGAGCGCGCAAATCGGCTTCGCCGACGGCAGCACGCTGGCGCTCGACCACGATAGCGAGCTCAGCCTGCCGAGCAACGGCGGCAAGCACGCGCGCCTGAGCCAGGGCTCGCTCGTGGTCGAGCTCGCCGCAAAACCGCAAGTCCACGCGCGCTTCGACGTGAACGACGGCAGCGTCGATTTGAGCTCGGGCAAGGCGGCGCTGCGCGCGGGCAGCGACTTTGCGGTGCTGGACGTGATCCGTGGCCAAGCGAGCCTCAGCGCGACGGACGGCAAGCCGCTCGCGGTGAGCGCCGGTGAAGAGGCGCGCCTGTATCACGGCTCTGCGCCGTACGTCAGCGCCGGAGCCGCGCTCTCGGACGCCGTCTCGTTCACGGAGAGCCTGCTCGAGCACGGCGAAAGCGGCGCGGTCAGCAAGGGGCTCGGCGAGCTCACCGCGCGCAAGCCCGGCAGCAGCGACGAGCAGCGCGGCGTGGTGAAGCTCGCGGCGCACAGCGTGCGCGTGCGCATCGCCGGCGCCATGGCGCGCACCGAAATCGACGAGGTCTTCGAAAATTCGAGTGACGAGGTGCTCGAGGGCACCTACCGCTTTCCCATTCCTAGCGACGCAAAGATCGAGCGCCTCGCGCTCGAGGTCGACGGCAAATGGGTGGAAGGCGCGTTCGTCGATCGTGACCGCGCGGCCTCCATTTGGCGCGGCGCGATCGTGCACGCGGCGCCCAATCTCCGGCCACAGATGACGGAAGAAATCGTGTGGGTGCCGGGCCCGTGGCGCGACCCAGCGCTCCTCGAATGGCAGCGCGGCGGGCGTTTCGAGCTGCGCATTTTTCCGATTCCGAAACACGGTCAGCGGCGCGTATTGTTGGCCTACACCGAAGCCGTGCGGCCAGTCGGTGGCGTGCGGCGCTTCACCTATCCGCTGCCCGTCGATCCAGGAGGCACGACCAAGATCCGTCACTTCGATTTGGATCTCGAGCTGCGCGGCCAAGATCCACAATTTCCGGTGCGCGCGCTGGGCTATCCGCTCACGGTGAGTGACCGCGACGGCGCGCGCGCCCTCAGCTTCAGTGCCGACGATTTCGCGCCGAACGGCGACCTGAGCGTGGAGTGGGCATTGCCAGGACGGCAGAGTGAGCTCTCGGCCTTTGGCTATCGCGCGGGCGACGAGCGCTATGCGCTGCTCACGCTGCGCCCCAAGCTGCCACGCAGCGTGAGCACGCAAGCGCACGCCACGGCGATCATCGTCGATTCCAGCCGCTCGATGTACGGCGAAGGCTTCGAACGTGCGAAGAAGCTGGCCGTTCGCCTCACGCGCGAGCTCGACCCAGCCGGCAGCGTGACGGTGCTCGGCTGCGACAGCACCTGCCGCAAAATGGCGCCGGATTTCCTGACGCCCGGCCCAGAATCGGCGCGCGAGGTCGAACGGTTTCTGGCCAGCACGACCGCGGAAGGCGCATCTGATCTGACGCAGGCGGTCGCGACGGCCAACCGCGCGCTCGACGCGGTGAGCGGTGAGCGCGTGCGCGACATCGTGTACATCGGCGACGGCACGCCTACGGTCGGCCCAATTCGGCCTGCGACAGTGACGTCCGCGGTGCGCGACTCGTTGTCCGGCTCACACGCGCGGGTCACCGCGGTGGCGGTGGGCAGCGCCTCGGATCTGGATTCGCTCGCCGCGATCGCTCGCGCGGGCGGCGGCTTGGTCTTGCCGTACGCACCCGGTCAGACTTTGGGCGAAGCAACCCTCGGCGTCCTCAGCGCGACCTACGGCAGTGCGCTCCGCGATCTCGAGTTGGTGCTGCCCGACGGGCTCCGCGCCGCCGCTCCCGAGAAGCTCGACACGATTCTGGCGGGCGCGGAGGCGAGCGTCAGCGCGCGCATGGATTCGGACACCGTCGACGGTTCGCTGATCTTGCGCGGTAAAGTCGGTGATGCGGCCTTCGAGCAGCGCTACCCGGTGCACGTCGCGGCCACGGACAACCCGGGCAACGCCTTCGTGCCCCGAATGTACGCCGCGGCGCGCATCGCCGATCTCGAGCAAAATGGCGGTGCTGCCGCCAAAACCGAGGCGCTCGCGCTATCGACGAAATTTGCGGTGGCGAGCCGCTATACGTCGCTGCTGGTGCTCGAAAGCGAAGCGATGTTCCACGCCTTCGGGCTGCGCGCCGCAAGCCAAGTGAACGCGTTTACCGGTCAGGATTTGGCTGAGCAAAGCGACGCCAAGGGCGAGCTAGCAGTGCCCGGCGCGGAAGCGGAGAGCGCGCTCGAGCGCGCGCCGAGCTCGGGCGGCAATCTGGGGGCCGTGGAGAAAAAAAGCGCGTCCGGTAGTGGACGAGCCTTGGACGAAATGGGCGCGCTCGGGGCCGCGACCGCGGGCGCACCCGCAGCGATGCCCAAGGCCGCCCCGCGCGCGGCTGCGCGCTCCGTGACCGCCACCCCGCTCGCAGACCGAAGTGAGGAATTCGCGCCGCCCCCACCGGCGGCTGTGGCCGCGCCAAGTCCCGCGCTGCCCATGGTGCAGCCCGAGCCGTGGGAAGGGCCGATTCCTCCTCCGCGCCGGCGCATGATTGCCATGCGTCGCGTCTGGGATCGCAAAGGCCAAGTGACGACCGCGCGTTTCGTGCCGCTGGCCGCCAGCATCACCGCGGTGGCCGACGCCGAACGCGTGCTCGCGGCCAATCCGGATCGCCGATCTGCGGTAAAAAAGGCCTACTCGCTGTATGCCTTGAGCGCGGATTTGGGGCGCGCCGCGAGCTTGGTCGAGCGCTGGGCCGGCAAAGAGCCGCTCGATCCGGATGCGCTCACCGCGCGCGCGGATCTGGCTGCGCGCCGCGGCGATCGCGAGCTCGCGCTGCGCATCTTGGGCAGCGTCGTCGATGTGCGGCCGGACGACGTCGCGGGACAAAAGCGGCTCGCGCGCTTGTACCGTTGGTCCGGCCGTGCCGATCTCGGCTGCCGTCACGCCATGGCCATCGCCGAGCTGCGTGCCGCGGATCCGAAGCTGCTCGCCGACGCGCTACGCTGTGCACGCGCCGGCAATGCCTCGCGCTGGGCGAGCGACGCGCTCTCCTTGGTCGACGAAAAGACCGCCCGCGCCGCCGAAGTGCTGGCCAGCGCGCCCGGTCCGGACGACACGCGCCTGGTCGGCGATCTGCGCGTGGAAGCAACCTGGTCCGACGGGGTCGATCTGGACTTGGCGCTGCTGCACCCGGACGGTCACCGTGTTTCCTGGCTCGGTGCGCCGACGCGCGAGCTGATCACGGCCCGCGATGTGCTCGATCGAAGCCGCGAAGGGCTCGCGCTCAGCGGCGCAAAACCAGGCGAATATGTGATCGAAATCGTGCGCTCCGCGGGCGGCTCCGGCCCGGTTCGCGGTGAGCTGACGGTATTTGCGGCCGGTGAAACGCGGCGTATTCCCTTCACGCTCGACGGCGAGCGGCTGACCGTCGCGCTGGCGGAAATCAAAATGGTGCCGCGGCTAGTGCCGCTCGGACTCGATATCCCGACCATCGCCGAGTGAGCGGTGAGCGGTGACAAACGCTGCCTGCAGCGGCGAGTTCAAACTCCACGAGCGGTGAGCGCCGCAGCGGCCGCGAGCTTGTGTTTGGCCTGCCAAGGCGGCCCGAGTGTTCGGCCCATCGCGTTCAGAAACGCTTCGACATCTTCGACTCCGAGAAGCGCTGCCGCATCACGAAACACGCGCTCGCGATCGTACCAATGCACCGCCCAGCCGCGCGCTTCGGCAGCGCTGGCCAGCGCTTCGCGATACATCACGGAATCGGCGACGCACGCGGCGCGCGTGTTGGCGATCCGCTGTTCGGTGGTTGGCGGCAGCTCGGGGCACACGCGGACTGCGATGCTCGCTATGGGCATGGGCACCGTTTTGGCCAGCGCGGCGAGGCTCTCGCGCGCGCCTTGCGCCGCGGACTCGCGCACGCGCTCCACGAGGGCTATGGCGTCGGCCAGCGAAATCTGGCGTGCCCATGAGCTATTCAGATAACGACCGACGGCCCAGGACCCCTCGTGGTGATACGGGTGCGTTGGCAAATCACTCGTGAGATCGATCTGCCGGCGATCGAGCACCTGGGCGCTCGGGCCGATGGTTACGAGCACCGCTGAGTTGCCATGTTCAGTCACCCCGACCGCTGCCTGAGCCTTGGTTCGCTTGCTCGCCACGCGTGCCTCCGTTTCGGAGATGGAGTGTGTCGTGTTCCTGAGCGAAGCCGCAACCCAGCTCGCCCGCCGTTCACGGCGAATCAGACAGGGCCAGCTTGGGGCCAAGCAATGCCAGGATTTCCGGACCAGCTTCGGCTTCCGTCAGCACGCCGCGGGTGATCGCGTTGGCCAGCGCAAATTCGCGAAACCTCCGATCGTACCGGTTCGCCAATTCACGCGAGGGGCCTTGTTGAAATGCCTGAATCAGAGCGGCGAGCTCGTAGCCCGAGAGCTCGCCCGCGCGCCACTTTGCAAACTCCCTTTCCAACTTCGCGAGCTCAGCGTCGAGCTCGCGTTGATGCGCGAGGCCAGCGAGCTCCGCGATGCGCCGGCGTTGAGACTTGGTCAGCTCTGCTCGAACCATATCGATGCTCCCGTTCGCGCAAATGTAGCGGCGTTCTGCGGATGTCGCCAGCGGCTCGCGCGCGGGCAGTCTCGAGCCGCAGACGAGGCGCGCCCAGCGCTCGCTCTCGCCGTCAGTCGCGCTCGTACTCACTGCTGGGCTGGCGCGGTTGCTAGGCAGGCGCGCGCCGGCCCGCGTCACCGACCGTCGAGCATCACGACCAGCGCGCCCGTCCCTCTGTGGCCCCCAAAAAACCGATAGCCCAATCGATGTTCGACTGATGCACCTATTCCCCAGCCCTGCTGGCCGATTCCACTACCCTCCACCAATCTTCTCAATTTTACGTCAAGTTTAGCGATCCAAGACTCGCGGAAGGCCCTCTCGAGCGCTGAGCGAGGGAGCTTGCAGCGGGGTGGGGCGCGAGCTCGAGAACCGGATTGGCTTCAGGCAGGGGTGGGGGAGCCGGGGACTGCGTATGTTGTCTCGTGGATGCGCCCGCGCAACGCTGAATTCGGAACGAGCTTGCCAAGGCGCCTGCGCGTTCTGCGTTGGGTTGCGCTCGGGATTGTCTGCGCGCTCTTGCTGGCCGCCGCATGCTTCGTCACGGCCGAGGGGCTCACGCTGGCTGCGCTTTTCGCACTGCCCATGCCAGGTGCATTCGGGACGACCGCGCGGGATTTGATAGCGGCCCCACCACCCAGCGCGTCGCAGGCGCCAGCAATGCCGACGCGCTCTAGCCCCCGAACGGGCGCGGCTCGCGCCGCGTTTTTACGGCCTTCATCGCCGCGTCCAAGTCTTTACCGTCGCGCAAACAAGCGTAGCAATCTTGGCGCTTGTTGGGGCCGCAGCCGTATTTGCGGGTGAGTTTGCCGAGCAGGTGAAATGCGCGCTTGTCGCCGTCGGAGGCGACGCGCGGCAGCAAATCGCGATTTTTTTCGCACGTCTCTGCGTCGCGTAAGTCGAGCGCGATGGCCAGCGCTGGCGAGGCTTTGGCGCGCACTTCTCTGCTGTAGATGAGCGAGCGCGCCAAATCCGTGGCGGCGGTGTGGGAAGCAGTGGCCGTCCACACTTCGTAGATCAAATCTGGGCTGATCGGTCCGGGCACGTTGGCGATCGCGGCCAGCGCGTCGCGTGCCGTCTCTGGATTTTCCGTGTAGCGCCGGAGTGCGGCCAGCACTTCTGCGTCCTTGATCAAGCCGGGGTCGTGCTCGATGCGCTCGCGGAGCGCGCGGGCGGCGCGCACGTCCTCTGCGCTTTGGCCGAGCGAGAGTGAAATTGCCTCCTGCACGTTGAGCTCGGCAACCGGTTTGGCGCTGAGCTCCTTCACCGCTGCGTCGTCACCCAGCGCTGCGCGCTCGAGCAGCGTGAGCGGCTTGGGCTTGTCTTCGCTGGTCTGGGTGCTGCTCGCGCTCGTGGCGGGCGCTGGTGGCAGTGGCGCAGGCAACGCCTGCGCGACCGACGCCGAAGGCTCTGCGCTCGGCTTGAGCGAGGGGGCGGCCGCCATCGGCTCGGTCGCAGAGGTGACGGCTGCAGCGGCAAACGCCGCGCCCAACGCCACCAGCAGCACGAGCGGCGTGACCAAGCTCCAGAGCGGAACCTCACCGCCCGCGAAGCGAACGCGTTGTGCGAGCGCGGCACCGAACGACGGGAGCGCCGGTGGATTGACCGAGCGCGGCCGCACGATGGTCGCGGCGCTGCGCGCGGCAGCGATGGCTTGCGCGTCTGGCGGCGGGGGCCCGGCGGGGGGCGGAACTGAAGGCGGAAACGCGCGCGGCGCGGGCGCGGGGGGACGCACCGCGGGTGGCGGCGGGCGCACCGAGGGCGGCGCACCGGCCACGGGCGGTGGCGGCGGTGCGCCAGCTGCTGGCGGCGGCGGGGGCGGCCGAACCGAGCCCGGCGCTGGCGCGGCATTGGGCGCGGCCGTGACGAAGCTCGCGTTCTGAATCACGACCGGCGGCTCTTGCGCGCGCACCACGGGAACCGGTGGGGGGGCGGGCGGAAAAGCCGATGACCGTCGCGGTGGTGGGATCGTGTCTTTCTCGCGCATGGCTTTGGCACGAGACTGCACCTTCGGGTCCACCTGAGTCACGTCGTGCCCGAGAATGGCTGCCTCGTGTGCGGCGTAGCTCGGTAAAGAGCGAGCTTCCGGCAGCGGCAGCTGGAGATCGGTTTTCTGCTCTTCGACCGGCGGCGGTGTGGACGACCAGCCCGAATCGACCAAGGTAGTCCGGACGACTTTCTGATTCGGTCCTGGCGGCGCGCCGTCAGTCATGCGCCCTCGAGCCTAGCATTGTCGCGTGAGACTGTTGAGACCCGGTCTGCCCGTCGGTTTCCGACGCTATTTTAGCGAACGGCAAGCGCCTTCACTTCAGGGAAGACTTCGGAATTGAGCTCCGGACCGCGTAAAATGGCGTCCGCATTGGGCGGGATGCGGCGTGGAACGTGATCGTCCCCGACGCAGGCGAGCAGCGTGAAGCCCTCGGCCACGAGCTCGTCGGTGGCGGAGCCGCCGCCGCCGCGAAGCAGGCGATATTCGAAGCGCACCTTCACGCGGGTCAGCTCGGTCAGACGCGATTCGACGCACAGCACCTCATCGAAGCGCGCCGTTTTCCGGTAACGGACGAAGGCTTCGACCACCGGCAGATGAATGCCGAGCTCGGTCCAAGAGTTGTAGTCGAGGCCACGGCGGCGCATGTACTCCACCCGGCCGACCTCGAAATACGAGATGTAGGTGCCGTGGTGAACGATGCCCATCAGGTCCGTCTCACCGAACCGAACTCGCACGACGTGACGTGATACGCAGTGGGCGGGCAGCTCGTTCGTCACGGGGGCGCGGGACAATACTAGCGCCTTCGTCACTAGGCAATCACTCCCTCGGCACAGCTTCGCCCAGCGAAACCGCGCCGAGGCAGTGCCGGCCGGAGGCGTAAGAAATCCGAGCATCGGGGGCTGCTATTCGCAGAGCTACCGCCCGCGCCCCGCCTTCGGGCCACTAACGGCGCCCCGAGAGCGGCACGGTCAGCACCGGGACGGGCGACATTCGGACCAGCTTTTCGGCAATGCTGCCGAGCAGCAGGTGGGCGATCCCGGTCCGGCCGTGAGTGCTCAGCACCACCAAATCATGCTCGCCCTTCTTCAGCTCGGCGACCAGGGTCGAAGCCGGTTCTCCGGACAGGAGCCGAGACTGCGTCGGCACGCCGCTCGGCAGGGTGACCGTGGCCATGAACTCGTTCATGTCCTTCTGCGCGTTTTCGCGGATCAGCTCGCCGATCGGCTTGTGCGCCTCTCCGGGGCGCTGGACCATCACGGCGTCGCTGACGTAGGTCGGCCGATCCCAGACGTGAACGATGTCGAGCGCCGCGCCGAAGCTTTGGGCGAGCTCGGCGCCGTAGGAAAGTGCTGCCTTGGAGTTCTCGGAATAATCGATGGGCACGAGAATGCGGCGGATTGCCATGGGAGCCATAGCTTACACCTCAACGCACTCGGGGTGATTGAGAAAGCCCAGGGCCCCAGGCGACCGAAGCAGCGCTCGACTCGAGTCTCGAGCTCAGCGCAGCTCGCAGCGGCGTTTTATGGCCTCATTCATGTAAACGAAGCCGCGGGCGGCACGCGTGATGGTGCGCCCGGCAAAGCGGACCAGCACCCCGGTGAAGTTTTCGCCGTGAACGAAGCGCGTTCGCTCGGGTGCGACCTCGATCAGCCTAAAAAAATGTTCGCCGTCGAATAGACCAGGGAACAGCAAGTGCCCGCGCCAGCGCAGCTCTTCATTGTCCGCGCAGCGCACGACACGCGGGTGAAGCTCGTGATTACTGCCCTCCGGCAAGCTCAAATGCACGGTCAAGGGCTGGCCCTCGCGCAGCTCGCCCGAAATCTGAGTGATGAACGGATTCCATTCTTCGAACTCCGCGAACGTGGTCAGCGTCCGCCAAACCTCGGCAGCGGGCGCGGCGATCTCGATCTCGGTGCGGATTTCCATGGGCGCGAGTAGGACGTCTTTAAAGCACGATAGCTTTGTCTAGCGCCCCTTTTTTCGTGGGAGTACGCTAGTCGCTCCGATGAAGCTGCTTCGCGCTGTGCTGGTCGGGGTCGGCCCGTTCGAGGAGCTGGTCTTGCCCTTTGCCGACGAAAACGGCGAAGCGCGGCCGATCACGGTGCTCCACGGCGGCGGCGGCACCGGCAAGAGCAGCGTGCTGTCGGCGATCGCGAGCACGCGTCCCGGTCATTGCGTGGTGCAGCCCGCCCGCCATGAGCCGCGCGAGCACGCGCCGCCGCCGTTCGCGGCTTGCGATTGGGCGCTCGGCCAAGACGAGCCCGCGCGCCCGCACCCGCTGGCCGTAGCGAGCCCGAATGCGCGGCTTGCCCCGACCGACGAGCTTGAGGGCTTGCGGCGCCGCGAACAAGCCCTGTTCGACCGCGTGGCAAGCGAAGGCGGCTTCGCGTTCTTGGCCATCGCCAGCACGCGCTGGTTTTCGCGGCAACCGATCGCGTTCAGCGCACCTGCGCGCACCGTGGCGCGCTACGACGTGCGCGCCAGCGCGGGCCTGGACGACGCCACGCGCTCGGACCTCGCGCGCGAGACCAAGCAAGCGCTGGCCTACGCGGCGATCGCCTCCGCCCTTTCGGCGCCGAGCCACCTGGCTGAACGGCGCTTCGATCTGCTCGGCTCCGCCATGCAGAGCGCGGTCGACAGCCTGGCGAAGCTGTGCGGGTTTGCTTACCGCGGCCTCGATCCCCTATCTTTCGAGCCGATTTTTGCGCCGCTCGGCCACGCGCGCGCGCTGCCCTTCGACGCGCTGCCGACGCGCGCCCGGCACCTCGTGGCCTTTGCCGCACTCGCCGTGCGCACGCTGTGGGCCGCCTACCCGGACCAGGATCCACGCGAGGCCGAAGGCGTGATTGCCATCGACGACGTCGATTTGCACCAAGACGCATTGGTCTTGCAAAAGCTGCTGCCGGCCCTGCGCAGCGCGCTACCGGAAGCGCAATGGATCCTCACCACGGCTTCGCCCGTGGTCGCCAGCGCGGCCGATGCGCGCGCGGTGCTCGCCTTGCGCCACTTGCCGGAGGGCGACGGAGTGCGCGTGTTCGCGGGAGAGCAGGCGCGCACACACTGAGCAGAAACGTCTCACTCGCGCCTACATAAAACGCGCGGCGCACTCAACGCGCAGCGGGCATTTCTCCGCGGTTTCATCGGGGGTTAGCGGCCGCGCTCCGCCGAGGGAGCTATGGTAGGGTCGCGGGGACTTAGATACCGATGCTCGACGACCTCTCTGCCGGCCAGGTGCTCGGGCGCTACGAGCTACTGCTTCCCATCGCCAAGGGGGGCATGGCGAGCGTGTGGGCAGCGCGCCTGCGCGGCACGCGTGGCTTTCAGAAGATGGTCGCGATCAAAACCATGCTGCCCGGTTTGGTCGACGACCCCCATTTCGAGCGCATGTTTCTGGACGAGGCCTCTTTGGCCTCGCAGGTGCGTCACCCGCACGTGATCGAGATCCTGGATCTCGGTGAGGTCGACCGCATTCTGTTTCTGGTGATGGAGTGGGTGGACGGCGAGCCGCTCAACATCATCATGAAGTACGCCGCCACCCGCGGGGGGATCCCGCTGGCGATCGCGGTCAGCATCGCCGCGCAGGCTTGCCGCGGGCTGCACGCGGCGCACGAATTGCGCGACGCAGACGGCGCACTGGTCGGGCTCGTGCACCGCGACGTGTCTCCGCAAAACGTGCTTTTGACCTACGAGGGCGTGGTCAAGGTGGTGGATTTCGGCGTCGCCAAAGCGACCAGCAGCTCGTCCAACGAAACCGAGGCCGGCCAGCTCAAGGGCAAGATCGCCTACATGTCACCGGAGCAGCTCCGGGGCGAACGCATCGATCGCCGCACGGACGTGTTTGCGATGGGCATCTTGCTCTACATGATGACCACGGGCACGCACCCGTTTCGCGGTGACGACCAGGGCCAGACCATCCGCCGCATCAGCTCGGACGAGCCGGTCGTGCCGCCGAGCTCGATCGTGCCAGGGTATCCCGCGGGGCTCGAAGCGGTGGTGATGCAAGCCTTGGCCAAGGATGCGTCCAAGCGTTACCCGACGGCGAACGACATGCTGATCGGCCTGACGCGCGCGCTGCCGTCGTCGATGCGCCCGAGCACGGACGAAGAAGTCGCCGAGTTCTTGCGCGCGCTATTGCCCGATCGTTTGGAGAAGCGCAAGATCGCGATCAAAGGCGCGCTCGAGGCCGCCGATCGGCGTGAAGCCGGCAAATCCGCGCCGCGGATTGCCGATCCGGACGCGCCGCCCGACGAACCGCCGACGGTGCTCGAGGGCTTGGTCTCCAGTCGCGAAATGACGCCCAGCGCGGAGGGCCAAACTTCGCTGCCCGGCGCGAGCGCACGCGGCGCGAATCTGCTCTCGGCCGACAGCCGGCGCGCGCCCGGGCGCAGCTTGCTCAGCATGGGCTTGTCGGCGGCGCTGGTGCTGGCAATGGGCGCGATCGTGCTCTTGCTCTTGAGTCGGCGTGTGCCGCCACCGAGCGCGAGCAGCGCGCCGCCTGCGCCGCCCACTTCCGTCAGTGTCGTGGCGGAGCCGACGCACGCGGACGAGCCCGCGGTCAAACCCGCCGAGATCCTGCCGCCGGTCCCGACTGAATCGGTCGCGTTGCCCGCGCCGCGCGCGAGCGCGCTGCGACTGCCCGCGCGTCACACGCTCGCGAAACCAGCCAAGCCCGAAGGCAGCAGCGTCGCGCCGAATCCGCGCAGCGACACCTTCGTCTCGCCGATCCGCAATCCGGGCTTTTGAGTCGCGGGCGCAGCGTGCCGCCGAAGGCTGCGCCGGGCCGCGCCGGGCTCGGTGACCATCAAAAAAACAGAAGTCGCGCGAGTGACGAGTCCGAGAGTTTGGGGGGCGTGGGCAGTTCGCGGCAGAGCCGAGACCGCGCCGCGTCGCGGGCAAGCTCCGCGCGGACGGCGCTCACTCAGAGCGCCCGCTCAGAAGCGACCGAGCAGCGTCGCGCCGGCGTTGGCGTAAGCGGCGCCCGGCGCAAGCGCGACGCTCGCTTGTTCGCTCGAATGGCCGCCCACGATCACGAGCGCAGCGCCCACGCCCAGACCGACCGCGCCGACGGCGAACGTCACATCGGCGAGCGTGGTGTAGAGTTTGCCGTCGTCGACCCTGCTGCGCGCGCTGTCCGGGCAGGCTTGACGATCAGGGCCGCATTGTTTGTCGAGATCGTTGATCGTCGATTGGCGCAGTAAAAAAAAGGCACCCGAGCCGATCAGGCTTGCCACGCCCACGCCGCCGACGACGAGGCCAATCGTGCGCATATTCGGCGAGGTTTGATGGATCGGCGGCAATGGCGGCGGGAGCGCCGCGACCGGTTCGGGCTCCAGCTTGACGAGAATGGTCGCGGTTTGCTGTTCGGCGACGCGGAAGGCTTGTTTGAACGGACGGAAACCGAGCGCCTTGGCCTCGATCACGTGCGGCCCCGGATCGGCGGGCAGCGGAATGTTGAGCACCGAATCGCCGAGCGAGACGCCGTCGAGCGAGATCGTCGCCGAATCGGCGCCTTCACCGCGCTGGACGACCACGCGCGGCACGCGCGCCTTGAGCGCCTCCAGGCGCGCGTCCACTTCTTGCGCGACTTGATCGGCTTTTTCGGCTTGCGCGTCGGACGCGGCAAGCTCGTAGTCACCGAGCGCCGCCACGAGACGGCCCAAGCGCTCTTCGCACAGTGCGATGTTGAAGCGCACTTGCGGGGTCGGTTTCACCGCGGCAACTTCTTTGAGCAGCGCCAGCGCGCCGGCCCAATCACCGCCGGTTTGCAGGGACAGTGCTTGGTTGAATTGCTCGCGCGCGCGCTTGATCGCGTCACCGTCGGTGACGGTCGAGCCTTGCGCGTGCGCGGCGTGCGGCGCGCCGCACAGCGCGACCCCCGCGCCCAAAACGAAGCTTGAACCAACCAGCCAAGATTTCAGATGCCGTGCGCGACGCATTCAACCAGCCTCGATCGGAGCAAGCGCGGCCCGAGCCGCAACGTTCGAGCATAACGCGGAGGCTCGGCTTCCACAAACGCCGGCCGCCGGTCGCCGGTTTCGGCTCGAAAGGCCGGTGTAGGCGCCGATCAATCCGGCGCCCGCACGGTCAGTACCGGGCAGGGCGCGCGTCGCATCACCTTCTCGGTCACGCTGCCGAGCAGCAGGTGTGAAACGACACCTCTGCCGTGCGTGGCGAGCACCAGTAAATCATAGTGGCCGGCCGCGGCGCGCTCGAGGATGGCCGTCGCTGGGTCACCCGCTTCGCACGCTGAGCTGTGCACGGTAATGCCTGCGCGTTCGGCCTCGGCCTCGAATTTGGCGAGCTGCTCGGCCGCGCTCTGACGGATCCATTCGAGCAGCGGTTGCTCGTTGACGCCGACGCCGGTGATCAAGCTCTCGGGCGCGACCAGAGCCGGCGCCGACCAGACGTACAAGAGATCGATGCTGGCGCCGAAAACCCGAGCGAACTCTTGCGCCTCGCGCAGCGCGTGCGTCGAGCCGGGCGACAGATCGGTCGGCACGAGGATCTTTTGCAGCAAAGGCATGGGCATGGGCTCCTCTGGGTTGGGGGCGACGGACCCGCCGGCGCGGACGCCGACACGTGTACGATACTGCTTCACGCGCCGTGCCAAGCTCGACCCGCGCTACACGCGCCCTTCCGCGCAAAACTAGCACGGCAAATTGCCTCGTAGGCCACTATTGAGCGAGGCAGACTGGGACGAACCTGGGGCGCGGTTCTGCCGTCGCCGAAACTTCGCTCGTTGATTTGGCCCGCGAGAGCGCTCCGCCACCGGCAGTGAACTTGGCGCGCGGCGCGGATCGAGCGCGCAGCGGAGCAAGTCACCGGCCGGCGCGGAATTCCCCGCGGCCCGGGCGGTTTTGGCTTTTTGTTTCGTGGGCACTGGCTACGGCTAGAAACCTCTTTCAGTCCCGGGGAACTTCCAGGTAGGTTTTTGCCGATATGGCCAAACGCCCGCACGTGCTCGGAGTGGTTCTCGCTGGTGGTGAAGGAAAACGGCTTTGGCCGCTGACGCGCGATCGCGCCAAACCCGCCGTGCCATTCGGCGCCAACTACCGAATCATCGATTTTGCGCTCAGCAACTTGGTGAACGGTCGTTACCTGCGGATCGCCGTGCTCACGCAGTACAAGAGCCACAGCCTCGACCGGCACATCGCCCAGACTTGGCGCATGTCACCGCTATTCAACAATTTCGTGATGACGGTGCCCGCGCAGATGCGGCTCGGTCCGCGTTGGTTCGAGGGCTCGGCGGACGCCATCTACCAAAATCTGAATCTGATCGCGGACGAGAACCCCGACTACATTTGCGTGTTCGGCGCCGACCACATCTACCGCATGGATCCGGAGCAGATGGTCGACGCGCACATTCAATCCGGTGCGAGCGTGACCGTCGCCGCGATCCGCGTGCCCAAAGAAGAAGCGTCGCGCTTCGGCGTGATCGTGCCCGGACCGAACAACCGCATCGCGAGCTTCCGCGAAAAGCCGCAAAATGCCGAGGGTTTGCCGGATGATCCGACGCAGGTGTTCGCGTCCATGGGCAACTACGTGTTCAGCACCAAGGCGCTGGTCGACGCGGTGCATGCGGACGCGGAAAATAAGGACAGCGCTCACGACATGGGCGGCAACATCATCACCGGTTTGGTCGAGAGCGGCGACGCTGCCGTGTACGATTTCAACAAGAACCGCGTGCCGGGCGCCAATGAGCGTGACGCGGGTTACTGGCGCGACGTGGGTACGCTCGACGCCTACTACGAAGCGCAGATGGATCTCATCAGCGTGCACCCGGTGTTCAACCTGTACAACTACGAGTGGCCGATTCACTCGTCATTGGGCGCGCTCCCGCCCGCGAAATTCGTGTTCGATGAAGACGAGCGGCGCGGGCTCGCGATCGACTCCATGGTCGCGGCCGGTGTGATCGTCTCCGGTGCCACGGTGCGTCGATCCATCCTCTCACCCGGTGTGTCCATCCACTCGCGCGCCATGGTCGAAGATTCCGTGCTCATGCACGGCGTCGACGTCGGACGCGGCGCCATCATTCGGCGCGCCATTTTGGACAAGAACGTGAAGGTGCCGCCCGGCGCGCGCATCGGTGTGAACGCCGAAGAGGATCGCGCGCGCGGTTACACCTTCAGCGATAACGGCATCGTCGTGCTCGGCAAAGACGATCTCGTGCGCGCCTGAACTGCGAGCGCCCGAGGGCGGTCAATCGGAGGCGAGCGAGGGCGCGGGCGAAAGCGTGGGAACGCTGCTGTTTTGTGGCGGCCTTTGCGCTAGCTTCCGAACTTCGCTCCCCAATCGCGAACGGCATACCTGGAAGATTCCTTGAAAATTGCGCTATTGAGTCGTGAATACCCGCCGGAAGTGTACGGCGGGGCCGGCGTGCACGTGGAATATCTGGCACGCGAGCTGGCTACGCTGGTCGATCTGGCCGTGCACTGTTTCGGGGCGCCGCGTCACGCGCCCGAAGTCGCCGGTAATTACCAACCTTGGCCCGCCTTGGACGGCGATGCGCCCGAGCTTGCGGCGCTCCGCACCCTCTCGGTGGATTTGCTCATGGCCAAGGCCGTGCGCGGCGCGCAGATCGTGCACACGCACACCTGGTACGCGAACTTTGCCGGGCACCTGGCCAAGCTGATGTACGGCGTGCCGCATGTAATGACCTCGCACAGCTTGGAGCCGCTCAGGCCGTGGAAGGCCGAGCAGCTCGGCGGCGGCTACGCGCTGTCGAGCTTCTGCGAGCGCACGTCGATCGAAGCCGCGGACGCGGTGATCGCGGTCTCCGCCGGCATGCGCGCGGACATTTTGCGCGCTTATCCCGCGGTCGACCCAAGCCGCGTGCACATCATCTATAACGGCATCGATCCCGCGCAATTCAGGCCCGATTCGCAGACCAACGTGCTCGAGCGCGAAGGCATCGACCCGGCCAAGCCGTACGTCGTGTTCGTGGGTCGGGTGACGCGTCAAAAGGGTATCGTTCACCTGCTCGAAGCCGCGCGCTATTTCGCGTCCGAGATCGAGCTCGTGCTGTGCGCCGGTGAAGCCGACACCAAAGAAATGGACACGGAGGTGCGCGCTCTGGTCGCCGAGCTCGAGCGCGCGCGCGGTCCCGTGCGTTGGATCGGCAAAATGTTGCCGCGGCCGGAGCTGATTCAGATCTTGAGTCATGCAACCGTGTTTGCCTGCCCGTCCATCTATGAGCCATTCGGGATCGTGAACTTGGAGGCCATGGCCTGTGGGGCGCCGGTGGTGGCCTCGGCCGTCGGCGGCATTCCGGAGGTGGTGGTCGACGGCAGCACGGGGTATCTCGTGCACTTCGAGCCGGACGGTACGCCGATGGGCGCGCCAAAGAACCGCGATGCGTTCGCGCGCGCATTCGCCGCGCGCGTGAACGAACTGTGCGCTTCACCCGAACGCGCGCGTGCATTCGGCGCCGCCGGCCGCGCGCGCGTGGAAGCCACCTTCAGCTGGTCGGCGATTGCCAAACAGACGGCGGACCTGTACCGCAGTCTGCGGGCCTAGCGAGCGCTCCCTCGGGCTTGCGGGCGCTCGCCCGAACGCCACAGCGAGCCAATTTGCCACCATAAAAACCCCGAAAGAATTGGCAGTTTCGGGCCTGTTGGTCGATTTCGGGCACAACCGGAGCCCGGCCCGACTCGTGCAACGAGCGGAGAGTGAGCCTTCTTCGCGGCAGCCCGAGCCGAGCCGAAAACAGCGCCGCATCGCCAGCACTCCGCCGCTTGCGTCAGCTGCTCAAGCTCGTGGTCTTCCTGCTCTTGGGCGTCGAGCTGTTGTACGTGATCGCCGCCAACGTGTTTCTGAATTTCAAGCTCTTGCCCTTGGCGTTCAAGAGCACCAACCAGGTTCAGGCGACCGTCAGCGGCGGTTGGACCATCATTCCCGAGCGGGTGCACGCCCGGAATGTCCGCTTCACGTTTCAGGATCACAATTTACAGTTCGTGATCAACGTCGATCGCGCGTTCCTGGTCGTGCACCTGACGGAGCTCTTGCACCACACCTTTCATGCCTCGCACCTGCGCGGTGACGGCGTGTCATTTCGCATGCGGCACCGCGTCGACCCGTGGTCGAAGCACGAGCCGGCGGTCGGCGCGTTCGCGCCCATTCCGGAGTTCCCCGGGCCGGCGGTGTTCGAAGCCTACGTCCCCGAGCCGCCCATCCCCGACGCAACCTACAACCTGTGGACGATTCACCTGGATGATGTCGACATCGGGGTGAAAGAGGCGTGGGTGCAGGCGTTTCGCTATCAAGGGCGAGGTCGCGCGCGCGGCCAATTCGCGCTCAAGCCCGCGCGCCATTTGTGGGTCGGACCCGCGTCGCTGGATCTCGAGCCGGGGCTCTTGTCGGCGGGGGCGTACCGCGTGGCTCCGGGGCTGCACGGCCACATCGAATGCGTGGTGCACCCGTTCGACGTGCGCGTGCCGCAAGGCATGGCCGTGTTTCGCTACATCTCGGCGCGCATTCAACTCGATTCGCCCGAGCTCGATCCGCAGGTGGCCGCGCTATTCGCGGGCGAAGCGGGGCCAAAAATCTCCTCCACGGGCGGGTCTTTACACCTGGACGCTGCTACCTCGCACGGCGTGTTCACGGAGCATAGCCAGCTCGAACTGCGCCAACGCGGGCTCGAGTTGCGCACGCCCGAGCTCGAGGTCGACGCCGAGCGCGTCGTGCTCTCGGCGGGCCTGGATGGCACTCAGGACAGCCAAGCCACACTGACCGTGGATCGCGCCGTAGTAAAAGAGCCGATTGCGCTCGGCTACCCGCCGCTGGTCGAGCATTTGTCGGCCACCGCCGTGGCCGACAATAGCGACGTGGCGCACGATTTTCACTTCAAAGAGGCACGCCTGGGTGATGCGCGCCTGGTCTTGGGTGACGCGCGTTGGCTCAACCGCTGGCTGAAGAGCAAGGGCCTGGAGATCCGCCAAGGCGGCGCCGCGCTGCAGGCACGCGGTCGCTACGCCGATTCAGTGCTCGACGCCGAAGCAGGCATGCAAACGGACGGCCTGGTCGCCGCGCTCGGCGCAAAACGCGTGCACTATGCGGGCTCGTTGGCGCTGAAGGTGAGCCGAGCCGATCCCGAAAAAATGACCGGTTCAGTCGATGCAGATTTGACTGGCCGCGCGCTGGACGCCGAAGTTGGGGACAAGCGCTTCGAGGTGGCCGGTCTGCGCGCGCAGGTGTTCCTGAACGGCGACGCGCGCGGCAGAACCGTGCGCGGGCACGCGACGCTCTCGGCGCTCTCCAGCCGGAGTCCGGGTTTCAAGGCGAGCGCGCCGGCGCTCACCGCAACCGTAGATTTTGCCGAGCAGCCCGACGGGAGCAAGCTGTGTCACTTCGACGTGGATATTCCAGCGCTCACGGCGGAGGGCGGTGGCGCGCGGTTAACGAGCGCCGCGCTGGCCCGTGGCACGTTCGCCCAAACCAAAAAGAGCTCGGAAAAACGCCTAAACCTCGCGGCCACGCTGTTCCGCACCGAAGCTCGTTTTGGCACTCAGCCGGTCAAGACCGCGAGCACCCCGCGCGTCTTGCTCAAAGCCGAGCTCAGCACGGACGACAGTGGCGCGCTGAGCGGCACGCTCGCGCTCTCACCCGCCGCGTGGCAGATCGACGCCGCGAACATGCGCTTTTCCGGGCGCTCGGCGCTGCAAGTCGCACTCGCCGAGCTGAATTTTGCGCAGCCGAGCGGACGCATCCAAGGCAAGCTGAGCTCGACGGGCGTGACTCTGGGTGACACCACGCAAAACGCGAATTGCGCTTGGTCGCGCGTGCAAGCGCTCGAGCTCGATGCCACGGCCAAGCTCGCGCCGAACGACCGCAGCGAGTTGACGCTGACGGGTGAGCTCGGCCAAACCGAACTGAGCTGGGGTGATTTCACGACGCGAGCGGACATTGGGCTTTCGGCTCAGCTCGAACAAGGGCTGCTCGAGCGAGACGGCCAGGGACTCGTGAACGTGAGCCTGCATCACGCGGCGATTCAAAGCGGCGACGGTGGCAATCGCGGCTGGTCGGCGCTCGCGCCGGCGATCGAGATCGCCGCGCACTTGACG
>Ga0207667_10003137_pt1 | contig 20458 bp, 22 predicted proteins | sample KBSCornC52_FD_184301 | JGI IMG/M metagenome (GOLD analysis project Ga0207667, IMG submission 184301) | Corn rhizosphere microbial communities from Kellogg Biological Station, Michigan, USA - KBS Corn C5-2 (SPAdes) (version 2) | ecosystem: Host-associated > Plants > Roots > Rhizosphere > Soil ...
ACGCTCGACGACCGATGTCCCATCCCCCGGCCGGGAAGTTCCATCACTATATATCGGGGCACCGACCGAGTGGCAACCACTACATGTAGTGGGCGTGTCGTCCACAGAATGTGGATAAGTTCGCCGAGTTCTGCACAGATTCCACACCCTACGGAGGCCCTCCGACACCCTTCGGCGGCGGTCGGCCGCGGACTAGAGTGGACAGGTTGTGAACGCCTATCTGAGCCTCCTGCGCACCCCCGGGGTGGCCCGGATCATCGGCGCGCAACTCACGGCGCGGTTTCCGAGCGGGATGCTCTCGCTCGGCTTCCTGCTGCACATGCAGCACATCTTCGGCTCGTACGGCTCGGCCGGGCTCGTGCTCGCCGCGACCAGCGTCGGCCAGGCCGTCTCGGGCCCGCTGACGAGCCGCTGGATGGGGCAGTGGGGCATGCGGCCGGTGCTGCTGCTCACCACATCCATCTGCACCCTGTCGCTGCTCACCGTGGCGCTGGTGCCCCTGCCGCTCGTCGGCTACATGATCGCCGGGCTGATCGCCGGCCTCAGCTACCCGCCTGTGCAACCGGCCGTGCGCACGATCTACCCGAAGATGGTCAACTCGCGTCAGCTCACGCCCCTGTTCGCCCTCGACGCCTCTGCGCAGGAGATCATCTGGATCGCCGGCCCGGTGGTCGTCACCTTCGTGTCGACGCAGATCTCGACCACGGCGGGCATCCTCCTCTCCGTGGTGTTCCTGATCGGTGGCGGCCTGTGGTTCCTGCTCTCGCCCGAGGTCGGACGCGTGCGCATTCCGCGCAGCAAGCGCAAGCTGGGCAGCGTCCTCGCGCGCGGGCCCGTTCTGCTCGTCACGGTGGTCGGCTTCCTGGTCGTCGGCGCCTGTGCTGCCACCGAGGCCGGCGTCGTCGCCACCTTCGGGCAGGGCAACTCGACCTCGGGCGTCGTGCTCTCGATCTGGGCCGTCGCATCCCTGGTCGGCGGGCTGCTGCTCGGGCACTTGCCGGTCGATCCGTGGACGCTGGCCAGGAGGATGGCCGTCGTGACCTTCGGCACGATTCTCGCGGCCATCGCCATCCTGATCTGGACGGGGACCATCGCCGAGTTCTGGACCCTGAGCGGCGCCCTGGTCATCGCGGGAGTCGGGCTGGCGCCTGCGCTCGCGGTCATGTTCGCCTCGGTGTCGTCGAGCGTGCGCTTCAGCGATACCGCGGAGGCCTACGGCTGGGTCGGCACCGGGCAGCTCATCGGAGCCGCGGCCGGTTCAGCGGTCGCCGGATTCCTCATCGACTACATTGCGGGAACGCACGGCGCCGCCGGCCTCGGCGGCTTCGTCATCGCCGTCGCGTTCGCGATCGTCGGAACGATCGTCCCGGTGGTCTTCCACCGCATCCTGCCCGATCTGCGCGGACGCGACGCGAGCCCGCTCGCCGACACCGAACCGGTGCCCGCCCAGCCCAGTTGAGCCGGATCCAGCCCTTCGGCCGCTAGCCCTTCAGCCGCGAGGCCTTCAGCACCTCGGACAGGTCGAGCAGCTCACCGAGCTCCTTCTCGAGGATCGCCGATTCCTTCTCGTTCGGCACGAAGACGCCGTCGACGAGCTGCGTCTTGGGAAAGTTCACCTCGACGTTCGCGCCGATCTTCACCAGGCCGAGCCCCTGGGTGACCGTGCTGAGCGCGACCACGCCGCGCGTTCCGCCCGAGACCCCGCCGTAGCTGACGAATCCCAGCGGCTTGCGCCACCACTCCCTGTTGAGAAAGTCGATGGCGTTCTTCAGGGCGGGCGAGTAGCTGTGGTTGTACTCCGGGGTCACGAAGAGAAACGCGTCGGTCGCGGCGACCCGCTCGCTCCACGCGATGGTGTGCGGCTGGGTGTACCGGTGCAGGCTCGGGTGATTCGGCTCATCCATGAACGGCAGGTTCAGCTCGGCCAGGTCGACGAAGTCGACGTCGAAGGCTCCGTTCGCCTCGGCCCGCTCGCGCACCCAGGCGGCGATCGGCAGGCCGACCCGGCCGGGGCGGACACTGCCCACGATGATCATGAGGCGGGTGGGCATGAGAACTCGTTCCTAAGTAGTTGACGCGTCACTTTCTGACGACATCAACCAGATCGGATGCCGCATCATTCCTCGACGAGCGGCTGCGTCGGCAGCGCCTCCGCCTGCTCCGCGTCGGCCGAGCCGTGCGGACGGTCGCCGTTGTCGACATCCTCGGGATTCGGCAACCGGGTCACGAATCGGAAGAACACCAGCGACGCGACCGTCGCCGCGCCGCCGCCGACCAGGAACGGCAGTGCGAGGTCGACTCGGCCGAGCAGGCCGCCCAGCACGGAGCCGACCGGCATGGCTCCCCAGAGCAGGGTGCGCCAGGTGCCGTGCACCCGGCCGAGCAGCCTGCCGGGGATGAGGCTCTGCCGGAGCGACATCACCAGCACGTTCCACAGGATCACACCGAGCGACGAGAGGAAGAAGCCCAACGCCGCGAGCCAGAGCTGGGGCGCGAGCCCGATCGCGAAGATCGCCAGCGAGAACAGCACGTTGCCGATCGCCATCGTGAGGCCGGCGCCGAGCAGGCGCTTCACCCGGTCGACGATCAGGCTGCCGATGATGGCCCCGACCGCTCCGCTGAGCAGGAAGACGCCGAACAGGGAGGCAGGCAATCCGACCCGGTGCACGAGATACAGCACGAAACTCGCGGTCGCGGCCGAGATCGCCAGACCGGTGAAGGTGCTGAGCAGCCAGAGGGTCACCAGCATCCGGTTCGCGGTGATGAAGCGGAATCCCTCGACGAACTGGCGCCACCAGGGCTCCCGGTCCGGCGCGTCGGCTCCCACCGCCGGCGCCACGGCGAACTGACGACCGGATGCCGCGACCGGAAGCAGAACGGCCAGCACGACCGCCACGGCGAAGGCCGCCACGTTGACGCCGAGCGGGATCAGCACAGACACCCCGAACAGCACGGACGTGAACGGCGCCGACAGGAAGTTCAGCACGACGGTCTCGCCGGCCTCGATGCGTCCGTTGGCACGCGGCAGGTTGCTCTTCTCGACGATGCCCGGCACCACGGCTCTGATCGCCCCGTCGTAGACCGTCTCGGCGATCCCGGCCACGAAGGTCACCGCGTAGAGCGACCAGATGGTCAGGGCTCCGGTGGCCACCAGCGCCAGCAGGGTCACTCCGAGCAGGGCGCGCACGGTGTTGGCCAGAGCCATTGCGGCGCGGCGGTCGATCTTGTCGATCAGGATGCCCGACGGGATCGCGAACAGCAGCCAGGGCAGCATGGCCAGCGCCGCGATCCCCGAGACCAGCAACGGGTCGCGCGTGAGGGTCACGGCCAGCAGGGGAACCGCGGTGCGCACGATGCCGTCGCCCAGGCTCGACACCAGGTTCGCCGTGAAGATGTTGGCGAACGCCGGGCCGAGCGGCGGGCGCGGCGTCGTTGCCGCGGGAGCCGTCATGCGCTCACCACCGCGCGTGGATCGCCGCCCGGAAGCGCCGGTCGTAGAGCTCGCGCACCGACGCGGTGAATCCGTCGCCGAGCGGAGGCACCGACCCGGCCGCGGCGTTGGCCTCGGCCTGCTGCGGGCTGCGCGCCCCGGGGATCACCGTGCTGACGCCCGGCAGCTGGGCGACCCAGGCCAGCGCGGCCTCGGCGGGCGGCAATCCCGCGCCCTCGGCCAGCGCCGAGAACTCCTTCGCCGCCTCGACCCCCTCGTCGAAGTCGACGCCCGAGAAGGTCTCGCCCTGGTCGAACGACTCGCCGTGGCGGTTGTATGTGCGGTGGTCGTTCTCGGCGAACGCGGTGTCGTGCCGGTAGCGGCCGGTGAGCAGGCCGCTCGCCAACGGAACCCGCGCGATGATGCCGACCCCGGCATCCTGCGCCGCGGGCAGCACCGCGTCGAGGGGCTTCAGCCGGAAGGCGTTCAGGATGATCTGCACCGTCGCCACCTGCGGGCGGGCGATCGCCAGCAGCGCCTGCTCGACCGTCTCGACGCTCACCCCGTATGCGGCGATGGAGTGGTCGTCGACCAGGGAATCGAGCGCGTCGAAGACGGCGTCGCTGCGATACACGTCGGTCGGAGGGCAGTGCAGTTGCACGAGGTCCAGAGTGCTCATGCCGAGGTTGCGGCGCGAACGATCGACCCAGGCCCGGAAGTTCGCGGCCGAGTAGTTCTCGAGCGTCTGATCCTGGCGTCGGCCCATCTTGGTGGCCACGGTGATCTCGCCGCGCTCCGTCTCGGAGAGGCCCGCGCGCCATCCGCCGATGATCGTCTCGCTGCGGCCGTCGCCGTAGACGTCGGCCGTGTCGAAGAAGGTGACGCCTGAGCCGTGCGACGCATCGAGCACGGCCCGCGCCTCCAGTTCGGACACGTCGCCCCAGTCGGCACCGAGCTGCCAGGTGCCGAGGCCGATGACGGAAACTGTGCGGCCCGTACGGCCGAGAGTGCGTTGATCCACGAGAACGAGCCTATGCCGAGCAGGCGACCGCCGACTCTGCTCTCAGCCGATGGCGGTGGCCACGACCCGCGCCATCCTGGGCCGGATGACGTGGTCGCCTCCGTCGACGCGGTGCACTGTGACGTTGCGCAATTGGGCGATGACGCGCATGCCAGAAGGCGCCAGAAGGGGATCCAGCGACCCGTAGACGACCTCGACCGGCACGCGCAACGAGGCCAGGTCGCTCACCGAGGTCTGCGCCTCGATCGAGTTCTGAAGCGAGAGCACGAAGGGGCGCCAGTTGGCCTCGGTCACCACGAGCACGTTCTTGATCGGCGAGAATCTGGCCAGGCCGGCTGCTGCGCGGATGGTGAAGTCCTTGTTGCTGCGCAGGTATTCGTAGAGGCGCAGGTACAACTCCATGGCCGCGCGGTCGCGTCGGCCGCCGATGGCCTCAGGGGCCAGGTAGATCGGCGGGCTCACCAGCACCAGCCGCCTCAACCGGGTGCGTCGCGCCGTCGAATAGCGGGCTGCGATCAGCGAGCCCATCGAGTGGCCGACCAGCACGAAGGGCTCGCGGAGCCGCAGCCCGCGGAGGGTGCGGGACAACGACGCGACGTGCTCCTCGACCGTGTACTGGGAATCCTCGGGCGCCGGGGAGCCGCCGAACCCGAGCAGGTCGATCGCGATCACCCGGTGGGATCCCTCGATCAGCGGCACGACGTTCTCGAACGTCACCGATGACGAGGCGATGCCGTGGATCAGGACGACAACGGGGCCGGTACCGGTATCCACGGCGATATGCAGAAGGGGCGGCCGCCGGAACCATCCGTGCTGTCGCCCCATGCCGATCAGGCTAGCCGGTGACGTTCGAATCGTGATGAACGTTGGGATGTGCCGCAGCGCCGATCTCTCTAACGTCGTCTGCATGACACGCGTCGCGCGCTCCTTCATGATCGGCACCGCCCTGCTGGTCGCCTCCCTGTCGCTTGCCGGGTGCTCGGCGGCCGGCTCGAACTCCGCTCCGCATCTGTCGACGGGGGGCGGCTCCGGGCAGTCGGAGGCCGTGGCTCCCGGTGCACCGACCGGGATCAAGGCGGACTCCGGCAGCACCGCGACGGTCGACCGCTCCGTCGTCGTGACCGGCACCGTCACCATCACGGCGCAGAAGCCGCTGGACGCCGCCGACAAGGCGGTCTCGATCGTCGAGGCGGCGGGCGGGCGCATCGACGGCCGCACCGAGAACGCGGCGACAGACCGCGATCAGGGCAGCGCGACCCTCGTGCTGCGCATCCCGGCCGCCAAGCTGACTTCGACCCTCGACGCGCTCAAGAAGCTGGGCCGCGCCGACCAGGTGTCGATCAACGCAGCAGACGTGACCACGCAGACCCAGGACCTCGGCGCCCGCATCGACGCCCTGCGCGCCTCGATCACCCGCCTGTTGCAGCTGGAGTCGACGGCGACCGACACCACCAACCTGATCGCCATCGAGACGGCGATCAGCGACCGCCAGGGCGAGCTCGAGAGCCTCGAGGCGCAACAGCGCGGCCTCGACGACCAGATCAGCATGTCGACCATCACGCTGAACCTGCGCTCGGATGCCGCGGCCCCTCCGATCAAGCCCGCCGACTTCTGGTCGGGCCTGGGCACCGGGTGGGCGGCGTTCGTCGCGTTCTGGGCGGGAACACTCGTGGTGCTCGGCGTGCTCCTGCCGTGGCTGCTGTTCCTCGGGGTGGCAGCGGTCGTCGTCGTGGTCGCCGTCCGCTTCGCGAGGCGGCGTGCGGCACGCCGCGCGAACGCTACTCCGCCCGCAGCGACGGCTCCGCTCGCAGCGACTACTCCGCCCGGACAGACCGGATGAGCGCGAGCACCGCGAGGCCGTAGGCCTCGGACGCGTCGTCGCTCGAGAACGCAGCATCCGCGTCATCGATGATCGCCCGCACCGTGTAGACCACGCGGCCGTTCTCGGCCCCGCCGTTCTGAACCGTCGCGCGGTCGAGAGACCGGAAGGTGCCGCGCAGCAACTCGCGCAGCTGATCTTCGCGCGGCAGCCAGAGCGCGTCGTCGAGGGCGACCGAGTCGAGCGCCCATTCCGTGGTGCCGTTGAAGCCGAGCACCGTGCCGGTGGGATAGCGGTGCGCCTCGATCGTCATGTCGCTGACGGTGAAGACGTCGCCCTCGAAATCGGCGAGCGCGATCTGGAAGCTGTCGCCCGATGCCGGCGTCCAGCTCAGGCCGGCGGCGCGGAGCTCGCGGGCGAGGGCGGTCGAGATCACGAGCCCATCCTCCCCTCTGCCGAGGCGCTCCCGCCGGGCGTAGCCTCGATGGATGAGCGACGAGCGCTCCGAGAGCCGATCCATGACCCCCGAGCTGGCCGACGATGTTCGATCCTCCCGGACCGTCGCGCGGACTCTTCCCTGGGTCGCCATCGTGGCCCTCACCGCGATGGTGCAGTTCGTCCGCGCGGCTCCGATCGACGGCACGGTCTTCAGCACCGTCGCCGTCGCGCTGCTGGCCGACGCGATCGGCATCGTGCCGCGCGTCGGGCCGCTCGCGGCGCCCGGGAGGCTGCCGGCGCTCGCCGGCGCTCTCGCCGCGTGCCTGCTGCTGACTCTGACGCCGCGGCACGGCGTCGTCGACGGGATCGTGCTGGTCGGCCTGGGTGCCGCGGCCCTCGTCGGCGGATGGCCCGGTGTCCGGGCGGGAGGACGGGAACGTCCGCGGCCAGGAGATACGGCCGCCCTGCGGCGCACCGCGGTGCTCTGGGCGGCCGTGGCCATCGTCACCTGCCTCTGGGAGCTCACCTCCTTCGTTGTGGACCGGCTGCTTCCCGAGCAGAAGGCGCAGCATCCTGCGATCTCCGATCTGCTCGATCCGGCCCTCGATCAGCTGTGGTTCCGCGCGCTGTTCGTCGTGGCCTGGATCGCCCTCGGGCTCGCCCTGCTCAGCCGAGGGGGGCGGCGCTGATGGCCTGGTTCACGACCCTGGTGTTCGTGGCGTGCGGAGTGGCTGCGGTCGCACTGTGGCTCACCGGGCGGCGCAACGCGCTCGGCCTGGCCCCGACCGGACAGCTCTTCGACCTGATCCTCGGTGAGCGCGCCGTCCGCATGACGGTCCTGGTGTTCTGGTGGTGGATCGGGTGGCACTTCCTGGTCGCCCGCACCATCGACCCGTGACGACGGCGCGCGCATGACAGGATGACGCGAGACGACCCGAAGGAGACCGCGCGTGGCCGACCCCACTCCCCTGCCCTCCGATCCGATCGCCGAGGCCCACAGACAGTGGCAGGAGCACGGCTGGGCGGATGCCGCCGACGGCATGGCCGCCGTCACCGCGATCGTGCGCACCCAGCAGATCCTGATGGCCAGGATCGACGCCGTGCTCAAGCCCTTCGACCTGTCGTTCGCGCGCTTCGAGCTTCTGAGGCTGCTGAGCTTCACCCGCCACGGCTCGCTGCCGATGGCCTTCGCCAGCTCGCGGCTGCAGGTGCACCCGACCAGCGTCACCAACGCCGTCGACCGACTCGAGGCTGCCGGGTTCGTCAAACGCGTGCCGCACCCCACCGACGGCCGGGCCACCTTGATCGAGATCACGCAGGCCGGGCGAGAGCGAGTGGATGCGGCGACGGCCGAGCTGAACAGCGCGATCTTCCGGCGCACCGGCTTCGACGCGCAGCAGGTGGAGCAGTTGAACGCGCTGCTGACCGGGTTCCGCCGGGACGCCGGCGACTTCGAATAGTCCGCTGCAGAGAGGGCGGTAGGCTCCGAGCGTGCCCAGCACCCGCTCTCTCAGACTGATGGAGTCGTCACACCGCTTCCTGCAACGTCTCACGCGGGGGCGGGCCGGCTGGAAGATCGCGGGCATGCCGGTGCTCGAGCTCACGACGACCGGTCGCCGCAGCGGCGAGCGTCGTGCGACCTTGCTCACCTCTCCTCTGAGAGACGGCGATGCGTATGTGGTCGTCGCCTCCCGCGGCGGAGACGACCGCCATCCCGCCTGGTTCCTCAATCTTCGCGATGACCACAATGTGGAGGTCGCGGTCCGCGGGCAACCGCGCATCTCGATGACGGCCCGCATCGCGAACCCCGAGGAACGCGCTCGCATGTGGCCTCTGATCACAGCGAAGTACGCGAACTACGCCGGATATCAGCAGAAGACCGAGCGGGAGATTCCGCTGGTGCTGCTCGAGCCGATGCGCGCCGAACGCTAGTACTGCCAGGGGTACGGACCCCAGTCGGGCGCGCGCTTCTCGAGGAAGGCGTCGCGGCCTTCGACGGCCTCGTCCGTTCCGTAGGCGAGCCGCGTGGCCTCGCCCACCAGCACCTGCTGCCCCGCCAGCCCGTCGTCGACCGCGTTCATCGAGAACTTGAGCATCCGGATCGAGGTCGGCGACTTGCCGAGGATCGTCTCGGCCCAGTCGAGGGCCGTGGCTTCGAGGTGCGCGTGCGGCACGACCGCGTTGATCGCCCCCATCTCGTATGCGCGCTGGGCGCCGTACTCCCGCCCGAGGAAGAAGATCTCGCGGGCGGACTTCTGGCCGACCTGACGGGCCAGCAGCGCACTGCCGTACCCGCCGTCGAACGAGCCCACGTCGGCATCCGTCTGCTTGAAGTGCGCGTGCTCGGCGCTCGCGATGGTGAGGTCGCAGACCACGTGCAGCGAGTGGCCGCCGCCCGCCGCCCAGCCCGGGACCACGGCGATCACGACCTTCGGCATGATGCGGATCAGCCGCTGCACCTCGAGGATGTGCAGTCTGCCGGTGGCGGCAGTGCCATCCGAGTACTGGTACCCGTCGCGGCCCCGGATGCGCTGGTCGCCGCCCGAGCAGAACGCCCAGCCGCCGTCTTTGGCGCTCGGGCCGTTGCCCGTGATCAGCACCACCCCGATGCGCACGTTCTGGCGCGCGTCGTCGAGCACCCGGTACAGCTCGTCGACGGTCTGCGGGCGGAACGCGTTGCGCACCTCGGGCCGGTCGAACGCGACGCGGGCGATCCGTCCGCTGGTGTCGTGGTGGTAGGTGATATCGGTGAGGTCGCCGAAGTTCTCGACCTCTGTCCAGCGGGCGGGGTCGAAGAGCTCGGAAACGTGTGTCGTCACGATGTCACGGTATCCCGCGCCAGGTGAACGCAGGAGCCTCGCGCGCCAGGAAGGCCGCCGCGCCGATCCGGGCATCCTCGCTCGAGGCCACCTCGGCGCTCCAGAACGCCGCACGATCGGCCAGGGCGGGGTCGCCGGCGGCGATCAGGTCGATCAGCTCCTTGCTCGCCTGCTGGGTGAGCCGGGAGCGCGACACCAGGGCGTCGACGAAGTCCGCGATCGCGTCCCAGAAGCCCGCGACGGGCAGGAGCCGCGAGACCATGCCCCAGCGGGCGGCGGTCTCGGCATCCACCAGCTCGCCGCTCAGGATGAGGTGCTTGGCCACCGCGGGCCCGGCCAGCTGCACCAGCCTGGTCACGCCGGTCACCGGATACAGGATGCCCAACCGGGCCGGCGTCACCCCGAACGTCGACCGCTCGGAAGCCAGCCGGATGTCGCAGGCGCCCGCGAGCTCCCACCCGCCCCCGACGCAGTAGCCGTCGATCGCGGCGATCGTGGGCTTCGGGAATGCCGCGAGCGCGCGCTCGCCAGCCGTGACGTGCCCTCCGTCTCCTGCCTGCGGGTCGCGCAGGATCTGATCCAGGTCGCGGATGTCGGCCCCCGCCGAGAAGTCATCGCCTGCTCCGCGCACCACGACGGCGGCGACGTCGGTGTCGGCGGCCAGCTCGGCGAGCAGCGGCTCGAACGAATCCCACATCGCACCGGTCAGGGCGTTGCGCCGACGGGGGTTGTCGATGGTGAGGGTTGCCACGCGGCCCGCGACATCGACGCGCAACTCGGGCATCAGTCCCCCGGCTCCGTCACGATTCCCGCCGCCAGCAGCCCCTCGATCTGCTCGGCCGTCAGCCCGAGTCGGTCGAGCACGGCCCGCGTGTCTTCGCCCAGCTCGGGCGGAGCCTTGCGCACGATCGGCGCGACGCCGTCGACGGTGATCGGCCCGCGCAGCAGCGGCAGCGCGCTCCCGTCGCGCCGGGTGAGGCGGGTCACCATGTCGAGGTGCCGCACCTGCGGGTCGCGGAACACCTGCTCGTAGTTCAGGATCGGGCCGGCCGGAATCCCGATCCGCCGAAGCTCGTCGACCCACTCGAGCCCGGGGCGCGCCGCGAGAAGCTGCTCGAGTCGCGCGGTCAGCTCCTGCCGATGGCCGGATCGCGCACGCCCGGTGGCGAACTCCGGGTCGTCGGCCAGCCCCGGTTCGCCCAGCAGCTCGGCCAGCTGCCGGAAGTGCCGGTCGTTGCCCGCGGCGATGATGATCGGGATGTCGGCGGTCGCGAACACGCCGTACGGGGCCAGCACCGGATGGTTGTTGCCCTGCGGCTCCGGGATCTCGCCGGTGCTCAGGTAGCGCTGACCCTGGAACGCCGAGACCGCGATCGCCGCCTCGAGCAGCGAGGTCTCGATCAGACGACCGGCGCCGTTCTCGGCCCCACCGCTGCGTTCGCGCCCGACGAGCGCGGCCGCGATGCCGACCGCCGTGAACACCCCCGCGTAGATGTCGACGATCGGAACGCCGACCCGGGTCGGGTGCTCGGCGTCCTCGCCGGTCACCGACATCAGGCCCGACATGCCCTGCGCCACCTGGTCGAGTCCTGCGGCCTGGGCGAGCGGTCCGCTCGAGCCGAATCCGCTGACCGATGCGACGATGAGCGACGGCTTCTCGGCGCGGAGCTCTGCCGGGTCGAGACCCATCTCGGCCATGGTGCCCGGCTTGAAGTTCTCGATCACGACATCCGCGTCGAGGGCCATGCGGCGCAGCAGCGCAGCGCCCTCCGGCGAGTAGAAGTCGATCGCGATCGACGACTTGTTGCGGTTCACCGAGTCGAAGTAGAGGCTGTGCGCGCCCTCGAACGGCGGCCACGCCCGGGTGCTGTCTCCGCCCTTCTTGCTCTCGACCTTGATGATCGTCGCGCCGAGGTCGGCGAGCAGGGCCGTGGCGTATGGGCCGGCGAGCGCGCGGGTCAGGTCGAGAACGACGATCCCGTCGAGCGGCAACGCGGCGTGAGGCGACGCGCCGGCCACCGGCTCAGCCCTTCAGCCGGATGTTGATCTGCTTGGTCTGCGTGAAGCCGGCCAGCATCCCCTCGAGCGAGACCTCGCGGCCGATGCCGCTCTGCTTGTACCCGCCGTACGACTGCCCGACGACCTGACCGCCGCCCTGGTTCACCTGCACCCAGCCGGCCTCGAGACGGTTCGAGGTGGTCACCGCGGCGTCGAGGTCGTGGGTCCAGACGTAGGCGGCGAGCCCGTAGTTCGAGTCGTTCGCCATGCGCACGACGTCATCGACGTCCGTCCACGGGATCGCAACCAGCACCGGCCCGAAGATCTCCTCCTGGGCGAGACGGAAGTCGTTGTTCACCCCGCCGAAGACCGTCGGCAGGTGGAAGTAGCCCTCGGTCAGCGGACCGCTCGCCGGCACATCGCCGCCGAGCACGGTGGTCATCGTCGAGCGGCCCTCGCTGAGGTACCCGGCGATCGAGTCGAACTGGCTCGCGTTGATGATCGCGCCCATGTCGCTGGCCTCGTCGAGCGGGTCGCCGACCTTCATGGCGCCCAGCCGTGCGCTGAGGGTGCCGAGCACCTCGTCGTAGATGTCCTGGTGCAGGAAGAGGCGGGATCCGGCGGTGCAGCTCTGCCCCTGGCGCGCGAACCGCGAACTGAGCAGCAGGCCGTCGATCAGCGCGTCGATGTTGTCGGCGTCCGCCGCGTCCGGGAACACGATCGACGGGTTCTTGCCGCCCAGCTCGAGCGAGATGTGCGCGATGCGCTCGCCTGCCGTGCGCGCAACGCCCTTGCCGACCTCGGTCGAGCCGGTGAACGAGACCTTGTCGATCCCGGGATGCTCGGCCATCGCCTGGCCGACGACGCTGCCCCGCCCGGTCAGCGCGTTCACCACGCCCGCGGGCAGGTGCTTGTTGCAAACCTCGGCCAGCAGCAGGATCGTGAGCGGCGCGTCATCCGCCGCCTTCATGATGACGGTGTTGCCTGCCGCCAGCGCGGCGGGCACCTTGAAGCCGGCGATCATCAGCGGCGAGTTCCAGGGCAGGATGCAGCCCACCACTCCGAGCGGCTCGAGGCGGGTGTACTGCAGCTGGTTGTCGCCTGCGGGCAGCACGGTGCCCTTCACCTCGCCCGCGATGCCGGCGAAGTAGCGGAACAGCGACACCAGCACGCCGACCTCGGGACGGGCCTGGGTGCGGATCGCGTTGCCGGTGTCGACCGCGGTCAGCCGGGCGAACTCCTCTGTGCGCTGCTCGAGCTCGTCGGCGATCCTGTTGAGCGCGCGCGAGCGCTCGGTGAAGTGCAGGGCTCGCCAGGCCGGGAACGCCTGGTGCGCGGCCTTCACGGCGCGGTCGAGGTCTGCGGTGCCTGCGGACGGCACCCGGGCGATGACCGACTCGCGCTTGGCCGGGTTCTTCACCTCGCGCCACTCGCCGGTCAGCGACTCCACCTCCTCGCCCCCGATCCACATCAGGCGGTCGGTGCGGCCTCCGAGCACGTCGCTCGGGGCCAGGGTCGTCGTGTCGGTCATCGCGTGCTCCCGGGCGTGCAGGTGGTCATGGGGTCTCGGATCGGGTTGTGTCAGCTGTTGGTGAATCGAGGGGCGCGCTTCTCGGTGAAGGCGCGCATCCCCTCCTTCTGGTCGTCGGTGGCGAACAGCGAGTCGAAGATGCGGCGTTCGAAGCGCAGTCCACTGCTCAGTGTGGTCTCGAATGCGGCGTTCACCGACTCTTTGGCCAGCATGGCGACCGGCAAGCTCATCGCGGCGATCGTCGCCGCAGCATCCATCGCCTCGTCGAGCAGTCGGTCGGTCGGCACCACGCGCGCCACCAGCCCGGCGCGCAGGGCCTCTGCGGCGTCGATGGTGCGGCCGGTCAGGATGAGGTCCATGGCGAGCGCCTTGCCCACCGCGCGCGTCAGCCGCTGCGAGCCGCCGATGCCCGGGATCACGCCGAGCTTGATCTCGGGCTGGCCGAACGTCGCCGTCTCGGAGGCGATCAGGATGTCGCACATCATCGCCAACTCGCAGCCGCCGCCGAGGGCGTAGCCCGAGATGGCCGCGATCAGCGGCGTCCGGATAGCGGTCAGCCGGTCACCGGTCGCGAACACGTCGGCGAGGTACATGTCGAGGTAGCCCTTGTCGGCCATCTCCTTGATGTCGGCGCCCGCCGCGAAGGCGCGCTCGGATCCGGTGATCACGATGGCGCCGACGCCGGGATCGGCGTCGAAGGCGGTCGCCGCCGCCAGCAGGTCGTTGAGCAGCTGCGAGTTGATCGCGTTCAACGCCTCTGGCCGGTTCAGCGTGATCAGGCCGACACGGCCGCGCTGCTCGACGAGGATCGTCGAGTACGTGATCGTCGAATACTCGGTGCTCATCCAGACACCTTCGCAGATTCTGACCGGTTGTCTGCCGAGTTCTCGCGAATCACGGTGATGATGCCCGAGAAGTCGCGCCCCGCGCCGCCCTCGTCTGCGAAGCGCTGGTAGATCCGCGCGGCCAGCGGCCCGAGCTCGGCGGCGGTGCCGGTCTGCTCGAGCGCGTTGAGCGCCAACCCGAGGTCTTTGGCCATCAGGGCTCCGGCGAACCCGGGCTGGTAGTCGCGATTGGCCGGACTCGTCGGCACCGGGCCAGGCACCGGGCAGTTGGTGGTGAGGGCCCAGCACTGTCCGGAGGCCGCCGACGCGACATCGAACAGGGCCTGGTTGGTCAGTCCTAGCTTCTCGCCGAGCACGAACGCCTCGCTGACGGCGATCATCGAGATGCCCAGGATCATGTTGTTGCAGATCTTCGCCGCCTGCCCGGCGCCCGATCCGCCGCAGTGCACCACCCGGCCGCCCATGACGTCGAGGATCGGCTGGGCGGCGGAGAAATCGTCGGCGTCTGCGCCCACCATGAAGGTCAGGGTGCCTGCCTCCGCACCCATCGTGCCCCCCGAGACCGGCGCATCCATGCCGCGGTGGCCGGCGGCGACGGCCAGATCGTGGGCCGCGATCGCGTCGGCCACGTCGATCGTCGAACTGTCGATGAACAGGGTGCCGGGTTTCGCGGCCGCGAGCAGCCCGTCGCGGTACGCGTCGAGCACGTGGGCGCCGCTGGGGAACATGGTGATCACCACGTCGGCGTCCGCGACGGCGGTGGCGGCATCCTGAGCCACGACGACGCCCCGCTCGCGGGCGTGATCGAGGGCGGCGGGCACGACGTCGAAACCGTGCACGGTGTGCCCGGCCGAGACGAGGTTGGCCGCCATCGGCCCGCCCATGTTGCCGAGTCCGAGAAATGCGATGGTCATGATCCACTCCCTATCGGGGCCTGCGCCTTCGCGAGCCCGAGTTCCGCGTCACCCAGCGGCGCGAAGTACTGCTCGACGGCCGCGGCCGTCACCTCGGCGAGGGTCGCGGGCGACCAGTGCGGCGTGCGGTCCTTGTCGATGACCTGGGCCCGGATGCCCTCGATCACCTCGGCGCCGCGGCTGATGCGCGTGGCGACCCGGAAGTCCTGGTCGAGCGCGGCCTCCAGGCTCGGCAGGGCTGCCGCCCGTCGGAGCGCGGCGAGCGTCAGCGCCACCGAGGTCGGCGACTTGCTGCGGATCGTCGCGGCCGCCTCGCGCGCGGCGGGCTCTGCCGACGCGGCCAGCCGCTCGACGATCGCCTCAGCGTCATCGCCTGCGTACGACTCGTCGATCCACGAGCGCTGCGCGAGCAGCTCGGAGGCGGGAGCAGCGACCGCGAACTCGGCGAGCACGTCGTCGGCATCCCGGGTCTCGAGGGCGGTCGCCAACTCGGTCAGGCGCTCGCTCGGCACGAAGTGGTCGGCGAGCCCCAGCGCGATCGCGTCGGCCCCCGACGCGGTGACCCCGGTCAGGCCGAGATGGGTGCCGAGCTCGCCGGGAGCGCGCGCCAGCAGGTAGGTGCCCCCGACATCCGGGAAGAAGCCGATCGAGACCTCGGGCATGCCGATGCGGGTGCGCTCGGTGACCACCCGGATCGCGCCGTGAGCCGAGAGGCCGATGCCGCCGCCGAGCACCAGGCCGTCCATCAGGCTCACGTAGGGCTTCGGATAGCGCGCGATCGCCGCATCCAACTGGTATTCGTCCGCCCAGAACCGCACGGCGTCGTCGCGACCGCCGAGCACGGCCGTGTAGATCGCGACGATGTCGCCGCCCGCGCACAGGCCGCGATCGCCTGCGCCCGAGAGCAGCACCGTGCGCACGGAATCGTCGGAGCGCCACTCGCTCAGGGCGGTCGCGAGGGTGCGCACCATCGAGTGGTTCAGGGCATTGATCGCGCGCGGGCGATTCAACGTCAGACGGCCGAGCGCGCCGGTGCGCAGCACCTGCACCTCGGCGCCGTCGCTGGATGCCGTGAGGGATTCGTTCGGCAACGTCACGCTCCCGCGAGTTCGCGGCCCACGATGAGCCGCATGATCTCGTTCGTCCCCTCCAGTATCTGGTGCACGCGCAGGTCGCGCACGATCCGTTCGATGCCGTAGTCGGTGAGGTAGCCGTAGCCGCCGTGCAGCTGCAGCGCCGCGTTCGCCACCGAGAACCCCGCGTCGGTCGCGACCCGCTTGGCCATGGCGCACAGCCGGACCCGATCGGATGCCCCGCGATCGACCGCGTCGGCGGCGCGCCACAGCAGGGTGCGGGCCGCCTCGAGCTCGGTGTCCATGTCGGCGAGCCGGAACAGCAGGGCCGGGTTCTCGATCAGCGGTGCGCCGAAGGCCTCGCGCGATCTGAGGTAGGCGACCGCCTTGTCGAGCGCCGCCTGGCCGCCGCCGATCGAGCACGCGCCGATGTTCAGCCGGCCGCCGTCGAGGGCCGTCATCGCGATGCCGAAGCCGTCGCCCTCGGCGCCGAGCCGGTTCGAGACCGGCACATGCACGTTGTCGAAGATCACCTGGCGCGTCGGTTGGGCGTGCCATCCCATTTTCTTCTCGAGCGGCCCGAAGCTCAGGCCGGGCGTGCCATCGGGCACGACGATGGCGCTGATGCCGTGGCTGCCGGTCTCGGCGGTCCGCGCCATCACGACGTAGAGGGCGGCCGCTCCTGCGCCCGAGATGAACTGCTTCACCCCGTTCAGCACGTACTGATCGCCGACCCGCTCGGCGCGGGTTCGCAGGGCCGCAGCATCCGACCCCGCCCCCGGCTCGGTGAGGCAGTAGCTGCCGAGAGCCTCCATGGTGGCCAACCCGGGGACCCACTCGGCCCGCTGCCGGTCATCCCCGTGGCGGTCGATCATGCCGACCACCATGTTGTGGATCGAGATGTATGCCGCGATGGTGGTGTCGCCCTCTGCCAGCTGTTCGAACAGCCGCACGGCGTCTGAGCGGCTCAGGCCCGATCCGCCGAACCGTTCATCGACGCACATCGCGCCGAGGCCCATGGCACCCGCCTCGCGCAGGACGTCGATCGGGAGCCGGCCGCTCTCGTCCCACTCGGCGGCGTGCGGGGCGAGCTCGTTCTCGGCGAAGTCTCGGACGGCGTCGACCATGCTCTGCTGATCGCGGGTGAGGGTGAACATCGTGGGTTCCTCGCTGTTGTGCAGGTGAGCCTGCTGCGCTTGTGGCACATGGCGGCGCTGTGCGTGTTGCCGTCGGCTCCAGGATACCTGGACGTCCTAGTATTTACGAGGACTTCCTACTAAATATCTCGCGCGGCGGCACCGCCGACCCGACTTAGGCTGGAACCGACCTGCCATTCGCTCGACGAAGAGGAAACAGCATGAAGATCGCCGTTCTCGTGAAAGAAGTGCCGGATACCTGGGGCGACCGGCGCATCGACCCCGTGACCAAGCGCGTCGACCGCAGTGCCGACGAAGTGGTCGACGAGGTCAACGAGAAGGCGGTCGAGATCGCCCTCCAGGTGCAGGCCGCGAATCCGGGCAGCGAGGTGACCGTCGTGACGATGGGGCCGAAGGGCGCCCTCGACGGCCTGCGCAAGGCGCTGTCGATGGGGGCGGACAACGCCATCCATGTGCTCGACGACGGCCTGGTCGGATCGGATGCGGTGCAGACCTCGGCCGCGCTGGCCGCGGCCCTCGCGCCGCGGGGCTTCGACCTCGTGATCGCCGGCAACGAGTCGACAGACGGGCGATCGGCCGCTGTCCCCGCCATGCTCGCCGAGCGGCTGAACGCCGCGCAACTCACCAACCTGCGCACCCTCACGGTCTCGGGCGCCGACGTCAGCGGAGAGCGCACCACCGAAGACGGATTCATCGAGGTCGCGGCCTCGCTGCCCGCCGTGGTGTCGGTGACCGAGCAGATCGCCGAGGCCCGCTACCCGAGCTTCAAAGGCATCATGTCGGCCAAGAAGAAGCCGGTCGAGACCTTGACGGTCGCCGACCTCGGGCTGGATGCCGCAGACACCGGCGCCGATCACTCCTGGTCGGTCGTCCTCGACGTGGTGCCGCGCCCCGCCCGCTCGGGCGGAACCGTCATCACCGACGACGGAACGGCTGCCACGCAGCTCGCCGACTACCTCGCCGCAGCGAAACTCATCTAGGAGCCCCTGACATGTCGAAGATCCTGGTTCTGATCGAGCACACCGATTCGAAGCCGGCCGCGAACGCGGGCGAACTCCTCGCCGCGGCCGCCATGCTGGGCGAGCCGCACGCGGTCGTCGTCACCTCGACCGACGCGGCCGGCGTGGCCTCGGCACTCGGCACCCTCGGCGCTGTCGCCGTCCATGTGGCGACCGTGCCAGACGCGGACTCGTTGCTGGTCACCCCGAAGGTCGCGGCGTTGGCCGCAGCGGTGGCCGCGGGCGAGGTCGGCGCCGTGCTCGTCGGCACCTCCCTCGAGAGCCGGGAAGCGGCAGCGCGGCTCGCCATCCGGGTCGGCGGGGCATACCTGAGCGATGCGGTCGGGCTCGGCTCGACCGGCGACGGCGGCACTGCGTCGTCGAACATCACGGTCACCCAGCAGGCGTTCGGCGGCGCGTACACCGTCACCTCGACGGCGGCCCGCGGCATCCCGATCATCTCGCTGCGGCAGCACTCGGTCGAGGGCTCGGCGCCGGCGGCGGCCGGCACGGTGAGTGCCCTCGACGTCGCAGCCGACGAGGCGCCCACCACCCGCATCACCGCGCGGCACGAAGCGACCGAGGCATCGAGCCGTCCCGAGCTGCAGGGCGCATCGATCGTCGTCTCGGGGGGGCGCGGGCTCGGCTCGGCCGAGAACTTCGCGTTGGTGGAGCGGCTTGCCGACGCGCTCGGCGCCGCGGTGGGCGCATCGCGCGCCGCCGTCGACGCCGGCTATGTGCCCCAGAGCCACCAGGTCGGTCAGACCGGGGTGACCGTGTCGCCGAACCTCTACATCGCGGTCGGGATCTCGGGCGCGATCCAGCACATGGCAGGCATGCAGACGGCCAAGACCATCGTCGCGATCAACAAGGACGGCGACGCCCCGATCTTCGACATCGCCGACTTCGGAATCGTCGGCGACCTGTTCACCGTCGTGCCGCAGTTCATCGACGCCGTCACAGCCCGGAAGGGCTGATGGCCACCGCCGACCCCGCCCACCTCGAAGCCCGGGTGCGGGCGGCGGAACTGGCCCTTGCGGCGCACTACGACCGAACGCTGGTCGAGCATGTGGTGGAGCCGGATCCTGGTGCTGGGAAGCCAGGATCGCGTATCCGGATCGTCGAGTACCCCGCGGCCGGCCGGCCGTCAGCGGCTGCGGCCGCCCTGCCGCCGATCCTGTTGCTGCACGGCGTCGCGTCGACCACCGCACTCGCCGTTCCGCTGCTCGCCTCGCTGCGCGACCGCAGGGTGCTCGCGATCGACTGGCCGGGTCACGGGCTCTCGGGCGCCGAGGTCATCCCGCCCGACGCTCCGTTGCGCGAGGACATGATCGGCGTCCTCGACCGGGTGCTCGAGTTCTTCCACCTCGGGCAGGTCGACATGATCGGGCACTCACTGGGCGGGCAGGCGGCCCTCTACTACGCCGTGGCGAAGCCTGCGAGGGTGCGCAGGCTGGTGCTGCTCGGAGCGCCCGGGGCGGCGTTCTCGCAGGCGCGCGCGACGATCGGGATGCGGGCGGCCTCGATTCCCGGAATCGGCACCGCCCTGCTCGGCCTGTCGACGTCGCAGCGCGCTCACGACCGAGCGGTCGAGCGCCTGCTCGGACCGGACGCTCTCGACGGCTATCCGCCCGAGATCAACGAGATCGGCTTCTTGGCCTCGCAGCGCCCCGAGTTCGCGGCCTCGGCGGCGAGCCTGTTCCGCGCGATGATGACCCCGTTCGCGGCCCGGGCCGACGTGGCGCTCACCGCGAGCGAGCTGGCGCACCTGGCGGTGCCGACGCTCATCGTGTGGGGGGCGGATGACGCGATCCTGACCCCGGCGCGCGGGCGAGCGAGCGCCGAAGCCATCCCGAATGCCACGATCCTGGAGGTCGAGGGCGGGCATGCCCCGTGGCTGAACCAGCCGGCTCGGGTCGGCGATGCCGTGTCTGCGTTCCTCACTGAGTAGGGTCTGAAGCGATGAGTACCGCGACGCCTCCCCCTGCCTCCCGTGCGAAGACGCCACGAAGCCGCTGGTTCAAGCTGGTCTGGATCATTCCGGTCGTGCTCGTCGGCGCGCTCCTGATCGTGCTGGCCGCGCGCGCCATCAGCGCGCTGCCCGCCGTCCAGAGCTTCATGACGACCTATCCCGGCCAGTCCCGGCTTCCCGCGTGGGCCCCGGTCGGTTTCCCGGCCTGGTTGGAGTGGCAGCACTTCCTCAGCTCGTTCTTCCTGCTGTTCATCATCCGCACCGGATGGCAGGTGCACACGACGCGCCGCGCCGAGGCGTACTGGACCCGCAACAACAAGGGCCTGATCAAGACCAAGGGGCAGCCGGTGCGCATCCCGCTGCACCTGTGGTTCCACCTCACCATGGACGTGCTGTTCGTGCTCAACGGCCTGGTGTTCTACGTGCTGATCTTCGCCAGCGGG
>Ga0207667_10003140_pt1 | contig 20452 bp, 14 predicted proteins | sample KBSCornC52_FD_184301 | JGI IMG/M metagenome (GOLD analysis project Ga0207667, IMG submission 184301) | Corn rhizosphere microbial communities from Kellogg Biological Station, Michigan, USA - KBS Corn C5-2 (SPAdes) (version 2) | ecosystem: Host-associated > Plants > Roots > Rhizosphere > Soil ...
GGCGGCGACGGGAAGAGACCGGCGAAGCGCGGGTCGCTGCTCTGGTAGTTGGCCTTCGCGATCAGGTTCTGCATGAACGGCTGGATGGCCGGCTGTTCCTGCTGCTGGCGCAGCAGTTCGGCGATCTTGTCGTGGGCCGACGCGAGCGTGGCCTTCTCGCCCGGCTGGCGCTCTTCGACCTGGATGATGTGATAGCCGAACGCCGACTTGACCGGCGGACTGATCGCGTTGACCGGCGCCTTGAACGCGTAGTCTTCGAATGGCTTGACCATCTGGCCGCGGCGGAAGAAGCCGAGCTCGCCGCCCTTGTCCTTGCTGCCGGGATCGCCCGAGTACTGCTTGGCGATCGCGTTCCAATCGGCGCCCGGCGCCTTGAGGAGGCCTTCGACCTTGAGCGCGGTCTGGAGCGCGCCGGGTCCCGACGGGATCAGGATGTGACGGGCGCGGACCTGGTCCGGTTTATCGAACGCGGCGTGGTTCTTGTCGAAGTACGCCTTGATCTGGGCGTCGTCGATCTTGATGTCCTTGCCGACGGCCTTGTCGATGAGGATCTGCTGACGGAGCAGGTTCGAGACGTCGGCCTCGGTGAGTCCGCGCTGCTTGAGCATGTCGTCCCACGAGCCGTTCGGGAAGTTGGCCTTGATCTCGGCTTCCTTCTTGGCGATCTCGTCGTCGCTGACCGTGATGTTGTTGTTCTTGGCGTACTGATCGAGGACGATCTCCTGCACCATCTGCTGGAGCGTGCTCTTGGCCGCGGCCGAGCTCTCGAGCTTGTTGTCGAAGTCGCTCTTCGAGATCGCCTGACCGTTGACGGTCGCGATCGCCCCGCCCGAACAGGCGGCGAGCGAAGCGCAGAGAGCGAGGGTGGTGACGGCCGCGATCACGCGGTGAATTTTCGGCATGCAGAGCCCCATGGGGTAGGAGTGCTAGTGCTAAGGAAACGCGGGCCGATAACGACGCCGCGACCGCGCTAGATTAGGTTTCGGGCCCGTTCGGTCCTGTTCTTTAGGGGCGGCGGTGGACCGGAAGCCAGGCGACCGCCTCCATGCCGGATTCGTGGCGGACGACCCGCAGGTGCCGGGCCAGGGCCCGGACGATGAAGAGCCCGCGCCCGCTCTCGGAGAGCGGTTCGGGCGGTCCGAGCTCCCGCCAGTCGAAGCCCGGCCCGCGGTCGCGGACCCGCAGCACGGCGATCCCGGCGTGCCATTCCAACGCGATCGAGATCGGCCCGGGTGCGTGGCGCACGACGTTGCCGACCAGTTCGCCGAAGACCAGTGCGGCCGCATCGATGTCGCTGTCGTCGGTGGCGCGTGTCCGAAGATGCGCGATGAGGTCTTTACGGACGTCGTAGGCTCCGTGCGCGTCGCGCGATTCGAATCTCCACTGCATCGGTTCCGTCAGAGTTGGCGGGGGACGCGCCCGCGCCTTCCTGTCACATCGCTTCGAGCAGCGCGCGCAGCAGCGGCATCCACGCGGTTTCCGGACGCTCGCCTGCTTGCAGCGGCGGCAGATCGACCAGCACTTTGCCTTCGGCGAAGCGGAAGCGATTGCGCGTGAGCGATTGGAAGCGCGGGATCGCCGACGGGTCGAGCGAGAACGCGCTGCCGACGCCGAGCGTCAGGCGTTTCTCGTCGACGATGACCCTGGTCACGTTTTTCTGCAGGGCGATCGCGCGCAGCTTCGTCAGCTCGACCAGGTTGTGTAGCGGACGCGGGAACGCGCCGAAGCGGTCGCGGACGCCCTCGGCGATCCGCTCGACCTCGTCCTGCAGACGCGCTTTCGCGAGCTGCTGGTAGACGGCGATCTTCTGCGAGACCTGCGGGATGTAGTCGTTGGGGATGAACGCGTCGATCTTGACGTCGATGACGGCCTCGCGCCGCTCCTCGCCCGAGATGCCCATGCCCTTGCGTTCGGCGATCGCCTCGGCCAGCAGTTGGCAGTACGTGTCGAAGCCGACCGACGCGATGAAGCCGGATTGGGCGGCCCCGAGCAGGTTCCCGGCGCCGCGGATCTCCATATCGCGCATCGCGATCTGCAGTCCCGATCCGAGGTGCGTGAACTCGCGGATCGCCTCCAGCCGCGCCTTGGCGTCCTCGCTGAGCGCCTTGTGCGCCTGGTAGAGCAGGTAGCAGTAGGCCTGATGGTTCGAGCGGCCGACGCGTCCGCGCAGCTGGTAGAGCTGCGCGAGGCCGAACTTGTCCGCGTCGTGCACGATCATCGTGTTGACGTTGGGGATGTCCAGGCCGTTCTCGATGATGGTGGTCGCGACCAGGATGTCGAGGTCGCCCGCGATGAAGGCCTGCATCACCGGTTCCAGTTCGTTCTCGTGCATCTGACCGTGGCCGACGCCGATGCGCGCGCGCGGCGCGAGCTTCTGCAGCGCGTTCTTGACGGCGTAGATCGACTCGATGCGGTTGTGCAGGTAGTAGACCTGCCCGCCGCGGTCCAGCTCGGAGGCGATCGCGCGCGCGACGATACCGTCGCTGGCCGGGACGACCACCGTCTTGACCGACATGCGGTTCTTCGGCGCGGTCTGGATCAGCGAGAGGTCGCGCACGCCGACCAGCGACATGTGGAGCGTGCGCGGGATCGGCGTGGCCGAGAGCGTGAGCACGTCGACGCTGGTGCGGTACTCCTTGAGCCGCTCCTTGTGCATTACGCCGAAGCGCTGCTCCTCGTCGATCACGATCAGCCCGAGATCCGCGAACGCGACGTCCTTCTGCAGCAGCCGGTGCGTGCCGATGACGATGTCGACCTTGCCTTCGGCCAGGTCGCGCAGGGTCTCTTTCTGCTTGGGCCTGGGCGTGAAGCGCGAGAGCTCTTCGACCCGGATCGGGAAGCCGGCGAAGCGCGCGGCGAAGCTGTGGTAGTGCTGGTCGGCGAGCAGCGTGGTCGGCACCAGCACCGCGACCTGTTTCTTGTCCGCGATCGCCTTGAAGGCGGCCCGGATCGCGACCTCGGTCTTGCCGTAGCCGACGTCGCCGCACACCAGCCGGTCCATCGGCTGGGGGCGTTCCATATCGGCCTTGGTCTCGGCGATGGCCTTGGCCTGATCGACCGTCGGTTCGTAGGGGAACGCCTCTTCGAGTTCGGCCTGCCAGGGCGTGTCGGGCGGATAGGCGTGGCCGCGCGCGAGTTCGCGCTCGGCGTAGAGCGCGACCAGTCCGTCGGCGATCTTGGCGAGCGACTCCGAGACGCGCGACTTGGAGCGCGCCCAATCGGCGCCGCCCATCTTCGAGAGGCGCGGCGCGCCGCCGTCGGCGGCGGCGTACTTGGTGACCTGGTGCATCTGCGTGACGGGCACCAGCATCCGGTCGCTGCCGGCGTACTTGAGGTCGAGATAGTCCTGGGTCGCGCCGAGGATGGTCTCGCAACGCAGGCCGAGGTACTGACCGATGCCGTGGACCGCGTGCACGACGTAATCGCCGACCTTGAGATCGGCCAGCGTGACCGGCACGCCCTCCTTGACCGCGCGCAGTTTGACGCGCTTGGGCGGCTGGCCGTAGATCTCGCGATCGCCGAGCACGTGCGCGCGCAGATCCGGGATCGAGAACCCCTGTTCGATGCTGCCGTGCAGGACGCTGACGCCGGCGACGTTCGCGCCGTGCAGGATGTCGTTGGTGCGCGCGACCGCGGTGGTGACGATCGTGACCGCGTCGCCGGCGGCGACCCGTTCGCGCACCGCGCCGACGAACATCTCGATCTGGCGGTTGTAGTGGTCGGAGGGCCGGCACTCGAGCACCACCGAGAGCCCGGTCTGCGGCAGCCATGGCGCGGCCGGCCCTTCGATGCCGCCCGGGAAGACCAGCGTCTTGCGCGCCGCGAACGCCGGGCCGAGCGCGTCGAGCGAGGTGTGCGCGGCGATCGACTCGGCCAGCAGCGCCTCGGCGACCTCCTCCTCGCGGACCTGGAGCTCGCCGGATTCGGATTCGGCCAGCAAGATGTGCTGTTCGCGCGAGAGTTCTTCGTCGAGCGCGCGCTCGATGGCGCTCAGCATCGCGGGCTCGTCGAAGACCACCAGCGCGTCGGGCCGCAAGAAGTCGAGCACCGTGCCGCGGGCGCCCTCGTCGTCGGGCTCGTTCCAGGGCGAGAGTTCGAGCGCATCGAGCCCGTCGGTCGAGAGCTGGGTGACCAGGTCGAACGAGCGGAGCGACTCGATCTGATCGCCGAAGAACTCGATGCGGGTCGGGCTGTCCTGGGTCGCGGCGAAGATATCGAGGATGCCCCCGCGCACGGCGTACTCGCCGACCGCGCTGACGACGTCGGTGCGTTCGTAGCCGAGTTCGAAGATGCGCCGCTGCAAGTCGTCCCAGCCCGGTTCGTCGCCGGGACGCAGACGCGCGCGCGATGCGGCCAGGGTCGCGGGCGAGAACGTGTATTGCCGCAGCGCCGAGACCGGGGCCAGCACGACGTGCGGCTTGCCGTCGGCCAGTTCGCACAGCATCGCGATCCGCGCGCTGCGTTCGGACGGGCTCTCGATCGCGCCGGCCGCCTCGTCGCGCGGACGCATCAGGCTCGCGATCCGTCCGTCGTCGTCGCCCAAGTAATAGAGCAGGTCGGCGAAGGCGCGTTCGGCGACGTCCGGGGTGGGGACGGCCACCAGGATCTGGCCGCCGCGGGCGCGATGCAGCGCCGCCAGTAGCGCCGGGCGCGCGGACGGAATGGTCTCGTGCACGGCCACGCCGCTGCGCGAGCGCTCGAGATGATCGAGCGCGGCGCGGAGCGGGCGCCCGGCGGCGGTCAGGGCTTGGAGCGAAAATGCAGACATAAGAGAAGAAGCGGGGCGAAGGCGAGCGCGGAGAGGAGAACGTCGAGCGGATAGCCCGGGATGCCGACGGCATCGGGGACGTAGCGCAGGATGGTGGTGAGCGAGAGGGCGACGAGCACCCAGGCCGCGATCGAACGCGGAGCCAGGGCCGCTATCGGAAGAAACCACAACCCGTACCAAGGTTGCGGATTCGGTATCGCGAGCCACAGCCCCAGGGCCGCCAGCGGCCAACCCGCCGGATCCTGGCGGACGAGCGCGCGAACGCCGAACGCGACGGCCGCGAGCGCGCCGGCGATGCCGAGCGGCGGCCAGATCGCCTGCAGCGAGACCTGCGGAAGATAGACGTGCTCGCCGCGCGCCGGCAGAGCGGAGAGGAATGGAGCCAACGCGGCCGCGACCGCGGCGGTGCCGGCGGCCAGCCCGAGCCACGCCGGGTACGCTTGGCGTCGCGCGTCGTAGACGGCCGCGATCGCGACCATCGCGGCCGCACCCGTCATCTTGATCCCGAGCGAGAGCGCCGCCAGCAGTCCGCCGAAGAACGCCCCGTACCGCCGCGCCGCCGCGAACGCGCCGAGCGCGAGGGCCGCCACCAGCGCGTCGTTGTGGCCCTCCGCCGCGCTCCACACGGCGAGCGGATTGAGCGCGATCGCGCTCGCGGCCCAGAGACGCTGGTCGCGCGGACGCCCCGCGAACGCGGCATAGGCCAGCGGCGCGCAGGCCAACAAGGCCGCGCACGCGAGCAGGCGCAGCGCCGCGAGCGAGCCGAGCCAGCGCGCGATCCAGAGGAAGAACGGCCCGTAGACGGCGGCCGGCAGCGCGCCGTTCCATTGCCAGAGCGCGTCGCGCATGGTGGCGTCGTGCGGCGCGGCGACGAGGGGCGCGTATGGATCGATGCCGTGCGCGAGCAGATCGCCGTAGGCGGCGTAGGCGTAGACGTCGCTCGAGAATGCGAACGGCCACGCGAACGCGGCGATCAGCGCGCACGCGCACGCGAGCGCGATGCTCGCCGGCGCCGGTCCCTCGCCGCGGGCGCACGCGCGCAACGTCGCCGCGTACCCGACCGCTCCGATGCCGGTGGCGACGATCAAAAGCGCCAGACCGAGCGCGCCGTACCCGTGCCAGCCGGTCGCGATCGCGAACGGCTGCGCGAGCCCGGTCGCGGCCTCGGCAGGCGCGTAGCGCAGCGAGATGCGCGCGCCGGCAGCACCCAGGAGCAGGCCGCCCGGCACGAGCCAGGCGAGCCGGTTCACGCGCACGCCGCGCCGAGGGCCAGGACGATCCACCACATCTCGCCGACCTTGGGGTAGAAGACCAGGTAGTCGACGGTCTGATGGAGCGCGAGCGCGATCGAGGCGGCCAGCGCCCCGCACACGAACGGCGACGCCGAGGCTCGCCGCACGAAACCGGCGATCGAGGTCCAGACGAGATAGAGCGTCGCCAGGATCAGCGGGATGCCGCCCTCGACGAGCGCCTGGAAATAGAGGCTGTTGGCGTGGGTCTTCACGCCGACCAATCCGACGCGCGGAAGATCCAGTTCGAAGTTGCCCGCGCCGACGCCGAAGATCGGCCGTTCTTTCCACAGGGCGAAGGCCGCGCGCCACAGCTGCGAGCGGGATCCGACGCCGCCGGCGTAGCTGGTGCCGGCACCGATATCGGCGGTCGGGAAGCGGAACAGCTTCAGGGCTCCGATGTGCGCCATGCCCGCCCACCCGACCGTCGCGACCGCGCCGACGACCGTGGCGACCAGGAGCGGGGCGATCAGTTGGAGCGCTTTTCGCCGATAGACGAAGGAGACCACGAGGAGCGCGACCGCGGTGCCGAGCAAGCCCGAACGCGAGAAGGTGAGCACGTCCGCGAGTGCCGCCAGACCGAGCGCGACCGAGAAGGTCCAGTGCGGGCGCGTGCAGGCGAAGGCGGCCAGAAGTGCGATCCCGACCTCCAGATATCCCGCCAGCTGGTTGGGACCCTCGAGCGCTCCGGCGATGCGCGGGATGATGACGTTGTTGAAGTACATCCCGGAAGGCGCACCCCCGAACTCCTGGGCGAGCGCGCCGATCGCCACCGCCGAAACCGTGGCGGCGATCGCGATCCGCACGAGATGCTCGTCGCGATCGAGCGTGAAGCAGACGTAGGCCGCGAGGAACGCGGCCGCGTACTCGATGACTTTGAGCGTTTCGCGAACGGCATCGCCGCGAGAATCGGCCTGCACGATCGAGATCGCCGTCGCCGCGATCAAGCACGCGGCCGCGATGAGAAACGTCCGGACAGGGACCCTCCGTAGGGAGGGAAGACGATCCGCATGGGCGGTCAACCCGATCAGTACGCCGACCAAGACGACCTTGGGGGTGGTGATGGTCGTCCCCAGCAGATCGCGATAGAGCGCGAATGGGACGGCCGCGATGAGGCCGCACACCCCGTACGCGGGACGCCTCGCCGTCAGGAGCGCTGCGGCCACGAAGATCGCGACGAAGACGATGGCGCCGAGCGGATCGAGCGGGTTGGCGCGCACGATCTGATCGGCGACCGTTAGGGAATGCACGAGAGCGGGCTTCGCCGAGGCGGGCGCGAATCCCAGGCCGCCTATGGATGATATGCGTATGCGCCGCTGTATCGAGAGCAAGCGCCAAGGCATCGAACTCGAGCCGAAGGTCTGGGAAGACATCGTCGCCGGCTACGTCGCGGGCACCGTCGACGACGCGCAGATGGCGGCGATGGCGATGGCTTGCGTGTGGCGCGGCCTTTCGGTCGAAGAGGCGGCGGCGATGACGCGCGCGATGGTGGCCTCGGGCGACACCCTCTCGTATCCCGACGGCATCACGGTCGTCGACAAACATTCGAGCGGCGGCGTCGGCGACATCATCTCGCTCATCGCCGTGCCGATCGTGGCGGCGTGCGGGACGCGCGTCGCCAAGCTCTCCGGGCGCGCGCTCGGGCATACCGGCGGGACGATCGACAAGCTCGAGACGATCCCCGGCTTCAACGTCGCGCTCGGGATGGATGCGTTCGTCCGTCAGGTCGAGTCGATCGGCTGCGCGATCGCCGCTCAAACCGACGCGTTCGTTCCGGCCGACAAACGCCTCTACAAGCTGCGCGACCGGACCGGAACGGTCCCGAACCTCGGACTGATCGCCTCGTCGATCGTGAGCAAGAAGGTCGCGGGCGGCGCGCACGCATTCGTCTTCGACGTCAAATGCGGCGAAGCCGCGTTCATGCAGAAGCCGCACGACGCGATCGAACTGGCCGAAGCGCTGGTCGGGATATCGCAACAGTTCGGCCGGCGCGCGCGCGCGATCGTGTCCGACATGAACGAGCCGCTGGGGCGTTCCATCGGTACGGGTGTCGAGATCGTCGAAGCGCGTCAGTTCCTGCGCGGCGAGATCGCGATGCCGCGCGTCAAAGCGCTCTGCATGCAGATCGCGGAGGCGATGCTCGACCTCGGCGGGCTCGCGAACGGCGCCGACGACATCCAACGCGCGCTCTCGACCGGCGCGGCCTACGAGAAATTCTGCGAGATGATCGAGGCGCAGGGCGGGTCGGTGAAGGGCTTCGAGGCGATGCGGATCTCGCCCGGCGTGACCGCCGTGCGCGCGCCGCACGCCGGCTTCGTGCAGGAGATCGACACGGTCGCTCTCGGGAATGCGGCGCGCGCCCTCTCCGATGCGGACCCGATGGCCGGGATCCGTATCAACGTCCACGAAGGCGAAGCGGTCGGCTCGGGCGACGTGCTTGCGGAGATCTTCGGATCCTCGCCCGACACCGCGGCGGTGAATGCGGCGTTCCGGGTGGCGGAAGAAGCCCCACGGCCTCGCCCGCTCGTCTACGCCACGATCTGACCGGGGTCGGGCGACGGCGATCCCGACGCTACCGGAGGTGCCGCCCCGCCGCGAGCCAAAGTGTCGCCTGTTCGCAACGACCCGAACACGACGTCGATGGGATGGACAGATGAGAGATCTTCTTCGCATCGCGATGAGCGCCACGTTGTTCGCGCTTCTCGGGGTGGCGCCCGCCGCAAGTCACGCCGGCCTGATCGACGAAGCGGGCTCTACGGACGTGGCCGGAATCGTCTTCGGCTTGCTCGCGCCCGAGAGCGCCGTACTGTCGCACGAGGCCACCGGCGACTTCAAGGTGTATGCGAACGATGGCAACGTCAATACCTTCGTGGTGAGAGACGGTTTCGCGATGGGGGGCAACGACCTGAACGCTTGGCCCTACATCGAACACAGCAACCCGCCGAACGGACGAGACATCCAGGGCATCAATTTCATGATCCCGGATCGCTCCCGATTCGGCTGGCGGTTCATCACCCGCATAACCGAGACGAACCTTACGACGCGGGCCACGATCGATGCGGCCGGGAATGCATATTTCATGGGATCCATCAGGGCCGCGGGTCTCGAGGTGGGCACGCCGGGATTGTATACGCCTGCGGCGCTCGCCTGGGGTAATCATCTCGGGGGAGATTTCCTCTCGACGCTCTTCTCCTCGAGTTCGGTGCTGGTGCAGGGAGTCTCCGCATCGGTGTTCGGAATTTCGTATAACGGCCAGCCCGTGTTCTCCCAAGACGCATACGGAGACGTCGGCATATACGGCCAGGCCACGGCGAAATCGTTCGTCGCCAAGAGCGCCGTTTCGACCCAGACGTTGCAGGTCGGCGGGAGCTCGATCACATCCGGAATCGGACTCCCGCACGGCGGCTGCAAGATCGCGGATATCTATCTGCGCAGGGACGCGACCGACGGCACGACGTTGTATGCGTGTACGTCTCCCGACGTCTGGACCGGCATCGGAACCGCCGGCGCGAAAGTGTCGGACGCTCCGGACAAGGCGCCCGCCGGCTCGCTTCAGGTTCAAAGCACGTTCGGTTCGGCGGGGATCGGCGACGGGACGACCGACGCGCCCCTCGCGACCGTCTCCACGACCCTAGGCGACTCGATGGGGGCGACGCGGAACTGGTACGTCTGCGTCGCGATCGACGCGACGACTGCGGCGCCGGCGACGACCGAAGCCGGGGCCGGTCGCGTCACGTTTGCGATCGGCGCACCGAATGGGGATCCCGGTGGCCCCGGGGCTGCGGCTCCCAAAGGTGTGACCGTGCTCGCCGAGGCGACCGGCACGGCCCCCTCGAACGGCGGTATTGACGGCCGGTATTGCAACGTCTACCCGAGCCGGGCGCGAGTGTCGTTTGCGGCCTACGCGCTTGCGTCTCCTGGGATCCGGCGCGATGCCGTCTCCGCAACGGGACGGATCGACCTGCGAGCCGTCCAACAATAGGAAGCGCCGCGACCCGGACCGCTCGCCCGCTCCCACGGGGCGCGCTTCACGACCGTTCGATATCGCTGATGAGATAGAGCGGCCGGCCCTTGACCTCGTCGTAGATGCGTCCGATGTATTCGCCGAGGATGCCCAGGCTGATCAACTGCACGCCGCCCAGGAACAGGACCGCGGTGATGGTCGAAGCCCAGCCCCGTTCGAACAGCGGCGGATTGACGTTGCTGATCTTGAAGACCGCGATGGTGATCGCCAAGATCAACGCGATGGCGGAGGCGCCGAAGCCGACGTAGGACGCGAAGCGGAGGGGGACGTCCGAGAACGACGTGATGCCGTCGATCGCGAAGCTCATCATCTTCGCGAACGGATATTTCGTGACGCCGGAAAGCCGCTCGTCGCGATCGTACTCGACGCCGGTCTGTTTGTAGCCGACCCAAGAGACGAGACCGCGCAGGAAGCGATGGCGTTCGGGCGATCGCTTGAGGGCTTCGACGACGCGGCGGCTCATCAGACGGAAGTCGCCCGTGTCGACCGGGATCGACACGCGGGTCAGACGACGGATGGTGCGATAGAAAAGACTCGCCGTCAGCACTTTGAACCGGCTCTCGCCCTTCCGGGTTCGGCGCACCGCATAGACCACGTCGTAGCCGTCGCGATAGCGGGCGAGGAAATCGGCGATCAGCTCGGGTGGGTCTTGGAGATCGCCATCCATCAAGACGACCGCATCGCCCCGCGCGATCTCGACGCCGGCGGTCGCCGCGATCTGGTGTCCGAAGTTCCGGGAAAGGTCGACCAGCACGATGTGATTGCGACGCGTCATCTCGGCGCGGATGGCGGCAAGCGTGCCGTCCGTGCTGCCGTCGTTCACGAGCACGATCTCGTAGCCGGGCGAGCCGGGCAACGAGGCGACGATCGCCACGATGCGCTCGAGGAGGGCCGCCACGTTGCCTTCTTCGTTGAACAGCGGGACGACGACGCTAAGAAGCGGAGCGCTTGGTGCTTGTGCTGTCATGTTTGGCGGCGTCCATTCGGCGCATGGAACCGGGGCGCCTCGGGCGAACGTTCCGGGGCCATGAAGTCTGATCGCCTGGTCCCGTTCCTTGCGCTCGTCGCCGCGACGTTGGTGGCCTGTACGCCCGCCCCCGAGTCGGCCCAAGCCGCGCCCGCCGCCGAGTCGGTCCAAGCCGCGCCCACCGCAACGGCCGCCGTCGCCCCGACGGCGACGCCGGCGCCGGTCCTTCCGGCATCCCAGGCGACCGCCGCTCCCGTCACGCCCGCGCCCTTGGCCTCGCCCGCGCCGAGCGCCGCGCCGGTCGCGACGCCGACGCCGGGCGTGCCGATCGCCGCTCCGGACGCGCCGCCGCAGATCCTCGGCTTTTCCATCAGCACGAACGTCGTGCATCCGGGGGACGTCCTGAGCGGGAACGTGACCGCGTCCTCGAACGTGGCGAGCGTCGAAGTCCGCGTCGCCGGCTTCTCTTACAACATGACGAAGACGGAACCGGGTCGATTCTTCCTATCGGCGGTCGTCCCGAACGTCCCGAAGATGTTCCGACGCACCTACCCGATGGTCGCGATCGCGCGCAACGCGCGCGGCGATGCCACGCAGGTCACGACCCAGATCACGATCCAGTAGGCGGGTGCGTCGGGATCGACCCGGGCGCGGGGAGATTCGGGAACGGCACCGGATTGTACGGCGTCGGAATCGCGTCCGGCTGGCTGTTGCGACCGTTCGGGCTCATGCCCTGCCACGCGTACACTTCGTCGCCCTTTGCGAGCACGTTCGTATCGGTGACCAAGAGCAGTCGCGGCGAGCGCTCGAGCCCGTTCTCGTCGATCTCCTGGGTGTTTAGCGAGCCCAGCGTGTAGAGATATTTGAAGCGGGTGCCCGAATTGTACATGTGCATCACCCGGAAATGGAGCGCGTCGATCCGGTCCATGCGGATCGCTTGAGGATTCCACGCGCTCTGATCCGTGGTGATGTAGACGCTCGCCGTTAGCGGCGTGTTGGGAGGGACGCGCACCGTGAAGGTGACGGGGGTCGGCTTGCCCGTGAACCGCCGCCGCGCCTCCGCTCCGGTCGCGTCGGCCGGCACGGGTGCGAGCTCCGGATTGACGACGGTCGGCGAGAGCGCGATCGCAAAACGATGCACGCCGGCGAGGTCGCCCTCGGGTGCGAGCGGCGCCTTGGAAAGTTCCAGCTGCGTGACGGTGCCGGTCGCGTCGAACGTCGCGCGCGCCCAATCGCGCGGCTGGGGACGCGCGCTGCTGGCGGCGCCCGTCTTATAGTCGAGGATCGGCGCGTTGGGCGCGACGCGGAAGCCGTCGCCGTTGGTGAAGAAGACGTAGCCCTTTTCGAAGTCGAGCAGCTGTGCCGTGACCTTGATCTGCGCGTCCGCGGCGACCGCGACGACCACGACGAGCAGGGCGGCGAACGCGCGCATCAGCGCCCGGTTCATTGGGTCACCTGGATCACGAAACTGGGGCTCCATCTGAGAGTTCCGAAGTTGAAGTAGTACGTGCGCGCGACGTCGAGGTAGTAGTGCTTGAGGACGTGCAATCGCACGTCGGCGGTCACGTCGTACGGCGGTTGACCGAGGTAGTACGGCGTGACGTATTGACCGAGGACGTTGAGCGGCGGAGTCGCGAAGAGCCCGGGCACGGCGACCGGGAAGTCGGTGTGTTTGCGGGCGAGCAGGTTGAGCGCGAGGTCGGGATTGGGCGTGAAGCTCAGACCCAGCGCCAGCGTGCGCAGCGTCGAAGAACCCCGGAACGCCGAGAAGCTCGAGAAGTTCGGATCGACGTAATTCGGGTCGACCGGATAGAGCTGGGCGGCGTCCGACGGCTTGTTGTAGCGATCGGAGATCTGCCGCACCTCGTAGGACGCATACGCGGCCAGCGCCGTGGAGTAGACCCGACTGATGCTGGCGATGCCGTCGGCCGTCAAGACGCTGTGCGGGACCGAATACCATTCGCGCTGAGCGTCGAGCGCGACGTTGAGGCTGTACGGCCGATCGGGATTCCCGATCTTGATCGACGGCGCGAAGGCGCTCGCTCCGACGTACTTGTCGTAGATCGTCGGATATGCGGTCCCGCCGAGGAGCTGCAGACCGGCGCAGGCGCCGGTCGCCGGGTAGAGCGCGTTGCAGCCGTCGTGGATGAACCCGATGCCGGCGCGCAGGCGGAGCTTGAGCGGAAGCGCGGTATGTTTCGGGAAGTCGAGCGACGAGAAGTCCAGCGACAGGGATTGCGGGTGGCTGAGGGACAGGGGTGCGCCGACCAGCGAGCCGTTGCGCCCGCACCCTTGGTAGAGGGTGACCGCGCCCGCGGCGTCGCGCCGGTCGCTCGTGCCCAGCAAGCAGTAGTTGACGGTCTGGTAGGTCAGCGACGCCCACAAGCCGGGGAACGCCGCGGTCACGCGCGCGTTGGTGACGTGCTGCTCCTGATCGGGCGAGCTGAATCCGTGCTGCAGCGCGTTGAACTGCGTGAACGAATGGAACTCGAGCCTGCGCGTCGGCTGATAGTCGGTGATGACGTTGTACTGCTTTTGAGGCCGCGTCAGCGGATTGAGCGAGAGGACCGCATACGCGTTCTTCGAGGCGAAATGCTGTTCGAGAGAGGCGTACGCCTTGTTCACGTTGTCGTATCGGAAGTGGAGGGCCGAGATGCTGTTGGCGTTCCCGGCGAATTGCCAGGTCGCGTCGTAGATCGCGCCGTTGAGCGAGTTCTGCGCCAACCTGGTGTTGTCCGAATAATTGATGTAGAACGCGGGCAGCGGTGCGGCCCTCGCGGTGCCGATCATCAACGTCACGCCGCCGAACCGCACGAACGTCTTCTCCCCGATCACCGCCGAGCGCGCGTAGAGGTACGGGATGTTGCCGGTGAGATCCGGGAAGGCGAACGTGTCGCCCGGCATCTCGCGGCCCTTGATCGGGTGCGCATAGTCGCCGTCCAGAAAGGTCCAGCGGTCCGGTTCGGTCGAGATCGGGACGAAGTAGACCCGGTTGAAATCCATGAAGTCGGCCAGCGCCGCCCCGTCCTGCGTCCCGGTCGGCGCATCGACGTGCACGCTTCCGGCGATCATGAAGCGATTGTTCTTCAGGTCCATCGTCATGGTCGAGCCGGTGACCGTCAATCCGTCACCGGTCGAAAGCTTTACGTTTCCATCCGCCTCGACCAAGAAGCGATCGTAGTAGAAGGCGATCCGGTCGGCAGTCAAGCGCATGGTCCGAGGCGTGCCGGCGGCGGTCGCCGGCGCGGGAGCGAGGACGGCGAGTGCGATCAAGGTCGCTGCCAGCATCGCGAAAGGGATCCGGGTCGATAGAAAAAGCATGTTCGGGGGCAAGCGTTCCGCGGGCGCCTACGGGTCTCATGCCGTTCGGTGCCCCGCTTTCGGCGCGCCGAGCGCACGCCGGAGCGGCTCGCCGAGAGGACCTCGTCTGCCCGGTGTCGATTACATGGCCTCGAGCCGACCCAAGTCGCGCCGCTGGTTAGCGACGAGAATCTATGCGCGTGGGAACACGCAGAAGCCATCTATGAATACGCACGACCCGACGAAGACCATATTACTGGCCGGGGGCCTTGGAACGCGCCTTTCCGAGGAGACCGTCACCCGCCCGAAACCGATGGTGGAGATCGGCGGGAAGCCGATACTCTGGCACCTCATGCAGTTGTACGCCTCTGCAGGCTTTGCCGAGTTCGTCATCGCCTGCGGCTACAAGCAAGAGATCATCAAGGAATATTTCCGTTCCGTCTACGCGACCATGAACGATCTCACGATCGACTTCGCGACGGGAGGGGTGGATTTCCACGTCCAGCAGCGCCTGAACTGGATCGTCAAGGTGATCGACACCGGCACGGAGACGATGACCGGCGGCCGGGTAAAACGGCTCCAGGAGCACATCGGGAAGGGGACCTTCATGTGCACCTACGGTGACGGCTTGGCCTCGATCGACGTCAGGAAACTGCTGGAGTTCCATCGTCGCGCCGGGCGCGAGGCCACCGTTACGGCCGTGCGCCCGCCTGCTCGGTTCGGCGTCCTGGATATCGAAGGAGATCGCGTGGTCCGTTTCAGCGAGAAGCCGCAGACCAGCGAAGGCTGGATCAACGGCGGGTTCTTCGTCTTCGAGTCGTCGGTCTTCGACCGCATACCCGGCGACGCGACCATCCTGGAGCACGAGCCGTTGATGTCGCTGGCGGACGACGGACAGCTCTCGGTCTACAAGCACGACGGTTTCTGGCAGCCGATGGACACCTTGCGCGACAAGCGTCACCTCGAGGAGCTGTGGGCGACCGGTTCGCCGCCGTGGGTGAACGGTTGATGGCCTTCGATTGGACCGGCCGGCGCGCGCTCGTGACCGGAGCGACCGGCATCGTCGGCTCGTGGCTCTGCGAAGAACTCGTGAGCCGCGGGGCGTTCGTGGTCGCCCTGGTGCTCGACGACGACCCGCAATCCCGCTTCTACTCCGACGGCATCGCCGCCGACTGCACCATCGTCCGCGGAGACCTGGCGGATTTCGCGTCGTGCATGCGCGCCATCAACGTCCACGACGTCGAGTTCGTGTTCCACCTCGGAGCTCAGACGATCGTCGGCTCGGCGCTTCGCGACCCCTTGGAGTGCTTCGAGAGCAACATCCGGGGCACGTACAACCTCCTGGAGGCGGCCCGTCGTCTCGACGGGCTGGTGAAGGCGTTCGTGGTCGCTTCGAGCGACAAGGCCTACGGAGAGTCGGACGTCCTGCCCTATACGGAAGACATGCCCCTGCGCGGCAGCCATCCGTACGACGTCTCGAAGAGCTGCACGGACCTCCTGGCCCACACCTACGCGCACACCTACGGCCTTCCGGTGACGGTCGCGCGCTGCGGGAACATCTATGGCGGCGGCGACCTGAACTGGAGCCGCATCGTCCCGGGCGCGATCCGCTGCATCGAAGACGGCACGTCCCTCACGCTGCGCAGCGACGGGAAGATGGTCCGCGACTACATCTACGTCCGCGACGTGGTGTCGGCGTACATCGCGCTCGCCGAAGCGAGCGACCGGCCGGAGGTCGTCGGCGAGGCCTTCAACTTCAGCCCGGAGAGCGAATACACGGTGCTGGATATCGTGGCCGCGATCGAATCCGCGGCGGGAGCGAAGCTCGATCTGGTCATCCGCAACACCGCGACCATGGAGATCCGGAACCAGACCCTGGACGCTTCCAAAGCCAAACGGATGCTTTCCTGGAAGTGCGAATGGAGCCTGGAGGACGGCTTGCGCGAGACGCTCGGCTGGTACAAACACCACCTCACCCGCAAGAGTAGGCGCGACGCACATGTTCGTTGAGAAACCCCAGTCCCCGGAAGCGCTCAAGATCCGCGCCGAGATCCTCGCCAGGACGCGCGACTATTTCGACGCGGCCTACGAGCACCGGCCGTTCGACGGCGAGACGGACGGCGTCCCGGTGTCCGGCCGCACCTTCGACGAGAAAGAGCTGGTGAAACTCGTCGATAGCTCGCTGGACTTCTGGTTGACCGCGGGTCGCTACGCGGCCGAGTTCGAGAAGCGGTTCGCGAAGTGGTTCGGTCTGCGCGAGTGCGTGCTGGTCAACTCCGGCTCCAGCGCCAATCTCGTCGCGATGGCGGCACTGACGTCTCCGGTCTGGGGCGAACGCGCGCTCAAGCCGGGGGATGAAGTGATCACGGCGGCGGCCGGCTTCCCGACCACGGTCAACCCGATCGTGCAGATGGGGGCGGTCCCGGTCTTCATCGACAGCGAACTCGACACGTACAACGCCGATCTGAGCCAGCTCGAGGCGGCGCTCTCGCCGAAGACGCGCGGCGTCATCCTCGCGCATACGCTCGGCAATCCGTACAACCCGGAGCGCGTGCTGGAGTTCTGCCGAGCGAACGGCTTGTGGATGATCGAAGATACCTGCGATGCCGTGGGCGCCCAGTACGACGGAAAGCAGGTCGGCACGTTCGGCGACCTCGCGACCGTGAGCTTCTATCCGGCCCACCATCTGACGATGGGCGAAGGCGGCGCGGTCCTGATGCGCTCGCCCAAGATGCGCGTCGCCTGCGAGTCGTTCCGCGACTGGGGTCGCGACTGCTGGTGCCTGCCCGGCAAGGACAACACCTGCGGAAAGCGCTTCGATTGGGAGCTCGGAACGCTTCCCTACGGCTACGACCATAAGTACACGTACAGCCACATCGGCTACAACCTCAAGGTGACCGACATGCAGGCGGCGGTCGGCGTCGCCCAACTCGACAAGGTCGAGCAGTTCATCGAGAAGCGTAAAGCCAACGCGGCTGCCTTGACGGAAGCTCTCGGCGACGTGCCCTGGCTTTCGCTGCCGAAGGAGATCGACAAGGGCACGTGTTCGTGGTTCGGATACCCGATCCGCGTCCTGCCGGGTGCGCCGATCACGCGCGACGACCTGACGAAGGAACTGAACGATCGACGCATCGGCACGCGCCTGGTGTTCGCGGGGAACCTCGTGCGGCAGCCGGCGTATGCGAACGTGAACTACCGCAAGATCGGCGACCTTCGCAACGCCGATACCATCATGAACGACGTGTTCTGGGTCGGCACCTATCCCGCGCTGGGGCCGGAACAGATGGCGCATATCGCGGCTTCGATCAAGGACGCCGCGACCGGTCGGGCTCCGGCAACCTCGGCATGACGTCCGACCGGCGCGAGCTTGCGTGGCGCGCCGGACTGGTCCTCGGCCTGGGCGCGCTGATCGCGTATCTCGTCGCCGGACACGGCGTGCCGCTGCTTCGGCACGATTGGGGCATCCCCGCATCGCAAGACTCGCTCCGGCCGGCGATCGCTTCGCTCTTCCAGCCGTGGCTGGATCGGGGGATCGGGAGTGCCCAGCCGTACCCGACCGCCTATCTGCTCGGCTTCGTCATCGCGCCGTGGACGTGGCTCTCGCCGTCGGCATTCGCTTGGGCGCTCGTCTTCGCGATCGCGGCCCTTATCGCCACCGGCGGTCTGGAGGTGTCCCGGGCGCTCGCGGCGCCTCGTCTGGCGCAGGTCGCATGCGCGCTCTTCGCGATCCTCAATCCTTGGACATATTCCGAGTTCGTCGCCGGGCACGTCTTCATGCTCGCGTCATTCGGTTTCGTCGTCCTTTTATGCGCCGAGATCCTGCGTCCGCAACCACGGGCCGCGGCGCTGATCCTCCTCTCCGCGCTACTCATTACCCAGATCGAATTCTTCGCGCTGGGCGCGATCCCGGTGGCGGTGTGGTTGCTGCGCTCCGGCCGCTACGCCGCGGTCGCGTCCATGGGTCTGGCCGCTTTGCCGATCGCGTTCGGTATCGCGTCCCACTACCACGATCTCTTAGGCATCCCGTACACCCTCGCGTGGCAGCGGGTGCAGTCCGTACCGGTGCTGGACGCCCTGCAACTGCGCGGATATTTCGCAGGGTACGACGGCGGGTTTTCGACCCTGTGGGCGGTGCTGTGGAGCTTTGCAGCATTCGGATTGGTCGCCACGTGGCTGTCGGCTCGTCGGGGCGCGATACTCGCGTTTCTGCTGGTCGGCTGGGCGGCCGTCGTCGCTTCGACCGGGACGAAGTGGATCATCGCCGGCCTCTACTCCGCGGTCGTCGTCGCGGTGACGGAAAGCGGACTGTTCCGCGAATTGTACGATCTGCTCGCGTTTGCGACGCTCGGCTACGTCGTCGCCATCGCGGTGGTGGCCGCCCGCTTTCGCGCGACGGCCCCGCTCGCGCTCGGCCTCTCGATGACGCTGCTCCTCCCCTGGCTTTCGCAACCGCCTTTCGACTGGTTCGTGCCGCAGCGTGACGTACCGTCGCTGGCCCTTCCGGAGACGCCCGACGCTCGAGTCGCCCTGTATCCGGCATTCCAGCCGCTGCAGTACCGCGGTCTCGGGTCGGGGCTCGATCCGGACATGTTCGAGCAGGACGGCCGCGCGATCCCGATCAACGACGCGTTCCCGAACTATCCGGCGGCGAATGCCTTGGCCGTATCGCTTCGGGGCGATCCGTCGCAATTGGCGGCGCTGGCGGTCGGTTCGATCGTCGAGCGGCCGTACTTCGAGCAAGCCGACGGCAAGCCCGCGCGACGCTCGGCGCCGGCGCGGCCGTCCGACCGCTCGTCGACGCGAGCGATAGCGGCATATCCGTTGTTGGGAATTGTCGATGGAGAGCCGCCCGTCGCGGCGATCGCGCGGGACCCGCGCCGCACCGCCACGTTCTTCGGCGATGCGCCATCCGGCAAGACGCCGGCGGTCCGCGATTTCCTCGTCATACCTGCACCGCGCCTATCCACCGAAGCCGCCGACGCGTGGATCGACGCGCGGCTCGCGTTCCGGTTCCATCCCGAGATCGCCACGCGGTTCGGGGGGGCCTTCACGACGTCTCGATCGCCGCTCCCGATCGCACGCGGCGCGTGGATACTGGCGTGGACGGACGGTCGCCTGCTCTCGGATGACGGTCGCACGATAGCGCGACGTTCCGGCGGTCTGGCGTGGAAGAGCGTGCCGGACGACACGACCTCCGTCCGCTGCGCAGGCTCGTGCGCGGTGATCGGCACGGCGGACCGGCCGCCGGCGCGTGCGGAGGGGCCGCTTCTCCGGCCGCGCAGAGTCCGTTTCGAAGAATTGGAACCGTGGCTCCTTCGGGCGGCGGTTCCCGACCACGCGCCGGCGACGCTCCGTCTCGCGATGCGTTACGAAACGTCCTGGACTCTTTTGGGCGCGGGGGCCGAGCACGTCCGACTCGCCGGCGATCTGAACGGATGGGTGCTCGAGCGCGGCCCCGCCCGCTCCGCACTGCTGATCAACGTCGCGGCGGGGATCCAAATGCTGCTCGAAGCATTCGCAGCGGTCGGCATCGTCGCACTCGCCCTTGCGGGGATGCGTTCTGCAGGACGGAACGACGCGCGCCCCCAAAGGCGGAAGCGCGCCTTTCGAGGGAGTATTGATGCTTGATGCGGCGCGATCGTGGCGGCGCGCGCCCCTTTCCGGAGGCATCGGTGGTTTCTAGGTATCCCAAGCGAACGGCGCCGGAATGCGCGTAGTGGCGCTCTGCTCCCGGATGGCCCAAGCGCTGACCGCGTACGAGTCCGTGCGGCCGGTTCGTTTCACCGTCATCGCCTCGATCGTGCTCGCCGCCTTGTGGTTCGCGCCCGTCGTGGGCTCCGATTTCAGCGACGCGGACGGATACCTCGCGCACGTCTCGGCGATCGCCTCGTACGATCGCGTCGGCGTCTGGACCGTCTACCAGCAGATGGCGGCGCACTTCGGCGCCGGCGCGGGTTGGTTTCCGGCGGCGCCCGTGCCGCTCGCGCTGTGGCTCGTCGACACGACGTTTCCGCTTGTGAAGGCGACGCAATATCTCTTGATCCTGTGCTCCTTCGGACTGTTCGCGTACGTCGCTCGGACGCTGTTCGGATCGACGTGGAAGG